>Ga0182742_1000321_pt1 | contig 81993 bp, 78 predicted proteins | sample eDN5th37CBELigMG_FD_128880 | JGI IMG/M metagenome (GOLD analysis project Ga0182742, IMG submission 128880) | Enriched Miracle-Growth compost microbial communities from Emeryville, California, USA - eDNA 5th pass 37_C BE-Lig MG (version 2)... ...
AGTTACCAAAAGTTACAACGAGAAACAAAGTTCCTTGATCTAAAAGATAAATATGGGACCCATCACGCCACGCGAATTCAGGTAAAGGATATTCGCAAGAAGAAGTAATTCTGTTTGGCTCTCTTCAAACTAGGTTGCTTTTAAGAGTAAAGACCTGTGACCAACAAGGAAATTCACAATGAAGAAAGAGCGTGGAAATAGCTGAGGTCACACTGAAATCGGATTTAGGATTATTGCAACAACCTTTTAGAAAACAGCCTTTTGTATAGACGAATTCGCTTATGAATTCGTCTTTTTTGTTGCATTTAAAGGGTAATGAAATGAATGGCATCGATAGGTAGTTACGGTGGTAAAGAACAATAGGTTTTTTTTAGGAATGTAAATGACAAGTAGAACAAAGTACATTCCAATATCAGAGGCATATGATAATTTGAAATTTATTTGGAAGGGAATGACAGATATGTATCATGATCCTAGATCCTACCCAACCCTATATTCAAATCCGAATGCTTCTACCCAGGGGTATAGCTTAAGTTATAGGGAAAGCAACTCATTGGGAGTTGAACAAGAGGCTCTTGAAGCTCTCCTTGCTGGTATGGAAAGAGAAGCTTCTACCATCGATCTTTATAGTCAATTATTTTATCTTGCACCAACTCAAAACCATAAAAATTCGATTCAGCATGAATTAGCAAACAAGAATGGCCGTTTGAAACAATTTACAGTTTTATATTACGCAATCACTGGAAGACAACCTGTATACCAAATCGATAAAGTTAGTATTAATAGTTATCATGAAGGACTGCAAAAAGCTTATGAAGCAGAAGTAGAAGGTTCTAAGGAGTATCGAGAGGGTTATTTTCAAACCCAAAACCCTCAAGTTCGAAGTGTTTTATCATGGGCTTTTGAAGAGGAAGAGATAATTGTCACACGGTTTGATGGATTTCAAGAGGAAGGATTGCTGGAACTAAAAGATTATGGCCCAAACCCATTTGTAATCAATATTGAGGAGGCTACTAAACAAAACCATACATTTCGTACAGCCTTATGGACGGGAGAACATTTTCAAGTAACTCTCATGAGTATCAATGTAGGAGAAGACATTGGCTTAGAAATTCATCCAGACCTGGACCAATTCCTTAGGATAGAGCAAGGTCAAGGAATTGTTCAAATGGGAGATAGTAAAGATCAATTAAATTTTCAGGAAAATGTTTATGATGACTATAGTATCGTCATCCCAGCAGGTAAATGGCATAACCTGACCAACACGGGGAATGAACCCCTTAAGTTGTACTCCATTTATGCTCCCCCACAGCATCCATTTGGTACAGTTCATAAAACCAAAGCAGAGGCAATGGCGGCTGAGGAAAATCATCATTAAATATTACAAGGATGAAAAAGGTGGAAAAGTCTTTTTCATCCTTGTCTTTTTTGTGGTAGCTCTATTCTAAGACTACTCCTTAATTTTAAGTCCTAGTAATGCTGCAAAGCCAATTGCTTGTTGAGGAGAAACTACGCATCCTGGTAAATCTTCTAGTGCGACGATAAGGCTTTGAAAGGTAGAAGTACTAATGTCTGTTCCTTTCAGTGGAGTACGGGAGAAGTTGACTTCATCTAAGTTACATTGATCGTATTTAATTTTGTTAAATCGGCATTCGTAGAAATCCGCATTTTTTAGTGAACTCGCTTCGAATCTAACTTGTTTAAAACTCCCATAACCAAACGAACTTAAATTCAAGTTGCAATTCTTAAATAGAACATTCCCGATATGTGCTTCCGTTAGATTAATCCCTAATAATTTAGAATCAATAAATTCAACCCGGTGAACGCTAGCTCCCATTAAATCACAATTAGACAAATCACAGTGATCAAAAACCACATCGGTTAATTCAATGTTCCGGAACGAAACTTCGCTAAAGTTCACATTTTGAAATACAACCTGGGTAAAATCTAGTTTGTCGATAGTAACTTTTTCAATTGTACAATTCGAAATGAGACAATGATGTATATAGGGTTCTTCCTGATCGAAGATATCGTGAAAATTGAATGTAGATAGGTTTTTGGAGACCTTTGGTTTTTCTATTCTTATACTTTGCGCCATTGTAATCTTCACCTTTATGTTTAAAATGTCATGATAATGTAAAGGTAACATAAAAACCAGGTAGAATGATATAGGGTATTTGCTAGTTCTAATTACTTATTTTTAAACCAATATTTTGTAAAAAAATAATACAAAAATAACATTTCCCCTATTACTATATTAAAAAATATTTTATAATCTATTAAGAGTAAGAAAATACATAAAAAGTAAGTAGGGGGAAGAAATGGGAAAAACATTTATTAAAATTGCAGCTGTTTATTTTTCAATTGGAGTATTACTAGGAATGACAATGGGAATCATCCATGATTTTAGATTGACATCACTTCACGCTCATGTGAATTTATTGGGATGGGTCTCAACAGCTTTATTTGGTTTAATTTATTCAGTTTATCCATTTAGTGCTAAAACAAAGCTGGCAAAAACACATTTTTGGCTTCATAACATCGGACTCCCGGTGATGATGATTGGATTGTTTTGTGAGTCATTTGGCATCACGGCCGGTGTCCCTATTATGATCGTTGGTTCATTAGCTGTGGTCATTGGTACCATTATTTTCACTATTAATATCTTTAAAGCCTTAAACACAAACTCGATTCAACGTGCAAATAAAGATTTACATGCTTAATCCAATTAGCATCATAACTGTTATTGAAATGATTTTTGGTGGTCCAACTTATATTTTGTGAGCACCTCGCAAATCACCAACCCTATCGAAACCATCTTCAAAGGGATTAGCTAGAGTAACAATATTGAGAAAGAGCCTACAAAAAGAACTTTCTTCTTGGGAAGTTCTTTTTCTATGGAAGGAAGATCGATATTGTACTCAAACAGTATACATTTTTGATAGACTAATTCTATTGAAAGTTTGATAAAAGCTAAGGAGAAGATAATGAGAAAACCTATTATAGGGTTACTACCGTTGTATGATCCAGAAAAAGAAAGCTATTGGATGTTGCCTGGATATATGAAAGGAGTCGAAGCGGCCGGTGGAATTCCGGTTATGCTGCCGTTAACGACTGAACTCGAGGTGATTCAATCGCTGGCTGAGTCATTTGATGGTTTTCTTTTTACTGGGGGTCAGGATGTAAATCCGAATTTATATGGGGAGAAAAAAGAGAGCTTTTGCGGTGATTTATGTGATGAGAGAGATCAAATGGAGGAGATACTTTTCAAGCTTGTTCTAGAACTAGACAAACCTACCTTTGGAATCTGCCGTGGTGTTCAATTATTTAATTGTTTATTGGGGGGCACTCTTTATCAAGACATTTCGACTCAGTTTCATTCTGAACAAAAGGTTCTTCATAAGCAAGAACCACCTTATACTGTACCTGCGCATCTAGTTAACATAGATAAAGGGAATGCACTTTATCAAATTGTAAAAACGGATTCCCTAATGGTTAATAGTTACCATCATCAAGGGATTAAAAAGCTGTCAGAGCAATTAACCTCGGTGGCTGAAGCAGAAGATGGTCTGACGGAAGCTGTACATATGCCTGGAAAATCCTTTGTCCTGGCTGTGCAGTGGCACCCAGAATTCAATTACCACCTAGATGATCATAGCTTTAAACTTTTCAGTGCGTTTGTGGACCAATGTAAGAGAGTTTCTGTTTAATAATGATAGTTGGATAAAAATACTAAGAGAGAGTTGGAAGTCAGGGTAGAATGATTACCTTAGGATGGAAAACACTTAGGAGGTAAAAGCATGGAGATAGGGATAAGTACATTTGTCGAGACGACGCCAGATGTAATAACTGGTAAGGTAATGAGTCATGCACAGCGAATTCGGGAAGTTGTGGAAGAAATTGTTATAGCTGATCAAGTAGGATTGGATGTGTTTGGTGTCGGGGAACATCATCGTGAGGATTATGCCGCTTCTGCCCCAGCTGTTATCCTTAGTGCAGCTGCATCACAAACGAAAAAGATTCGGTTATCAAGTGCAGTCACAGTCCTTTCTTCTGCCGACCCAGTTCGTGTGTTTCAGGATTTTAGTACTTTGGACGCGATATCAAATGGTCGTGCGGAAATTATGGCCGGTCGAGGTTCATTTATCGAATCCTTTCCTTTGTTCGGCTATGATTTAAACGACTATGACGAATTGTTTGATGAGAAACTAGAATTGCTACTTAAAATAACAGCGTCCGAAAAAGTAACTTGGACAGGAAATCATCGTCCGCCCATTCAAAATCTAGGTGTCTACCCACGACCAGTTCAAGATCCATTGCCTGTATGGATTGGGAGTGGTGGAAATTCTCAATCAGTTGTACGCGCAGGTCTTCTTGGGCTCCCATTGGTTCTTGCCATTATCGGTGGACGACCAATACAATTTGAGCCACTAGTACGTCTCTATAAACGGGCAGCGGCTAAAGCAGGTCATGACGTGTCAAAATTGACGGTAGCTTCTCATTCACATGGATTTGTTGCTGAGACTACTGAAGATGCGGCAAATAAATTCTTTCCTTCGACCCAACAAGCAATGAATAAGTTGGGGAGAGAGCGAGGATGGGGCCCTTATGACCGCTCAAGCTTTGATTTTGCGCGTAGCTTGGAAGGGGCTTTATATGTAGGGGATTCAAAGACGGTTGCAGACAAAATCATTTATCTACGAAAGAATGTCGGGATTACCCGTTTCATGCTCCATGTACCAGTTGGCACAATGCCACATGATGATGTGCTCCGAGCGATTGAACTTTTAGGTAAAGAAGTGGCTCCGCTGGTACGCGAAGAAATAGCAAAGTGGGAAGCAAATGGTGAAGAAACGGTGTAGCAACGGCTGCACACAATGAAAATGAGAAGCACGAGCGAATGGATGTTTTATCGCTCGTGTTTATTTGGTTTCGGCCCTCAATTTTATTGCTATTACGTAATAACTAGCTTCATAAGCTAACTAGCTTCATAAGCTAATAGTTTAATTGTTATTCTTTGCTTTAATCTCTTCTAATAAAGAAATCACTTTATCATTCTGTTAATCATTCTTTCATTTTGCTTCCTCAATTTCGTGAAATCGAACATAAAAATAAGAAGAATGACTGTAATAAAAATTAGCATGTACTCCACCCCTAAATGGCTTGTTAAGGAAAATTGTATTATTTATAACGAATCTTGTGGGGTTAAAAAGTAACATATGGTTTACAGTAGGGATTCATAAATTGCTCATAGATGTACAAACTAACTAAGGAGGTGAAAAAACTGGAAAAGCAGGATAAAAGTCGATATTCTAGCGTTAAGGCAAATGAAAAGCCACATGGTTTTTTTGCGTCGTTAGAGAGCTTAAGCAAAAACCTATTAGATTATGTAGTGGATGATGAACCTACAAACAAACAGGAGGATCAACATCATTAACAAGAAAAAAACGCCAATCGGCGTTTTTTTTTACTATTTCCATTATCTTTTTTTCTTTTTTGAATCATCAATTGCTACCTTTTTCTTATCAATTGTTTTTAATTCAACTTGAACATGAATATGATTTTTATCCATATTTTCAACATGGACGACCTTCCCTTTACGACCTTTAATAGTGATCGCATCACCGACTGAGGGGGCTTGCTTAAGAAACTGACACAGTAATATCGTTCTGTTTTCTATAAAAGAAATAACAAACATTCTGGACCCCACCCTGTTTATAAAATATGTGTTCATGCCTATTAAGCATCCTTCTATAAAACTATAGGTTGAGGCGAAAATTTAGACCATAATAATAAATAAAAACATGGAAAGAGTTTGGTTTCATGTTGGGACTTGTGAAATCATACTGATTGGAAGTGATTGTCAGCAGCTAGCTGATGGTGTTTATAGGATATGATTTTATTGAATATGGTACAATCGGTAATGAGCATATAGGCTGTTCATTTATAAAAATAGTATGAAGCGTTTTCCTATGGAAGGAGCGAGACTTTTGAACATAAAACTAAGTCATAAAAGGATAAAAGAAAAATGTGGGACCGTCTCCTTCAAAAGAGGGGACGCTTTTTATCGTGGAAAAAATGTCTCATTTGAGGAATACAGTTCAACTTGCTGCAAAGCGACAGTTAAAGGAGCTGAAGACTTTCATGTCACAATCGTGAAGCAAAAGGATGGAAGTCTCCATACATCCTGTAGCTGTCCAAAACTATCGTCTTATCAAAAGGATTGCCAGCATATTGCCGCTGTATTAATTGCAATTTACGAGCAGTGTAAAGAAACCTCTAGTGAAAGTTTACAAAAAGGTGATACAACCATAGAACCTGATCTATCTTCTAGCTTTCTGACTTTATTTGACGATCAACCTAAACGAAAAAGTGTTCATCAGCTTCATTTTGAAAACAGAGAGATCCTCGCAGTCCAGTTTACTTGTACGCATGTGACAGATGTAAATGGCCAAACCATGATGGGGATTTCCCTCAATATTGGTGAAAGCACTGTAAAACAATTGCGCTCATTCCTAATGAACGTCGCAGAGGGGAAGCCAGAAAATATAAACGGTTCATTTTTGTATGACCCCACCCAACATTGTTTTTTAAAAGAGCATGATGCCATCCTACAGAAGTTGATACAAGTGATACAGGATAATAAGGTCATAGCAGAGTATGAAGTGAACATATCGAACGTGGAAGATGAAATTCTACTCTTACCGCCTTCAGCTTGGAATCAAACGGTTCCTTTTCTGACAAAAGCTCCTTTTGTCAAATTAGAATATGATGGCAAAACAGTTGACGGATTGCAGCTCGGAAATGGACCACTGCCGTTAGAATTTGCTGTTGAAAAGACAGAGAGTGGTCGTTTTGTTTTAAGAATCAATGGTCTAACCAGTATCGTTATGTTGAAATTGTATCATTCTGTTCTTGGTGATGGAAAATTATTTGAGTTGAATAGGGATGACTTTCACAGACTTGCGGAATTAACCCAGATGATTGATGCTTCCGGAAGGAACCACATCCCACTTGCTAAAAATCAACTTGGTTTTTTTATTGAAAAGGTTGTTCCAGGTTTAAGAAAGATAGGAGCTGTACATATTCCTATTGAGCTGACGAAAGAGTTTATGCAGACACCGCTCGTTGCAAAGCTTTACCTTGACCGTGTGAATAATCGGCTGCTAGCGGGGCTAGAGTTTCATTATGAAAAGATTGTGTTTAACCCTATAGATGAACGGGAGGTTCGTGCGGCAACCATTCTAATCCGAGATGAGGAAAAGGAGAATCAGATCCTTACAATGATGGAGGAGAGCTCGTTTGCTAGAACGGAAAGTGGTTATTTCTTGCATAATGATCAGCTAGAATACGAGTTTTTATCTCATGTGGTTCCAAAACTTCAAAAACTAGTACAAATTTACGCTACCACAGCTGTGAGAAATCGGATATTTCGCGGAACTGCTATTCCGAAAATTAGCGTGAAAATAAAAAAAGAACGAACAAATTGGCTTGAATTTAAATTCAAGATGGAAGGCTTTCCTGAAGATGATATTCGGGAAATTCTACAAGCTTTAGAGGAAAAACGAAAGTATTACCGCTTACGGAATGGCTCACTCCTTTCGTTGGAGACAAAAGAATTTCAAGAAATTGAACGCTTTCTTAAGGCTCTTCCCGTTCAAATGGAAGATTACGAAAATGAATTGAATGTACCTATCGTCCGGGGACTTCAGCTATTGGACTCCATAGAGGGAAGTGGTGCCTTCGATTATGAGGAATCTTTCCGTCAGTTCCTTGATCTCATTCACCATCCAGAACGAATGGAGTTCGAGGTGCCTAGTAAATTGGTTTCGGTTCTTAGAGATTATCAAGTACATGGTTTCAAATGGATGAAAACACTTGCTAGTTATAACTTTGGAGGAATTCTTGCTGATGATATGGGGCTAGGCAAAACCGTGCAAGCCATTGCCTTTATTGTTTCTGTGGTTGAAGAAATTCGGGTGAAGAAGCTGCCAGTGTTGATTGTTTGCCCTTCATCGTTAACATATAACTGGTTAAGTGAATGTATGAATTTTGCTCCAGAGTTGCAGGCCATTGTATTAGACGGGACTCAACAAGAGCGGGCTGAACTTCAAAAGGAAATGAACGAAGTAGACGTTGTGATAACCTCCTATCCGTTATTGCGAAAAGATTTACTCTGGTATGAAAAGCAATCCTTTCATACAGTATTTTTTGATGAAGCACAAGCTTTTAAAAACCCGCTAACGCAAACGGCTCGTGCCGTCAAGAAAATTCAAGCCAAGCATCGGTTTGCGCTTACAGGTACACCTGTTGAAAATTCACTTGAGGAGCTTTGGTCAATCTTTCATGTTGTTTTTCCTGAGCTTTTTCAAGGATTAAGAGAGTACAGTGCTCTTTCAAGAGCAACGATTTCGCGGAGAATAGGTCCGTTTATGCTTCGTCGTGTGAAAGAGGATGTTCTTTCGGAGCTTCCTGAAAAGATTGAGTTCATGGCATCTGCAGAGCTATTGCCAGAACAGAAAAAGCTTTATGCTGCCTATTTAGCAAAACTTCGCCACGACACTTTAAAACATTTAGACAAGGATACACTACGTAAAAATAAAATAAGAATCCTTGCAGGATTGACAAGGCTTCGGCAAATTTGTTGTCATCCTGCTTTGTTTATTGATGGTTATAAGGGAAGCTCAGCGAAGTTTGAACAGTTGATGCAAATCGTTGAGGAATCAAAGCTTTCTGGACGGCGCGTATTAATTTTTTCTCAGTTTACGAAGATGCTTGAGTTAATTGGCCGTGAATTAGCGATTCGTGGCATGCCATTTTACTATCTTGATGGACAAACGCCGTCGGAAGAACGAGTGAACATTTGTAATCAATTCAATGCTGGTGGCCGTGACTTTTTCCTGATTTCCTTAAAAGCCGGGGGAACAGGCCTTAACCTGACGGGTGCTGATACTGTTATTCTTTATGATCTATGGTGGAATCCTGCAGTGGAGGAGCAAGCAGCAGACCGAGCCCATCGAATGGGGCAGGCCAATACCGTACAGGTTATTAAATTAGTATCACAAGGGACAATAGAAGAGAAAATGAATGAACTACAAGAGAAGAAGCGGCATATGATTGATGAGATTATAGGTTCACAAGAAAAAGTGAGCTCAACTCTTAGCGAAGATGATATTCGGGATATCTTAAATTTATGAAGCATCAGGAATACTAGCGCAAGCTTTTTAATCAGTAGTTTAAATAAAAAATATTGTGGGAAAATAAAATGATTATATGATTCATTCAATTATTATGCTACTATGTAACTTACCAAAGGATGTGAAAAAACAGTGATTAAAATTGAAATTCCAACACCAGATTTAACAATTACTGAAAGACAACAACAACGAACAGAAGATCAACCAGAAATTAAGCCAATTTATGGTTTCATCGATTTTCATTTAATCCCACGAGATAAGGGTGGCATTTTCTTATTTTACAATATAAATGATGAGCTTCTTTTTGTTGGAAAAGCACGTAAGCTTCGCCAAAGAATTAAAAAGCATTTTGAAGATAATGTTTCACCAATTAAATCTCATCGTGATGAAGTGTATAAGATTGAGGTATGCATCGTAGATGATCCGATGGATCGAGAAATTTATGAGACGTATATCATTAATAAACTTCATGCGAAGTATAATGTAGATAAAGTATTCTTTCGTTAAGAAGAAAAAGAAGAAGCCAGTCCTCAATGATTTGTAGTTGAGGATGGCTTCTTTTTTTTGATTCGAGAGATCTTCTCAACTTTTAAGGCTGGTAGATATGGTATAAGGGATCAGTCAATGAGCATAAGTTAGAGATTGTGATTGTTATCCTTGCTTCCACTCCGTTCTGAGTAATGAAAAGACACAGGCATCGTAATTTTGTTTGTTTTGATAAAGATAGCCTCTAAGAGTACCTTCTTTCTTAAAACCTAATCTCTGTAATAAGTGAATGGAAGTTTCGTTCTGCGGGTATGTGACCGCACCCATTCGGAACAAATTTAACTCCTCAAAGGAATACCGCAAGACTTCCTTAACGGCTTCAGTGGTAATTCCTTTATTCCAATATAAAGGATGCAATTCATACCCAATTTCAGCCTTTTTACTCCATAAATTAAGGTTATTTAATCCAATAGTTCCAATAAAGGTCTCCGTTTCTTTTAATAAGATTGCCCATCGTATTCCTTTGTTGCTTTCAAACGTAGCATTCATGGACGTTATGATTCTTTTAGCATCCTCAATTGTGTTCAGGCTGTCCATTCCGTAATACTTTGTCACTTCATCTCGAGACATGATGTCATAGTAGCTTTCGGTATGATTTTTTGAAATTTGCACCAAATTAAGTCGCCCTGTTGTTAATACTGGAAATTCCATAGCTTATTCGCCCTTTCAAAATGAGTTCTTTATGAGTTTACTTTTCGATATAAGCAAGAAAAATTCCTCTCATAGGGATGTTTATAAAGCTCTCTTGCACACCTAAGGAAGAAAGCATTCTAAAACTTAGGTTACTGAAATGGATTCGGCTTACATAAAGGAAATTACTGGATTTACGTGTTTTACCAGTTTATGATAGTAATAAAGATAAATAACGTTCGAGAGGGGGAGTGTAATGGGAACGTTTGCTGAACAACTTAGTAGTAGTGAGGTTGCTTTAACAAAAGCAGAAAAGAAGAAAATTATCTTCTTAAGTTGTTCTGTATTATTGTTTTCGGTCATGAATGGAACGATGTTTATGATTGCCGTTCCAGACATTGCGAAATCCTTTGCTCTCTTGCCTTCACAGGTTAGCTGGGTTGTAACAGGGTACATCATTATTTATGCAATTGGTGCACTAATGTATGGAAAATTAGCGGATATCTACCCGTTGAAAACGTTATTAACGATTGGACTTAGCTTGTTTGCGACGGGTTCAATAGTAGGTTTTTTTGCACCAAACTATTTATTTGTCATTCTTGCACGGCTCATACAAGCATCTGGGGCTTCATCCATTGTTGCTCTCGTTTTTATCGTCCCCTCTAGGTATTTTCCAGAAGAAAGAGGGAGGATATTAGGGATTGTATCTAGTACAATGGCGTTTGCATCAGGAATTGGGCCCGTCATTGGTGGATTTGTTGCAGGCGCGCTAAACTGGCAATATTTATTTTTAATTTCGGCAACAGTAATGATTACGATTCCATTTTTTCGAATGTGGATGCCGAAAGAGGAAAAGAAGGAAGGAAGAGTGGATGTACTTGGTTCGGTCCTCATTGCTTTCGCAGCCGCCTCGCTTATCCTCTTTATTACGACATTTACCTGGTGGTTCATCCTAAGTGGGCTTCTATTTCTTAGTTTATTTGGATGGAGAATTTTTAAAAGTGAATATCCTTTTATTCATCCTGACTTGTTTCGAAACGTCCCTTTTAGAACAACCATTTTCTCTGGCTTTCTGGCAATTGTGACCATGTTCGGTCTGATGTTTATGCTGCCTCTGATGCTAAGTGAAATTCATGGGCTCTCAACGCTTTTCATTGGCCTGACATTGTTTCCTGGTGCTATGGCTGCGGCATTTATGGGAAAATGGGCGGGGATATTGACGGATCACCGTGGCAGTAGGCAAGTCGTCTTTTTAGCTTTTCTGCTAATGATTATAGGATTTGTTTTACTATCCACCTTCAATGGTTCATCTCCCTGGATAATTGGCCTGGTTGTGATCTTTAGTTATATTGCCTTCCCATTTATCCAAACAGCTACTGCGGAAATCATCTCAACTGTACTGCCTCGCAAGGAAATCGGGGTAGGAATGGGAATATATAACCTATTCAATTTTATGGCGGGTGCCTTTGGCAGTGCGATTATTGGAAGAATATTAGATTATGAGAGTACAATTGTTCTTAATCCTTTTTCAAATGCACAAGGAAATGCGATTATCTATAGCAATGTCTTTGTAGGTCTAATTGTCCTAACCATACTAAATGGATGTTATTTTTATTTTTCTTTTAAAAATAATGAGTAGATCTTAAGGTGAAAAAGCAAGGGAGATGGTACGCATCCCTTGCTTAACTTGAGCATTAATTTCTTAATTACAATCAATATTCCCTCTTGACTAATTAAACTGTAGCATTTAAAGTTACAGTATCCCATTCATTCTATATAGTCTAACTAAAAGACGATAAAAGTGAATTGGGACTGGAATTTTGAGGATTTTACACCTAACACACTAGTTCGATTATATTATTGCGAACTGAGGGAGAGATTAATAAATGGTAACACTATTTACTACATCAAGTTGTACGTCTTGTCGGAAAGCAAAGGCTTGGCTTGAGGAAAATAATATTGATTACATTGAGAGAGATATCTTAGCAGAGCCCCTCACAAAAGAAGAAATAAAATCAATCCTTTTAATGACAGAAGATGGAACAGATGAAATCATCTCAACGAAATCAAAGACGTTTCAAGAGTTGAATTTAAATATTGAATCTCTGCCACTACATGAGCTCTATTCAGTGATTATAAAAAATCCTAAAATGTTAAGAAGACCAATTATTCTCGATGAAAAAAGATTGCAGGTAGGATATAACGAAGAAGAAATCCGTAGCTTTTTACCAAGGAAGCTTCGTACATTCCGGATGCTGGAAATCCAAGATGTGGCGACATAAAAATCACTAGTAAGCCACTATGCTTGACTAACTTATCTGTAATGTTTATTATCACAGTACAATCACATATCTAGGTTATGACGTTGATTATATTTGCAACATTAAATTAGGAGGCAGGCTATGAACAGTGATTTTACTCTTGCCATTCACAGTTTAACGCTTCTTGCTCTCCAACCTGATCGGATGGCAACAAGTGATATCATCTCAGAAAGTGCCGGAGTCCACCCAGTGCGTATTCGTAAAGTATTAAGCTTATTAAAAAAACATGGGTTTATTAAAACAAAAGAGGGAACCGGTGGAGGATTTATTTTTGCTTCTGAATTAAGTGAAGTAAATCTTTGGGATATTTATAAAATTACATCTGAAGGTGCGCTTCAGCCTAAATGCCCTGACTCCAACGAGAAATGTATTGTGGGTGCAAATATGCAAAAGGTCTTGTTTTCTATTTTCTTAGGTGCTGAAGAACATTTGGGCGAATACTTAAAAAATTATACAATTAAGGAAGTTGTTCATCATATTAACTTGGAAAAATAGTAATGGTTAGTTTTGAATATTTTTCCTTAATTTAAATGTAATGAAAATAGTTACAGTTAACCAAAACAATGAAAAAAATAATAAAAGTAGGTGACATACATGGGGACTAGTAACCATTCTATTCTAAATGTTGGCGATTGGGTGAAAGGCGAAACACGTGAAGGAGAATTGATCATCGGGTATGTTGAATCCTTTACGCTTATTGAGGAAGTGGTCAACATAAAGGTAGTGACCAGTGATAATCCAGAAGTTGTTGGCAAAACAGTTCAGTTAGTAACGAAACAGGTGAAAATTCTACCAAATTCACAGGTAACCAATAAAGAACAAGTTCGCTTTTTAATAGACCTTGCTTTATCTACTGGAGACGAGGACTGGTTCCTTGAGCTTTCTGCAAAACTAAAAGCAATGAATCAACTGGTAGAGGGAGCCACTCGCTAAGAGAACATCCTATACAAAACAGTCCTATATTTAGGACTGTTTTTTTTGTCTATTGTTCCACTGCCATTCTAGGCAGAGTAAAACAATCTAAAACCAACTTTATGTTGAAAATTATTATGAATAGGGTTGATGATACATAAACTATTAAAAACAATGTGGAAAGGGCTGAGAGAGGGATGAAGGAGGAACCTGGAGTGGAAAAGACCATGCAGAAGAACGTGACGAATAATCATAATCAGATAAAAGTGAATAATGCTTTTAAACTTACAATTAATATGGGGGATTCTTTGAATCTATTAGGCTTACTATTAGGGATTTTCTTGCTTCGAAAATTATTTAGTAAAAAAAAGAATCAATAAACTTTGATCCTGTCTAGTAGCCTCTGTTTGTAATTAGTGTGAATAAATATGGGAATACTAATTATATGCCAAAACAGAAAATTAGTAAGGAGGATCCATTATGCCGCGAAAGCCAGCACAAACCAACGAAGAGAGTGACCTTGAAATAGAAGAAAAAGAACCTAAGGCAAAAGAAAAGGCATCTAGTAATGACAATAAGGATGAAATCGAAAACTTAAATCGGATGTTGGCTGCTGTATTAATCTATCTTTCTGATGATGAAGTGGAAGAAATTGATATTGAGTTCCTTCTTGATAACACAGAAGGTCTTCGTGACTGGTGGGAGCAATACCGAGAACGGAATAAAAAAAAGGTGGAGGAAGAAATAAAAAAGTCCCTCGGGAACTTGTCACTGAGTGAACTCGAGACAATCCTTGAACAAATCAAGGATAAGAAAGAATAAGCTTTTTTTCGTTCCTTAGTTAGATATGAATACCTCATGCATTCCAATAAACTTGGGAATGCTTTTTGTGTTTGGGGATAATAATTGGAGGGTTGTTGTCGAAAATCATTCGAATAGGGGAGAAAATGCGCTGGGACAAGGATTAAGGAGGGGCTTTTCGACATGATAGTAGAAGATAGGACAAAGATATCGACTGATATCGATGTGCTATCATAGTGAAGCACTCATATAGAATGTATTATTAAGGTGGATTCAGATAGATTTGTTGTATAGTTATAATAAATAATATAAATAAATGGCTCATGGGAGAAAATGGCACGAGTCACAACTAGATTCAAAGAGTGGTGGAAATCTATGAACGAAAAGAAAAAGCTGCAAGAAGTAGACTTATATAAACCAATTCAAAAGTATTTTGTTCGTGAAGGGTTTGAGGTTTACGGAGAAGTGAAGGATTGTGACATAGCTGCAGTGAAAGAAGATGAATTGGTAATTATTGAATTAAAACTCACGTTAAGTGTTGACCTGCTCATCCAAGCGGCAAAACGACAAAAGCTTTCCGATCAAGTTTATATAGCGATTCCAAGACCAAAGGGAAGGTTAAACTCGAAGCAATGGACCGATAAATGTCATCTAGTGAAAAGGTTGGAGTTAGGGTTGATTGTGGTTTCATTCTCAGGGAATCGTGCTAGGGCCGAAATCCTTTTTCATCCAACTTCCATGAATCGACCGCAAATCAAGGCGCAGAACAAACGGAAACGTATAGCGTTAATGAAAGAAATTGAAGGGCGTAGTTCTGATTTTAATATTGGTGGGAGCAGCCGGACCAAAATCATGACGGCTTATAAAGAAAATTGTATACAGATTGCTTGTTACCTAGAACAGGTAGGTCCACTTTCTCCGAAAGCGTTGGTCAATATGGGAACCGGGCCGAAAACATCCTCTATTCTTACGAAGAATTATTATCGGTGGTTTGATCGAATTAAACGAGGGACCTATGTTCTCAGTGAGAAAGGATACGAAGAGATAAAGGAGCATACTGAGCTTAAAGAGTATTATTTACAGCAACTAACTGAGAAAAATGGAAAAGATGGAATGATGATCGCTTTAGAAAACGAACATCAGGGAGGTCTTCAAGTTCCCAAACAGTAGTCGTAAAGGAGAGAACGGTAAAATAAAAAACGTCTCAATGCCCATACTGTAGGGGAAAAGGAAATAACAGTAAAGTCAAACAGTTCTGTCATCCAAGTTTCTATAATAGTTTTAATTATGCAAACCACAGCTCACATGATAGATAAGCTGTGGTTATCATTTTTACCAGCCTCTGCTAGCGCCACCACCCCCTGAGGACCCGCCGCCTCCTCCGCTTGGACCACCGCCACCACCTCTGCCACCTCGGGACAAGATGGAGAGGAGAATGTGAGTAAGAAATCCTCCTAAAAATTTGAAATCTAAGAACACGACAACCACAATAAGTGGTATGAGTAACCACAGGGGGATGCCCAATCCTTCGTCTTCAGTAGAAGGCTGTATTGGAGGCTGGCCTGCCTGCAGCTGGCCGCCATTTTCCACTCCATACTCCACCAACACTTCATTTGCGAGTACTTTATAAGTCTCGATAATCGCATAATTAGGTTGATTGTTTCGTAATAATGGGATGGTCAAACTATCAAGAATCCGACCGACTTTCCCATCTGGTAACGCGCCTTCTAGACCGTAGCCGACTTCGATTCTTAAGGGTCTTTGATTTATGCCTGATGATGGATTCATGCCTATCACCATCAAAACTCCATTATCATCCTTGGCACTACCCACCCCATATTGTCGAAAGGCTTCATTTGCGAATTCCTCAATGGTTGTATCACCGATGGACTCCACTGTTAGGACAGCAATCTGAGCGGTTGTCTGATCCTCAAGACTCCTTCCCATCCTTCTTATTTCCATTTCTTCTTGTTCGGTTAAGACACCAGCAAAATCCTGAATATAAATATCTCCGATTGTAGCAGGAATTTCTGGACCTTCAGCAAATGAATTTCCTCCAATAAGGAAAAGGGTGTTAAACACCAGTAATATGCTGAGGATCCGAACCCTATTCATTAGTCATTGCCTCCAAAGTCAACATTGGGTGCTTTTTGTGCACTAGGGTCTGCTTCAAAATATTCCTTTTCATCAAATCCGGTAATACTTGCAACAAGTACTCCAGGAAAACTCTTCACTTTACGGTTATATTCTGAAACCTGGTCATTATAATCTTTACGAGCAATAGAGATTCGATTTTCAGTTCCAGCTAATTCATCCATTAGTTGGGTAAATTGCTGATCTGCTTTTAATTCTGGGTAATTTTCAACGACCACAAGTAAACGACTTAGAGCCCCAGATAATTCTGCGTTAGCTGTTGCTTCTTCTTCAGGAGATTGTGCACCAGCAAGTCTTGAGCGAGCATCGGCAATCGCTGTCAGAACTTCCTCTTCGTGCTTAGCATACCCCTTTACTGTGTTCACAAGGTTAGGAATGAGATCAAGTCGTCTTTGCAACTGGTTTTCGATTTGGGCATACGACTTGTCAACATTCTCTTCTAAACCGACAAAGTTATTATAGCTTGGAACAAACATCAGCAACAAACCAATTAAAATTGCTGCAATAATACCGAGTCCCAGATAGCTTTTCTTCATCTAAACACGCTCCTCTCTTGGTTATTATGTATCATTTGGGAAAAGTTATTGATTTATAAGTAGGAGATCACAAAAATAAGCATGACTAAAAGAGAAGATGAGCCTAATTTCAATTTAGTAATTGAAAGTTTAGCAATTATTGCTTATAATGAGTTTATAATTAACAAATTGCAAATTAAAGAGCAGGTGTTTAGAATGGGAAAATACGAATCAGAAGAAGAAGTCTTAAAACATTACAATCCAAAGAAATATACGACTCCCGATGGTTACACTAGTGATATTGCTGTTTTTACCATTGAGTTAACCTACCATGAAAACCATAAACCCCCTGAAGCCAGCTTAAAGCTCATGTTGATTCAACGAGCAGAAACTGACCGTGAAGGAGAACCCAATATTGAAGGTGGGAAATGGGCGTTGCCAGGTGGGTTCGTTCGCCCGACTGAGACGGCCTATGCAGCAGCGGTCCGAGAACTACATGAGGAGGCGAGTGTGCGGAACATCCATCTAAAGCACTTTAATGTCTATGATCAGCCAGGTCGCGATAAACGAGGCTGGATCATCTCAAATGCCTTTTATGCGATTGCGACAGAGGAGTATTTAACAGAGAGAAAAGCCGCCGATGATGCTCAAAATGTAGAACTATTCACACGAGAGGAAATTGAGAACATAGATTTAGCTTTTGACCACCAGAAAATCATTGCTGACGCGTTTGAGGTGATAAAGAGAGATATTTTACAAACGACCGTTGCCAAGGAATTTTTGCCTGAAGAGTTTACGCTTTCTGAATTGAGAAGTTTGCTGCTGCTTGTAAGTGATGACCCTGGTGTTACCAATGAGTCAGCTTTTGTTCGAGATGCACCGAAGTATCCTTTTCTAGAAGTAGCTACAGATTATAAAGGCGATATTAAAACGACGACGAGAACTGCAAAACGTTCAACGCGCATGTTTCGTTTTAAAGGGTCTGAACCAACAGTTTCAATCTATTAAATTTTTTTGAGTATTATAATTAACAATTTGCAATTTATTAATTAAATTTGTGGTTTAGCTAACATCTACCAGCAAGGTTAATATTGGAGGGATTAACATGAACATATTAAAAGATTGGACGATGTTTGAAAAAGTCTGGATTGCAGTTTTTGCCATAACCAATGTTTATTTATTTTTTGCTTGGCAGGATTCCCTTTTGGGTCTCGTTACTTCAATTACTGGTATGTTTTGTGTTGTATTAGCAGCAAAAGGCAAAATTTCGACTTATTACTTTGGAATCATCCAAACGGCAACGTATGCTTATATTTCTTACGGTTACGGTTTATATGGAGAAACGATGTTGAATGCTTTGTTTTATTTTCCTGTTCAATTTATTGGGATATATATGTGGAATAAACATAAATCTCATAGGTTGAATGTCAAAGGTGCAGAGGTCGAAATGAAAGGGTTAACTGGACGTGGCTGGTTATACGTGACCATTTCCTTCATTCTCGTGTTTGGTTTGTACGCATTTCTTTTAAAAGGACTTGGGGGAACCAGTATTTGGATTGATTCTGCTACGACCATTTTATCGATTGTGGCACAAGTGTTAATGCTTCAAAGATATAAGGAACAATGGATATTCTGGATTTTTGTAAATGTTTTATCGATTCTTTTATGGCTTACAACATTGATTACACAAGGGGGGGATGATGTTTCGATGTTGGTAATGTGGTCTGCATTTTTAATTAATAGTATTTACGGATATATCAACTGGACAAAAGTTTATAAAAAACAAATGGGAAGGGCGGCTTGAAAATGACAGTAGGATTTATTGGGGGAAAGTTTTTACCGCTTCATTTAGGTCATGTTTTTGCGATTATTCAAGCATCGACGATTGTAGATGAATTGTATCTTGTGTTATCTCATAGTGAAAAGCGTGACAAAGAGTTATGTGATAACACGAAAATGAAGTATGTCGAAAGTCGGGTACGGTTAAGGTGGCTGCATCAGCTTGTCAAAGATATGGATCAAGTCAGGGTAATCGAAGTAGAAGACAGGTATTCAAATGAGGATTATAACTGGGAAGAAGGAGCGGTGGAAATCAAAAAAAAGATTGGAAAACCAATTGATTATGTGTTTAGTTCCGAGCATGATTATGAGGCTATTTTTGCGAAGCTCTATCCCGAGTCCACCCATTTCCTCCTTGATAAAGAGCGAAAAACCGTCCCCATCTCTGCGACTCAAATTAGGGAGGAGGGAGTGTTTAAACATTGGAATTTCCTCCCGGATGAAGTGAAACTGCATTTTGTTAAAAAAGTTGTGATATTGGGCACTGAGAGCTGTGGAAAATCAACGCTAACTCGTAATCTGGCAAAAATTTATAACACGAGTTTTGTCGAGGAATATGGAAGAACGCATTGTGAGCGAATTGGAGGGTGTGATGGAATTATGTTCGAGGAAGATTATCCTATAATCGCTTACACCCAAAAAGTGCATGAATTTGAAGCAATGAAGAAGGCGAATAAAGTCGTTTTCATCGATACCGAAGCAACGGTTACACAATTTTATTCAGAGCTATACAATCATCACCATCAACCTGTTTTAGATGAAGTGGCTAACCTGCAGGACTATGATTTGTGCCTGTATTTAGAGCCCGATGTGAGGTGGGTTAATGACGGTTTACGAATTCATGGGGAACAGAGTGTCCGATTGACCAATAATCGTCGACTAAAACAGTTATTAAGCAAAAATAACATCGACTTTATTCCTCTAACAGGAGACTATAATGAAAAACTAAAACAATCAATTAACTATATTCAGACATTATTAAAAGAATAAAGAAGCAGGGAACCTCTGCTTCTTTTTTAGTTTTTCTGAATCGTCAATAATGTTAAAACTTTGTTTAATTTTGGATTAAAGATGGATTGTTCATATACCGTTTCATTTTCTTTGCTATCTATGAACCAGCAAGATGCTGGTACTGTACCTTCTCGTGTTTCCTCTACTTTACTAGGGCTAATAAAAAAGCTAGCAGCAAAACTTCTCCGATCAAGGTCCGATGTTGAAACTAGGTTTCGTTTCCCTTGAAACTTCTTAATTATTTTCGATTCTTCTGATTGGACTACCGCATATTTATCTTCTGCAAAATCGACTAAGCGGTTTAAGAGAACAAACAAGGAAACCTGATATTTATTATCTGCAAGTTCTTTTAGTTTCTGAATAGTGGCATTTTGTTGAATAAAATCAGTTGTCAAATCCTTTGGTGGCATAAGGATGTTGAAGGCAAATTCATGAGCCTCCATTTCTTCCACTTCTTCAGTCAAAAGAGTAGAATGGCCAAACTCATGTTCTTCATGCTGCAAATTGCTATGTGTTGCTTTTTGTTCTATTTGAGGAAAATGATATTTTCTAGAAATATAACTTGATTTTAGGTGCCATGGAAGGATGTAATGTCCAATTAATGTTGCAAGCGTAAATTTTTTTCTATTATTAAAAGTGATTTTCTTGTCCAAGAGGATAATAGGATGATCGACTTGGGTAAGGAGTCCTTCTCCCTCTTCTAAATCATCTGTAAAAACCTTTATTCCTAATTCTTTGGCTAAGCGATATATGTCAATCGGTAATTGCATTTGGAATATTTCTTCAAAATAGTAATTCGCATATTCTACCGGAGTTTCAAAAAGTGTATCTATTTTGATTTTCCTGCCAGTGGCTAAAAATGTAGCATACTCGACAACCTTTTCCTTATCTTGTTCCTTAAGGGAGTTCAAAATTCTTAGAATCACTCGGTCAGTATGTTCTAATGGCTGCTGTTTCTTCTGTTTATCAATCCCGGAAACTAAATATTCTGTTGAGACTTTCAAGGCAAAGGATAACTTTCGTAATGCTTCAAATGAAGGTTTTCTTGCTCCAGATTCATATTGACTAATGGCTGGAGGTTTCAAGCCGACTAGATTAGCTAATTCGACCTGCGATAATTTTAGTTCTTTTCTTCTGTTTTTGATTCGCTCATTAATTGAATTGGGCATCTTTCTTAACCCTTTCTTTATCCTTTTGTTAAGTCTATCATAACATATAGCAAAAAAAGTTGACAATAAAAATAACGGTTGTTATAGTTTAGTTAACTGAACGTTATGATTTTTTGTTGAGATAAAATCTATATCGTGAAAAAGAATCAGGGGGAAATGTAATGAGTGTAAAAAACTATCAGGAAAGCCTACGTCAATTGTCATTAAAAGAAAGCTATTCTAAAGTGGATTTACTTACAGAGGATTTTCTCTATGCGAAAGATGGGAAAGTTGAAGTCTACTGGGCACCGTTTGATTTTTTTAATAAAAAGGCAAAAGTAATTATTTTAGGGATTACACCTGGATTTACCCAAATGGAATTGGCCTATAGCTATGTTCGCCATCACCTCAATGAGGCAGATTATGACCAGGTTATTAGCGATGCGAAAAACCAGGCAAGCTTTGGTGGGAACGTGATGAGAAAAAACTTGATTGATATGTTGGATGGAATTGGGTTACAGGAGTTATTAAATATTCAAAGCTGTGAGCAGCTATTCAATAAGCATCATGATTTATTACATACTACATCTGTGTTAAGGTACCCCGTGTTTATTGAGGGGGAAAATTATGGTGGCAGCAATCCGAAGATATTGAGTAACGATGTCTTCTTAAAAATGATAGATGAATTGTTAGTACCAGAGCTTAATTCTTTAAAAAATGCTGTAATCATTCCTACGGGAAAAGCCGTCTCTAATGTACTGAGGGCTCTTGTTAATCAAGGGAAAATACACAATGAAACAATTCTTTTCAATTTCCCACATCCTTCTGGAGCGAATGGTCATCGGAAAGAGCAATATGAAACCAATAAAGATCTATTTAAAGAGCAATTGGTGAAATTAGCCAAATTAGACGTTTTTACACCAAGTCCATCAGATTTTCATCCCAAAGAGCAAGAGAACGGGGATATGGTGGAACTAATTAAACAGTTAAAGATTATTGGAGAAGAGTTAAAAAGGAGCAATGACCTTAAGGAAAGGGATTCGTTTAATGAAAAACGATTGCACCAAATCGCGGACGAAATTGAACCTTATGATCACCGGATTGCTTTAGTGATTGATCACTTATTAGGAAAATAACATGGGGAGAGGCAATATGGAGAAAAGGCTGAAAAATATTTATAAAAAACAGCTGTTCCTTGATTTAATTCAACTTGGTCACGATTTTCACCATAGTATGCGTAATAAAAACAATCCTAAATATCAGGTTTACGTCATGGTAGATACTCCTAAATTGAGGGATGACATGGCGAAATTATCAGGTCATACATACAAAGTGGGGTATTATGAATAAAACGACGATGATTATTGCTCTTAGCGTCTTGGTCCTGATGCTTGGGTATTATGGGTATACTAGTTTCATAGGGAGTGGGGAAGAAACAGTAGAACAAGTTGAAGAAAGTGGAGAAACTGGAGAAACTGGACAAAGCAAAACACCGGTGTCTGGAACAGTGGTTGATGAGCAGGAAAAGAAAAGAAGCAGAAGTGAAAAGAAAATGGAAAAGCAGTATCCCTCTGATAGCGATGAGTCTGTTATCCAGAATGCTATCCATCAGATGAGTCATTCTATGGTGTATGCCGATAAGAAATGGGGTCACCTGGAACCTTCAAAAGAACGAATTGAGCGGTTACTCGAGGTGCTTGAGGAGAATCAATCTAGTTATGAAAATACTAGTCTTTATATAAGCATTCTTGAAAGATGGCAAAATAGTGACTATAGCCATGCTGTTTCGGATCATAACCAGATGTGGAATCTTCAAGGAGGTACTGTAGGAAAAGCAACTAGGCTGTTAAGTAAAGAAGAGATGAACAGCTATCGAAAGAAACACTTTGAATAAAGCTCTGTTCTATGAGGAAAATAAGAGGTCGTGCCAATATTCGTTAAGCACGACCTTAATTATTTTAGATGTCTTTTTCCTTTTTAGACCCCTTGTTCTTTGTTCTAGCGCCTCGTGATTCTTGCTCCTCATAAGCTGAATTAGATACATAGATAACCTGATTTTTCGCATGGTCCTTTTTTGCCATTCATCTCATCCTTTCAAGTCTTTATAGAAGTAGTCTTCTTATAATTGCACAATTTATGATAATTTATAAGATCAGCTTTTTACTATGTACACGAATCTTTTGTATACAAATGATTGGTATACATGCTATAGTAAAACTAGTCAGAAAATTCCAACGAGATTAAGGAGCCGCTCCATGCAAAATCTAGATATTTGTATCCATTTCCTGCTTGGAAAGGCGTTACAAAGAGTGAACCAAGTTAGTAAATCAAAATTATCCTCATATGGGGTAACACCTGTTCAATATGCGCTTCTTCGACTTCTGTGGGAGCAGGATGGCCAATATGGTCATTCGTTAGGTGAACGGCTTTTACTGGACGGGGCAACAATAACCGGAATTCTTGATCGCTTAGAGCAAAATCACTTTATTGAAAAAAGGGTGGACCCTAATGACCGTCGCAACAAACTCGTTTTTCTAACCGAGAAAGGACGATCGTTGAAGGTACCTCTTTGTAAGGAAATGGATGAAATGAATACTGAAATAATGGCTAGCTTTGAAGAGGAGGAAATTTTGCGTTTCAAAGAGATCCTTTTCGATATTGGGATAAGGGCAAAAAAGTAAGGGTTATTCTTTTTCCTGTTCATGCAGGGTGTATTTGGCAGGTAATTTTCTTGCTAGGAGAGTGAATGGAAGAGCATGCTCAATGTGTATGAGAGAGAGAAGGTTATTTGTTTAGAGGGAAGGGTCGTAAAATCCGGTGGAGCTGCCGGAAAGGTTTTCGCCTATCTGGTAGATGGAATGTTGATTGATACAGGACCACAATCTTTAGAAACTGATTTTATTTCTTATTATACGGATCATCCTTTTGATTTAGTGGCGTTAACCCACAGTCATGAGGATCATTCTGGGACAGCCTCATGGGTTCAAACAAACACCAATGTCCCGATCTATGTTCATAAAAAAGGGATTAAGATATGTGCTCAACCATGCATGTATCCTAAGTACCGTCAAGCAACTTGGGGAGTCCGAAATGAATTTAGAGCGATGCCACTTGGAGAGGTCATTCACTCAAGGAGTCAGGAGTGGCAAGTAATTTATACTCCAGGGCATGCAGAAGACCATGTATCATTCCTGAATAAAGATACGGGTCAGTTGTTTAGTGGTGATTTATTCGTCTCTCCAAAGACAAAGGTCATTATGAGGAGCGAATCAATCCCAGTAATTATGAACTCACTTCAAACCTTATTAACCTATGACTTCGGGAGCATCTATTGTTCTCATAGCGGATACATACAAAACGGTAAAGAAATGATGAAACAAAAATTAGAGCATTTAGAGTTTTTGTGTGGAGAAGTAAAAAGATACCATAAAGAAGGTTTTTCAATCAGAGAAATAAATGAAAAACTTTTTCCGAAAAAATATCCCATTGTAGATATTTCTGAGGGGGAATGGGACTCCATGCATATTGTCGCTTCGATTCTATCTGAGGAGATCTAGGAAGTAGGGAAACCTTAACAAATCGAATCTATATTATCCTATTTTTCTATAATTTCTGAATTACTCTTGACTACGTTCTGAGGAATACGGTAATTTTAAACTAAGTACTGACTGGTTAGTTGGTTTTCAAGGTTAGGAAGACTAACTCCATAGATTAATAGAATATTGTGTTTTAAAAGATAAAGTATGTGAATGGAGGAAAAGGTACATATGTCAAATATCCCAGATATACTCAAAGGCTTGAGAATTCCGGTTATTGGTTCCCCCTTGTTCATTATTAGTAATCCAAAGCTTGTGATTGAGCAATGTAAGGCTGGTATTGTTGGTTCGATGCCTGCGCTGAATGCAAGACCCGTTTCACAACTTGATGAGTGGTTGGCGGAAATTACAGAAGAACTAGCAGATTATAATGCTCGTAATCCTGAGCGCCCTGCAGCCCCGTTTGCCATAAACCAGATTGTCCACAAATCGAATGATCGCCTTGAACAAGATATGGAATTATGTGCAAAATATAAAGTTCCAATTATCATCTCGTCTCTTGGAGCACGTGAAGAAATCAATGTGGCAGCTCATAGCTACGGTGGTGTTGTGTTACATGACGTGATCAATAACAAATACGCCCATAAAGCAATAGAAAAAGGAGCAGATGGTTTGATTGCTGTTGCTGCAGGAGCGGGCGGTCATGCAGGAGATAAGAGCCCGTTTGCACTGATTCAAGAAATACGTGAGTGGTTTGATGGTCCTCTTGCATTGTCCGGCTCGATTGCGAATGGAAACGCTGTCTTAGCAGCACAAGCGATGGGCGCTGATTTTGCTTATATCGGTTCCCCGTTCATTGCTACACATGAAGCTCGTGCAGCAGAAGATTATAAGAAAGCAATCGTAGAAAGCACCTCCGATGATATCGTTTATAGCAATCTCTTTACAGGGGTTCATGGAAACTATCTGGCTCCTTCCATTCGTGCAGCAGGTTTAGACCCTGATGACCTTCCTGAGAGTGATAAGTCTAAAATGAACTTTGGTGGCGAAGGTAAGGCAAAAGCCTGGAAAGATATTTGGGGAAGTGGCCAAGGAATTGGGGCAGTTAAAGAGGTTACGGGTGCAGCTGAATACGTTGATAAACTTCACCGTGAATATACTGAAGCAAGAGAAAGATTGATTCAATCTACACAAGTGTTCGCATAACACTAACAGAATTCTATTCATACAGAAGATATTGGAGGAGAAGCAGATGAGTCAAGCAACGAGGGGAATTTATGCAGCAACTGAAACATATAACTGGGGAAAGCTAAAAGACGGAGAAAATAGCAAACTATTTGAACCAGTGGAAATTGGTGCATGGAGTCTTAAAACTCGGACAGCCATGGCACCGATGACACGCTGTTTTGCCGATGATGAGACGGGTGTTATCGGAGAAGATGTAGTTGAATATTATAGAAAACGTGCCGCCGATGGAGTAGGACTAATTATTACCGAAGGAGTCTTGGTTAGCTTTCGAGGAAAAGGGAATCCAAAGGTTCCAGGAATTTATACAGAAGAACAAACTGAAGCATGGAAAAAGGTAACAGAGGCTGTTCATGCAGAGGGTGGCACAATCATCGCACAGTTATGGCATGTAGGTCGGCTTTCACATAATGAATTGACGAAGGGATATCCACCACAGGCACCGTCAGCCATAGCAGCTGAAGGTAACGTTCCTAGGTTCCGTAAGCCATATGATATGCCTGAGGAAATGAGCTTGGCAGATATTGAAGAATTAGTTGGACAATATGCGCAGGCCGCTAAAAATGCAATGGATGCTGGTTTTGATGGCGTGGAAATTCATGGTGCTCACGGGTATTTAATCGACCAATTCAATTCGGATTTTTCAAATGACCGTACAGATCGTTATGGAGGCGACTTAGCTCAACGTCTTACTTTAATGAAAGAAATTACCAAAGCTGTTATTGATACAGTGGGTACGGATCGAACAATGATTCGTTTTTCAGCTCATAAAAGTGACGCTCCTACTTATATGTGGGAGGATCCGGAAAGAGCAATCCAAACGTTTGTTGAAGCATTCAAAGAAGTAGGCGCAACCTTGCTTCATCCATCGACAATGGATTTCAATCGCGTAATAGCTGATGGTAAAACGATGCATCAACTTGTTCGAAAATACTGGGATGGAGTCATTGTCGGTGTAGGGACATTAGACCCGCAATCTGCTGAACAAGCTTTAGTAGATGGTACAATTGATGTCGCAGCATTCGGACGTCCCTTAGTGTCAAACCCCGATTTTATTTCACGATTGAAAAATGGGGACGAACTAGAAGAATATGAAGCTAGAAAACATCTACCTGTATTGGTATAGATCAAAGAACTAGGAAGTAGAGGAGTAAACTCTGCTTCCTTCTTTATTTTCTGATTTATTTGTAAATATGGCAATAGTGTGAAAAAGGACACAGCGCAATTTTTTATGCTATGCTATTCTCACAGTAGAAAAATATTGTGGGGGGAAGAACGATGGTACTCATGGTAGAAACGAAACCTGAACAAACAAAAGCAAGTATAACCTATTCAAGGATGAATCCTTTTCAAGCAAGAGTTATAGAAAACTTCAATTTAAATAAAGCAGGATCTAATAAAGAAACGAGACATATTGTATTGTCGTTAGCAGGGTCAGGACTTTCATACGAGGCTGGTGACTGTTTAGGGATTGTTCCTAAAAATGATCCAGAGCTAGTAGCCACGATATTAGAAGAGATGAACTGGGATGGCGAAAGTGTTGTGACTATTAACAAACAAGGGGAATCACTTTCATTAAAGGAAGCTCTTACTTCCTATTTCGAAATTACCTTGCTAAATAAAAAAATTATCCAACAAGCAGCAGCCTTAACAGATAATGAGGAAATAAAGAACCTCGTACTTATCGAAAATGTACAAATGTTAAAAGAGTACATGGACGGTCGTGATTTCCTTGACATGCTTCGCGACTTTGGCCCTTGGAAGGCTTCAGCACAAGAATTGGTGTCACTATTAAGGAAAATGCCACCGCGTCTTTATTCTATTGCAAGTAGCCTTACAGCTAATCCTGATGAAGTTCATCTAACCATCGGTGCTGTGCGTTACACTGCCCATGGACGCGAAAGGAATGGGGTTTGCTCAGTTTTATGTTCTGAACGTCTCAATATAGGAGATACACTACCTGTATTTGTTCAGAAGAATAAGCATTTTAACCTTCCTGAATCAGCGGATACAGATATTATTATGGTTGGTCCAGGAACCGGTATTGCACCTTTCCGTGCGTTTATTCAAGAACGTGCTGCGCAAAATGCAAGCGGACGAGCATGGTTATTCTTCGGCGACCAGCATGCTGCAACCGACTTCCTTTATCAAGATGAATTTGACACTTATCAAGAAGAAGGGGCACTTACTAAACTAGATGCTGCGTTCTCACGTGATTCAGATCATAAAGTATATGTCCAGCATAAAATAAGTGAAAATAGTAAGGAATTGTTTCAATGGCTTGAAAACGGGGCATACTTCTATGTTTGTGGAGATAAACAATACATGGCGAAGGATGTTCATAATACACTTATTGAAGTTATTGCAAAAGAAGGCAATATGAGCATAGAACAAGCAGAAGCCTATTTGAATGACCTTCAAAAGCAAAAGCGTTATCAACGTGATGTTTATTAATTAAAACTCTCTGGATTGAACAAATCCCCCCTGAGCGATAGAGGATTCTACTGCTCTGGGGGGATTTGTAATTTAACCCTTCTATTTGCGCATTCAGCTAGAAAGAGTCCAATCATTTTATTTCTCTTCCATATATCAGGAAAAGCATTAAGAGGAAGACTATTCTCCTTAATCAAGGACCCAATTTCTATGGTCAGGCCTGGTTTCTCAAACTCTTGGATAAACCAATCAGTATAACCGCCGCCCTGTTGGTAGGAGGCAGGTTCTTCCAACTTATACCTAGTTAACTCTGATACTTTTTCAGCGATTGTATAATAGTCCTTAGTGAATTCGGTTGTATGAGTCAACCCCCATAGGTGGTAACCCCAAAAAAGAACATTGCCAGTTGAGTGGTAGGAAACAGCAATTTCAGGTTTAACCTCACGGGTGAAATCCACAAGAGCTTTAACTTCTTCCACTTCAAATGGTTTCCTTCCTTTATAAAACTGATAGCTTGGTTCTTTCTGTACCCCTTTTAAATTTTCCCAGTTGGCTGGATACTGACGGTTCAAATCAACTCCATTAAGGTTAGCTTTCCATCTATTAAAATTCAAAGATCCCTTATTCATTTTTATAAGGTTGCGATGGAGATCGCTAGGAAATGCATCAAGGCCGTATTGTTGGAGGGTCACTCCATCTGGATTTACCATTGGAACAAACCAAATTGAAACTTCATCTAAGATGGAAGGGCTGAAACCTTCCACAGATAGGTTTGTTTTGTATGCGTCGGCATAGGTTTCAATCATTTTCATAATAAGCGTGCTCGTCATCCACTCTCGTGCATGGTGAGCACCGTGTATGAGAATAGATGTGTTTCCTTTGCCAACCTTAACTGCCCAAATCTCTCTGCCTTTTGAAGTCATTGTTAACGATTTATAGGAAATGAGATTCGTGTGTGCTTGAGATAAACCAATCAAATCCTCAGTCAACATTTCATATGTATAGATCTTATCTGTTTCTACGATCTGAGCTTCTGTCAATAAAGGATAGAAGCAAAGGGTAAAAAGAATGGATAGGAAAATCTTCCTCATAATGTACATCCTTTTCAACTTAGTCAACAGAGATATTTTGGTTTATGGTCGTACATTTCATTCAGCATTTTATTATTTATCAGGTAATCTCGCTGAACATATAGGGATACTGACCAGAACAGTAGAAAGGAAATCCTTATTGTACAATCTCTAAAAGAAGAAATTTAATTTGAAAGCGCTTTAAAAACGGTGTTGTCGAAAATGAAATCTGTTTGTCATTTGATGCGCTTACCTGGGAAATGAATCACTGGTTTTAAGGGAAATATTTTGGTCTTGAATCATAAAAGCTGAATATCAAAACCTTTGGAAACCTTGTAGGAATAACCTCACGGGATTTTTTCCTATGGGAATTCCCTAGGACAAAGAATTGAACAGTGTAAGGTGGAATCTTTTGATAAAAATAATTAGGATAGGCAACTAAAGGGATTGCTGTCGAGTTTTGGCGATTACTGAAGGGGTGATGTAGAAGACTTAGTATTTATTCCAATAAAATAAATCAATTAATAAAAGGCCGGTACCCAATGTGGGAACCAGCACTTTGGTTTTAGGGTTAATGCTAGATACTTAAGGAGTGAGAAACTAAGTAGGCAATGTTGAAGTCATAGAAGAAAGGGGATACAGCTGTCGGTTATTGTTATACCGCTTTTTCTATTTTTTCTACATGGAGGACACGAAAACCTGATTTTGTTATCTTATCCTTTAATTTTTGGATAACATCTTCATTATCTTCAGATATGGTAAAGGTGAGGCGACGAAAAAGCTCATTCCCATTTCCAAAGGTGTGGGCACCTTCGATATTAAAAGATTTTAGTTGTTTCAATAATTTTAGAAAAGCTCCTGTATGGTCCCATATTGCAACAGTGAAACAATATCCACCTGTTTTCATGCCAAAACCATCACGAAACAGGTCCATTAATACAGAATGAGTTATGATTCCTTGAAATTCCCGATGCTCACCAGTTACCGCTAGAAAAGGAAGGCGATCTATCCTTAATAATGCAAGACTTAAGGAACTATCTTTATGAACAAAGGATTCTTCCTCATCGATCACCTTCATGACAGAATCCTCTGGCTTTCCTCCTTTTTCAAATAAATATTCCAATAAATCAACCTTGTATACCTGCCCTTTGTATTCATTTGTAGAGCTGTCTACGACTGGAACGCACCGGTATCCAGTCTTTCTTACTAAATCAAGTGCTTCTTTTGTTGACGACGTACTTGGACAAACGGTTACCTTGTGTTTTTCTACGTAAACATTACGTACGAACATAAATCCTTTCCCCCTTTTACTCGGTAAAGTATATTGTATATTATTAATATTCTGTCTGTTTGGACTTTTTTCCTTTTATTGGTTAAAAATTTGTGGGCGGGAAGAGATATGTTTCAAGAAATCTATTAAAGGGTATGGAATGATTAGAGGTGATAAAGTTGAAGAAGGAATTGGACAAGAACTACACAGCTAAAAACAGTAGAATGGTAGAGGATATTGAGGAAATAAAGAAGCTTGGCAAGCAGATGGAGCATTTACGAACCAATACAGAATTAAAAGAAGATAAGAAAGTCCCAGATCCTATACAAGAACAAGAAATTAGTCAGAACAATTAAGAAGCGCAATAAAGCTTTAATTGGTAATAAAAAAGAATAGCAGAAAGAGCTCCCTAAGCTCTTTCTGCTATTACTCATATTTTGATTGTCCTCATTGCTTTAAGAACAATCTTTATAAACTTACTTTTTCCTTCTCGATTTTTTCAACATGTAAAACTCGGAAACCAGCTTTAACGATTTTCTCTTTCAGTTTCTCAATCACTTCTTCGTTATCTTCAGAGATGGTAAAAGTAAGGCGACGGATCAGTTCATTGCCATTTCCAAAAGTGTGTGCCCCTTCGATATTAAAGGTTTTTAGTAGTTTTACTAATTTCAGGAATGCTCCTGAGTGATCATATACTGCGACAGTAAAACAATATCCTCCAGTTTTCATGCCAAATCCATCACGGAACAGGTCCAATAATACGGAATGGGTAATGATTCCAAGGAATTCACGGTTTTCACCTGTCACTGCTAAAAACGGAAGGCGGTCAATGGTTAATAACGCAAAACTTAGTGAGCTATCCTTATGGATAAAAGAATCCACACCATCGACTACTAGCAAAACCGAATCCTCTAATTTTCCTCCGCTTTCATATAAATGTTCCAGCAAGTCCACTTTGTAAATCTGTCCTTTATATTCATTTGTATCAGGGGCGACAACAGGTATACAGCGATAGCCTGATTTGTTTACTAATTCAAGTGCCTCTCTTACCTTTAATGTGCTAGGGCAATAGGTCACCTTGTGTTTTTCTAAGTATACATTTCGTACAAACATCATTTCTTCCTCCTTAATTACAGAAAATGGAGTGCATATAATAATTATTCGTTTTCTATTCATTCAATCCCTTCAAAAAAAAATGGCGTAAAAAAATAAAGACTGCAAAAGCCATTGCAGTCTTGCCATTTTATACGATATCGAGATGATCATCCTTAATTTTCTAAATAACGGTATAAGGTTGATTTACTTATGCCAGTCTCTGCTTTTATTTCACTTAGCGTAAACTGTTTGCTTTGGTACATTTCAATGGCTCGTTGAACGTTTCTATCAGGCTTTCGTGGTCTACCTGTCGAGATGCCTTTTTGTTTTGCTTCCGATAGACCTTTTTTTGTTTTTTCACTGATTAGGTCACTTTGAAATTCAAGTAAATGTTTTAAAATGGTTTGAAAGCTATAGCCAGAATCGTTAATGGTATCAATCTTTTCTTTGATTGAAAAAACAAACGCTTTTTTATTATCTATAACTTCAAACAGTTCCACTAAATGCCTTGTGGAATCCGCTAAGATGGATAACCTGGTGATGACTATTTTATCGCCTTCGTTAAGGTTCTCCAACATTTTTTTTAATTGAACTCTCTTTTTAGGGGAGGAATGGTCTTCTGTAAACATGTGCTCGCAGCCAATTTCGGTTAAGTTCTTCCGCTGATTTTCACAGTTAAGATCGTCTTGTGACGGTCTCATATATCCAATGAACATGGCAAAAACTCCTACTAATTAAACGTTAAAAATAGTATAACATAATCTTACTAAAAAAATATTCCCATAATGGTTCCGTTTTGGGACGAAAGGTGTTAGACTGTTCAAGTGAGTTTGTATTGTCGTTATAGTGATATATAAAATTATTAAAATATAAGTTGGAGGTATGTAGTGTGGTCGAAAAGTTTAAGGCACAATGGTTTTCGAATGTAAAAGGAGATGTGCTAGCTGGAATTGTCGTAGCCTTAGCACTTATTCCAGAAGCCATCGCCTTTTCTATTATTGCAGGAGTAGACCCAATGGTAGGATTGTATGCCTCCTTTACAATGGCAGTGATTATTGCTTTCGCAGGCGGTAGACCGGGAATGATTTCTGCGGCAACGGGAGCAATGGCTTTGTTAATGGGTCCGCTAGTTCGGGAGCATGGCTTAGACTATTTATTTGCGGCCACCATCTTAACTGGGGTTATTCAGATCCTTTTTGGGGTGTTTAAAGTAGCCAAACTAATGAAATTTATTCCACGTGCCGTGATGATTGGCTTTGTGAATGCACTAGCCATCTTAATCTTTATGGCTCAAGTGCCACATTTTCTTGGGATATCAACGATGACGTATGTATTTGTTGGTATTACATTATTGATTGTTTATCTAGTACCGAGATTTTTTACGGCGATTCCAGCTCCATTAATTGCCATTATTGCGTTATCTGTTGTAGCAATCTATTCTGATATTAATGTTCGTACGGTGGGAGATTTGGGCGCGATTACACAAACATTGCCAGCCTTTTTCATTCCAAATGTTCCATTAAATTTTGAAACGCTAGCGATTATTTTTCCTTTTTCTATCGCATTAGCAATTGTTGGTCTTCTAGAGAGTTTATTAACAGCTTCTATTGTTGATGATATGACCGGAACTGGAAGCAATAAAAATCAAGAAGCAAGAGGACAAGGAATTGCCAATATCGTGACGGGTTTCTTTGGTGGGATGGCTGGCTGTGCGATGATTGGGCAGTCTGTTATCAATGTGAAATCAGGTGGACGTGGACGATTATCTACCTTTATCGCAGGGGCTTTTCTCATGTTTCTTATCATTGTTTTAGGAGAATTAGTGGTCCAAATTCCAATGCCAGTATTGGTGGGAATTATGATTATGGTCTCAGTTGGTACATTTGATTGGTCTTCTTTCAACTATCTAAGAAAAGCGCCCAAAACGGATGCTGTCGTTATGTTAGTAACCGTAGGCATTGTTGTTGCAACACACGATTTATCAAAAGGGGTCATAGCAGGGGTTATCTTAAGTGCAATCTTCTTTGTTGCGAAAATCTCGACCATGAAGGTTACGAAGCGTGAAGAGAACAATCAGATTTCCTTCCGTGTTGAGGGGCAGTTATTCTTCGCGTCTGTTGATGGATTTGTAGATGCTTTTGACTTTACCATTGAAAACAAAGAAGTGGTGATCGATTTTGCAACAGCGCATGTCTGGGATGACTCAGCCGTTGGTGCGATTGATAAAGTTGTCATGAAATTTGGTGAAAATCATAATCAGGTTAGCATTAAAAATTTAAATGCATCTAGTAAAAAGCTTGTTGATAAATTGGCTGTTTTTAAAGACCCTAACGCAAAATTATCAGCATAATCGTTTTGTTGATAGGAAAGGGGATTTTTCCCAGCCTAATGGACATAACTCAATCTGGGGTTCATCCTTGTATCCTTTTTATAGAGTAGATACAGGGATGAACCTCTTTTTTTGTACCGATATTAATATCCTTTTTGTACCTGTGTTTCCTTTAAATGGTATAATTGAATTTAAAGGTCCTATATCCAGTGGAGGTGAACGATGAGGAAAATTATTTGGTCTATTATTTCATTGGGGCTGATTTTGTTTGCAAATTGGGGAATTGCCAAACTTTTTCATAACGATTTTCTCGATTGGTCCTTTTTAACCGGGCTTGGCGCAACCATTCTCATTCGATTTTTTAATTCATCTGGAGGTTTTGCCTCAGAGCTAACAAATGCAAAGCTTCAAAGTGGGAATGAAGAGAATGACCTTAAAATGGAGGTTTGGACGAAATTAGACCGCATAGAACGTCGCTTTCAGATGACGCCTTCCTTTTATGTGGGTCTATGTTATACAGTTATTGCGGGCATTGTAACAGTCATGAATTACAAGGACCTTATTTTTTAAAATGAAAAAAATGTTTGCGTAAAACATAGTTCGAGCCATCATCAACCTTTACAACTAAAGGAATGGAATCTAACGAAATAGAGCATTAAGGCAGAGGAACTCCTCTGCCTTTTTGATGTTTAAATTCTAGGAATATATCAAGATATTCCTATGTGAATATAGTCGAAATACAATTTTTCATGTAAGTGAGTAAGAGGACTAAGTTACGTCCCCTATGATATTTACTATGACTATATTAAATTTTACTCAATTTAGGAGTTGTCAAAGTAAATTTCGTATATTATAGTTAAAGTACAATATATGGTGTTGTTTTTGAACAAATAATACTAAATATAGATAATTGCCGTTGGAAATGGTGTCTGAAAAGACCTAATAGGGAATCTGGTGAAAATCCAGAACTGTACCCGCAACTGTAAATGCTGACGAAATAAGCATATCCACTGTCATAGGACGGGAAGGGCTTAGAGTAGAAGGAAGCATAAGTCAGGAGACCTGCCATTTTTACACGTATTATCTTCTTCGGGAGTTGGGAAGGTAGGACGAGGGTATTCTGATAACTACAGTGAGTACGTCTGTGTACTGTTTTTACTAGATGCATCCGCGTTTCTATTAACCCATCTCATTAGATGGGTTTTTTTATGTTTTTATAGAGTGATGATCAACTAATAGGTAGTTTTTACCCTTGATAGGGAACATTACTTTTTCTAGATAGAACTCTCGAGGAATTGTAACCAACTAATAGAAAAGGGATGGAGAATGAGAATGCCTGTACAATTACCCGCAAGTATTTCTAGAAGTATTCAAACAAAATTAGTATTACCACCTGATACAAATCATATGGGCACAATTTTTGGAGGGACTGTTTTATCCTACATTGATGAAATTGCTGCGATTACGGCAATGAAACACAGTAAAAGTGCAGTTGTAACAGCATCAATCGATACAGTCAATTTTTTATCTTCTGCGAAAGTAGGAGACATCTTAAATTTAGAAGGTGTCGTGATCTCAACGGGAAGAACGTCAATGGAAGTGTATGTAAAAGTTGATTGTCAGAATATCGAATCAGGATTGAAGACTGTCACGACAACAGCCATCTTGACCATGGTTGCCGTCAATCAGGACGGGAAACCGACTCCTGTTTGTGGTGTGTCCCCGGAAACAGAAGAAGAAAAGAAACTCTTTGAAAATGCACAAAGACGAAAAGAACGACGATTAAAAATAAATGAGTTTTCAGAGGAGAAGTGGGTATGAACAAAACTAGTTACTTAGAGATGAATTCACTTTTTAACATTATTCATAATGTGTCTGAAAAATATAAACTAGACACGTCGAAAATGATTGATAATTTAGTTGGATTAGAAGATTCCATGCACTATAATACTGCCCTTCAGTTTGCATTAAACCAAATTTCAATGGACGCTCCTAACTGGACGTATCTTGCGGCAAACCTCTATTTACATGAACTCTATCGGAAGGCAGCAGATCATAGGGGATATCTTCCGGTCAAGAAATACGGCGATTTCTATGAGCTAATTTCAAAATTAACGACGATCGGAATCTACTCTGAGGATATACTGAATCAATATACGAAAGAAGAAATCGAGCAATTAGGTGGAATAATTGCTCCTGAACGAGACGAATTGTTTCAATACATAGGGATCTTTTTATTAGCTGATCGCTACCTTGCGAAAGATTATGAGGGCAATGTTTATGAGTTGCCCCAGGAACGATTTATGATCATTGCTATGACGTTAATGAAACATGAACCAAAAGAAAAACGATTAGATTTTGTCAAAGAGGCATACTGGGCGTTAAGTAACTTGTATATGACCGTTGCGACGCCAACGCTAGCGAATGCTGGGAAAAGCTTTGGTCAACTTTCTTCATGTTTTATTGATACCGTGGAAGATTCACTTGATGGAATCTATTTAAATAATTGGGATATTGCTCGATTGAGTAAAGACGGTGGAGGGATAGGAATCTATCTTGGAAAGGTACGTGCGTTAGGATCAGATATAAAGAAGTTTAAAGGAAATTCATCCGGAGTTGTTCCGTGGATTCGGTTACTAAATGATACAGCCGTTAGTGTAGACCAATTAGGTCAACGGCAAGGGGCGATTGCTGTTTATTTAGATGTTTTCCATAAAGATATAATGAGTGGATTCTTAGACTTAAAAACAAACAACGGAGACGAACGACGCAAGGCACATGATGTTTTTACAGGGGTTGCGATTCCTGATTTGTTTATGGAAAAGTTAAATGAAGTAGATGATCAAGGTCGTAGCATTGGAGAATGGCATACCTTTTGTCCTCATCAAGTAAAACAAGTGATGGGGTGGAGGGATCAAAAGGGAAACGCACTTGGGCTTGAAGACTTTTATGATGAAAAAGAACGAAAGTATTTCTCGGAAAAGTATGAAGAGGCTGTGAACCATCCACTTTTGCCTCGTAAAACGTACCGTGCGATGGATATTATGGCCAGAATCATGATATCTCAGCTAGAAACTGGGACTCCCTATATGTTCTACCGGGATGAAGTCAACAGACAAAATCCAAACAAGCATATAGGAGGTACTGGCAGAGCTTCGATATTTTGTAGCAATTTATGTACAGAAATTACCCAAAACATGTCTGCAACCACAATCGTAAAAGAATATGAAGATGAGGATGGAAACATTGTCATCGTTCGAAAGCCAGGTGATTTTGTCGTTTGTAATTTGTCTTCTATTAATCTACCGAGAGCTGTAAAACATGGTGTGGTCGAAAGATTAATACCAATACAGATGAGAATGCTAGATAATGTCATCGATCATCACAGCATCTCGGTCGGACAAGCCCAAGCCACGAATAAAAAATATCGAGGAGTCGGTTTAGGAACATTTGGTTGGCATCATCTTCTTGCTTTAGAGGGGATTTATTGGGAATCAGAGGAAGCCGTTTCCTATGCCGATCGCCTGTATGAGGACATTGCTTACTATACGATTCGTTCATCGATGGAATTAGCGAAAGAAAAAGGATACTATCCTGAATTTAATGGTTCAGAATGGCAAACGGGTGAGTACTTTGAACGGAAGGAATACCACACCAGTCGATGGAAAGGATTGAGGGCGGAAGTCGCTAACTACGGTGTCCGGAATGGCTGGATGATGGCAGTTGCACCTAACTCTTCGACTGCTAAAATTGGTGGATCGACAGATGGAATTGATCCTTTATACGCCGTTGAGTATGCGGAGGAAAAGAAAAATTTCAAATTTAAAGTGACCGCACCTGATTTGAATCATGTTACCTACAACTATTATCGCCGAACAAGGCATACATTGGACCAGCTTTGGAGTATCAAACAAAACGCAGCACGCCAGCGCCATATTGATCAATCAATTAGCTTTAACTTTTATATTCGTCATGATATTAAAGCGAAAGAGCTATTACAGCTGCATATGGAAGCTTGGAAGAAGGGGCTGAAAACAACTTATTACGTTAGAAGTACTTCTCAATCAGAGATTGAGGCATGCGAAGTATGTCAAAGTTAAGGACCAAAAAGGGGGAGATGAACAGAATGAAGCAATCACAACTAACTAAAATCAAACTGCTAAATCCAAATGATCCAAATAAATCAACAGGCATCATCAATGGAAAATCGTCAGGCTTGTTAAATTGGAACGATATCGCCTATCCGCAGATGTACACTCTATATCAAACCTTGCTTGCAAACTTTTGGAAAGCACAAGAGATTAATATGCAGGACGATATTAAACAATGGGACTCTCTTAGTAACTCGGAGAAAGATATTTTTCTACGAGTTAATACGCAGCTTGCATGCTTAGATAGCTTGCAAACACCGACAATGAGCCAAGTCATGGATTACGTAACAGACTCTAGTTTTAAAGCGATTTTTGCTGTGATTTCCCAGCAAGAAGCTGTTCATAATGAATCCTATTCCTATATTCTTAGTTCTCTAGTACCAATAGAAGAACAAAATGCAAGGTTTAATGAAGCAAAACAAGACCCAATCGTAAGCAAGCGAAATCAACTCATTTTAGATGCCTATGAAGAGTTTAGACAAAATCCTACCCCACAAACTTTATTAAAATTAGCTGTGAACTCAATAAATTTAGAGGGGATTTATTTTTATGCGGGTTTTGCCTTTTTCTATCATCTAGCTCGTCAGCAAAAAATGTTGAAGACTAGTACAATGATTAGCTATATTCAACGTGATGAAATGCAGCATGCCTATTTTATTTCGCAGTTTATCCGTATACTATTAACCGAAAATCCGGAACTCCATACGGATGATACTATTCAATATGTTTATAACACGATTGGACAGGCTGTGTTGCTAGAGAAAGAGTGGGCTCACTCTATTTTAAAAGATATTGATGGAATTGATTTAGATGAATTTGAAGGGTATGTCGAATATCTGGCAAATAAACGATTGCGTCAGCTAGGGTTGAAGAATCTTTATGAAGAAAGAGCTAATCCGATGCCATGGATACAAGTATTTAGTGACGAGATGATGAATGAAACAAAATCAGATTTCTTTGAACAGAAATCAAGAACGTATACGAAAGTATCACAGTCCAATGGGTTTGATGAATTGTAAATGAAAGTTGCAATTGTTTATGCATCGATAACAGGAAATACGAAGGAATTAGCGGAAGAGCTTTATGAAATTCTAAAAATGCAATCAGTTGAGAGCACTATATATAAGATTGAAGAGTTTCCACTCTCGTATTTAAAGCAGTTCGACGCGATCGCGATTGGTACCTATACATGGGGAAATGGGGAACTCCCAACGGAAATGGAAGGACTTTATCAAGCGTTTGAGTTATTGGGTAATGAGAAGCTCGTTACCGCTGTCTTTGGTACAGGAGATAGCTTTTATCCTAGATATTGTGGAGCTGTTGATTTGTTTCGAGATATGCTTTATGTGCATACAAATTTGGCTGCAATTTTAAAGGTTGAGCTGACTCCACAGGTCCAGGATATAGTACGCTGCCAAAGGTTTGTAGAGTCAATGTTACATCGAGTGAATCAAGTGAATAAGAGTATGAAAGAGGGGCTGGAAATGATAAGTTAAGAATTCTGTAATCGATTTTCTTTAAAGCACTTAGTGGCTCAATCTAGCTTGAAAATGGAGCGAGGAAGCGAGTATTAGTCACTCGCTTCCTCGCTTTATCATGTTGTGTCCTTTTCTAAGGAAATAATAGGCCCCAATGAATGTAAAGGCAGATCCGTAAAAGAGAGCAGAGTGAGTAAATAAATCCATAAGGAGTCCCAGAATTCCTGGTGCCACAATGGCAGAGGCCATTGAAAATAAATAGTAGAGTCCAGTGAAAAAGCCAATTCTACTTTTCCCGCCTAAATCTGCGACCAAAGGATAAGCTTGAACATTAATAAAAGCCCAGGCAACTCCGCCAATAAATAGCATTACTTGTAAAACCAAAACCTGATTTAAGCCTGGTGCAATTGAACCTAGTATAGGAATAAGCGGAATGCTTATGAAAATGATGGGTTGCACGATTAATCCAACCAGCATGGAGGGAGCTTTCCCCCATTTACTCCCTAAGATACCTGCAGGCACGGCAAAAAGGACGAAAGATAAACTGAAAAATCCAAGAGTAAATCCAGCAGTACTTTCTTTCATATTCAAAAATTCAACGGCATAGACCGTAAACTGGGATTCCACTCCGGTAAAGCCAATAAAATAGAGAAAAATGGCAATCAACACGAAGAGGTGTCCGCGGAACTCTTTCGTTTTCAGTAGTCTATAACCATCTAAAAACGAATTCGATGCCAAATCTTCATCTTTTGTTTTTTCTGCATAGGGTGGGTTTCGGTCTACAGTAAAGAAGAGTAAAATGAAGGTACTGAGCAACAATAACCCTGCAACAATAAACGGATACGTTCGGTTCATACCATATAAAGTAGATAAACCGAATAAGGCAATAATAGCGCCGATTCCACCCATAAGATTGATAATTCCGTTGGCTGTTGAACGTTTCTCCGGGGGTGTGTGATCTGGCATAAGTGCAATAACGGGCGCTCGATAAATGGTCATGGCAAGTAAGAAGACAATGTCAACAAAAATGAGGATCCAAAAGGTGGATAATGAAGCAAAAGGGATTAATATAAAAGATATCGCAGCTAACGGCATGCCGATGACAATGAAAGGGAGTCTGTTCCCTATTCGGGTATCGATTTTGTCAGACCATGTACCAATGATGGGAATTAAAAGAACAGCAAGGAGATTGTCTAATCCCATAATCGCACCACGAATGGCTCTACTATCAATAAAGTCCCCTAAGATTAGAGGCATATAGGCGTTATAGAATGCCCAGGCAAGCGATAAGGCAAGGAATCCGCTCCCAATGACAAAAATTTTCCCATACGAAAATGGTCGATGTTGCTTCACCTCAATCACCACCTATGATCTTTACATATCTGCACTCATGTTATTATATTGTGGAAACCCAACTTTAGAATGACGAACAGGCTTTCTGCATTACTTTTGTTCTAGTGTTCTACCTTAATAAATTCCTAACCTGTTTTATGGCAGGGGTGGTTCGATCTCTTAAATGAAAAGGAAGGAACAGCAAAAACGGCTACATAGGGGGGAAACAAAATGAAAAAATTAGCGCTTTCTTGGAGCGGTGGTAAAGATTGCTGCCTCGCTTTAGATGTATTAAGAAAGCAAGGAATAGAGGTAGCTTGTTTGGTAACAACTATTCCGGCTGAAATTGGGAGAACTTTTGGTCATGGTGAAAAAAAGGAACTAATCAAGCTACAGGGAGAATCCTTAGGGATTCCTGTTCACTTTATTGAATGTACATTTGAAGAATATACGGAAAGATTTGTTCAGGAATTAAAGCAACTTAAAAAGCGAAATCAGCTAACAGGGATTGCTTTTGGTGATTTGTATTTCGAACCTCACCGTGAGTGGGGTGAAAAGGTAGCGAAAGAAGTAGGAATAGAAGCAATTTACCCATTATGGATGCAAGAAAATGAAGCTTTGCATGCATTACAAACCTTCATCGAATCGGGATATAAGTCGACTGTGATTCGTGTAAGAGAAGACGTATTAGATGAATCTTGGCTCGGGAAAGAATTAGATTATGCTTTCCTAAACGCTATCCAACAGAAGGATGTCTGTCCAATGGGGGAAGCAGGGGAGTACCATACATATGTTTATGATGGACCACTTTTCAAGAAAAAGATTGTCCTTCAACATCCTGAGGTTATTAAACTGGAAACTACAAAAAAGTTAGAGTATAAGAAATACTTCCTGCTAAAAAAATAGCAAAAGCTAATTGAATTTGGGTGTATATGAAAAAGTAAATGAATAGTAGGGAAAGTTAAAGTCTAAGCTTTCAGCAAAAGAAGAACCTTTTAGTTCCTGATAAATTTTGGTACTATAGTACAAGACCAACTAAAGAAAGTAGGAGTACAACTTGAAGAGAATTGCTGTATTAACAAGTGGTGGAGATGCACCAGGTATGAATGCTGCTATTCGTGCAGTGGTAAGAAGAGGAATTGACAAAGGTTTAGAAGTATATGGTGTAAGACATGGATATGTTGGCTTAATGGAAGGCGACTTTTTTAAAATGGAACTTGGCAGTGTAGGCGATATTATTCATCGTGGGGGAACGGTTTTAAGAAGTGCTAGAAGTGAAGAGTTTAAAAGTGTAGAAGGGCAACAAAAAGCGATAAAAAAAATGAAAGAAGCACAAATTGAAGGGCTTGTCGTTATTGGTGGAGATGGTTCCTTTATGGGTGCTGGGAAGTTAACAGCGCAAGGTTTTCCAACGATTGGTGTTCCAGGAACGATTGATAATGATATCTCAGGAACAGAGTATTCCATTGGTTTTGACACGGCTGTTAATACGGTCATTGAAGCGATTGATAAGATTCGTGACACAGCCTACTCACATGAACGCATTTGTATCGTTGAAGTAATGGGAAGAAATGCGGGGGATATTGCTCTGTGGACAGGTCTTACTTCTGGTGCTGAATCGATTATTATTCCAGAAGCTACATATGATTTTGATGATGTCATGACTCGAATTAAGAATGGCCAAGAACGCGGGAAAATGCACCATATCATTGTGGTCGCTGAAGGGGTATGTAGTGGGGAAGAACTTAAAAAGGAGATCAAGGACAAATTAAACCTTGACACAAATGTTATCGTCCTTGGCTACTTACAACGAGGTGGTTCGCCAACGGCCTATGACCGAATGATGGCGAGTAGAATGGGTGGCAAAGCCGTTGACTTATTACTTGATGGTGAAAAAGGAGTCATGGTGGGTTGGAAAAAAGGACAACTCGTTCATGAAACCTTTGAGGATAGTGCAAAAGAAAAACATGCAATAAATCTAGACGACTATAACCTTGCAAGAAGTCTTTCAATTTAAAAGAGGGTAAAAAGGGTGTTACTTGTGGTAACGTCCTTTTTTTTGACTGTTTTTCTAGTGGTTTTTAATGAAATATTATAGCACTATGGACACCATTATAACTAGCATTTTATTCTATTATCATATAAATAAATATATAGTATTTCAACAATCTCCATTGTAAAATAAGTAAAACTGAATAACTGATTAACCAAGACAATAAAGCATCCATTTTTGAATATGGGGAGGAAGCGATTCTTAGAAAAGTATAGTTCATTTTTCCGTTCCTTCTGTATGAGTACGAACAAATGGTAAGTAAAAAATCAATTCTCACTAAAGTATTCTAAAGATTTTTAAAATTTAATATAAGAGGTTGATGAAAGTTGACAATGGATGGTAAAGAAGGGCTACTTAATGAACAAGCATTGAAAGAACCAACAATATTTAATCATAATGGAAATAAAATCATCACTGAAGATCGCGAAATTAACATTATTGCTAAGATTGAAGAGCCACTAATTGTCGTCTTAGGAAACGTGTTAAGTAGTGAAGAATGTGATGAGTTAATTCGTTTATCAAATGATCGATTGGAGCGCTCGAAGATTGGGAGTATCCGAGAAATAGATGACCTTCGATCAAGTAGTAGTATGTTTTTTCAAGAAGGAGAAAATGAGGACGTTGCAAGAATTGAAAAAAGAGTTTCACAGATTATGAATATTCCTGTTGAACATGGAGAAGGGCTACAAATCTTGAATTATCAAATTGGTCAAGAATACAAAGCTCATTTTGACTTTTTTAAATCAACCAGTCAGGCAGCAACGAATCCTAGAATCAGTACACTCGTTATGTATTTAAATGATGTGGAATCTGGTGGAGAAACCTATTTCCCTAAACTTGGTCTTTCGGTATCTCCACAAAAAGGCATGGCCGTCTATTTCGAATATTTCTATAATGATCAAAACTTAAATGAGTTGACCTTACATGGGGGAGCACCCGTAATCATTGGAGACAAATGGGCTGCCACCCAATGGATGAGGAGAAAAAAAGTGAATTAATTCGTATTGAGGAAAAAGCGTTTCTACCATGTAGGTGCGCTTTTTATAGTTTCTTTGCTTAAACTTTGTTGATATAGAGTAAATAGACATTAAATTTGTAAGAAAAATAAATTAACCGATCAAAAATGTGATACCCTGTCTTCACAATTTTTTACAGTTTGTATCGAGAAATAGGGATTCTTTCAAGTTCGTGGTTCCCTTTTGCTGTATAGTGATAGAGAAAGTCAATAATACTAACAGCATTAGGATTTTTAGGAAGCGGGGGTATACAATTTGCGACAAATTATATTATCGACTGAAAGTGGAGCCGATTTGCCTGAAGATCTAGTTGTTAAGCATGCAGTACAAGTGGTTCCGATGCATGTGATTATGGATGAACAAGATTATTTGGATGGTTCATTGCCTGTAACGAAGATATATGACTATTATGACCGGACCAAAAAAATCCCCTCAACGACTGCGACAAATGCCCATGAATATGAAGAGTTTTTCACGAAAATAAAAATGGATAATCCAGATTGCACCATCATTCATATTGGTTATACATCGAAAGCCTCTTCCTCCTTCCAAAATGCCGTCATCGCAGCAGAAGAAATAGACAATCTTTTTCTAATCGATGCATTAAATGTGACTGGTGGATTAGCGATGATTGTAAGGTATGCGGCTTTGTTGTTAGAAAAGGAACCTATGATTGGACCTATTAAGTTGGTCGAACTAATTAAAGCAATGGTCCCAAAATCCAGACTGGCGTTCGTTCCTGGAAGCTTGGAATTTTTACGAGCGGGTGGACGGGTGAGTAACCTAGCTTATCTTGGAGGAGCATTGTTGAAAATAAAGCCGTGCATTGAACTAATTGAAGGAAAGCTAGTCTCAACCAAGAAATATCGGGGGAAAATAGCTGGTGTAGCAGAAAAACTTATGCGAGAGTATTTATCTCAATACGAGATTGATAGGGAACATCTTTATCTCATCTATTCAATTGGACTAGATGAGGAAGTTAAAAAACGGATGGAGCAAATCGCTGAAGAATATGGATTTGAAAATGTAAAATGGATCCAGGCAGGGGCGATGATTTCTACTCATGCTGGTCCAGGTGGATTCGGGATTGCAGGTTTAGAAGTTTAGGAACAACTCTCGTTTGCTTTCTCAGGTACAAAAGACAGCTCCTTGGAAGCTTCCTTGGGGCTTGTTTGGAATAGTTAGGTTTTAGTTTTTTATAGAAAATGGCCCCCTTAAACAGTATTGTGTTCGAAGGAGTTTTCCATTAGTGTGTCAATCATCCAAAAATAGAATAAGTACAAGCAATCATAATACTAAATCATAAAATAGATGGTATTAAGATTGAAAGGGGGGGGTTAAATTGTCTTCAGCTGAAAAAAAAGTTCAAGCCAAATTTAAAGCAAAATTTCCATTTCATACAGAGTTTAAATGGAAATTTAAGTTAATGTGTAAGAAAAAAGATTAACTTGTTGGTATAACGGCAAAGAAGGGGCTAAGCGCCCCTTCTTTCATTGTGAGGATTTATAATTAAATCGTGTTAAACTACCGCCAGTTCCTCTTTATAAATGTACCCTTAAATTTCTCAGGCTTTTTGATATAGCTTTCAATGATAAACCCACATTCGGTACAAATTAGAAATCGATATATGAGCCTAAGCTCATCTTATTATCAGGGTACATGACCGAATAGCCATTTTGCTTCCCTAAACCCAATTCCTTTTCCCCACACTTTGGACACTCTGTTGCTCTTGCAGAATGATTCATTTAGAAATCCTCTCTACCATATTCTGTCCAAACTATATTTTTACATTAACAAGAATTGGGAATAATCAGATTACTTTATTCCTTCGTAATCAAGGGAATAAGTTAAAATTTGAACAAAATTGGTATGCACACTCTTTCCTATCATGCATATATTAGCTTTTGGGAAAAAGAAATGTTAGAAAGGAAGAGTGTAAAATGAACACAAACACAACAATCATAACAAGTAAAAATGAATTGAAAGGGGAAAGTGGCTATAAAATCATTAAAGTCAATGTTGCAGTTTCAGAGGATCAATTATATGCCGTGTGTACTCCAGTTAAAAAGCAATAAGGAGGTTAGAACTAATCAATAGCTACCTCATTCTTATATTAATGAATTTGAGGTAGCTTTATATTTTTATAGGGTACGTTATGACCTAATAGAAATTCCGGTTGAAAATAGTAGAAGTAACCCGGTTGCTAATCCATCATCTTCATTATAGACTGAGTGAGCCACTTATCTATGGATTGATCAACCTTTATTATATTTTTTTCATTCAGCCATGTTTGTGGAATTACGATATGACTACAGTTACTATTCTTTAGATAGCTGTATATAATTTGTGCATCATCAAGCTCATCCTGGTTTAGTTTAGAAGAGTGCTTTCTGTTCTTCCCTTTGTAACAAGATAAAATATGGAATAATATCTTTGATTTTAGCTGTTCGATGTCTAGTCTATTAATATGATATTTCTCTTTATGGAGGACCTGATTTCCTTTTATATAAAAAACTTTAATGATGCTCTCTGATAGAGGTTCAAAGATGATGATATTCTTCGTGCTATTGGCAAATTTAATTATTTTTTTACCCCGAATCAAATGCTGAACAGCTTCTAGGTAATTCCGATATTTAGCTGCTTTATTAAACTCTAGATTTTCAGAAGCAAGGTGCATCTTTTGTTTCATTTCTTCTAAAATGCTGTTATCTGTGCCGTTTAAAAGACCAATCATTTTATCGATCACTTTCTCGTATTGTTCAACAGCAGAACCTCCTAAACACATACCGAGGCATAAACCAAGAGAATAGTTAAGGCAAGCAACATTGTGATTACTAGGCTGACTACAATCTATTTGAAAAAACTCTTTTATGCCATGAATGGCTGTTACTACTGTGTTTTTACTAGTATATGGTCCGAAAATGAGGGGAGCTGAGTCGTTCCTTGGATAAGGGTGATTGGTAATGATAATTTCTCGCATTTTGTTTTTAGTTTGTATCAAGATATATGGGTAGTTCTGTGGACTTTTCATTCTCGAATTAAAAAAAGGCTTTATCTCTTTTATTAATTGATTCTCTAGTAGAAAAGCTTCGAATTCTGTATCTGTATGAATTACTTCGAAGTCATTGATATTTTTAACGAGTTTTTTTACTTTTTTTGAATGGCTTTGATGATCTTGAAAATAGGATTGTACACGCAATTTAAGTTTCTTCGCTTTCCCTACATAAATGGTATGGCCAAGCGAGTCCTTCATTAAATACACGCCAGGAGATAAAGGAAGGTTTTTTGCTTTATCTTTGAGGTACATAGGAAACACTCCCTGTTATAAATACTCCCTTATAGTTTAACACAAGAATGAAACCTGAAACTTTGGTGCAAAAACAAATATCTTGTACATGGTGGAAAACCACGCCTGGCGCGAGGAATGCTCCTGGCTTTAAAATACGTCCTCTAGAAAGGAGTGGTAGAATAAATCGGTCAGTGGTTCAAGTCTCCGAGAACAAGGGTGTTTCGTTTTTAGTGGCACATTGAATTTCATGATAAAAAACACACTAGATAGAATAGACAGAAAGAGCGTTAGGAAGGGTCTTTTTGTAAATAATGAGCTATAGGTAAACATCATTAAGTACATAAAAGAAGACCATAAAAGACTCCAACCATGCTTAAACTGAATAAGTTTTTGTTTGTGAACAAAAAATTCTACGAAACATGCAATTAAAATGGACTTTCCTGTATACACTATTCGTTTTAACCGTGATTCTGGGAGTTTAGATAAATATAAAAGGACCAATAATGGAGATACAATTAGAATCTGAGCCGACCTTAAATATTTCCAGTTAATTCCGTTCGGAGTAAATTCCCAAACAAGATGCCTCCGACATAATAAATAATAAAAAGCATTTACACAACTAACGTAAGCCATCGATTTATAATACTTAGGAACATCTCGCCATGTTTTTCCTAAGACATTTAGTAGGACCATAAATAGGATTAATCCAAGATGTTTATACCTCATGTTTATCACTTTTTACCTACCTCATTTTGCAAGGGAAATTGTAATAATTTGATTTCTTCCTTTCACGTGCACTTCACCTAATACTTTGTCCACTTTTTTAGTAAAAAACACTTGATGTATTCGTTTTTTACCTTTATTTTTTCGTGTTAGTGAAGCATAGTGTTCGAGACCTGTTTCTAGTATAGAGAGGGTGCTGTATCTCTGATTTTCTCAGATTTTGTCGAAATAAACTGTTATTTTGGCAGATGGAAAAGAATGTATTTCCCTTTTATTATATGAGATAATCTGGATACAAAGGGGGAATATGTGGGGTGTCAATGGTGATTTTTGGATCTTTATTGCTTTTATTTCTTATTTTCATTTATCCATTAATGGATATTAAGTACACCAAGCCGTTAAAAGAACGGAAGGATACCCAATCTAGAGTAAGTTTTTATAAGTTTGCTATATATTCAGAGTGGTTGATCGTAGCTTTTATTTTATTATTTATCATGTTCACGACTACTACTTTTAAGGAAATTGGTCTTACGCTACCTGATGGCCACGTATCGCAAACTTTAGGTATGTTTGTTGGTTTCATAGTAGGAGTCCTATTGATGGTCTTTGTCCTAATGAGAATTCCTGCATATAAAAAATATCAAAACAGTCAAATGAGTGATATGGATTATCTTATTCCAACTTCTAAGTTAGATAAGAAATGGGCAGTACTTGCTGCTGTAACAGCGGGAATCTGTGAGGAAATCATTTACAGAGGATTTGTCATTGAGTATCTCTCAACCTTACCATTTAACCTTCATCCAGTGTATATCCTGATTCTTTCAGCACTTATTTTTGGATTTGCTCATATTTATCAGGGTTGGAAAGGGTTTCTCCTTACAGGAATTGTGGGATATGCGATGGCTCGGATTTATTTTTCTACTGGATCACTTATTTTCCCAATCCTTCTGCATATTTTAATTGATTTACGGGGTTTCTTATTTACTAAATTACCAGTAGAAGCAAATTTGGATACAACTAAACAAATGTAATGGTCTGCAAACAGACCGGTAATATATGCGGAATGCCTAGGGAGCTAAACAGATTTAAAGGACATTTCAATTAAGAAACTATAAATTGGAAATTTAGAACAAAATTATCTTATATTTATAAGAAAATTCTATATAATAGGTTTAAAGGAAGCACTTCAGTCTGTCTGCGGTGCTCCGTTTTATTTCACAAAAAGATGGAGGAGAAGCATCTCATGCCAAATGATCATGAACTTCCACTAGATCAGGAAAAACAAAATGAACCAAAAATCAAGGTGGAAAGGAAAGAGGGAGAACCTACATCAGCTTTTAAAGGGGCCTCTTGGGGAGCGCTATTAGTAGGGGTGACGGCTTATCTTATAGGGTTATTTAACGCCACAATGGAACTGAACGAAAAAGGATATTACTTTGCTGTTTTAGTATTCGGGCTTTATGCATCTGTCTCTTTGCAAAAAGCTGTAAGAGATAAAGAAGAGGGAATACCCGTTACGGGTATTTATTATGGAATTAGTTGGCTTGCCCTAGTTGTATCGATTTCGCTTATGGGCATCGGTTTATACAATGCAGGAAGTATTGTTTTAAGTGAAAAGGGCTTTTATGGGATGTCCTTTGTACTAAGTATATTTGCTGCTATAACGGTTCAAAAAAATATTAGAGACACACAAAAGGCTAGAGAAAGAGATTAAACTTTTGACTAATAGTCTAATTGAAAAGGAGGGTGGCCTATAAGTGGTCACCCTCCTTCTTATTTATAGTTGAACCTTACCTACTTGATAATCAATATTTCCAGCGATTGATTTCCCGATAAAGCATTTATCCCGGGCCATCGTGGCTGCTTTTTCATACTCATCCTGTTTTAATGAATCCCCACCGAGTATGGTTGGGTGAACGATTAGTTGACTGAAATTCGTTTGAGTTGGGTAGCCGGTCACCAATCCTTCTGCACGTACAGAAATTGTTTCCACCGGTAATCGACGTTTAGTAAGAATAGCGAAAAGAGTGCCGCTATAACAAGTCGTTACTGCACCGATTAACAGATCCTCTGGGCTGACACCAGCACCCTTTCCTCCCATTTCCGCTGGGCTTGAGTAAAGTACAGTTTTATCAGCCATAGTAAGATGGCCTTCCCCGTTTACTCCGACACCACTCCAATTAGCATTCACTTCAAATTTGAGATCAGTCATTCTTGCCAACTCCTTTTTTATGTACTCCCTCTTAATATACCAAATTTTCACTCTATAAAAATTAAATTTGATGATTTCTGAAGAGTAATTTGAATATTCTTTTTTAAGTAAATGTATTGACCGATTTGTATATACAAGTTAGAATGAAAGCGTAAACCTCACTTGTATATACAAGTCTAATGAAAACGTACACAATCTTAGTGTGCAAGTGAAGGAAACGAATAATTTAACGAATATTCTTGCCAAAGGGTAAGGGGGAGAAAAAATGAGTAAATATCAAGAATCTGCACAACAGCTTTTAAACCATATCGGTGGAAGCGAAAACATATCAGTTGTTACTCACTGTGTAACAAGAATGAGGTTTGTACTGAATGATCCGAAGAAAGCGGATGTAGAGGAAATTGAAAAGCTTGGAATTGTGAAGGGGACCTTTACTCAAGCTGGTCAGTTCCAGGTTGTCATTGGGAATGAGGTATCCTCTTTCTACAATGATTTTATTAAAATTGCGGGCGTAAGTGACACATCCAAAGATGATGCAAAAGTTGCAGCAAAGCAAAACATGAATTTCTTGCAACGAATGATTTCGCATTTAGCAGATATTTTCACACCGCTAATCCCAGCTCTTGTTGTTGGGGGTCTTATCCTTGGATTTAGAAATGTTATCGGGGATATTAAGTTACTTGAAGACGGCACGAAAACAATCGTAGAGACTTCCCAATTTTGGGCAGGTGTCCATGCGTTCCTTTGGTTAATCGGGGAAGCAATCTTCCACTTCTTACCTGTCGGAATTACCTGGGCGGTTGCTAGAAAAATGGGGGCATCCCAGATTCTAGGTATTGTACTAGGGATTACACTTGTATCGCCACAGCTAATGAATGCTTATGGTGTTGCTGGAGCAGATGAGATTCCATTCTGGGATTTTGGTTTTGCTCAAATTGATATGATTGGTTATCAAGCACAGGTTATTCCAGCGATTTTAGCAGGTCTTGTATTCTCGTTTTTAGAACTTCAATTACGTAAAGTCATTCCTAATGCGGTTTCAATGATTGTTGTTCCGTTTTTATCATTAGTACCAGCAGTTTTACTTGCACACACAATCCTTGGTCCGATTGGTTGGGAAATTGGTTCTTGGATTTCAAACATTGTCTATTCAGGATTAACTTCCGCTTTTGGCTGGTTGTTTGCAGCAGTATTTGGTTTTGTTTATGCACCACTAGTTATCACTGGTTTACACCATATGACAAATGCTATCGACTTACAGCTTATGAGTGAGCTTGGTGGAACAAACCTTTGGCCGATGATCGCGTTATCGAATATTGCTCAAGGATCGGCCGTTCTAGCGATGATTTACATTAACCGTAAAAATGAAGAAGAAAAGCAAGTCTCCATTCCTGCAGCGATTTCATGTTACCTAGGTGTAACTGAGCCTGCGATGTTCGGGATCAACTTGAAATATGGCTTCCCATTCCTAGCTGCGATGATTGGTTCATTAGTTGCAGCGGTTATTTCAGTAGGTAGTGGCGTCATGGCAAACTCAATTGGAGTCGGTGGTCTTCCTGGAATCCTTTCCATTAAACCTCAATTTATTGGAACGTTTGCTCTAGCAATGCTTGTTGCGATTGTGATTCCAGTGATCTTAACAATCATTTTTAACAAAATGAATGTAGGGAAGATTTCTTTCAAGAAAAATCGTTAATACCTAGCTAGAGGAACATACCCTTGTTCCTCTTTGCTATTTTAAGGAAACAACATACATATTTTTGAAATTATAAAAGGAAAGTAGGTAGGCAAATAATATGAAACAACCATGGTGGAAACAATCTGTTGTTTATCAAATTTATCCGAAAAGTTTTAATGATAGTACTGGTAGTGGTGTAGGTGACTTACAAGGAATTATCGAGAAACTAGACTATTTGAAGACACTTGGAGTAGACGTAATTTGGTTAACACCTGTCTATCAATCACCACAGCGTGACAATGGCTATGATATTAGTGATTATTATCGTATCCATGAAGAGTACGGAACGATGGCAGATTTTCAAGAGTTGCTTGCAAAGGCGCATGATCGTGGTATTAAGGTAATTATGGACCTTGTTGTCAACCATACATCAACAGAGCACAAATGGTTTAAGGAAGCGGCGACATCAAAGGATAATCCATATCGGGATTATTATATTTGGAAAGATGAGCCGAATAATTGGGTGTCAAAATTCGGTGGCTCTGCTTGGAAGTACGATGAAAAAACACAACAATATTACCTTCATCTTTTTGATGAAACACAAGCAGATCTGAACTGGGAAAATGAAAAGGTTCGTCAAGAAGTTTATGAAATGATGCATTTTTGGTTCAAGCAAGGAATCGATGGATTCCGTTTAGATGTAATTAATTTAATTTCGAAGGACCAAAGCTTTGCCGATGATGATGGCAGCACAATTCCTGCCGATGGACGGAAATTTTACACCGATGGACCGCGTGTTCATGAATTTTTACAGGAAATGAATAAAGAAGTATTATCACAATACGAAAGCTTGACAGTGGGCGAGATGTCGTCAACGAGTCTTGAAAACTGTATCAAATATAGCAATCCTGAGCGAAAAGAATTAAGTATGACCTTTAATTTCCACCATTTAAAAGTAGACTATCCCAATGGTGAAAAATGGGCATTGGCGGATTTTGACTTTTACGCGTTAAAGAAGATTTTGTCTACTTGGCAAACCGAAATGTACAAAGGCGGAGGTTGGAATGCCCTATTCTGGTGTAATCATGACCAACCGCGAATTGTTTCTCGATTTGGGGATGATGGAAAGTACCATAAGCAATCTGCGAAAATGCTTGCAACGACTATTCATATGATGCAGGGAACACCATATATTTATCAGGGCGAAGAGTTCGGGATGACGAATCCTAAATTTGACCAAATTGACCAGTATCGTGATGTGGAGACATTAAATTATTATCAAATTATGAAGGAAAATGGTAAGTCTGAGGAGGAAATTCTTTCGATTTTGAAAGAAAAATCCCGAGATAATTCGCGGACTCCTGTGCAGTGGAGCGATGAACACCAAGCAGGGTTTACGACAGGCACCCCTTGGATTCCTGTTGCGAACAATTATCCTGAAGTTAATGCCAAACACGCGCTAGAAGACAAAAATTCCATTTTTTATCATTATCAAAAGTTGATTCAGCTTCGAAAACAATATCGCATTATTACCGATGGAGAATATCGTTTAGTAGCTGAAAACCATCCAGAACTTTTTGTATATGAACGAGTTTTAAATAATGAAAAATTACTCGTCATTAATAATTTTTATGGAAAAACAGCGAAGCTTTCATTATCTATAGACAATCTCGAAGGCTATGATATCGAGTTGCTTTTGACCAATGGCGAAAAAGATACAGAATTGCAGGCAGAAATGGAAGTCTCTCCATATGAGTCGCTGGTGTATTTGTTAACAAAGAAACAATAAGTCATTCTTTCCAGAGTACTAAACATGCAGGTATAATGAAAATGGTGATTAACATTGGTGAAAAACAAATTCATAAAAATAAAAGAAGAACTTGAAGAGCTAATTCGAAATGGTCAAATGGAAGCAGGCTCCTTGCTCCCATCGGAAAATGACTTAGCACTCAGGTATTCCGCATCAAGAGAAACGATTCGAAAAGCACTTAATTTATTGTCCGAAGAAGGGTATATTCATAAGGTACAAGGTAAGGGTTCGATTGTTCTGGATGTATCAAAGTTTGACTTTCCAATATCGGGTTTGGTTAGTTTTAAAGAAATTAGCAAAAAGATGGGGCATCGTGCCAAAACAATCGTGGAAGAATTTGAAAAGATATCTCCCACTACAGAGACAAAAAAGAAAATGAGGCTCGAGAGCAATGAAGCGGTGTGGAAAATTTATCGCGTTCGCGAGATTGATGGCGAGAAAATTATTTTAGATAAAGATCTACTCGTTGAAAAATATGCTCCTGAGTTAACAAAAAAAATCTGCCAAGACTCTATCTATGAATACCTTGAAGGAGAACTTGGGTTAACAATTTCTTTTGCTAAAAAAGAGATTACAATGGAAATACCTACAGAGGAAGATCGTCGCTATTTGGACCTTGAAGGGTTCCAATACATTGTCGTGGTCAAAAACTTTGTTTATCTAGACGATGCTAGTATGTTCCAATATACTGAATCGCGCCATCGGCCCGATAAATTCCGGTTTGTTGACTTTGCTCGAAGGAAATAAACAAGCTCAAGGTTGATTCCCCTTCACGAGTTCCTAAGAAAGAATAAATGATGATAGTAACCATCATCCACCTGTCATGTGCAGGTGGATTTTTTTGCGTCAAGAAGAATTAATCTGGCGGGATAATTATAAGCAGGATGAGCATAAAAGGATTATAATAAAAGAAATGGAATATTTAGTGGATTTTACTTGCTTTGAAGGTAAATGCCTTTCTTTCTACCTTATTTGAAATTTAAGTTTCCTTATTGGCTGTGTTTACTGCTATAAATGAATGCTTTATTACAAAAAATTAATCTTCAATGGAGTATAGACATAGATATATGGAATGAAAGGAAGATGATTTTGAAGCTAGCTATTTTTGATTTTGATGGGACATTATTTCCTGATGAGACATTTCCTCTGTTAATGAATCATTTAAAAACACATCCTAGTTACCAACAAAATTACCGGCACTTTATTGCAGGGGTAATTCCGGTTTATGCAGCTTACAAATGTAAGCTTTGTCCTGAAAAGAAGATGAAAGAATATTCAATGAGACGTTACCTAGCTTCTCTTAGATCAACTTCTAAAGAAGAGATGAATCAATTTTTTTATGAATTAGGGGACACGATGAGCGCAAGACTTAGTGATACGGTTGTCCAAAGATTGGAGCAACATAGAAAAGACGGCTATTATCTTATGCTTGTTTCTGGGGCATTCGAACCGCTCCTGCACTCAGTCACGAAACATATCTCTTTCGATAAGATTATTGGTACAAGTATTCCCTACAATCTTCAATCGGACAAACGAGTTCGCATTGATCCGATCCAAGGATACCGAAAGAAAGAAGTTGTTCGGGAACAATTTTCGAACATTGATGTGGATTGGGACAATAGTTACGCTTACGGAGATAGTTATTTAGATTTAGATGTATTGGAGCTAGTAGGAAATCCAGTTGCTGTGAAACCAGATTCTCGGCTTTCGGCAGTGGCAACTGATAGAAAATGGGAAATGATGGTCTGAAGGAAAGATGCACTTTATAAGAGTGGATGCTTTGTGTAGTTTTTAAGGAGCTTTGTCTAACGAAAAATGGAATAACAAGCGAGATAAAGAGAACCCTAAAAAAAAGAACTACATAAGGAGAATGAAGATGAATTCTTACGAAATCACTGATATGATAATTGACGACGGTTTTGATGGAGAAGAATACGTTACAACCGATTTCACTCATCAGAATCAGCATTTTAGCATCACATTCAAAAAAGCTGATTTAGAAGTCATGAATAGCTGGATGTTTATGGATGAAACATCACTTCCTGCTAACTTATCTGATGATGTAATCAATTTAATCAGAGCAGAGGTAGAAAGAAAAATTTAAATGTGTAAAGGAGTAGGACCCCCATTTGGCGGTCCTTTTTTGTCTTAACGAATATCTGAACAAAAATATGACCTATCAGTCTCTGCTTCTATTTACCTCATATTAATTGTATAATTAAATCTATTAAAATAGTACCTTCGTTTACTAAGCGAGTGGTTTGATGGTTAAACTAACGCCATAGTACATAATTTAATGAAACTTTCATTCTCTATTTCAAAAGGAAATAGTCTTTTATATTTAAACAAGGACGGAGTTTTCATATGGATGCTAAAACAATCACTGCCCTAATAGATGAAAAATCAGGCTCGCACCAACTGCTTAAAACGATTTTAGAGTGTCCTGAATTAGCGATTTGGTATAGAGATTTAGAAAAGGATATTTTGTGGGTAACAAGAGGGATAGTTTCCATATGTGGTTATACACAGGAAGAGTTTAATACAAATCCGAAGTTATGGTCGACTTCCATTAGTCCTGAAGATCAGGATACCGTTGAAGAGGCGATGAAGCAGCTTGTACTAGGAGAAGTCAAAGCAGTTGAATATAGGATTATTCGACCAGATGGTGGAGTTAGGTGGATAGAGAATCGTGCCACTCCTATTTTTAATCATTTAGGAAGTGTAATCGCGTTAACAGGGACTGTTCATGACATTACTGCACAAAAAGAAGAAATAATTAGGCTCCGAAACAAACTAACTGGAGTACATGCTTTGAATAGAACCTTCAATGAAGAAGGCATGAATGTAGCGCAATCTGAAAGGACCGTGATTCATGCGAATAATAGTGTTGAAATCTTGTTAGATGATCAATTTTATGAACAGTTATGTTCTGAACTAACTATGGTCCGGAAGAAGAGACAAAATTTGTCTGTTCTATTTATGGACCTTGACCGGTTTAAAGCGATAAATGATACCCTTGGCTACAAGACTGGGGATCAATTATTAGAAATTGTTGCGAACCGGATAAGAGAATCCTTGTCGGGCTATGATTTCTTCTTTAAACAAAATGGAGATAAATTCATTATTGTTTTAAAAGACGCCAACCGTGAAGTAACTTCAAATGTGTGCAGGAGAATTCTAAACGATCTTGAGGCACCATTTAAAGTCTTAAATTACGATCTTTTTACCTCCTTAAGTATTGGAATTAGCGTCTTTCCGGAAGATGGTGATACAGTTGAAGCGTTATTGAAACTTGCGGATTTCGCATTGTATCAAGCAAAAAAACAAGGAAGAAACAATTTTAAATTTTACTCTTCTAAAGAACTAGAACCCCAGATGAATCCTATTAAATTGGAAATGGACCTTCATAAGGCGATGCAGCAGGAAGAGTTAATCCTTCATTATCAACCAAAAGTGAGTTTAAAAACGGGAAAAATAGTTGGCGTTGAAGCACTGCTCCGTTGGAATCACCCAGAGTTAGGAATCGTTTCACCAGGGACATTTATTCCGATTGCGGAAGAAACCGGATTAATCATTCCGATTGGGGAATGGGTACTCTATCATGCGTGTAAACAAAACAAAGAATGGCAGCAAAAAGGATTTAACACAACTGTTTCGGTTAATGTTTCCGCAAGACAGTTTACTCAGTCTAATTTTGACGAAACTGTATCTCGAATATTGCTAGAAACAAAGTTAAATCCTCAAGCTTTAGAGCTTGAGATCTCTGATAGTATGACAGCAAATATTGAACGGACAATTATTACGCTACAAAATTTGAAAAAGCTTGGTGTTCGAATTAGTATTGATGATTTTGGCACAGGTTTTAGCTCGTTAAACTATTTACAAAGGTTTCCGATTGATAACCTAAAGATTGACCATTCCTTAATCCATAGAATGGAAAGCAATTTAAATGATAAAACAATTGTCACAACCATTATCTCAATGGCACATAATTTAAACCTGAATGTGGTGGCTGAAGGAATCCAAACAAAAGAACAACTCATCTATTTACAACAACATCTTTGTGATGAGGGACAAGGCTATTTCTTTACGAAACCAATGTCAGCAAATAAAATCTTGGACTCAGTTTTCGAAATTGAAAATGTCGTGAAAGATTTCGGGTTACCTCAAGATGTAAATGAACGGATGTGGGCGGAAGAATTAGTCCGCTTAGCACGAAAGGAATTAAATGAAACCATTCATTTACAGCAAGGAATGATTTATAAATACAAAAAAATAAATGGTCAATTTATCCATACTTTATGTGATGGCGAGTTATTATATCGTATGGGCCTCATTCCAAATCTTGTAGTAGGGAAACAATTATCTGATTTTCTTCCAGAAAAAATGGTCAATGAAAAGCTGGTCTACTATGAAAGAGCATGGAGTGGGGAAGAAAATGTCACCTATGAAGAAGAGATTAATGGGATCCACTATCTTGCTGCTTTAAGCCCAATTAAACGCGGGGGAGAAGTCGTCGAGGTAATTGCTTCATGTATTGATATCACTGACCGTAAAAAGGCAGAAAGAGCCTTGCTTGAAAGTGAAAATAAATATCGGTTGATTGCTGAAAATATGACCGATTTACTGATCTTGTTTGACATTAACGGCTATGGAATCTATGCATCCCCATCTCATGAATCTGTACTAGGATATCCTCCGGAGTATTTTGAAGGAAGTAACACTTATAATCTTATTCATCAAGAAGACGCAGCCCTAGCGATGATGCAATTCGAAAAAATCATCACAAGTAAATCTCCAGCGAAAATGGAAATGAGATTGTCACATGCAAATGGTGAATGGAAATTACTTGAATGTACAGGTACACCCGTTATCAGTGAAAATGGCAATGTAGAACATATTATGGTGGTTGCAAAGGATATTACAGAGAAAAGAAGAGCAGAAGAACTATTGTGGAATTCAGAGAAATTATCTCTTGTAGGAGAGTTAGCTGCTGGTGTTGCCCATGAAATAAGAAATCCAATTACTGCGATAAAAGGGTTCATTCAGTTATTCCAACAAGGACTAATTAGAGAGGAATACTTTGATATTATTCTATCAGAATTTGACCGAATAGAAGGAATCATTAAGGAATTTCTTTCGCTTGCAAAACCACAGGAAATTCAGTCAAAATCTGTAAACATCCCTACCTTAGTAAAAGAGGTTGAAACACTCATCAAATCAGAAGCGCATCTGAAAAATATTGAATTCACTATCGAGTTACAGCAAGATATTCCAGAAATCATGTGTGACGCAAATCAAATCAAACAAGTCTTACTCAATCTATGTAAAAATAGTATAGAAGCTATCGATCCAACTAGGAAGGGCTTCATTAAAATCACCGTAAGCCTAGAACAAGAGGAGCTTCTCATTAACGTGATTGACAACGGCATTGGCATTAGTGAAGACCGCCTAAAAAGGCTAGGAGAACCTTTCTATAGCAATAAAGAAAAAGGTACTGGCTTGGGTTTGATGCTCTGCTTTAGGATAATAAGACAACATAATGGGAGCCTTACATTCTATAGCAAAGAGAACGTAGGAACAACATCTCAAGTGAGGTTACCCCTAAGGTAAGGAATCGGAGAGGTTAGCTCTGTCCCTTTCAGTTAAAATTTTATAAGTATTATTTAAGAAAAAGGCCTTCCGTTAAAGCTCAAGCGGAGGGCCTCATTATTTTTATATAGAGAAACCTGCTCGCAATAGACATTTACTCCTAAGGAAGAGAAAAGGTGACCATCCCTCAGTTTTATCGATTAGGTCTTAAGGTTCACTCTTTAAAATACATTATAGTCCGATAGATTCATATTTTAAATGTTGTTAACCTTCGGAAAATAATTCTGCTATATTTATTTTTAGAGCCTACTGATAGGTTCAAAAAAACTTCAAGGGATGGATGGAACGAATGAAAAAGAGAAGTAAATCTAGGGGGAAGAAGATTTTATCTAGTACTCTTGCACTGAGCTTAATCGCTACACCTTTAGTGCCATTCAATGTGCTTGCAGCAAAACCTTCTGGGGATAAGGTTCAATCAGAAGTAGAACTCCGCATCATGGAAACAACAGACATTCATACGAATCTATTAAGCTTTGATTATTACAAGAACGCTGCAGCACCAAAACTCGGCCTTGCGAAAACGGCAACTCTAGTAAAAGAAGCGCGTGCAGAAGTAGACAATTCTGTCCTAGTAGACAACGGTGACCTCATTCAGGGAACTCCGCTTGGCACATACAAAGCGAAAATTGACCCGCTTGAAGAAGGAGAAGTCCATCCTGCGATAGAAGCTATGAACATAATGGGATACGACATGGCTACTTTAGGGAACCATGAATTCAACTACGGGTTAAAGTATCTAGATGAAGTTTATGACGATGCGAATTTCCCATTTGTGAATGCAAACGTTTATGTAGATGACCATGACAATGATCCTAACAATGATGTAAATAAATTTTCTCCATATAAAATTGTCAATAAAAAAGTGGTTGATGAAAACGGCAAGACCAATGTCATTAAAATTGGCTACATCGGGTTTGTTCCGCCTCAAATCAATGAATGGGACAAGGCTAATCTGGATGGCAAGGTGATTACGAAGAATGTGATCGAGGCTGCTGAAAAGTATGTACCGCAAATGAAAGCGGCTGGAGCAAATGTTGTTATTGCCATGGCTCACTCAGGCTTTAGCGGAAATGAGGAAAATACGGAAGATACCGTATATGCATTGAGTAAAGTATCTGGCATCGATGCGATTACTTTCTCTCACACGCATAAAGTATTCCCGGCAAAAGATGATGCTAGCTTAGACGCTTTATTTAAAGGAGCAGATGGCAAGCCATTACCTGGAGTTGATAATTCAAAAGGAACTATAAATGGCGTGGCAGCGGTTCAAGCTGGGTACGGTGGTGGAGCATTAGGAATTATTGACCTTACATTACAAAAGGTAAAAGGAAAATGGTCGGTTTCAAATTCTCAGTCCTCAACAAGAGCAATCGATTCAGTACAACCAGATGAAGAGATTGTGAAGGCAGTGACAGAAGATCACGAGGCAACAATTGAGTATGTAAATACTCCAATTGGAAAAACAACAGATGATATTTACAGTTATTTCGCGCTTGTTCAAGATGATCCATCAATCCAGGTGGTGACGAATGCGCAGACGTGGTATGTTGAGAAATACATTGCTTTGAACAAGCCAGAATTAAAAGATCTGCCTATTTTATCAGTAGGTGCTCCTTTCAAAGCTGGACGTAATGGGGTGGATGAATACACTGAAATTAAAAAAGGTGATTTAACCATTCGCAGTGCGGGTGATTTATACCTTTATGACAATACGTTAAAAGCGGTGAAAGTAAAAGGATCCGTTGTCAAGGAATGGATTGAGATGACTGCAGGTAAATTCAACACCATTGATCCGAGTAACACAGAAGCTCAGGAGTTACTAAACCCTAGCTTCCCGGTTTATAACTTTGATGTTATTGATGGAGTTGAATACCAAATTGATGTGACGAAAGAGCCAAGATATGATCCAAAAGGAACGCTGATCAATCCAGATTCTAGCCGTGTCGTAAACCTCGAATACAACGGAAAACCGATTGACCCTGAGCAGGAGTTTGTTGTTGTGACGAATAACTATCGTGCGGGTGGGGGCGGAAATTTCCCTGGGTTAAAAGGTAGTGAGTTAGTCGTTGATTCAGCAGATGAAAACCGTCAAATTTTAATGGATTACATTTCTGAAGTAAAAGAAATTACACCAACTGCGGATAACAACTGGTCGATTGCGCCAATCTCTGCGGATGTGAATGTAACGTTTACGACTTCACCAAAGGCTGTGGAATATATCGGCGAAGGCAGTCCGTTCTCTTATACTGGGCAAACAGATGCTAATGGTTTTGGCATTTTCAATATCGACCTAAACCGAGGTGTAAAGGTGCAACTTCTAGGCTTAAATGATTTACACGGGCAGCTCGATACTGTCACAAAGGTAGGGGATGACTTAGCTGGTCATATTGAGTACACGGCTGCTGCATTAAAGCAAGAAGAAGCAACCAACCCAAACACCTTAACGCTTCACGCTGGGGACATGATTGGTGGCAGTCCGTTAATTTCAGCTCTTTTCCAGGATGAGCCAACCATTGAAATTCTTGAAGAGATTGGTTTTGATGCTGGTACTTTAGGAAATCACGAGTTTGATGAAGGTATTGACGAGTTGAAGCGAATGATCCACGGTGGAGAGCATGAAAATGGAACCGTTGGGTATGATGGAATGGACTTTCCCCTAGTTGCAGCTAATGCTTATGATACAAGGGACGGTCAGTTGATTACCGAACCTTATGTCATTTTAGAAACAGGTGAGCAAAAGGTTGGGGTGATTGGTGTCGTTACCCAAGAAACACCTGAGATGATTGTAAGAAAAGGAAACGAAACCCTACAAATCACTGATGAAGTAGAGGCAATCAATAAATATACGGAAGAGCTAAAGGAGCAAGGCGTTGAAGCGATTGTCGTACTTGCCCATAACCCTGCTGCACAAACTGGTTACACCGATAAATTCGATGCCAGTACAATTGCTGAACAAATCAACGATGAAGTAGACGTAATTTTTGCGGCTCACAATCACGTGAGTGTAAACCGTGTGGTGGACAATAAATTAATCGTTCAAGCTTTTTCTTACGGTTCGGCATTCTCAGATGTAGATGTAGAGATTGATCCATTTACCGGGGATATTTTTAGCAAAACAGCTGAAATTAAAACGGTTTTTCAGAGTGATTATACTCCAGATCCAGCAGTAGTGGATATTATGGATAAGTATGAGTTGAAGGTCGAGCCAATCAAAGCACAAGTTGTTGGAGAATCTCTTTCTACTCTTGAAAAAGGCTACCCAACAGTAACAAGAGAATTGGGTGACCTTCCATTAGGGAATTTAATTGCTGATGGGATGAAAGTGGCAATGGATTCAGATTTTGCTCTCATGAACGGTGGCGGTGTTCGCTCCCCACTAGAATCAGGTGGAGTCACATTTGGTGATTTATTCGCGATACAGCCATTTGGGAATGTACTAAACAAGGTAATGTTAAGTGGTGCTGATTTAAGGGAGGTTTTAGACGAGCAAATCACAGCTCGTGGACTTGATTATCATATCTCCGGATTTAAGTACACCTATACCTATGACGATGCTACTAAAACAGGAAAAATCGTAGATATCTTAATGCCGGATGGAACTCCAATCGATCCCGCAAAAGAATATTCAGTTGTTGTAAACAACTATATGTACGGGAACATCGGTACAAGCATCGGAAGACTTTCGACTGACATGGAAGTGGGTCCAGTCGATTTAGACGCAACCATTGCTTACGTAGAAACACTATCATCTCCTTTTGAATACAAATCGGAAGGAAGAATTAAAAAAGTTCAATAAGGTGATATAAAAAAGGACTGAAGAGTATCTAGGATCTCTTCAGTCCTTTATTAAAGTTATAGAATCTTCCCCTTCCCAAAACTCATACAAAAGATTTATTAATTGTATATAGAACGTCATTTTTAATCCTATAAACTCCATCTCCTTCAGTGGCCTCAATCTGTCCATTTCGTAGATATACTCCTGTGTTTTCGTCTATTCCATAATTGTATAGATGTTTAAATTGTTTTACCGCGTGTCTTAAATGAGCCTCATCATTCCATTGTGAAAAGTGTACCGCAATGGATACATCTGATAGTAGACCCAACCCCTTCCTAGATTGGAATACGTTTTGGTCATTATCTTTAGCAGATATAATACAAATTTCAGGGCTTATTAAAGCACCTGCTGAAAAGCCTGCAATAGGGGTGCCTTCCTCATATTTTTCTTGTATTACCGTAGAAATAGGAGTCTCAACAATATAGTCAGCATATACATTCGTGTTCCCGCCACCAATCATAATACCCGAACTGTTTCTTAAGCAATTCTGTACTTTTTCAATTGGCGTGGAAGGAAGGGGCAGGTAATCGAAGTCTTTTAATCCGAAGTCTTCTAACTCGCAAGTATATCTTGACATGTACTTCTCCCATCCTTCTCTCTCGATAAATAATATGGAAACAGGACCATCTGACCTGGAGGCTATTTTCACAAAATTCTTTGCCATTTTTGTTGTGAAGGGAGGGGCACCTCCAAACAGAAATAGATGTGTATTCATTTGAATCACCACCCAATGTTTTTAACATACTATAACATTTTTGTGGAAAATAGGTCATAAGCATGTTTCGAAAATACTAGATTGGTAGGCACCAATGTAATTGGAACATTCTTATTAATGTATAATAAAGTAGGTAGGAATTTAAAAGATGATAGGAGTATACTATTCATGTTTCAAAATAGTTTAAAAAACTCTTTTAAGAAGAGCGAATATCAATTGGCTGGACACGGGAAACGCAGTATACAAGTATTAAAGGAAGCTTTACAAGCGATTGATGGGAAGTCGGAAAGTGATTTATATGGAGAAGGAAAGGTGATAGAAGAATTTCAAGAAAAGATGGCTAGCTTACTTGGGAAAGAAGAAGCGGTATTTTTCCCAAGTGGAACGATGGCTCAGCAAATCGCCCTTCGAGTTTGGTGTGATGAAAAAGGCTTGAGAAAAGTAGCATATCATCCGTTAAGCCACCTAGAAATTCATGAAGAAGATGGATTGAAAGAAATACATAAGATTGAAAGTATTTTGCTTGCAGATAAAAATCGAGTTATTGAGCTCGAAGATGTTCTCAACCTAAGGGAATCTGTCTCAAGTATCTTGTTGGAGTTGCCTCAGCGTGAAATTGGTGGGCAATTGCCAAGCTTTGATACGCTCGTACAGATCTCTGAATACTGTCAAAAATATAGCATTAGACTTCATCTTGATGGAGCACGGTTATTAGAAGTACTGCCCTATTATCAGAAATCTGCTGCTGAGGTTTGCGCTCTATTTGACAGTGTCTACCTTTCATTCTATAAGGGCATAGGTGGAATTGCCGGGGCGATTTTGGCTGGAGATAAGGAGTTTATTCAGCAATCGAAGGTTTGGAAAAGGCGCTATGGTGGAGATTTAATTAGCTTATATCCATACATTCTTTCTGCGGACTATTATTTTGATAGACGAGCACATAAAATGGGACAATACTATCAGTCAGCGAAGGAACTCGCCCATCTATATAACTCATGTCACGGTATCTCTACCTTGCCAATTGAACCAGTTTAAAACATGTTCCATGTTCACTTTCAACAACCTAAAGAACAAGTTGAGCTTGTTTTGGCAGAAGTTCACCAACAAACAGGAATTGGACTAACAAGTTATGTAAAAGAAATCGATGCAAAAAGCTGTTATTTCGAGGTAAGTTTAGGTGATTTGTATGCCGATGTTCCAAACGAGTTAGTCCAAGTGGCATTCAAGCGGCTAAATGAATTAATGAAACAACATTTTTTTCCCTTATAAAAAGAAATCAAACGAAAAGGGTTCATTTTAGGATAGAATTCGTAATTATGTTAATATAGTAAATAGAACTAATTATTTTGGAGGTCAGAATGGTGCTACCTAACTTTGAAGAAAATCTACATAAATACGCAAAACTATTAGTGGCAAAGGGAATCAATGTCCAACCTGGAGATTGGGTAAAAATGACGATTTCCGTTGACCAAGCTCCTTTAGCTCGACTGGTTACAAAGGAGTCCTATGCATTAGGTGCTGAAAAAGTAATAGTAAAATGGTCAGATGATGAGATCAGCAAGCTGCATTACTTGCATCAACCAACAGAGGTACTAACGAATATCCCTGAATATGAAATCCAAGAATCAGAAGATCATGTATTGAACCATCGTGTTAGTCGGTTATCCATTGTATCAAGCGATCCTGGATTAATGAATGAAGTGGATCCTGCTAAAATTGCTGCCTACCAGAACGTAGCTGGTAAGGCGTTCCACGCTCAGCGTAAGGCAACACAAAATGATGATTTGAAATGGACCGTTGCTTCTGCTGCGGGAGCTGGTTGGGCCGCGAAAGTATTCCCTGACTTGAAAACTTCTGAGGAACAAGTGGATGCATTATGGGATCAAATTTTCAAAACTTGTCGTGTCTATGCAGAGGACCCAATTGCTGCTTGGGATGACCATAAAAAAACATTAAATGAAAAAGCGGCAAAATTAAATGAGATGCAATTTGATGCCCTACACTATACTGCACCTGGCACTGATTTGACTTTAGGTTTAGCAAAGAATCATATTTGGTGTAGTGCAGAAAGTAAAAACCCTAAAGGCGAGGAATTTATTGCAAACATGCCGACAGAAGAGGTTTATTCAGCTCCTGATACGCATCGCATGGAAGGGGTAGTGCGTAGCACGAAACCACTTAGCTATGCTGGAACATTAATTGAAGGCATTGAAGTGCATTTTAAAGACGGAAAGATTGTTGATATCTCCGCTGAAAAAGGAGATGAAACCATTAAGAAATTGGTGTTCGATAATGAAGGCGGTACTGGACTAGGTGAAGTGGCTCTTGTCCCAGATCCATCTCCTATTTCTCAATCAGGTATCACGTTCTTTACAACTCTTTTTGATGAGAATGCATCCAATCACCTAGCAATTGGTTCGGCTTATCCGACAACCATACAAGGTGGAACGAAAATGAGTCAGGAAGAATTATTAAAGAATGGCATGAACACATCGATTGTTCATGTTGACTTCATGATTGGTTCTGACAAAATGGACATTGATGGCATCAAAGAAGATGGCAGTATTGTTCCGATTTTCCGTAATGGTGACTGGGCAATATAAGTTAAAGCTCTATTCTATAAATAGGCTGTTGCTAAAATCACAAAGCTATTTTTTAACTTCCGAATAGCTAGTAATTAAGTTTTCAATTCTATTTTCATTCGTTAAATGCTTCTATAGGTATGCTCTATAAAAGCAATCGGGATATAAAATAAAACCAGAAGTCCAAGAAAACAGTCTATAGTACTGTTTCTTGGACTTTTTTTGATATTTTCATTCTAGTACTTCTAACATAATTTAATTAGAAGCTGAATGAGGAAATGTGCTTGTAGTACATGTTTTCTAGGCTTCATCAGACTTGTGCCAAATCATGAACATGAGTGAAAAGTACCGCAAGTCATACTATTGAACTAAAGTGGGATGTATCAAGAATAAGTCTTTGTTCACCCATTCTAAATGTATGGAGCGATGGGGGACTGCATATGTGCAAGAACTCTAACAAAATCTGCTAGATTTAGTCATCTTTCGCCAATAATCTATCCAATTAGATATCAATCATTTCCTCAGAGGGAAAGGTAATTCACGGGAATGTTATTCTAGCGCTGTTTATACTATGTGAAATCCTCGAAATTTGACAATAGATTCAAGACTTTCCTAATAGTGCGTTCGACCTATTTCATAGTGGTTTAGCATAATAATGACAAATTCGTCTTTTGTTGCATTTTGGTGGAAGATTTTTTGTCTAATTCTGCATATTTAGACCTAAAATTCAGAAAATTAAATCTATAATAAAGGTGCTTTAAACAATTAATGAGGAGGATTGGGATTTGAAGAAAAAACAAAAATGGATAAGGAATGTATTGGTTGCAACAGCGCTAACTGGGCTCAGTGTCTCTGTTGTTGTTCCAGGATGGGTGACGCAGACGGCCGCGGTTGGACAAGCTGATATGCCGTTGCCGAAAGAAGAGACAGTATCGGTTGTTCAACTTGAAGTACCAAATGAAAAAGCAAAAGAAAAATTGGTAGAACTAGACATTGACCTTGCACACAGAATGCATGAACATAACGGCAAATTAGAAGTGGATGCCGTCGTTACTCCGAGTGAAATTGAAACTTTAAAAAAGCATGGAATTAAGGTAAAAGACACTTTAATTACAGAACAACAATGGAATACAAGGGTGGCTGAAAGAGAATCTAGGGTTCAACTTCAAAATACACTTGAAGCGGTGGAAGATACAGTAAAAGTTCTTCGGGCAAACCACTATACAAATCAATCGGATACCTTCCTTTATGTAGAAGCTAAAACAAGTGCTGGGGATTCCGCTAGTACTGCTTTGACTGCGACATGGACGGAAAACGGGGAAGAAAAAACAGCGACGCTCAGCAGATTCGTAGATTACGGCGAGTATATCTACCATTATTTTGAAGTTCCTGTCAGTGCGGTTCCTAAGTCTGTACAAATTGAAAGCAATCTTGGGGGGAGTGCAACGAGTGCCGTGACGGAATGGCTCGGTGCGGATAAGCCAGGCAAGCCGAATAAGCATTATGTTACCAATTTTGTCGATCATTATATGGCTCCAGGGGAACTTTATGAACGAGCTGAACAACTTGCGAAAGAATTCCCGAATTTGGTCGAAATCATTGAGATGCCAAATCAGACAAATGGGTATCGCAGGGTAGCACAAGCGACCATTGGTTCAACGACCAATACCACTATCGTTGTATCTTCGAAAGCATGGGGGCATGAAGGCGGCAATAACATCTCCGTTGAATTGAAAAAGTCAAATACATCTAATTCGTCCTTAGAGATACAGGTAAAAGGAAACGAGATTGTTGTTAATCTTGCTACGGATGACGAAGGAAACGTAATCAGTACAGCTCGACAGGTGGTAGCTGAACTTAATAAACAAGCGAGTAACCTAATTACTGCCACTACATACCGTGGAAACGCAGGTGAGGGAGTAGTGTCCACAGCTTCTGTACAGTTATCAGATAACTTAAATGCACCTGAAGATGTTTCGCGCGAGCCAATGACAGTCAAAGCAATCCGCATAGGGAAGCATCGTGACGGTTCAAAACCAGGTGTCCTTGGTTACGCACAAGAGCATGCTCGTGAGTGGGTAACGCCGCTTGTGACAATTGAGACCGCTGAGCGTTTGCTACGGAACTATGCACATGATCCAGATACGAAGAAATTGGTTAACAATCTTGATATCTTCCTAGTTCCGACGATGAACCCTGATGGTGCGAATTTCAGTTTCTATGACTATAATATGCAACGTAAAAATATGACCAATCATTGCCCACCAACACAATCTGATCCAGGTAATCGTAATAATTGGGGTGTGGACCTAAACCGTAATCATTCAATCGGTTCCGCATTTGATGGTTTTATCGGAGCATCAACGACAAATTGTACAAGTGGAACCTATGCAGGGCCTGCAGAAAACTCTGAGCCAGAATCTAAAAACCTAGTTTGGCTTGCCGATACCTTTGAAAATATCAAATTTGCAATGAATATTCATAGTTATGGTGGCTATTTTATGTGGTCTCCTGGTGCTTATGATCCAAATCGGACAACCTTACCACGTCCATCTGCCGGAGAAGAAGCATTCTACTGGGCAGCAAGTGATTTAATTTTAAATGATATACAAGACCACCGTGGTACGGTCATTCTTCCAAATCGTACCGGTCCAATTCCGGATGTATTGTATTCAGCTGCAGGAAACTCAGCGGATTATCTCTGGTATGAAAAAGGCATTTACGCTTGGAACTTTGAAGTAGGAGCCGATTTATGGGATAAAGAGGCACAAAGATGGCGTGCGGTTGGTTTCCAACCAACATATGAAGAAGGTCATGAAGAAGCGATGGAATTCTCTAACGGTTTAATTGGCTTAATGCAAGTGGCTTACAACCATGCAAAAGATAAAAAACGACCTACCTCGAAAGCTGTACCTGGTAAAGGAAAGTTTTCCGCTCCAGTCGAGGTTGCATTTGAGACAAGTGAAGCGGCAACCATCTACTATACCCTTGATGGCAGCCGTCCAACCTTTGAATCCAAGAAGCTGCAATTGGCCGGAACGCGGGAAGAAGCAGAAACCTTAACAATTAATAAAACGACAACGATTAACTGGTTTGCTGTCGATGCAGCAGGAAACATTGAGAAAAACTATAACCCTCTAGGAAAAGGTAAGAACTACAACTCAGCAAAAATCACCATAAAATAACCTATAGAACTAACTAACTAGCAGTCTGATTGATAAGTAATCAGGCTGCTTTTTTTGATTATATTTAAAAATTGAGAAGCGCCAAGGAGCTTTAGACTGATGACGAATTTAGCCGACAAGATTCGTTACCGAGCGTTCTAACTTTCGCCAACATTAATAAAATTGTATAGAATGAAGTCCTAAGCGTTAGTTACCCTTGACAACTATATAAAAAAACCCTATAGTTAACTTCGGTAATCATTACCTTAGGTAATTAACTTATTCGTGCCTTTTGGAACTAATTAGGGAGTGAAAAAATTGGAAGGTTTTTTTCAACGCTATTTAAGTCTGTATCGCCCACTAATCACCAAATTAAATGATCTGATGAGTACATATGAGCTTTCATACTCTTTATGGCAGGTTATTTTTTATATCAAAAAGCATGGAGCTTCAACGCTTGTTGATATATCGAATTATTATCAGGTCGAAAAGCCAACCATAACCAGGAGAGTTCATCGTTTGGAAGAACTAGAGATCGTGAAGCAAATACCTGGAAAGGATCGCCGAGAAAAAATTATTCAACTCACAGAAAGAGGAGAAGAGATTTACAAGGAATGTCGAAAAAGAATAACAGATTTGGAACATAGTATGATGAACGGAATCAACCAAGAAGAGCAAATCACAATTTTTCATACATTACCTAAAATCAAGAACAACATCATGAATCGAGAGGGGAACAAGAGTGAATAAACCTAAATTATGGACGAAGGATTTTATCATTGTGTCAGGTGTCAATTTCCTCTTAACATTAATTTTTTATCTATTAATTGTCATTATTGGTGTTTATGCGGTCGAGGAATTCCAGGCGACTACAAGTCAGGCTGGCCTGGTGACGGGAATTTTTATTGTCGGAGCGTTAATCGGTCGATTGCTTATCGGCCGTAGTATTGATTCTATAGGTCGTAAAAAAACATTGTTCATCGGACTAATGTTATTTACGGTAACAACCTTATTCTATTTTATCCAATTAGGGATTGGCTTCCTATTAATGACTCGTTTTTTACATGGAATTACCCTGGGGATTGCGAGTACCGCAACAGGGACCATTGTCGCACAAATAATTCCTACCAAGCGCAAGGGAGAGGGGATTGGCTATTATAGCATGAGTGCGACGTTAGCGACTGCAATTGGGCCTTTCATAGGACTTTATATGAGTCAACATACAAGCACGCACATCATATTTAGTCTATGTCTTGCTTTAGGAATCATTAGTTTCATCACTGCCTTCTTTGTGTATGTCCCACAAGTGAAACGCACAACCGAGGCCACGGAGATGAAGGGATTCAAACTCTCACAATTTGTTGAGCCTAAAGCCATTCCGATTGCAGTAATTACGCTTGTTGTAGCCTTCTGTTACTCTAGTGTTCTATCTTTTATTAATTTTTATGCAATTGAAATTGACCTAGTAAGCGCAGCAAGTTTCTTTTTCCTTGTATATTCCATTGCAGTCTTACTTTCACGTCCCTTTACTGGTCATTTAATGGATGTGAAAGGAGCGAATTGTGTGATGTACCCAGCATTTATTCTTTTTGCAGCCGGAATGATTCTACTAGCTTCAGCTCACAATAGTATGACATTGTTGTTGGGAGGGGCACTGATAGGACTTGGATTTGGGAACATGCAGTCATGTACACAAGCCATCGCTGTAAAACTAACTCCCTCTCATCGAATGGGGTTAGCGACGTCAACGTTCTTTATCTTCCTTGATGCGGGTCTTGGGTTTGGCCCTTACCTACTTGGATTCTTTGTCCCCATGATGAGCTATGCAACGCTTTATATGATTCTAGGAGTAATCGTCTTACTTTCTTCTGGTCTATATTTTGTGTTGCACGGTAAAAAAGATAAAGCTCAAATCAATGCTTTAGTCTAATCATGAAAAAATAAACGGACATTCTGAAGAAGGATGTCCGTTTTCATGTTAATCGATCAGCTGTTCTTCAAAGTTTTCACGTATGTCTTCTGGAACTTTCACAAAAACATGGAGGGGGATACCGACAGTTTCTTTTATATAGGTTTCTTCTTCTTCCTCAAATAGCGTAAGGAATTCCCAATATGCCATAAAAAAGTCATAGGATGCCTCGTGAATAAACTCCATCCAGCCTTCGGCAATCAGGTTGTCGTGTTCGTTAAAGACTTTAATTCCTGAAAAATTTTCAACCTCACCATCTAAATAACTTGTATCGTGTCCTTCTATGCAACTTTCTGACCAGTCAAAGTGAAACAAATCTGCAGTCATTCCATAGACTTTTAGATCATCGGTAAGTTGTTTTTCAACTAGTGCTTTTAATCCCGGCCCCATCTTATCGGCGAATCCGAGTTCCATGTAGTTTGGCTTCAATTGCTTCACCCCATTCTCTATTAGAAATCATTGCTACTCTCTGTCTTTATCGCCTCGTAGCTAGATTTTTCTCCTTCAATTCGCCATCTTCTTTTTTATTAACGTCCTTGGGCATAAAGAGGGTGACAACAAAGGCGATGATTCCTAAAACTAACATAAACGAATAAGCATCGTTTGCCCCAAGGATTGTGGATTGCTGCGCAAGTTGGGAGGTAGACAAACTAGAATTTGAATGGATGAGTTGAGCGGCATGGCTACTGCTTCGTGCTGTATAAATTGTGACCACAAGGGCCGTTCCAACTGAACCTGCGACCTGGCGTACCGTATTTGTAACAGAAGAGCCGTGTGAATTGAGTTCTGTTGGGAGAGCATTTAGGCCTGCTGTGTTTAATGGCATTGTTAAAAAGCTCAACCCAATTCGCAGAAAGATTGTGCGAACCATCAAATAGGTAAAAGACGTGGTCTCGCTCAAACTGGTTACGCCCCAAATAGAAGGGAGGGTAAACAGCAAACCGATAATGACAACCGGTTTTATACCAAATTTATCTAACATCTTTCCGGATACAGGAGACATGAACGCATTCACCAATGCACCAGGTAGCAACAGCAACGCTGTGTCCAAAACGGAGAAGCCTCTACTTGTTTGCAGGTAAATCGGCAATAAAATCATATCTGCATACATAACCATCATCACCATAATGCTAATCATGGTTGTGTTTGTGAACATGTTATAAGTGAAAACCCGTAAATTGAGCAAAGGGTCTTCAGATATAAGCTGCCTTCGGATGAAAAGAGCAAGAAATACTAGACCGATGCTAATAAAAATCAATACCTCAGCACTCTCCCAACCTTTATCTCCTGCATTGCTTAAACCAAACAGCAAAGCGCCAAACCCGATGGTTGACATCAGGACACTGGTGACATCAAGTTTTGTTTTAGCGGTTTCTGAAACATTAACAAGAAACTTGTAGGACAAGAGAATAACGATTGTGACAAATGGTAGCATGCCGATAAAAATCCAGCGCCATGAGAATTGTTCGATAACAAAACCAGCCACTACAGGACCAATCGCAGGAGCGAAAATCATCGCAAGACCAATGAACCCCATCGCCGCTCCCCGGCCTTCCTTCGGATATACAACAAGAACAACGGTCATTAACAGCGGCATAATAATCCCTGCACCTGCTGCTTGAATGAGTCGTCCGATTAAAAGAAATTCAAACCCCGGTGCAATGGCGCTGATAAATGTGCCTAAAAACAGCAACCCCATTGAACTGAGAAACAGTTGCCTTGTCGTAAATCGTTTCATTAAAAATGCTGTCACCGGAACTAAAATCCCATTAACCAACATAAAGCCGGTAATCAACCATTGCACGGTTGTTGCATGAATGTCAAACTCCGCCATCAAATCAGGTAATGCTACGTTTAAAATCGTCTGGTTCAAAATCGATAAAAACGAACCTAAGAGCATGACGGGCATAAGTATTTTTTTGTTGATTGGTTGAGTCATCCACAAAATCCTTTCACCTTGTTCACTAATTGACGTTTTGTTGATTAATTGATACTGTGTCAATAAAGTATATGCTACCATGCAAAGAGGATTAAAACCATGTACACTTTTCAACTAAATGTTTACTAATTAATAGTTTTCATGAATGTGTTGATAAAATCTAGGTTTATAGACAAAGAGGTGGAAAAATGTCTACCAATAGTAAGCGGAGGGTAGATCCCCGCATTACACGTACAAAGAGATTGTTTAAAGAGGCAATGATATCACTGCTTCAAGAGAACGATGATAAAAGCAAAGTAACTGTTCAAAGATTAGCAGGTCGGGCTGAGTTAAATCGTGCAACCTTTTATCTACATTATCAAGATATAGAGGACCTAATGGAGCAAATGGTGAATGAAGTGCTTGAGGAACTGTCAGGAAAGATTAATCCTGTTTTTGAAGACCAGGAAAATACAGGGACTTCACCCATCGTATCTTTTTTAGAGCATATCTATGATCATGCGGTACTCTTCCAGGTTATGCTTGAAAATAAGGACTTTCGTAGAAAACTATTCAATATTCTCGTTGAGATTATTTCAATTCGCCGGGAGATGAAAAAAGGAAAGGGGACTAAAGTTCCAATTGAGATTGTTGCTTCTTCCACATTTGGCATTGTCACCTGGTGGATTCAGTCAGGAACGCCGTATAGTCCAATCTACTTGGCGGATCAAATCAATCTGTTATACCGTAAAAATATCAATGCTCAAGGCAATACAATGAAAAAGGATAGATGAACCCAAATCATCTATTCTTTTTCACCATTCATCAAGCTGCTTTCCGCTGAAAGTATAGGAATCCACCGAGGAAAAAGAGGACAAAACTGCCTCCCACGACGGTGAGCAATTGCTCCCAAGGAATGAAAAAGACATCGCCTTCATTGCCGCCGATATACATCATTGAAAAAGGTTGAGCCCATGGGTAATAGGGGCCGAAACGTTCTGAGTTTATCACTAAGATTGAAGGTAAGGTAAGGATGACATTGACAGCAAATGGAGCGGCAAAGCTTTTAAACAAAATTGACATCCACAATTGTAAAGCAAGCAATGGAAACGTCGCCACCCAACCTCCTAGAATGCTTTTCCATACTACCTCAATAGGAAATGGTTCACTTATCCCGTTAATCGCCCCGACCGCTATAATTGTTCCTAAATAGAGAAGTTGAATCAGTAAGACGAGCAGTAACATGAGCATATACTTTATGACAAAGACCTTGCCACGAGAGACAGGTAAAGCTAACAATTGTTTCCAGCCACCACTCTGATGTTCATAGCGACAGATCACCCCTGCGAGAACACCGGTGATTAGTGGCAAAAACAGTAACGCGTAGGTTAAGTTCATATAAAGGATCGTTAAATACCATTCTTGTCCTTGGAGCTCATTTGCTTCGTATCTGAGCGCAAAGCCCACGAAAAAACCTACTAAGGGACCCGATAGTAAAATCGGCAAAACTTTCGACTTTCTCAATTTAAACCATTCTGACTGTAAAAGACCAAGCATTATTTCACATCCCTTCGAGTAAAATCAATCATTCCGACCACGTATAACAAACAACCGACACCAACACCGAGGAGTACATTTTGAACAGGTTCGTTTGCATCGTTCATCAGCGACGGCCATTTCCAAATCACCCAATCTGGCAAGAAAAAAGCCGAATACGTTAAAATAAATCCTAATATCCCCACGGTAATCGGAATGCCTTGATTTTGGCTAACCGTTGATACCCATAGTTGTAAAGCTAGAATCGGTAGGGAAGCAAGGAACGGATAGAAACTATATTGTACAATGTCCAAATAAGGAACTACTGAACCTAAATCAAGAACAAGGCCAAAAGCAAGGGTAAACACCATTAGTAGAATGGAAGAAAAGAGCAACAAGCACGCTAATACTGTGAATTTTGATAAATATACACCCATTTTTGTAACTGGTAAGGCGATTAATTGTTTCCAGGCATTTGTTTCATTTTCAATACTTGCCATAAAAGAGGTTAAAATCGCGATTCCCAGAACAAGTGCAAGCGGGGTAAACGATTGTACGTTTCCAAGGTAATAGCCCCAATCATCGTTACTTTGTTGCAACAAATAGTCTTTTCGAACGCCATAATTCACCATTTGTAAGGCCACAACTCCGAATGGACCTAGAAAAGCTAATAGCCAAAACCCCTTGCGTTTGATTTTAAGAAAGTCAGATGATAGTAGGTTTTCAATCATCCTGCATTCTCCTCCTTAGTCATCTGCAGGAAGATTTCTTCGAGTGATTTCTTTTCTTCTTCAACTCGATAGACGGCTAGACCTGCTTGAACAAGAACCCCAACAGCTTCAGCTACGTTGCTATCTGAACAATCTTGAATCAAAATTCGCTTTTGCTGAAGTTCTGCTTGGAATCCGGATGAGATCAAGATTTGCCATGCTTTTTTACTCTCGCTCACAGTGAAACTGATACTTTGGTTTGCATATCTCCGTAATGTTTCGATGCTATCCTGAAAAATTAACTTCCCTTTTGTGACAATCCCGACGGTAGTTGCCATTTGATCAATCTCAGATAATAAGTGACTTGAAATCAACACTGTCATTCCATATTGTGATGGCAATGTTTTAATTAATTCCCGGATTTCGATGATTCCGGATGGATCTAGGCCATTGGTTGGCTCATCTAGAATCAATAACTCAGGATTGTGTAAAAGTGAGCCCGCAATGCCAAGTCGCTGCTTCATTCCGAGCGAAAAGCCTTTGACTTTTTTATTCGCAACATCTGATAAGCGAACAATTTCGAGCACTTCATCTATGCGCTTTTTAGGTACACCTAAAATTTTGCGTAGTGCTTCTAAATTTTCATAAGCAGTTAAATGTGGGTAATAGGAGGGGTTCTCTACTAAAGAGCCCACCTTTTTTAAAATCTCTATGCGATTCTGTGCAAGATCTTGATTAAACAACTGTATCGTACCTGAAGTGGGCTTCATCAATCCTAATAACATTCGAATAGTTGTCGTTTTCCCAGCGCCATTAGGTCCTAAAAAACCATAAATTTCGCCTTTTGCTATTTTCATCTCTAAGTTCTTTACAGCGATTTCTTTGCCGAATTTTTTTGATACATTTCGTGTTTCTACGATATATTCCATTTCTCTCACCTCATTACCTATCATAGGGAAGCAAGGTTAAAATAAGGGAAGGAGTTTGTTTAAATTTTGTTTAAAAAAACCATTCCAATCAAAAAAAGCGATCCTTTCATATTTGAAAGAATCGCTTTTGGGTAATTATTAATGAATATCATTCTTTTTAAAGTTACCGCCTTTAATTTCTGCTACATCGTACACAGCAACAAATGCTTGGTTATCAATTTCATTGATGATTTCTTTCATTTTCGTTTCTTCTAGGCGATTAATGACACAGGTGATTTCTTTGAATTGTTCATTTGAATACGCCCCTTGAACGAGATTAAACGTGGCACTTCTTCCTAGACGATCACGAATGGTCTCAACCATTTCTTCTGGGTACTTTGTGATAATTTTAAAGGTCTTCGAGCCACTTAAACCTTCTTCTACTATATGAATGACTTTAGAAGCAATAAAGTAGGCAATTCCTGATAGAAAGGCCCCTTTGAGCCCAAAGACAGTGGAAACAATAACAAAAACAAATAAGTTCAAGAATAGAATAAGATCACTTGTCCCAAAAGGTAATTTCCTAGAAAGCAGCACTGCTAACATATCAATTCCATCTAAGGCACCGCCATTTCTTAAGGCAAGTCCCATTCCAAATCCGATTATAATTCCGCCCACAACTGTTACAAGTAAGGTATCCCCTTCAATGATTGTTGGGATATGGTGCATAACGCTTGTTCCAATCGCAAGCGAGGCAATTCCAACCACAGAGTAAATGGCAAAACTTTTTCCTATTTGTTTATAGCCTAAGAAGACGAAGGGGATGTTCAAAATCGCGATTAGTAACCCTAATGGCAATCCCATAAGTTGTGATCCGGCGATACTAAGACCGGTTACACCACCATCAGATACATTATTTGGGATTAACACAGCTTCAAGTCCATAAGCTGTGATGAATGCACCTATGATGATAGGGATTGAGCGTAACATCATTGTTAATATACTATTGTGTTTTTTCTTCGTGTCTTTACCCATTTTTCTACCTCGTATTTCCAAAGTTTTTTATAAATTTCTTTTTTCTACCTAATATTTACAAAATTTCGGCTATATGTAGCTTATTCATTTTCTGCTTTAACCAAAGAGATTGCCTGACTTCTCTTGGCAAGAACTGTCGAATTTCTTCCTCGTTATACCCAGCCTGCAGTCTTTTTTCATCAAAGATGATAGGGCTCTTTAATAACCTCGGATACTGATGAAATAACTCAAGGAGCTCTGGTAATGGTAGTTCATCAAAATCAATATCCAGTTCTTTGTACTTTTTGGATTTTTTTGCGAGTATGTCGTCTGTACCATCAATCGTCATTCGGAGAAACTCCTTAAGTTCAGCGACCGTTAACGGTTCTTTTATTATGTTTCGCAAAATAAAAGGAATATTATTTTTTTTAAACCATTGCGTTGCTAGTTTCGTTGATTTACAACCTAATCCATAGATTCGCACAGTCATCTGCTTCCCGCTCCTTAACCATCTTTTTTGTAAATTCCTTGCTTAATTAATTTCATTCTGTAAGTGAAATTATTTAATGCTTCTTCTTCGGAGGTATCCTTTAGTGCTTTCTCAATTAGGTTGTGAAAAGCGACAGCCGAGATGATTTTGAAAATATGTTTCAGCGTTTCATCATTTGAATCAAGAAAACAACGTGTATCAATGATGCTTTTGATTTCGTTAAAATAGCCATTTTGAATGGGTTCATCAATCATACCCGAAAACGAGTTCTCCACCTTATTGGATGTATAAATCATCGCATTCCTCAAAAAGCTCCGCTCCTGATTATCGGGGATCATCTTCAGGAAGAGATGGTACATTTCTGTCATGGCTTCGATCAAATCACCATTATATTTCTTTAACAGTTGAAGGAAATGGGCTTTTCGTTCCTTTAACTTCTCCTCGAGTAAAAAGAAATAAAGATCATCTTTGTTTTCAAAATACTGATAAAAGCTTCCCCTAGGTATCCCAGCTGTTTTGATGATATTAGAAATCGACGCCTCGAATAGGGGAACTCTAGAGAACTCTTTTTCCGCAGCCTCCAACATGACTTTTCGTTTAGGTTCCGAGAGGTTAAAAAACGTCAGTTTCGGCAAGTCTTTACCTCCAATCCCGATGTGACATAGTGTCATGTTTGTGTGTTTTAATAATATGTGACACGTTGTCATGTGTCAATCTTTTTTGTGACACGTTGTCATAAAAAGTTTGGACTATTGAACATTGATTAATTTCTTTTTTTTAACTGGTATTATAAGTATGCGAAGAAACCAAACATTCAATTATTAAGGTAAGGGGATTAGTTTGGGATATTACAGGTCCTTCTTTCCAAATATCGTGTATTCCTAAGATAATCTTATTAAAAAGAGTACAAAAAAGATGTGCATAAACAGGCCATAAGCGGGCTACATCTCATTTTTTTCGTATAATTTTAATGGTTGTCCCACTTTGATCTGTTTCAATTTCCCAACATAGTTGCATATTTTTTATCATCAAATCGACAATTGATAAACCAATCCCAGCTCCTTTTTCATCATTCTCGTTCTGCATCCCTTTGCCATGATCGGTTATTACAATAGCATCAAACTGTTCGGTCGTTTCGGTTGATACACCTACATATTGTCCGTCTTTGGCATGGCGGATGATATTCTGAAATAAATTATCAAGGATACGTTCAAACCAAATAGGGTCAACTGTCCATTGTCTTTCTTTAAGGGATTCGAGCTCAATATCGATTTTGAACCCTTCTTTTTCAAATACCGGATACCAAGTCGCTAGGCTTTCACGGACGAAGCGGAGAATGTCCAATTCTCGTGGATTGTATTGATACTTTTTTGACATAAGTAGGGTATAGGACATCAGGTTTTCAATTAAACGATCAATACTTGCTACCGAAGCTTCTAACTTTTTCAGCTGTTCTAACTTTTCAATTGATTGTTCATCTTTCGTAAGCGTATAAGTTTGGGCACGGATTTTTGTTAAAGGTGTCCGCAAATCATGCGAAAGATTGGCAATTAATTCTCTACGGAGCTGCTCTTCTTTCTGTTCACGCTCGCGGCTGGCGCGTAGTTCTTTAACCATTAGATTAAAACTGTGCTCTAATTGGCCAATTTCATCTTGTTTTTTGACCACAACTTGAACAGGTAACCCATCAACATCCCGTATGGACATCGCATCTTGGAGGAAAACAAGCCGTTTACGAATTCCTCGGAAAAATGAGAAGGAAATGAGGATAAAACTAACCACAATGATAACAACGCCAATTAGAAGAAACGTTCCGTATTGTTCATACACTTTTATAAGAGGAGGGTTTAAGGTTGTTCGGTCAAGTTCAAACACAATAAATCCCTGATTTTCGTTGTTCCCAATAAACCCAATTACGGTAAATGGATTCCCGCCATAGCGTTCCTTTATAAACTTTGCTGTATAAGTAGAGTCCCACTCAGGAGGAAGGTTTTCTTTTAGGTTCAGTTGCTCAATCAATTGGCCGTTGGCATTCACCCAAAACATCGAGGCTTCGGGATATACTTCTTTCCATTTAGTAAAGTGTTGAGCGATTTGATCTTTTGAGGGACTCTCGAGTTGCTTTGCTTCTAAGTGCCAATTTTTTTCAATGAAGTCCGGGCTTAAGGCTTCATCTTGATACTGCTTTTCTTGAACATTTTGGCCAATTAAAGCAAAGGAAGCAATCATTAAATACGCTCCTTGAAAAAGAACCAAGGCCATAAGAATGATTACCATATATTTTGCAAGCAAAGAACGGAAAAAGGTTTTCATTTTTTCACCCGATATCCAATTCCACGAATTGTTTCTATAATCGTTGGCTTCGCAGGATTTTCCTCGATTTTTTCACGCAGATAGCGGATATGTACCATTAGAGTTTTATCGCCTTCAAGATAGGGTTCGCCCCAAACACCCTCATAAAGCTGTTCTTTTGTTAATATCTGATTTAAATGTCTGAGAAAGAATTGAAACAAATGATACTGCTTTCCGGTTAAGAGAATTTCAGTTCCCGTATTTTTGTTCATCATTCTCCAATCTTTTGTGTGGACCGTTAAGTGACCGATGTCAATGGTATCGTCATTTTTTTGAAACCGTCTTAACAAAACTTCAATCCGTGCTGCGAGTTCATCAGGATGAAAGGGCTTAGTTAAATAATCGTCCGCAAAATGAAGCCCTTCGAGTTTATCCTCCACGGCAGTACGTGCAGATAGCATTAAGATCGGGAGATTTTGTTTATCTTTTTTCATTCGTTTTCCTAGAGAGAATCCATCTAAGCCAGGGAGCATCACATCCAAAATCGCCATATCAACAATATCTAGATATCTTTCTGCGTTTTCACCTGACTGTAGCCAAGTAACAGTATAGCCTCTATCCGTCAAATCCTTCGATACCCAATTCCCGATTTCGCTTTCATCTTCTATGTATAAAATATGAACCATCTCTATTTTCCCCCTATTTCCATTAACCTACTTTTTTAGTGTAAACAGAGGATATGGAGTTGTAAATATATATAAGGAAAGAATGAAATGCTAGTTGAACATGCATGATTATAGAAAAGGGAGGACGATGCTTTAAAATATGAAATATTACTATTAATTCAATAGCGTGTATGGTGAAATTTTATCTTAGCTGTTTCGGACAGTAATAATTATTAACTCTTTAATAATACTTTTCTACTAAAGTGTTGACGAGTTCCTTATTGTGATGTATATTAAATATCCGCTGTTAAAAACAGCTGCCACTCATTAAATTGATTATATTAAAATAATATTTTACTTGATTTGATGAGTTGATTATGATATATTAATAAATGTCGCTTCGGAGCGATGCATAAGAAATTGTTCTTTGAAAACTAAACAAACAAGCGTCAACAAACAATAAATTATCATGTTACTTCTATTAATATAGAATAACATGAGCCAACGTTTTAATTATGAGCTTAACTCATACTCTTTATTGGAGAGTTTGATCCTGGCTCAGGACGAACGCTGGCGGCGTGCCTAATACATGCAAGTCGAGCGAATCTGAGGGAGCTTGCTCCCGGAGATTAGCGGCGGACGGGTGAGTAACACGTGGGCAACCTGCCTGTAAGACTGGGATAACTCCGGGAAACCGGGGCTAATACCGGATAATTCATTCCTTCTCATGAGGGAATGCTGAAAGACGG
>Ga0182742_1000322_pt1 | contig 81573 bp, 69 predicted proteins | sample eDN5th37CBELigMG_FD_128880 | JGI IMG/M metagenome (GOLD analysis project Ga0182742, IMG submission 128880) | Enriched Miracle-Growth compost microbial communities from Emeryville, California, USA - eDNA 5th pass 37_C BE-Lig MG (version 2)... ...
ATGGCCAAAGAGAAGTTTGAACGTACGAAGCCGCATTGCAACATTGGGACGATTGGTCACGTTGACCACGGCAAGACGTCGCTGACGGCGGCGATCACGAAGGTGTTGGCGGAAGCTGGCGGGGCGACGTTCACGGCGTACGACCAGATTGACAAGGCGCCGGAAGAGAAGGCGCGCGGCATCACGATTTCGACGTCGCATGTCGAGTACGAGACGCCGAACCGGCACTATGCGCATGTCGACTGCCCGGGCCACGCGGACTATGTGAAGAACATGATCACGGGCGCGGCGCAGATGGACGGCGCGATCCTGGTGGTGTCGGCGGCGGACGGCCCGATGCCGCAGACCCGCGAGCACATCCTGCTGGCGCGTCAGGTGGGCGTGCCGGCGATCGTGGTGTTCCTGAACAAGTGCGACATGGTCGACGATCCGGAACTGCTCGAGCTGGTCGAGATGGAAGTGCGCGAGCTGCTGTCGAAGTACGATTTCCCGGGCGACGACATTCCGATCATCAAGGGCTCGGCGCTGGCGGCGCTGGAGAACTCGGACCCGAAGCTCGGCCATGACGCGGTGCTCGAACTGATGAAGGCGGTGGACGCCTACATCCCGCAGCCGGAGCGTCCGGTGGACCAGCCGTTCCTGATGCCGGTGGAAGACGTGTTCTCGATCTCGGGCCGCGGCACCGTGGTGACCGGCCGTGTCGAGCGCGGCATCATCAAGGTCGGCGAGGAAATCGAGATTGTCGGCATCCGTCCGACGCAGAAGACGACGGTGACGGGCGTCGAGATGTTCCGCAAGCTTCTGGACCAGGGCCAGGCGGGCGACAACATCGGCGCGCTGCTGCGCGGCACCAAGCGCGAGGAAGTGGAGCGCGGCCAGGTGCTGTGCAAGCCGGGCTCGGTGAAGCCGCACACCAAGTTCAAGGCGGAAGCCTACATCCTGACGAAGGAAGAGGGTGGGCGTCACACGCCGTTCTTCACCAACTACCGTCCGCAGTTCTACTTCCGCACGACCGACGTGACGGGTGTGGTGCATCTGCCGGAAGGCACCGAGATGGTGATGCCGGGCGACAACATCGCGATGGAAGTGCACCTGATTGTGCCGATCGCGATGGAAGAGAAGCTGCGCTTCGCCATCCGCGAAGGCGGCCGCACGGTTGGCGCAGGAGTTGTTGCAGCCATCATCGAATGATTGCTGCAACGATCCGTCCGCTCCAACCTCATGAGAAATTGCACAAGTGCGGTAAACCGCACTTGTGGGCGGCGCCGGCGTCGTCGCCGCGATCATCGAGTAAGCGAGCGAATAGCGAAGTCGCGAGTGGCGAACGAAGAACCCCACGTTCTTTCCTCGCCATTCGCCACTTACTACTCCCTCATAACTCTCAGAGGTCAGCGGGGGCAAGCAGGCTGCTCGTCACCCGCGACTTACCGAATCTTCTATAGGTGTACCTTCTGCCCGGGCGCGTCGCGTCCGGGCATTTTATTACGAAGAAAGACAAGGCAGCCGCTGCGGCATTTGGCTAGACGAGTTGCGACTCGCCTCTCATAATTGCCGTGTTTCTTTTCCTCACGCTTATTTCTGCCGGTGCTTGCTCGCACCGGATGTGCTCTGTCTGTTTTTCGAAGTCATTTTCAGAATGAGGTTTGCCGTGACGAGAATTCTTCTGTTGGGCGTCCTCGCGTTCATTGCGATGTCGGCAGATCACGCAATGGCTCAGGGCAAGGTCGCAATCTTGATGCCCGGCGGGGCCGGCGCCGTTCCCAACGATTTTCTGGTGCGGAACAAAGACCGGATCGGCGGCCCGGGTGTGACCACGATTGTCACTACGTCGTCGAGCGAGGCCGCCTCCATCACGCAGGCTGAAGCCGCCAAAGGCCGCAAGATTGTGCTGGTCGGCATGAGTCGTGGTGCGATCGATGTCGCTTCGGTTCTGTCGATGGGGGCCAAGGTCAACGGATTGGTCATCGTCTCCGGAATGTATCGCGAGGCGCAGGCGCGGCTGGGATCTCCGGCACTCCTGCCCCGCACCCTGCTGGTGCACAACAAATACGATACCTGTAAGTTTACGCTACCGGAATTCGCCAGGGAGTTCGCCGCCTGGAGCGGCGGGCGCGCGTCGGTGCGGTGGATCAACGTGGAGGGACCGGACATTCCGCGCGCGTGTGGCCCGATGGGCGTGCACGGATTCTATCGTCAGGACGGCGGAGCGGTCGCCGCTATCAACGGCTTTATCCGTTCGCGGTGAAAAAGCCTCGCACGGATGTGCCTATTGGCTCTTTCCTCGCCACGGCAAAGTGCTTATAGAGGGCGCCAGCTAGGAGTGTAGCTCAATTGGTAGAGCACCGGTCTCCAAAACCGGGGGTTGGGAGTTCGAGCCTCTCCACTCCTGCCAGTGGCAGGATTAGATCCGAGGCGCGACCGCTCGATGGCGAGTCGTGCCGCTTTGACAGTCTTTGCCGCGTGTCTGCCTAGCTTCTCCAGTTCAGTCGGACAGTCGCGTCAGAAAGGCCTTGAAGCTGACCGACGGAGCTTCGGCAGCCGTTCCCTCGACCGAGGCGAAGCTGTCCTTTTCCACCCCGTTGAAATCGATCTTCACCTCGCTGAGATCGAAAATGGGCGGGTGACGTGGATCATTGGTGTGCTGTTTCGCGACCACCACTCCGGTAATCCTGTGGCCGACCTGCTTGTACGAGCCGATATAGGCAAAGATGGAACTTCCGCCACGAAGCTTGCCGTTACTCGCGAAAATGATCCCGACGGCCTTCCTGCGAGGTGTTTCAAACTCGACTTTATATAGTCCATTGAGCATCTTAACCCTGTGCGTCTCGTTCCCGGCTGATTAGCATCAGTAAAGTCCCGACCTTAATTTCTCGTTATGGTTGTGGCAAACCGGGCGGTATATTCCGCGCCATAGATAATTACGCGCGCGATGATGCCATATCGGGACGTTGTCAGATCGCGGGTGCCGCGTTTGTGACCGATACGGCTCGCAGTCCATCCGCAATGGTTAACGAACCCTTGTTGCCGCCGATTGCCGCCGAACCTTCCTTCCGCGGCGGACTGGGCTGGGGAAAGCCGGGATGTCGGGCTAGAATAGGGGCGGACCAACCCGTGGTCGCATGGACTTGGCGGCGGCTTCGTCGCACGATGCAAGCCGAGTCGGATCGCCGATCAGCCGACCGCTTCATCGCCAATTTTGCTGTTGCTCATGCGCTCGCCCGACCTGCCGCCGCCCAATCCCGGTTTCGTTCATCTCCACGTTCACTCCGCCTATTCACTGCTGCGCGGTGCGATGAAGGTGCAGAAACTCGCTGAACTGGCGAAGGCCGACCATCAGCCGGCGCTGGCGCTGACCGACACCGACAATCTGTTCGGCGCGCTGGAATTCTCTGACAAGCTCGCAGGGTATGGCATTCAGCCGATCGTCGGCTGTGCGCTGGCCGTCGATTTCGGCGATCAGGACCCCAACGCGCGCAGCGGTGTCATTTCCGGGCCGGCGCGCATTGTTCTGCTTGCCGCCCGCGAAGCCGGCTATCGCAGCCTGATGCGGCTCAATTCGCGCGCATTCCTGGAAACGCCGACGCACCAAGCGCCGCATATCAAGCTCGATTGGCTGCGTGGCGAGACCGACGGTTTGATCGCGCTCAGCGGCGGGCCGGACGGGCCGATCTCCCTGGCGGTTGCCGCCGATCAAACTGTGCTCGCAGCCGCGCGCTGCGATCAGCTCGTGGAACTGTTCGGCGACCGCTTCTATATCGAGTTGCAGCGTCATGGCGCCGAGCGCGAGCGGCGCGCCGAACCGGTTCTGATCGATCTCGCCTACGCAAAAGGTCTGCCGCTGGTTGCCACCAACGAGCCGTACTTCGCATCTGCCGACGATTACGAAGCCCATGATGCGTTGCTCTGCATCGCCGCCGGAAAATTGGTTGCGGAAACCGATCGCGATCAACTGACGCCGGATCATCGCTTCAAGACCCGCGCGGAAATGGCGGTGCTGTTCGCCGATCTGCCGGAAGCCTTGGCATCGACGGTCGAAATCGCTGAACGCTGCGCGTATCGTCCGCGCACGCGAAAGCCGCTGTTGCCCCATTTTACGGTCGATCCCAATACCAGCGGCGAGGAAGCCGAACGCGAAGAAGCTGCGGAATTGCGCAAGCAGGCCGCGGACGGGCTTGCAAGGCGGCTTAAGCTGCATGGTCTCGCGCAGGGCGCAACCGAGGAAGACTACCAGACGCGCTTGAACTTCGAGCTCGATGTCATCACCCGGATGAAATATTCCGGCTACTTCCTCATCGTGTCGGACTTCATCAAGTGGGCCAAGGCGCATGACATCCCGGTGGGACCGGGACGTGGTTCTGGGGCAGGTTCGCTCGTGGCCTATGCGCTGACGATCACCGACCTCGACCCGATCCGCTTTGGCCTGCTGTTCGAGCGCTTCCTCAATCCCGAGCGTGTCTCGATGCCGGACTTCGATATCGACTTCTGCCAAGATCGCCGCGGCGAAGTCATCGAATACGTGCAGCAACGCTATGGCCGCGATCACGTCGCGCAGATCATCACCTTCGGAACTTTGCAGGCCCGCGGCGTGTTGCGCGACGTCGGCCGTGTGCTCCAGATGCCTTACGGTCAGGTCGACAAGCTGACCAAGCTGGTGCCGCAGAACCCGGCCGCACCTGTCTCGCTGAAACAGGCCATCGAGAGCGAGCCGAAGCTGCAGGCATTTCGCGATGAGGATCCGGTGATCGCGCGCGCGTTTTCGATCGCGCAGAAGCTCGAAGGACTCAATCGACACGCGTCGACCCACGCCGCCGGTATCGTGATCGGCGATCGGCCGCTGCATGAGCTGGTGCCGCTCTATCGCGATCCGAAGTCCGACATGCCGGTGACCCAGTTCAACATGAAATGGGTCGAGCCGGCGGGACTGGTCAAGTTCGACTTTCTGGGTCTCAAGACACTGACGGTGCTCAACGTCGCGGTGCAACTGCTTAAACAGCGCAACATCGATCTCGATCTATCCACGTTGCCGCTGGACGACAAAGCGACTTACGAGATGCTGTCACGCGGCGATGTGGTCGGCGTGTTCCAGGTTGAAAGTCAGGGCATGCGGCGCGCGCTGGTCGATATGCGGCCGGACCGTCTGGAAGACCTGATCGCGCTGGTCGCGCTGTATCGTCCGGGACCCATGGCGAATATTCCGACCTATTGCGCGCGCAAGCATGGCGACGAAGAGCCGGAATACATGCATCCGATGCTCGAGCCGATCCTGAAGGAGACCTTCGGCGTCATCATCTATCAGGAACAGGTGATGCAGATCGCGCAGGTGATGGCGGGCTACTCGCTCGGCGATGCCGACCTGCTGCGCCGCGCGATGGGCAAGAAGATCCGCGCCGAGATGGACAAGCAGCGCGAGATTTTCGTCACCGGTGCGATGAAGAACAACGTCCCCAAGGGGCAGGCGGAAACCATCTTCGAGTTGCTGGCGAAGTTCGCCGACTACGGTTTCAACAAGAGCCATGCCGCCGCTTACGCGCTGGTGTCGTACCAGACTGCCTATATGAAGGCGCATTATCCGGTGGAGTTCATCGCGGCCTCGATGACGCTGGACATGAGCAACACCGACAAGCTGTCGGAATTCCGCTCCGAGGCGCAGCGGCTTGGAATCAAGGTTGAGCCGCCGTCGATCAACCGCTCGGGCGCAACGTTCGAGGTCAGCGAGAACACGATCTATTACGCGCTGGCCGCGTTGAAGGGCGTCGGTGCGCATGCAATCGAACAGATCGTCGAAGCGCGGCAGAAGGGATTGTTCACGTCGCTGGCGGATTTCGCCACGCGCGTCAGTCCGCGTGCGATCAACAAGCGCGTGATCGAAAGTCTCGCGGCGGCTGGCGCGTTCGATAGTCTCGAAAGCAGTCGTGCCCGCACTTTCGCCGGAGCGGACGCCATCCTCGCCGCAAGCCAGCGCAGTTTCGAAGCTGCGACGTCGGGGCAAAACGATATGTTCGGGGGCATGGCGGACGTGCCAAGCGTGATGCTGCCGGCGATCGACAACTGGCTCCCAGCGGAGAAATTGCGCCGTGAATACGATGCCATCGGCTTCTTCCTGTCCGGTCACCCGCTGGATGACTACGCGACCATTCTCAAGCGGCTGCGGGTGCAGTCATGGGCCGAATTCTCGCGCGCCGTGAAGAGCGGGGCGACCGCAGGCAAAGTTGCGGCGACCGTGGTGTCGCGTATGGAGCGCCGGACCAAGACCGGCAACAAGATGGGCATCATCGGTTTGTCGGACCCGACCGGCCATTTTGAGGCCGTGCTGTTCTCGGAGGGACTTGCCCAGTTCCGAGACGTGCTGGAGCCCGGCGCTGCGGTCCTGCTCAAACTCGGCGCTGAACTTCAGGGCGAGGATGTGCGGGCGCGCGTACTGCACGCCGAGGCGCTGGACGATGCCGCGGCGAAAACCCAGAAGGGCCTGCGCATCTTCTTGCGCGACACCAAGCCGCTCGATTCGATCTCGAAACGGTTACCGCCCCCCGGTGGCGGCACGGCAAATGGAAATATTTCCCTTGTATTGCAGCTCGATGCGCAAACTGAAGTGGAGTTCGAACTCTCCGGCCGTTTTCCGGTGTCGCCGCAGATTGCGGGCGCCATCAAGGCGGTGTCCGGAGTGGTCGACGTTCAGGTCCTGTGAGGGATCGGTCGCCGCAACTGCGCCTTGTTTGCCTTATTCGAAACGTTTCATTCAACCACTGTTCAGACATCGCGGCGCTGAATCCGCGCGTGCCGATCCGGGTACGCGAATCGCGATTTTGCAGAAGGCGAACGACCATGCGCCTGAACCGAGCTTTGCGGATCCTTTTGATGTGCGTCGCTTTGATCGGCGCATTCGCTTTCCCTAACGCCGCGTCCGCCCAGCAGCAGGAGAAGCGTATCGCGCTGGTGATCGGAAATGGCGCTTATGCCAAGGCGCCGCTTTCGACCGCCGCCAACGACGGCGGCTTGATCGCGCAGACATTGGAAGCCGCCGGTTTCGATGTCACCGGCGCGCGCGATCTTGACGGCGATACGCTGCGCGGCACATTCCGCGATTTTATGAAAAAGGCCGAGGAGTCGGGGCCGGATACGGTCGCGGTGATGTATCTCGCTGGCTATGGCATTCAGTACGCCGGCGAGAACTATTTCATTCCGGTCGATCCCAGGATTGAACGCGACACTGACATTCCGACCGAAGGTCTGCGGGTTGGCGACTACATGCGCCAGCTTGCGGCGTTGCCGCTGAAGGTCAGCGTTGTGGTGCTGGATATAGCGCGCGAGCAACCTTTCGTCGCCGGCGGATCGATCGCCTCCGGCCTCGCCATGGTGGAGCCCAGTCCGCGCATGCTGGTTGCGTTCAACGCCGCGCCGGGCACGGTCGCGCCGGAAGAGCAGGGCGCCTATGGGGTCTATGCGCAGGCGCTGGCCGAGATGATCCGCACCGGCGGTCTGTCGCTGCCGGACCTGTTCAATCGGGTGCGGCTGCGCGTCAACGAGAACACCAAGGGCGCACAGGTCCCGTGGGACACGCAAAGGATCGACGCGCAATTCATGTTCTTCGATCGCGCTCCGGATGCGCCGTCGCTCGGCACGCACGATCAGGCGATGCGCGACAAGCCGATCCGCGACCTCGGCGCATCCGAGGCCTACGCCGCGGCGCTCGATCGCGACACCTTGCAAGGCTACGAGGATTTCTTGGCTGCCTATCCGAGCGATCCGATGGCGAAGCGGGTCAGGGCAATCGTCGCCGCGCGCCGCGAGGCGATCACCTGGCGTCGCACCTATCGTGTCAACACGCCGGATGCCTACTGGTCTTATCTGCGACGCTATCCGCGTGGACCGCACGCCGCCGATGCACGCCGCCGGCTGGCGATACTGACCGCCGCGCCTGAACCGCCGCCGACCTTCGCGATGATCGACTACGATGTGCCGCCGCCGCCACCGGACGAGATCGTCTATGTCGATCGTCCGGTCCTGATGTTCAGTGATCCGGAATTCGACTTCGCGCCGCCGCCGCCACCGCCGATTTTCTATCTGCCGCCGCCGCCGGACGATTTCGTGGTGCTCGAACCGCCGCTGCCGCCGATCGGACTATTCTATCTGCCGCAGCCGCTGTTCGTGCCGATCCCGGCCTATGTGCGGCCGCCGGTTTACGTGCGGCCGCCGGTGAACAACATCATCTTCGCCAACATCCACAATACGACGGTGATCAATAACGTGATCAACCGCCGCCCGCCGGCGGGCGCGTTCAATCCGGCGCGGCCGTTTGTCAGTCCACCGCCCAATACGGCACAGAAAGCCGGTCCCGCCGACGGGCAAGGCGGCGGTTTCCGCCCGATCGGCCCGGTGCTGCCGGCGGCCGCCGCCCATCGCGCCTCGCTGATCGAGCAGGGCAAAGCCTCCGTGCCGTCCAGCGCCACCGTCAACACCATGCCGCAGGGCGGATTCGCGCGGCGGCCCGCCGTCCAGCAGCGCGGGCCGCGTCTGGTCCAGCAGCCCGGCGCGACGCACCCGCCGCTGGGTAGCGCGGCGCCCCCGATACCGCCGGCACCTCCCGGTACGCCGGGTCGCCCGGACCGGCCGCCGGCGGGCCGGGCTCCCGCGCCGCATGCGCTTCCTGTACCTGGGACCAAGGGTGTGCCGCCCATGCAGGGCGGGACCGCGGGCACGAAGCAGGGGCCGCAACTGGCTCCGAACGCAGCCAGGCCGCAAGCGCCCGAGCGCGGGGCGCCGGCATCCGGTGCTGTCGGAACGCATGCGATGCCCCCTCATGTGACGGCTCCGACGACTCCGGCCGCCAGGCCGCCGCGTCGGCCGGCTGCATCGGCGGCGGCCCCGCGACGTTCGCCGCCGCACGGCGTCGAAGGACGGCGGTCCGCGCCACCGCATGTGACCCGCCCACCGCAGCCGGCTGTGCACGCTCCTGCGCGAATCGCGCCGTCGCCACGTCATGCCGCCCCGCGCATGGCGCCGCCGCGCGCGGCGGCCCCGCCATCGCGGATTGCTCAGCCTCCGAGGCCCGCACCCCCGCCACGAATGGCTCCGCCGTCACCGCGCGCGGTGCCTCCACCACGGCCGGTTGCACCACCCCGGGCCGCTCCGCCGCCACGGCCGGCACCGGCCGCCCGTCCGGCGCCGCCGCGGCCCGCCGCGCCCGCGGCCAGGAAGTGTCCACCAAATGCCCAGAAATGCTGATAAAACGCCGGCCGGCCCTCAGGGTTCGACCGGCGTTATGCCGTAGCGTTGGCGATGAGATAGTGGCCGGAAATCCTTGCGCCGACCAAGCGCGGCAGCTATAAGCCGCCGCATCTCACACGGAAACATGGCTGTATCGGCCGTCCGGTGGCGCCCGGACCGCAAAGCGTTCGCTTTGAGGTCTGGGCGCTCACACGTTTCCGGAGGAACCAACCGGAGAATAACGACATGGCACTTCCTGATTTCACCATGCGTCAGTTGCTTGAAGCTGGCGTTCACTTCGGCCACCAGGCGCACCGCTGGAATCCGAAGATGGCGGACTACATTTTCGGTACGCGCAACAACATCCATATCATCGACCTCGCGCAGACCGTCCCGATGCTGCATCGGGCGCTGCAGGCGGTCAGCGACACCGTCGCCAAGGGCGGTCGCATCCTGTTCGTCGGCACCAAGCGGCAGGCCCAGGAGGGCGTGGCGGACGCTGCGAAGCGCTCGGCGCAATACTTCGTCAACTCGCGCTGGCTCGGCGGCACGCTGACCAACTGGAAGACCATCTCGGGTTCGATCAAGCGTCTGCGTCACCTCGACGAGGTGCTCTCGTCAGGCGACGCCAACGCCTATACCAAGAAAGAGCGTCTGACCCTGCAGCGCGAGCGCGACAAGCTGGACCGTTCGCTCGGCGGCATCAAGGATATGGGCGGCCTGCCGGACTTGATCTTCGTGATCGACACCAACAAGGAAGACATCGCGATTCAGGAGGCCCAGCGGCTCAACATTCCGGTGGCGGCCATCGTCGACACCAACTGCGATCCGAAGGGCATTACCTATCTGGTGCCCGGCAACGATGACGCCGGCCGCGCCATCAGCCTGTATTGCGATCTGATCGCGCGCGCCGCGATCGACGGCATCTCGCGCGCCCAGGGCGAAGCGGGCATCGACATCGGCGCCTCGGTGACTCCGGCGGCCGAAGAATTGCCGGAGACGGCCGCATCCGGCTTCCAGGGCCTGTCGGGACCGCGCGGCGTCGCCGATGATCTCAAGAAGCTGCCGGGCGTATCCGGCGCGATCGAAAAGAAGCTCAACGATCTGGGCGTGTTCCACTACTGGCAGCTGGCCGAACTGGATCACGACGCAGCCCATCACATCGGCGAGCAGGTCGGCCTGCCGAGCCGCGCCGACGCCTGGGTCGCTCAGGCCAAGGCACTGACCGCCGAGGCGGAGTAAACCTTCACGCTGCGGCCGGGAAACTCCGGCCGCGCGTTTGGCTTTCAATTGACAGCAGATCCCTGACAGCGAACCGTATGGCGGCTGATGCCCCGCCATATTCGCGGCAACAGGCAAAAGGAAAACGGACATGGCAACGATCAGCGCAGCAATGGTCAAGGAGCTTCGCGACGCCACCGGCGCCGGCATGATGGATTGCAAGGCGGCGCTGGCCGAGAACAACGGCGACATGCAGGCGTCGATCGACTGGTTGCGCAAGAAGGGTCTGTCGAAGGCTGCGAAGAAGGCCGGGCGCGTTGCCGCCGAGGGCCTGATCGGCGCCATGACGTCGGGCACCAAGGGCGTGCTGGTTGAGGTCAACTCCGAAACCGACTTCGTTGCCCGCAACGATCAGTTCCAGGGCCTCGTCAAGATGATCGCGCAGGTCGCGCTGCACGCCGGCGCCGACGTCGAGAAGATCAAGGCCACCAAGGTCGGGTCAGCAACGGTCGAGACGGCGATCTCCGATGCCATCGCCACCATCGGCGAGAACATGACGCTGCGCCGCGCTGCGATGCTGGAAGTCAGCAAGGGCGTCGTCGCAAGCTATGTCCACGGTGCCGTGATCGACGGCGCGGGCAAGATGGGCGTCATTGTCGCTCTCGAGTCGGCCGGCAAGGCGGACGAACTGGCGGCGCTCGGCCGTCAGATCGCGATGCATGTTGCGGCGGCCAACCCGCTGGCGCTCGATGCCTCGGGGCTCGATCCCGAAGTGGTGAAGCGCGAGAAGGACGTGCTGGCCGACAAGTACCGCCAGCAGGGCAAGCCGGAGAATGTGATCGAGAAGATCGTCGAGTCCGGTCTCAAGACCTACTACAAGGAAGTCTGCCTGTTGGAGCAGGCCTTCATCCATGACACCGGCAAGTCGGTCGGCCAGGCGGTGAAGGAAGCCGAAGGCAAGGTCGGTTCGCCGGTGAAGATTGCCGGGTTTGTGCGCTATGCTCTCGGCGAGGGAATCGAGAAGGCCGAATCGGATTTCGCCGCCGAAGTCGCTGCGGTGACCGGGCAGGCCAAGGCCTGATGCCTGGACGACGGCATCGGGAGGTGTAGACCAGAGGCTCATCGGAGGATCGATCGCATCATGGGTGAGCCAGTCTATCGTCGGGTCGTCGTCAAGCTGTCGGGCGAATACTTCGCAGGCGGCAAACCCTTCGGCATCGATCAGGACACGATCGATCGGATCGCGGGCGATCTTGTCGCCGCGCGGGAGATGGGCGTCGAGATCGCCGTGGTCGTCGGTGGCGGCAATATCTTTCGCGGGGTTGAGGTGTCTTCCCGCGGCGTGTCGCGACCGACCGGCGACACCATGGGCATGCTCGCCACGGTCATGAACTGCCTCGCGCTGGAAGCTGCGCTTGAACGGCGCGGGCAGGCGGCGCGGACGCTGTCGGCACTGGTGATGCCGCAGGTCTGCGAACTGTTCACCCGCAGCGCGGCGCATCGCTATCTCGCCGATGGCAAGATCGTGCTGCTGGCAGGCGGAACCGGCAATCCGTTCTTTACCACCGACACCACCGCCGTGCTGCGCGCCGGTGAGATCGGTGCCGAGGCGGTCCTCAAGGCCACCAACGTGGATGGCGTCTATACCGCCGATCCTAAACGCGACCCGTCGGCCCGCCGTTTCGAGCGGCTGACCCATTCGCAGGCGCTCGAAGGTGGCTATAAGGTGATGGACGCCACGGCGTTCGCCCTTGCCCGCGAGACCTCGCTGCCTATCATCGTGTTTTCGATCGTGGAGGCGGGATCCATCGGGGCGATTCTGGGCGGGGCGGGTTACGGCACCATTGTTGCGGGTTGAGCGGAACCGGCCGACAATTGGCTCGGCGGATACCAGAACGAATACGATAAGGAGAACGGTATGGCGTCGGCTAACTTCGACATCAACGAACTGAAGCGCCGGATGCAGGGTGCGACGCAGTCGCTGAAGCACGAACTCGGCGGCCTGCGTACCGGCCGTGCGGCGGCCTCGATGCTCGAGCCGGTTCAGGTCGAGGCATACGGCAGCCATATGCCGCTGAACCAGCTCGCCACCGTGAGCGTGCCGGAGCCCCGCCTGCTCTCGGTGCAGGTCTGGGACAAATCGATGGTGAAGGCGGTCGAGAAAGCGATCGTCGACTCCAATCTCGGCCTGACCCCCGCGACGGAAGGGCAGGTGTTGCGACTGCGCATTCCCGAGCTCAACGAGGAGCGGCGTAAGGAACTGGTGAAGGTCGCGCACAAATACGCGGAGGCCGCGAAGGTCGCCGTGCGTCATGTGCGGCGCGACGGGCTCGACATCCTCAAGAAGCTCGAAAAGAGCAGCGAAATCTCGGAAGACGATGAGAAGCGCCTCGCCGCCGACGTGCAGAAGGCCACCGACAGCATTATCGCCGAAATCGATCAGATGCTCGCCGTCAAGGAAAAGGAAATCCTCACCGTCTAACCTTGATGATTGCGAGGCGTGATCGCGATCGCTGCTTCCAGGAAATCCAGCCGATGTCGAATGTCGCACTGCCTCTGACCGATGGCCCGGATCGCGCCGGGACGCCGGTGCATGTTGCGATCATTATGGACGGCAATGGACGCTGGGCGGCGGGGCGCGGGTTGCCGCGCGCCGAGGGACATCGTCGCGGCGTGGAAGCTCTGCGCCGCGTGGTTCGTGCCGCCAGCGAACTCGGAATTCGCTATCTGACGATCTTTTCGTTCAGCTCGGAAAACTGGTCACGGCCGGCAAGTGAAATCGGTGATCTGTTCGGTCTGCTGCGCCGCTTTATCCGCAACGATCTCGCGACGCTACACCGCGATGGCGTGCGCGTTCGCGTGATTGGCGAGCGCGAGGGGCTGGAGCCGGATATCGTCGCCTTACTTGACGAGGCGGAAGAGTTGACCCGAGGCAACGTTCGGCTCGATCTCACGGTTGCCTTTAACTACGGCTCGCGCCAGGAGATCGCCAATGCCGCGCAGCGACTGGCGCGCGAGGTGGCCGAGGGCAAACGCGATCCGTCCAGCATCGATGTTGCCACCATCGGACAGTATCTCAACACGGCCCATATTCCTGATCCGGACCTGATCATCCGCACCTCAGGCGAGCAGCGGCTGTCGAACTTTCTGATGTGGCAGGCCGCGTATAGCGAACTCGTTTTCGTCCCGACACACTGGCCCGATTTCGACAAGGCCGCGCTGGAAGAGGCGATTGCCGAATATGCCAAGCGCGAACGTCGGTTTGGTGGCCTCGCCGCCAAAGCCGGATCGGGTCGCGCGTGACACTGGAGCCGTCGCCGCCGGCGACTGAAACCGGGCGCGAGTCCCGCAACTTGCTGATGCGCATAGTGGCAGGCGCCGTATTGGCGCCGCTGACCCTCGTGGCTGCCTATGTCGGCGGCTGGCTATGGGATTTGCTGGCAACCGTCGCGACTATCGGCATGTTTGCAGAATGGCTCGTGGTGGTCAGGGCTTATCGGCGGCGCTCCGTGGCTGCTGGCGTCGTGATCCTTGCGATGACCGGAATCATGTTGATGGCCGGCCTGATCGGTCCCGCGGTTCTGATCGTTATTGCGGGGCTGGTTGGCCTTGTACTGCTCGCGCATGTCAATCGGGGCTGGGCGGCGCTGGGGCTGCTGTACGCGGCTGCAGCGTTGATCGCGTCGATCCTCGTGCGTGCCGATCCCCACTTCGGGTTTCTTGCATTGGTGTTCGTCCTGCTGGTGGTCTGGGTAACCGATATCGGCGGCTACTTCGCCGGCCGCGGCATCGGTGGACCGAAGCTGTGGGTCCGCGTCAGCCCGAAAAAGACCTGGGCCGGCGCGATCGGCGGCTTTGCTGGAAGTCTTGCCGTCGCGGCAGGCTTTGCCGCAACCGGTGCCGGCAGACTTGGACCGCTGCTTGCCGTTGCGGCGGTCCTGTCAGTGGTATCTCAACTCGGCGATCTGTTTGAATCGGCCGTCAAGCGTCGCTTTGGCGTCAAGGATTCCAGCAACATTATTCCCGGCCATGGCGGCCTGCTCGACCGGCTCGATGGCTTCGTCGCGGCCATTGTCATGGCGGCGGCGATCGGCGTAATTCGTGGCGGCCTCGATGGCGTCGGCCGCGGACTTATGATTTGGTGATCAGATGAGTGCAGTACCGCTTCGAAACGATAAGCCGGTGATGAACGGCCCGCGTGCTGTGACCGTGCTCGGCGCCACCGGTTCGATTGGCGACAGCACGATGGATCTGTTGCGTTGCGCGCCCGATCGCTATCGCGTGGAGGCGTTGACCGCGCACAGCAACGTGCAAGCTCTCGCCAAGCTGGCCCGCGAATTCAATGCAAGTTTCGCGGCGATCGCCGATCCCGATCTGCTCGGCGAATTGAAGGAGGCACTGGCCGGTTCGGGCATTGCCTGCGGTGCGGGCGAGAGCGCGATCATCGAGGCCGCGGCGCGGCCGGCTGACTGGCTGATGGCGGCGGTGAGCGGAGCGGCCGGCTTGAAGCCGGCCTTGGCAGCGGTCGACCGCGGCGCGACGATCGCACTTGCTAACAAGGAATGCCTGGTTTGTGCCGGCGATCTTTTCATGCAGCGCGCGGTAACCGCCGGCGCCCGTATTCTGCCTGCGGATTCCGAGCATAACGCGCTGTTTCAGGCCCTCAGCTCCGGCAATCGCGCCGAACTGACGCGCGTCATCATTACCGCGTCGGGCGGGCCATTCCGGACCTGGTCGGCGGCCGATATCGAGCAAGCGACACTCGAGCAGGCATTGAAGCATCCGAACTGGAGCATGGGACAGAAGATCACCATCGATTCCGCGTCGATGATGAATAAAGGGCTCGAAGTCATCGAAGCCGCTTATCTGTTCGCGTTAAGCCCGGATCAGATCGAGGTGCTGGTGCATCCGCAATCGATCGTGCACGGACTGGTGGAATTTTCGGATCGATCCGTCGTGGCGCAACTGGGCTCGCCCGACATGCGCATTCCGATCGCGCATTGTCTCGGCTGGCCGGACCGGATCGTTGGGCCGTCAGCGCGACTCGATCTCGCCAAGATCGGCCAGCTGACTTTCGAGGCGCCGGATTTCGAACGGTTTCCGGGGCTGCGGCTCGCCTTCGAAGCCTTGCGGACCGGGCAAGGGGCCACCACGGTTTTCAATGCCGCCAATGAAATCGCTGTGGCGGCGTTCATCGCCAAGAAGATCCGGTTCGGGGCGATAGCCCGATTGGTCGGGGCGACGCTGGAGCAGTGGGTCCGATCCGGCAATCTGGCGCCGCTATCCTCAGCGGATGACGCGATTGCTGTTGACCATAATGCCAGAAATCTCGCTGCCTCCCTCTTGCCTCAAATTGCCGCAAAGGCATCCTAGGAACTTCGTGACAAGGTCGGGCGGCTCTGCGCGTGACTGCCGGTCTTGGTGAGGGAATACGAATGTCTGAGTTTTTTCTGCATGGTTTCAATGCTTTGAGCCATGGGGTGATCGGTACGATCATTTCCTTCTTAATAATCCTGACTATCGTTGTCTTCTTCCACGAACTCGGACATTTCTTGGTGGCCCGCTGGGCCGGCGTGAAGGTCCTGACGTTCTCCCTCGGTTTCGGCCCCGAATTGGCCGGCTTCAACGACAAGCACGGCACGCGCTGGAAACTTTCGGCCATCCCGCTCGGAGGCTATGTGCGGTTCTTCGGCGATGAGAGCGAGGCCAGCACGCCCGACAGCAACAAACTCGCGGCGATGACGGAAGCCGAGCGTCAGGGCAGCTTCCACCACAAGAAACTCGGGCCCCGCGCCGCCATTGTTGCCGCCGGGCCGATCGCCAATTTCATTCTGGCGATCGTGATTTTCGCCGGCCTTTTCACGTTTTTCGGCCGTCCGAACGCCATCGCGCGAGTCGACAAGGTGATGGAAGGCAGCGCCGCCGCCGTTGCCGGCTTCCAGTCCGGCGACCTGGTCACCGCCATCGACGGCACCAAGATCGACAATTTTTCCGAGATGCAGCGGATCGTCGGCACCGAGGCGGGTCGTCAGCTCAGCTTCACGGTGAAGCGCGGCGACGCCTCGTTGACGCTTAAGGCCACGCCGGAACTCAAGGAAATCAAGGACAATTTCGGCAACGTCCATAAGCTCGGCGTGCTCGGAATCACCCGCTCCAATGCACCGGGCGACGTCCTTACCGAACGGGTCGATCCCGCGACCGCATTGTGGCTTGGCGCCAAGGAAACCTGGTTCGTGATCGACCAAACACTCACTTATGTTGGGCGCTTGTTTGTTGGAAAGGAGTCGGTTGACCAAGTTGGAGGTCCGATCCGAATTGCGCAAATTGCGGGCCAAGCGGCGAGTTTGGGGCCCGCCGTCTTCCTGAACTTGGCTGCGATGCTTTCAGTGTCAATCGGGCTGCTGAACCTATTCCCGGTCCCGTTACTCGATGGCGGTCACCTTTTGTTCTATGCAATTGAAGGAGTTCGTGGACGACCTCTCCCTGAAAGGGTGCAGGAGGCTAGTTTCCGCATTGGCTTCGCGCTCCTCGCATCCCTAATGATCTTCACGGTTGTTAACGACACGGGATGGTTCGCGTGGATAAGGAACCTCCTTAGTTAGGCGTGACTATTGGGCAACGTCTTGGATTGAAATTGAAATTGCGTTGCGAAAGAGCGTTTGCCAGGTGGGCAAAATTGGCTACAAGCAGGGCAACACGAGAGAATCTGCCGGTGTTCCGGGGGATGGGGCGGGGCACTGGAATGACGAATAAGGGCGCGTGGCGCATGAAGGTTGGAATGCGAGTTCTGCAAGGTGGCATCCTTGCTGCCTTGGTCATGTTGGCCATGCCGGTTGCGGCGACTTTCGGGGCAATCCTGGTCTCGTCTGCTGCCGTTGCTCAGACGGCGTCCTCCATCGCGGTTCAGGGGAATCAGCGTGTCGAGGCGGCGACGATCCGCTCGTATTTCAAGCCCGGCCCGGGCGGCCATCTCGACCAGGCGTCGATCGACGACGGGCTGAAGGCCCTGATCGAGACCGGCCTGTTCCAGGACGTCAAGATCAATCGCGTGGGCGGCCGGCTGGTGGTCTCGGTGGTCGAGAATCCGGTCATCAACCGCGTCGCCTTCGAGGGCAACAAGAAGATCAAGGACGAGCAGCTGACCGCGGAGATTCAGAGCAAGCCGCGTGGGACCTTGTCGCGCCCGATGGTGCAGTCCGACGCGCTGCGAATCGCGGAAATCTATCGTCGGTCGGGCCGCTATGACGTGCGGGTCGATCCGCAGATGATCCAGCAGCCGAACAACCGCGTCGACCTCGTCTTCGTCATCTCCGAAGGCGAAAAGACCGGCGTGAAGTCGGTCGAGTTTATCGGAAATCGTGCGTTCTCATCCTACCGGCTGAAGGACGTGATCAAAACCCACGAATCCAACTGGCTGAGCTTCCTGTCGTCGGGCGACGTCTATGATCCCGATCGGGTCGAGGCGGACCGCGACTTGATCCGCCGTTTCTATCTCAAGAACGGTTATGCCGACGTTCAGGTCGTTGCCGCGCTGACGGAATACGATCCGTCCCGCAAGGGCTTCCTCGTGACCTTCAAGATCGAGGAAGGGCAGCAATACCGCGTCGGTTCGGTCGACTTTCAGTCGACCATTCCGACCCTTAACGGCGAGTCGCTGCGCAGCTATTCGCGCGTCAGCGTCGGCAGCGTCTACAACGCGGAATCCTTGGAAAAATCCGTCGAGGAGATGCAGGTTGAGACCTCGCGGCGCGGCTATGCGTTCGCCGTGGTGCGTCCGCGTGGCGAGCGTAACTTCGAAAATCATACCGTTGCCATTACCTTCGCCATCGACGAAGGTCCGCGCACCTATATCGAGCGCATCGATGTGCGCGGCAATACGCGGACGCGCGACTACGTCATTCGCCGCGAGTTCGATATCTCTGAAGGCGATGCCTATAACCGCGCTCTGGTCGATCGTGCCGAGCGGCGTCTGAAGAACCTCGACTTCTTCAAGTCGGTCAAGGTGTCGACTGAGCCCGGATCATCCAGCGATCGGGTGATCGTCGTCGTCAATCTCGAAGAGAAGTCGACCGGCGACTTCTCGGTGTCGGGTGGCTATTCGACGACCGACGGCGCGCTGGGCGAGGTCAGTATCTCGGAGCGCAACTTCCTCGGCCGCGGTCTGTTCGCCAAGGCCTCGGTGCAGTACGGCCAGTATGCGCGCGGTTACTCGCTGTCGTTCGTCGAGCCGTATCTGTTCGATTACCGGATCGCTCTGGGGCTCGACCTGTATCAGCGGACGCAGCTGCCGAACCAGTACATCTCCTACGGCGTGAAGACGCTGGGCTTCAGCCCGCGCCTCGGCTTCCAGCTGCGTGAAGATCTGACGCTGCAGCTGCGCTATTCGATCTATCGGCAGGAAATTACGCTGCCGAACGATGTGCTCAACAACATCCTCGGCACCTCGATTTCATTGCCGGTTCTGATGGAGTTGAATCAAGGCGCCGCGCTGACCTCGATGGTCGGCTACACGCTGACCTACAACACGCTCGACAACAACAAGAACCCGACCGACGGTCTGCTGATTGACTGGAAGCAGGATTTTGCGGGTGTCGGCGGCGACGTCAGCTATCTCAAGTCGACGATCGACGCGAAGTATTACACCCCGCTGGTGTCCGATATCGTCGGTATCATCCGTCTTCAGGGTGGTATCATGAACAAGGTCGGCAGCAAGGAACTGCGCATGCTCGATCACTTCCAGATGGGGCCGAATCTGGTGCGTGGTTTTGCTCCGTCCGGCATCGGTCCGCGCGATATCTCGGTCTGGAGCACATACGGCTATGGCGATGCTCTCGGCGGTACGACCTATTGGGGCGCATCGGTCGAATTGCAGATGCCGTTCTGGTTCCTGCCGAAGGAAGTGGGCCTGAAGGGCGCGATCTATGCCGACGCTGGTCAACTGTCGACCTATAAGGGCCCGCCCTATCCCGGCGTCGGCGTGCCGGCAAATCTGGCGGGGCGGGCGTTCCTTCCTTATGACGATGACGTCGTCCGCAGTTCGGTGGGTGTCGGCTTGATCTGGCAGTCTCCGTTCGGACCGCTGCGCTTCGATTATGCTGTACCGATTACCAAGGGTAAGTATGATCGCGTGCAGGAGTTCCGGTTCGGCGGCGGCACCACGTTCTGAGCGTGCCTCCGCGACCGTTCGCGGCGGGTGGCATGGCGCAACCGACGTTCTTCAAACAGCCGCCACGGTTGACGTTGGCTGACATCGCGGCGTTGACCAACGCGCAGTTGGTCGACGCCTCGCGTGCCGCACAGCCCGTTCGCGGGCTGGCTTCACTCGATGAAGCCGGCCCGATGCATCTGGTTTTCTTCGACAATCTGAAGTACGCCGACCAGCTCGCGAAGACGCAGGCGGGGGCATGCCTGGTCCATGCGCGGTTTGAGGGCAGCGTCCCGGCGCACGTCGCCGTATTGCGGGCCGCTCAGCCATTTCGCGCCTTCGTCGAACTGGCGCGGCACCTTCACGCCGATGCCTTGCGGCCGCAATCATCGTGCGGCAACACCGGAATTGCGCCATCCGCCATTATCGATCCGGCGGCCCGGCTTGAAGACGGGGTGATCGTCGATCCGCTGGCCGTGATCGGGCCCGACGTGGAAATCGGTTCGGGGACCCTGATCGGCGCAGGGGTCATTCTGGGGCCCGGCGTCAAGATTGGGCGGGACTGCAACGTTGGCCCGAACTCGTCGATCCATAACGCCTTGATCGGCAACCATGTCCTGATCCATCCGGGATGCCACATCGGGCAGGACGGATATGGCTTCATTTTCGGCAAGGATGGTCACATCAAGGTGCCGCAGACCGGTCGGGTGCTGATCCAGAATCACGTGGAGATCGGCGCCGGCAGCACGATCGACCGCGGCAGCCTGCGCGATACCGTCATCGGCGAGGGTACCAAAATCGACAATCAGGTGCAGATCGGCCATAACGTCTCGATCGGACGGCACTCGCTCATTGCCGCCCAGTGCGGACTGGCTGGAAGCCTGACGATCGGCGATAACGTAGCGATGGGGGCCAAGGTCGGCGTCAACAACCACGTCCACATCGGCAATGGCGCCCAGATCACGGCGATGAGCGCCGTGAAAGATAGCATTCCGGCAGGGGAGCGATGGGGAGGCTTCTTCGCCAAACCGACCAAACAATGGTTCCGCGAGTTTCTTGCGGTGGAGCGCCTGGTTCGTGAGGGCGGCCTGCAGGGCAACAAGGACTCCAATACCAAGGCTGAGGGACAGGACTGATGCAATCGCCGATCGCCATTGAGGCTGTCGATATCAATAAGATCCTCCAGACGCTGCCGCATCGTTATCCGTTTCTGTTGATCGACAAGGTGATCGACATTCGCGAGGACCACAGCGGCATTGGCATCAAGAATGTCACGATGAACGAGCCGGTATTTCAGGGGCATTTCCCTGAACGGCCCGTATTTCCCGGCGTGCTGGTCATCGAAGGGATGGCGCAGACGGCCGGCGTGATCGGTATCCTGTCGGCGGGCAACGGCATTCAGCCACGCGCGGTTTATTTTCTGACCATCGACAAATGCAAGTTTCGCAAGCCGGTTCAGCCGGGCGATACCATCGAATACCACATGCGCAACATCAGCCGGCGCAAGACGATGTGGTGGTTTCACGGCGAGGCGAAGGTCAATGGCACCGTTGTCGCCGAGGCTGACGTCGGCGCGATGCTGACGGACTAACACGGCATTTGAGGCGAATGGGATAGCGGTTCGCGTGAAGAGAACGCGATTCAACGACGGAGCAGATTTCAATCCAGCCGGATCGAGGTTTGTTCTAACGCGAGTTTTGGATGAGCATGATTGATCCGACTGCGCGGATCGCAGATAGCGCGGTGATCGGCGAGGGCTGTTCGATCGGTCCTTATTGTGTAATCGGGCCCAACGTCGTGCTGGGAGAGGAATGCCGCCTCGACTCTCATGTGTCGATCGTCGGGCATACGACCGTGGGTCCGCGCTGCCAGATATCTCCATTCGTGTCGTTGGGCAGTGCGCCGCAATCGAGCTCCTATCGCGGCGAACCGACCAAGCTGGAAATTGGCGAAGCCTGCCAGCTGCGCGAAGGCGTCACCATGAATGTCGGCACCGTTGCCGGAGGCGGCATCACCCGCGTCGGGGCGCGCGGATTTTTCATGAACAATGCGCATGTCGGCCACGATTGTCTGGTCGGCGATGACGTTATCTTTGCAACATCGGCGACGTTGGGTGGTCACTGCATCATCGGAGACTACGTTTTCATCGGCGGCCTCTCGGCGGTGCATCAGTTTACGCGTGTCGGCTCGCAAGTGATGATCGGCGGGGTTTGCGGCGTGCGAGGCGACATCATTCCCTATGGTCTCGTCAACGGACAATATGCGAAGCTCGAAGGGCTGAATGTCGTCGGCATGCGTCGCCGGAAGTTCACGCGCGAGCGGCTGGCTACTGTGCGCTCGTTCTATCGCAAGCTGTTTCATGGTCCAGGAACCTTTGCCGAACGATTGCAGGAGGTCCAGCCGTTGGCCGGCGACGATCCGGCGATCGCGGAAATTCTCAGCTTCATCGGCGAAAGCAAGCTGCGTCCGCTCTGCATGCCTGGCGATGGCAGGGACAGGTCGTAGCAAGACGGTGAGCGAGCGTAGCGGTTCAGATGTTCGCTTCATTGTCTCAGTGAGTTCTTCAGGCGAACTTCTGAGCCCAAACCTTACGCGAGCATGGAGCTTGTCGTGCCCTACCGAATCCGAAATTCGCTGAAGGGGCGCTACAGAATCCGGCGAACTTCGGATTCGGGGCTCGAGCCATGATCAGCCCGACGCAGCCTCTTTCATCGCCGGTCGGGCTGGTTGCCGGTGGCGGCGTGTTGCCGTTCGCGGTGGCAGAAGCGCTCGCGGCGCGCGGGATCGCCTCGGTGATTTTCGCGATTAAGGGATTCTGCGATCCTGGCGCGGTTTCGCGTTTCAAGCATCACTGGATCTCGCTCGGCCAACTCGGTCGGCTGACGCGGCTGTTGCGCGCCGAGAATTGCCGCGATCTGGCTTTCATCGGCACCTTGATCCGTCCTGCGCTTTCCGAAATCCGTCTCGACTGGGGAACGATGCGGGTTATCACCAGCGTGTGGGCGGCATTTCGCGGCGGCGACGATCATCTGCTGTCGGGCATCGGCCGTTTGCTGGAGAAGGACGGCTTTCGTCTCGTGGGAATCAAGGATCTGGCGCCAGAACTCCTGATGCCTGCCGGCTGTCTGACCCGCGCCAGGCCGGATCATGAAGCGGAGAAGGACATTCGCAAGGGACGCGAGGTGCTCGGCGTACTCAGTCCGTTCGATATCGGGCAGGCGGTGGTGGTCATCAATGGCCATGTGGTCGGCGTTGAGGGTATTGAAGGGACGGATGCGCTGCTCGCACGCATCGCACAGTTGCGCGCAGAAGGCCGCATTCGCGTGGCGAGGGGCCGTGGCGCTCTCGTCAAGGCGCCGAAGCGCGGCCAGGACTTGCGGCTCGATCTGCCGACAACGGGATTGCAGACGGTGGAAGGCGTCATCGCCGCAGGACTGGCGGGGCTTGCGACCGTCGCCGGTTATACCGTCGTCGCAGACCCTCAGCCGATGATCGAGACGGCGGATCGCGCCGGCGTCTTCGTTACGGGCTTGCCCGCGTGATGCGCGTGGCCCCAGCAGCGAAGGTACGAACGATCTTTCTGATCGCAACGGAGGAATCCGGTGATCGTCTTGGCGCCAGCTTGATGCGCGAACTGCGCTCACGCCTCGGCGATCAGGTGCGTTTCGACGGCGTCGGTGGGCGTGCGATGGCGGCGGCAGGATTGACGTCGCGCTTTCCGATCGAGGAACTGTCGATCGTGGGTCTTGCGGCGGTGGCTCGGCAGCTTCGCTCCATTCTTCGCCGTATTCGCGAAACGGCGGAGGCCGTGATCGCCGCATCGCCGGATGCGCTGATCATCGTCGACAGTCCGGATTTCACGCATCGTGTTGCCAAGCGGGTGAGGAGACAAGCGCCAGGCATTCCGATTATCGACTATGTCTCGCCGCAGGTGTGGGCATGGCGGCCGGGACGCGCCCGCACCATGCGAGCTTATGTCGATCACGTGCTTGCCATCCTGCCGTTTGAGCCGGAAGCTCTGCGCAGGCTTGGCGGACCGCCCAGCACCTTTGTCGGTCATCCGCTGACGGAGCAGATCGCGACGTTAAGGCCCGACGCCAGCGAGCAGCAGCGCCGCGACACGTCGCCTCCGCTTCTGCTGGTGTTGCCGGGCAGCCGTCGCAGCGAAATTCGCCATCACATGGCGGCCTTCGGCGAGACGTTGGCGCAGTTGCATACGCAAGGAATTGCCTTCGAGGCTGTGCTGCCGACGATGCCGCACCTCGAGGACGCGATCGCGCGAGGCGTTGAGACGTGGACGGTTCGGCCGCGGGTCGTCGTCGGCGAGGATGCCAAGCGCGCGGCATTTCGGAGAGCCCATGCCGCTCTTGCCAAATCCGGCACGGTAACGCTCGAACTCGCGTTGGCTCAGGTGCCGATGGTGACGGCTTACAGGGCCGGCAGGATCGAAGCGTGGATCGTGCGCCCCCGCATCACGTCGTCATCTGTGATTCTCGCCAATCTTGTCATCGGTGAGAACGTGATTCCAGAGTTCATCCAGGACGACTGCACGCCGGAAAAGCTCGCTCCCGCGCTACGGGATGTATTGACGGAGACACCGATGCGGCAGCGTCAAATGGACGCTTTTGGCCGGATCGACGACATCATGTCGACCGGTCCGCTGTCGCCGAGCGCCCGCGCGGCCGATGTCGTGATAGCGTTACTTCGCGGCTGAACATGACCGGTACGCTATAGGCAACGCGATCTGTCTTGGGGCAAAAGCCCGGAAGCGGCCCATCATTATTATTAAAAGGGATTCGACGACAATCCCGACCACAGATTGTCGTAAGTGTCACGTCGGCCCGAGCCGATGGATGAAGGCTGGTCGGCTCGGTCGCAATCAGGGCGGGAAGCATGGGTCTCGGCTTCGAAGGCGAGCCACATGCAGAAACCCTATGCCCGGCGGCTCAATGGCTGCCATCGGACGGCGTGCAGGTGCGTGAGGCGGGGGAAGCACTCGCGGTGCAGACATTGCACAACGAAAGAGCCATCCCGACGGAATCGGAATGGCTCAAAATCCTCTCGGTCGCGGCGTGCGACCGGTCTGGTAAGGGCGATTACTTACGCTGGTCGAGCGGAACGTAATCGCGCCGCGCCGCGCCCGTGTAGAGCTGGCGCGGACGGCCAATCTTCTGCGCCGGATCTTCGATCATCTCGCGCCACTGGCTGATCCAGCCGACGGTGCGGGCGACGGCGAACAGCACGGTGAACATCGAGGTGGGGAAGCCCATCGCCTTCAGCGTGATGCCCGAATAGAAGTCGACATTCGGATAAAGCTTGCGGTCGATGAAATACTGATCGCTCAGCGCAATCTTTTCCAGCTCCAGCGCGATCGGCAGCAGCGGATCGTTGGCATGCCCGGTCTCCTTGAGAACGGCATGACACATCTTCTGCATGATCTTCGCGCGCGGATCATAATTCTTGTAGACGCGATGGCCAAAGCCCATCAGGCGGACGGACGAGTTCTTGTCCTTCACCTTGGCGATGAACTCGGGGATCTTATCCACCGAACCAATCTCCGCCAGCATCTGCAGGGCAGCCTCGTTAGCGCCGCCGTGAGCCGGGCCCCACAGGCAGGCGATACCCGCGGCGATGCAGGCGAACGGATTGGCGCCTGACGAGCCGGCGATACGGACAGTGGACGTCGAGGCGTTCTGCTCGTGGTCAGCGTGCAGGATGAAGATCTTGTCCAGCGCGTCGGCGAGCACCGGATTGATCTTGTACTCCTCGCATGGCACCGCGAAGCACATGCGCAGGAAGTTCGAGGCGTAGTCGAGATTGTTCTGCGGATAGACGAACGGCTGGCCGACCGAATACTTGTAGGCCATTGCCGCAAGTGTCGGCACCTTGGCGATCATCCGCATCGACGCGATCATGCGCTGCTGCGGGTCGTTGATGTCGGTGGAGTCGTGATAGAACGCGGCGAGCGCGCCGACCGAAGCCACCATCACCGCCATGGGATGCGCGTCGCGGCGGAAAGCCTGGAAGAAGCGGGTCATCTGCTCATGCACCATGGTGTGGTGCGTGACGCGATAGTCGAAATCGGCCTTCTGCTCCTTGGTCGGCAATTCGCCGTGCATCAGGAGATAGCAGGTTTCAAGGAAGTCGCCCTTTTCGGCGAGCTGCTCGATGGGATAGCCGCGATACAGCAGCACGCCCTCGTCGCCATCGATGTAGGTGATCTTGGATTCGCAGCTGCCGGTGGACGTGAAACCCGGGTCGTAGGTAAACATTCCGGCCTGGGCGTAGAGCTTGCTGATGTCGATGACCTCAGGGCCCACGGTTCCTGACCTGACAGGGAAGTCGTGAGACTTGCCGCCAACGGTCAGGGTAGCCGACTTGGAATTGGTTTTTGCGTCCATCGTGTATCCCCGATGAGATCGTTGAAAAGGCCGAGCTTGCCAGGCGTCCGAGGGTCAAAGACGGGTGGCAGCCGGGGTGGCCGAGAAGCGCCGGGGCAAGGGGTATCGCATTGCAGTATGCACTGCAAGATGCGGATTTACGCCTTTGGTATCGTCAGGCGGCAACCTGATCGGCGAGGCGAGCCAGGCACTCCTCCCGGCCGAGAACTGCGAGCACGTCGAAGATGCCGGGCGAGGTGGTGCGGCCGGTCAGGGCTGCACGCAGCGGCTGAGCGACCGAACCCAGTTTGAGTCCATTCTCCTCCGCGAAGGCGCGCATCGCGGCCTCGGTCGTGTCCTGGCGCCAGTCAGTCACCGAAGCCAGTGCCTCGCGAATCCGGCCGATCAATTGCCGTGTTTCCGGGGTGAGCAGGGCGGCTGCTTTCGGCTCCATCGTCAGCGGCCGGTCGGCAATGATGAAATGGGCACCGTCGATCAAGTCGATCAGCGTCCTGGCGCGCTCCTTCAGACCGGGCATTGCCAGCAAAAGCTGTGCGCGGATCGTATCGTTGAGCTTGGCTTTCAGCGCCCCGCCGTTCGGCAGATAGCCGGCCTCACTCGCCAGCATAGTCACGAGAGATTGATCGTCGCTGTGGCGGATATAGTGGCCGTTGAGATTTTCCAGCTTGGCGAAATCGAACCGAGCGGCGGAGCGCCCGATGGAGGACAGGTCGAAGGCGTCGATCATCTCCTGCGTTGAGAAGATTTCCTGGTCGCCGTGGCTCCAGCCGAGCCGCACCAGATAATTGCGCAGCGCTGCCGGCAAATACCCCATCCCGCGATAGGCATCGACGCCGAGCGCACCGTGCCGCTTGGACAGCTTCGAGCCGTCCGGACCATGGATCAGCGGAATATGCGCCATATTGGGAAGTTCCCAACCAAGCGCGTCGTAGATCTGCTTCTGACGCGCGGCATTGGTGAGATGGTCGTCGCCGCGGATGATATGCGTCACGCCCATGTCGTGGTCGTCGGCGACCACGGCGAGCATGTAAGTCGGATTGCCGTCGGACCGCAGCAGCACCAGGTCGTCCAGATTTTCGTTCTGCCAGACCACGCGCCCCTGCACCTGATCGTCGATCACCGTTTCGCCGGTGAGGGGCGCCTTGAGACGGATGACCGGCGCGACGCCGGACGGCGCGTCGGCAGGATCGCGGTCGCGCCACATTCCGTTATAGAGCCGGGTGCGTCCTTCGGCGCGCGCCTTCTCACGCATCGCCCCCAACTCCTCCTGGGTGGCATAGCAGCGATAGGCATTGCCGCTGGCGAGCAGCTGCGCCACCACTTCGCGATGACGCTCGGCGCGCTTGAACTGATAGACGACGTCGCCGTCCCAATCGAGCCCGAGCCATTTCAGCCCGTCGATGATGGCGGCGATGGCGGCCTCGGTGGAGCGCTCACGGTCGGTATCTTCGATCCGCAGCAGCATCTTTCCGCCGTGGTGGTGGGCGAAGAGCCAGTTAAACAATGCGGTCCGGGCGCCGCCGATATGCAGGAAACCGGTGGGCGAGGGCGCAAAGCGGGTGACGACTGGTTTATTCATGATGCCGGGAACGAGGAGGACGGGGCAGGCTAAAAACGCGCGGTCGGTGTATAGCAGGATCGCGGCATAACTAAAGCCTTCTTGCGTTGCGGCGGACAAATGCGCACTTGGCGGGTGCGCGGCGATTTGGCAAAACGCAGGCGATATCCGGAGCGGGAACCTGACGTCGGAAGTCCGCTCCTGCTCGAAGCCGTGCGAGCGACTTCTGCAGTCGACCGCACTGGATTACTGAGATCACGAGTGCCCTTTCGAATCCGAAGTTCGCTAAGGAAGGCGCTGCAAAACGAGGCGAACTTCGGATTCGGGATAAGAGAATGACGGCAGAAGCGGTGACGGCGGAGGCAGGGCGCGATTTCATTCGCGATATCGTTCGGGCTGACCTCGACACCAAGCGCCATACCCAGATCGTCACGCGCTTTCCGCCGGAGCCGAACGGCTACCTGCACATCGGTCATGCCAAGTCGATCGCCCTGAATTTCGGCATCGCGCAGGAGTTCGGCGGTCGCTGCCACCTGCGCTTCGACGACACCAACCCGGCCAAGGAAGAGCAGGAATATATCGACGCCATCCAGCGGGACGTGCATTGGCTCGGCTACGACTGGGGCGACAATCTCTTCTACGCATCCGACTATTTCGAGCGGCTCTATGGATGGGCCGAGGACCTGATCCGCGCCGGCCTCGCCTACGTCGATGACCAGTCGCAGGAGGAGATACGTCTTGCGCGCGGCACGCTGACCGAGCCCGGCAAGAACAGCCCGTACCGCGACCGCAGCGTCGAGGAGAATCTCGATCTCTTCCGCCGCATGCGGGCAGGCGAATTCCCCAACGGCGCACGGGTGTTACGGGCCAAGATCGATATGGCCTCCGGCAACATCAATCTGCGTGATCCGGTGCTCTACCGCATTCTCCATGCCGAGCATCCGCGCACCGGCAAGGCGTGGTCGATCTATCCGAGCTACGACTACGCGCATGGCCAGTCCGATGCGATCGAGGGCATCACGCATTCGATTTGCACATTGGAATTCGAGGATCATCGCCCGCTTTACGACTGGCTGCTGGACAAGCTGCCGGTGCCCTCGCGTCCGCATCAGTACGAGTTCGCGCGGCTCAATCTCACCTATACGCTGCTATCGAAGCGCGTGCTGACCGAACTCGTGCGCGGCGGTCATGTCAGTGGCTGGGACGATCCGCGCATGCCCACCATCGCCGGCTTGCGACGGCGCGGCGTGCCGCCGGAAGCGATCCGTGAATTCATCAAGCGGATCGGCGTGGCCAAGGCCAATAGTGTCGTCGATGTTGGCATGCTGGAATTCTGCATTCGTGAAGTCCTGAACCGGACATCGCAGCGGCGGATGGCTGTGCTGCGTCCACTCAAAGTGGTGATCGAGAACTACCCGGAAGGGCAGAGCGAGAAGATTGAAGCCGTCAACCATCCAGACGATCCGGCGGCCGGCACGCGCACGATCACCTTCGGCCGCGAGCTCTACATCGAGCGCGACGATTTCATGGAAAATCCGCCGAAGAAGTTTTTCCGCCTGTCCCCCGGCAAGGAGGTGCGGCTGCGCTACGCCTATTTCATCACGTGCCGCGAGGTGGTGAAGGATGCAAGCGGCGAGATAGTCGAACTGCGCTGCACCTACGATCCCGCGACTAAGGGCGGTAACGCGCCCGATCGCCGCAAGGTCAAGGCCACGATGCATTGGCTGTCCGCGGCGCAGTCGATTCCCGCCGAAATCCGGATCTATAGTCAGCTCTTCAGCAGTCCGGCGCCGGATGCCGCCAACTTTGCCGCCGATCTCAATCCGGACTCGCTCGAGGTGCTGCGCGACGCCCGCATCGAACCGGCGCTGGCGACGGCAAATTCCGAGGCCGTCGTGCAGTTCGAACGGCAGGGCTACTTCGTGCGCGATCGGGACTCGACGCCGGAGCGGCCGGTGTTCAACCGCACCATCGGCCTGCGCGACAGCTTCGCGAAGGATGCTGCCAAGAGCTAGCAGGCTGTTGAAGAACCCTGCCGTCGTTTGGGGCACGGGTTCTTTGCGAGCCCGGAATGACGGCAGCGCTTGGGCTATGGGCCGATTCAAGCCATAGACGTTCAAGGCTCGATGCTCCTCTGTCGGGAGCTAGCTCCGTTGCCGTGAGCCGCCTTTTGTTTCATGCTCCCTGTCCGCTTGTGGGGGCGAAGCGTGGCGGGCGAGGGCAGAGCCAAGAGCACAGCCAAGGCAAGAACCTGGCCGACGCTGGCCGGCACCCGAGCGGCCGCGATTTTTCCCGAACGCCTGATCGTATCGCCGCGTCTGGCGCGTCTCCGGGGATGGCTCCGCGAGGAGGCGGGCGACGGCCGTCTGCTGCCATGGGTCCCGATCGCGTTCGGTGCCGGCATTGCGTTGTATTTTTCTGCAGATCGCGAGCCCGTGGTCTGGCTGGTGACGGCCGTTGCGGTGGCCCTTGGTGTGGGCGCCTTCCTGCTGCGGCGTGGCAGAGCCTTCGTCGCCATGCTCATGCTGGGGGCGGTGGCGGGAGGCTTCGCGATTGCGGCGCTAAAGACCGCGCGCGTTGCCCATCCCGTGCTGGCCCATCCGGTCTATTCTGCGGCTCTGCAAGGTTTCGTCGAAACCCGCGAGGTTCGCGACCGGACCGACCGCTTTGTGCTTCGCGTGACGCAGCTTGATGCCGCCAGAGGCGACATTCGATTGACCCGCGTCCGTCTGTCGGTGCGCAAGGGGACGGCGCCGCCGGTCGGCAGTTTCGTATCGCTGAAGGCGCGGCTGCTGCCGCCGCCAGCGCCGCAGCGGCCCGGCAGTTACGACTTCGGCCGCGACATGTATTTCCAGGGGATAGGTGCGTCCGGCTTTGTCATGGGCGCTATCCAGGTGCTTGCGGCGCCGAGCAGCGGCGGCTGGAGCTTGCGTTATGCCGCCGCCATGCAGGGCATGCGTGATGCCATCGACGCGCGCATCCGCACGGCGCTCGAGGGCGATGGCCGGGCCATCGCCACCGCGCTACTGACCGGGCGGCGCGATGCCATCTCGCCCCCGGTCAACGATGCGATGTTCATTTCCGGCCTGGGCCACGTGCTGTCGATCTCGGGCTATCATATGGCCGTCGTCGCCGGTGTCGTGTTCTTCGCCGTGCGGGCGCTATTGGCCCTGATCCCGGGACTGACGGTGACATTTCCCATCAAGAAATGGTCGGCCGCCGCGGCGCTTCTAGCCGCGGCATTCTATCTGCTGCTGTCCGGAGCGGAGGTTGCGACCCAGCGCTCGTTCTTCATGACGGCGGTGGTGTTGCTGGCGGTGATGGTGGATCGACGCGCCGTTACTTTCCGCACGCTCGCGATCGCGGCCATGGTGGTGCTGATCCTCGCCCCCGAAGCCTTGGTTCATCCCAGTTTTCAGATGTCTTTCGCCGCGACCCTGGGGCTGGTGGCGCTGATCCAGATCGGAATGCCGCGTTTCTTTGCGCGGCCCGACAGTTCGGTGGCGGCGCAAGCGGCATCCTGGGGCGGGCGCGAGGTGTTGACGCTGATGCTGGCTTCGCTGGTCGCGGGCTTTGCGACACTGCCTTACGTCGCCTTCCATTTCCACCGGGTCACGCCCTATGGCGTATTGGCAAACCTCGCCGCCATGCCGGTCGTCTCGGGAATTGTGATGCCGGCCGGACTGATGGGATTGGTCGCCGCGCCCTTCGGCCTCGATCGCCCGTTCTGGGACATCATGGGTCTCGGCATCGACTGGATGCTGATGGTGACGGGATGGGTGGCGGCGATCCCTGGCGCCATTGGCCGGGTCTCGGCATTCGGCACGGGGCCGCTGCTATTGGCCACCGCCGGGATCGTTCTGCTGGGCTTGCTGCGGACGCCGCTGCGCTGGTCAGGGGCGATCGCCGTTGGCGGCGCGCTCATCTGGGCCATGGCGGGACCGTTGCCGGATATCCTGATCTCGGGTGATGGCCGCAGCGTCGCCGTGCGCGGCGGTGACGGTCGTTTGCGACTGATGCGGTCGGGGACGGACGCATTTCTCGTCCGGGAATGGCTTGCGGCCGACGCGGACGGGCGCGCTGCCGATGATTCCGCGCTGGGTCTGGGGGTCTCGTGCGACGGGGAGGGCTGTGTGACGGCTCTTGCCGATGGCCGGCTGGTGGCGCTCAGCCTGCGCCCAGAGGCCCTGAGCGACGACTGCCATCGGGCGGCGCTGATTGTGACGGCGCGCGCGGCGCCATCTGATTGCGCGGCGATGGTGATTGACCAGACCCGGCTTCGGCAGCATGGCGCGTTGGCGCTGCGCAGGACGGACGACGGCTTTGCCATCACCGCCCTCCGGCCGCCTGGCATGGACCGGCCCTGGGCTCCTGCCGCGCCGCAGGAAGCCGCTGCGCGTGGAGCGGCATTCAATGCCGCATCACGAAGCCAAACTACCTCCGAGGTCGACGCGACGCCGGCCGATGCCGACCGCCAGCCCGACGACTGAAGCGGCCACAAGCTATCCCCCGTCGGCCAGAAACAGCCGGCGGCTCAATAGCGCCGGTAGAGCCCGATCAGCTTACCCTGAATGCGAACGCGGTTGGGCGGCAGGATGCGGACCTCGTAGGCCGCATTCGCCGGCTCCAGCGCAATCGAAGCGCCGCGGCGGCGGAAGCGCTTCAGCGTTGCTTCCTCCTCGTCGATCAAGGCCACGACAATATCGCCGGTATCGGCGCTGTCGTTCTTCTGAATCAGCGCCATGTCGCCATCGAGAATACCGGCCTCGACCATCGAATCGCCGCGCACCTCGAGCGCATAGTGCTCCCCCGACCCGAGCATGTCCGGCGGCACGCTAATGGTATGGCTGCGGGTCTGCAGGGCTTCGATGGGCGTACCGGCCGCGATTCGGCCCATCACCGGCACGGCGACGGGATGCTCGGCATCGTCATCGGGCGCGTTGCTGATGGGGCGGACCTTGCCGAGATTGCCTTCAATGACGCTCGGCGTGAAGCCGCGCCGGGTATTGCCGCCGGCGCCAGTCTCCGGCAGCTTGATGACCTCGATGGCGCGGGCGCGGTTGGGGAGCCGTCGGATGAAGCCGCGCTCCTCGAGGGCGGTGATGAGACGGTGGATACCGGATTTTGAGCGAAGGTCGAGCGCATCTTTCATCTCGTCGAATGACGGCGGTACGCCGCTTTCGGCTAGCCGATCATTGATGAAGCGCAAGAGCTCGTATTGTTTGCGTGTCAGCATTTCGGTCCCATCCCCCGTATCAAAGCCCATTGCCTCGTCGGCCCGTCCGCCGACCGATACTCAATTTCGACACGACGACCGCTCGAAACAAATCATGAACGGACACTATATGTTCGATATGTGTTCCGCAACCTCTTAATTTTAGGTCAATGATGTTTTCAGGCCGGGAGGCGGATCAATGCGCAGGTGTCGCCCGCGGCTGCCGCGGGGGCCAGCGGAGGCCGGATCACCAGGGCCTGCGCCGCCGCCAGATTGGCCACCAGTGAGCTGTCCTGGTGACTGACCGTCGTCGCCACCCATTGGCCGTCCGGACGCATGGTGAGCTGGGCCCGCAGATAATCCTGCCGCTGGTCATTTGCGGGAAGGGCATTGCCGAGCACCGCGGTTTCCAGTGGATGCTGGATATCGCGCCGGCCGGACAGGGCGCGCAGCAGCGGCACCATGAACACGAAGGCGCAAACGTAGGACGACACCGGATTGCCCGGCAGTCCGATGACCCGCATCGGGCCGAGCCGGCCATGCATCATCGGTTTGCCGGGCCTCAGCGCGATCTTCCAGAAGGCGAGGTCGACGCCCTCGGCCTGCAGCGCGACGTGCATCAGGTCATGGTCGCCGACCGATGCACCGCCGCTGGTGAGGAGGATATCGGCGCCGGCTTCCCGCGCCTTGCGGATCGCCGCGGTGGTGGCGTCCAGGGTATCGGCAGCGATCCCCAGATCGATGGTGTCAGCGCCCTCGGAGCGTGCCAGTGCGTGGAGCGCAAAGCCGTTGGACAGCACGATCTGTCCCGGTTTCGGATCGCTGCCGGGCGGCACCAGCTCGTCGCCGGTGGCGAGCACGGCGACGCGCGGACGACGATGAACCGGCAGGTGCGGATGGTTCATCCCGGCCGCCAGCGACAGGTCGCGGTCGGTCAGACGGCGCCCCGCGCGCAGCAGGATGTCGCCGGTCCGGAAGTCGATGCCGGCGCGGCGTATGTTGCGGCCGGCGGCCACCGCCTCCTTGACGACGACGATATCGCCCTCGCGTGCGGTGTCTTCCTGTATGACCACGGCATCGGCGCCGCCCGGCACCACGCCGCCGGTGAAAATGCGCACCGCTTCTGCGGCTCCCAGAGCACCCGTGAAAGGATTGCCGGCGGCGGCTTCGCCGATCACCTTGAGGCGCGCCGGGATCGCGGCGATATCCGCGGTGCGCACGGCATAGCCGTCCATCGCCGACATGTCGGCCGGCGGCTGCGTGCGACGAGAGGCGAGATCGCGGGCGAGGATGCGGTGATGCGCGGCTGACAGTGGCACCTGTTCTTCCGGCAGCGGGACTGCGCCCTCAAGCACCGCAGTCATCGCATCGGCAACCGGCATCAGTGCCATGGCGATCTCCGCGTCGCGGTGCTCATGTCGCGGTCCTGCGCGAGGGCGCGCGATAGTGACCGGACTTGCCGCCAAGCTTTTCCACCAGATGAATGCCTTCGATCCGCACGCCGCGCTCCACCGCCTTGATCATGTCGTAGACCGTGAGCGCAGCGACAGAAACCGCTGTGAGGGCCTCCATCTCGACGCCGGTGGGGCCCGTCACCTTCACCGTTGCGCGGAGGCGGCAGCCGGGCAGAGCCGCGTCGGGGGTGATGTCGAGCGTCACTTTCGACAGCGCCAGCGGATGGCACAGCGGGATCAGCTCCGAGGTGCGCTTTGCCGCCATGATGCCCGCAATGCGCGCGGTCGCCAGCACGTCGCCTTTGGCGGCAGCACCGCTCACGATCAGATCCAGTGTGGCCTTACTCATGACGACGCTGCCTTCGGCCACCGCGACGCGTTCGGTCGCCGGTTTGGCCGAAACATCGACCATGTGCGCTTCGCCCTTGGCGTCGATATGCGTGAGAGCGGCGACTTTGCGGGCCATGGCTCTAATGCGTTCCGCTGGCACCGGCACGCGGACGTGCTAGCAGCGTCCGTGTGGCCGCCGTGACGTCGCTCTGGCGCATCAGGCTTTCGCCGATGAGGAAAGCCTCGATGCCGACGCGGGAGAGGCGCGCCACATCGTCCGGCGTGAAGATGCCGCTTTCGCCGACGATCAGGCGGTCGTTTGGAATATGCTGGGCGAGTTCTTCGCTCGTCGCCAGCGTGGTATCAAAGGTGCGCAGGTTGCGATTGTTGATGCCGATCATCGGCGAGCGGAGCTTGAGGGCACGATCCAGCTCGGCGCGATCGTGCACTTCGAGCAGCACATCCATGCCGTGAGTCAATGCGGTGTCCTCGATCTCACGCGCCGCGCCGTCGTCGAGCGCTGCCATAATGATGAGAATACAGTCGGCACCGTGGGCGCGCGCCTCCACCACCTGATAAGGATCGAACATGAAGTCCTTGCGCAGCACCGGCAGCGAGGTCGCCGCGCGCGCCGCGACCATGTAATCGAGATGGCCCTGAAACGACGGCGTATCCGTTAGCACGGACAGACAGGCTGCGCCGCCAGCCTCATAGGCGCGCGCCAGCGCTGGCGGATCGAAGTCGGCGCGGATCAATCCTTTCGACGGCGAGGCCTTCTTGATCTCGGCGATCAGCGCATACTCACCGTTGGCCAGCTTGCGACGGAGCGCCGCGATGAAGCCGCGTGGTGCGGGCGCCGCACGGGCGAGATGCTGAAGCGTCGCCAGCGGCCGGGTGCGCTTGGCGGCAGCAATCTCGTCGCGTTTGTAGGTTTCGATTTTGGTCAGGATGTCGGACATGGCCGTCTCCCGCATTAACTGTTCGATACGGCAATCAGATGCGTCAGTCGCGCGGCGGCGGCACCGCTGTCGAGCGCCTTGGCGCCGATCGCAACGCCGTCCTTCAAATCTTTCGCACGGCCTGCAACCACAAGGGCCGCAGCGGCATTCAGCAGTGCGACATCGCGATAGGCGCTCGGCTTGCCGTTGAGGACGTCGCTCAAGGCGATCGCGTTGGCGGCTGCGTCGCCGCCTTTCAGGGACTCGCTGCTGGCGCGCGGAAGACCGGCGTCTTCCGGCGTGATCTCGAAATTGCGGATCTTGCCACCTTCGAGTGCGCTCACGAACGTCGGGCCGGTGAGGGTGATTTCATCAAGGCCGTCGGAGCCGTGCACCACCCAGACCGACTCCGCGCCAAGATTGTTCAGCACCTGCGCCAGCGGCTGCACCCATTGCCGCGAAAATACCCCAACCAGTTGCCGTGTCACGCCGGCGGGATTCGAGAGCGGACCGAGCAGATTGAAGATGGTTCGCGTCGCCAATTCGACGCGGGTGGGGCCGACGTTCTTCATCGCGGGATGATGCGCGGGTGCGAACATGAAGCCGATTCCGGTCTCGGCGACGCAGCGCGACACCTGATCCGGCGTCAGGTCGATCTTGACACCGAGCGCGGCCAGCACGTCCGCGGCGCCGGAACGCGACGATAACGCGCGATTGCCATGCTTGGCGATCGGCACGCCGGCGCCGGCGACGATGAACGAGGCGCAGGTCGACACATTGACCGAGCCGGAGCCGTCACCGCCGGTGCCGACGATATCGACCGCATTGGCCGGGGCCGTGACGCGCAGCATCTTCGCCCGCATCGCTGAGACGGCACCGGTGATCTCGTCGACCGTCTCACCGCGTACGCGCAGGCCCATCAGCATCGCGCCCATCTGCGAGGGCGTTGCCTCGCCCGACATCATGCGGTCGAATGCGTTGGCGGCTTCATCGCGGGTCAGGCTGGCGCCGGTGGCGACCTTGGCGATAATCGTTTTCAGATCGTCCATCGAAAAGATGCCTTCACGTCGTTGAATCGCGTTGTTCTAGTTGTTTGCCGCGCCGGTGATTTGCGCGAGGGCGTGCTGATTGATCGAAACGCCGATCTCGCCTTCCATCTTGACGATATACTGGTCGATGATTTCACCGACGAAGCCGCGCGCCAGCGTCGCCTTGAGTTTCTTGGCGTCGTCCGACGCAAGGTCCAGCGCCGGATCGATCACGTCGGTCACCCGGAAGACCACCTGTTCGGTGGCACTGGCGCCCTCGCTCTGGCCGGCAGAATCCTTGGCGGTGCGGAAGGCTGCGGCAACAACCCCGGCGGGCAGATTGGCCGGAGTCGCATCGCGCTTGAATTTCTCGGCGGTCTCGACCTTGAGGCCGATGGCCGAGGCCTCGTCAGCGAGCTTGGCGCCCTGGTTGAGTTTTTGCACCATTTCGGCGGCCTTCGCCCGCAGCTTGCCGGCGATCTGATCGGCGCGCCAACGCGCCGCGACCTGATCCTTGACCTCGTCGAGCGGCCGCTCACGTGATGGCGTGACGCCAAGCACATCGAATGAGACATAGCCGCCATTATAGGAAATTGTCTCGTTGTCGACGCCGACGTCGCTGGCAAACGCTTGCGAGATGAGATCGAGGCCCTGGGGGATCGAGGTCACCGGCTTGCCGTCGGGCGCCCGGCCGGAACGGTCCACCGCCTCGATGGTGACCACCGGCAATTTCAGCTTCTCCGCGGCTTCGGTGACATTGGCGCCGCCGGCTCGTTCGTCCTCGAGCTTGTCGTGCAACTCCTTGACCGACTTGCGCGCGCGTTCGAGCGCGATCTCTTTCTTCAACGCGGCGGCAACGCTGTCGTAACTCGCCTGGCTACCCGCTTCGATCTTGCCAACCTTGATCAGCACGGTCCCGAAGGTGCCCGGGATGGGCTGACTGATCTCGTTTGCGCCCAGCGAGAACGCGGCATCGGCCACCTTGGAATCGATGATCGCGGATTTTTCGATGAGTCCCAGATCGACGTCGGACGGCTTGAGGCCGCGCTCCTTGGCGAGGTCATCGAACGACAGGCCGCCGACAAGACGCGCGCGGGCTGCGGCGGCATCTTCGGCATTCGGAAACACCATCTGCCAGATTTCGCGCTTTTCAGGCGTGGCGAACTTGTCCTTGCGCTCTTCATAGACCTTCTTGGCGTCTTCGTCGGAGATGGTGGTCCATTTCGCCAGTTCGTCCGGCGTGATGGCAACGAACGCGATCTTCCGATACTCCGGCGCCCTGAACTGAACCTTGTGAGCGTCGTAATAACTCGACAACGCCTCGGGCGTGGGAGCCTCGATCGTACCCGCTTGTGCCGCCTCGAGCTTGACGAATTCGACGCTGCGCTGCTGGTTCTGGTAGCGGTTGAGCGCTTCCAGGCTGGTCTTGCTCGGCTCCAGTTCTGCGGTGAGGGCGCCGGCGAGCTGGCGGCGCAGCCCTTCCTTCCTTTGCTCAGCGATGTAGCGCGATTCCGTGAAGTTCATCTGGCGGATGATCTGGGCAAAGCGGACCGGGTCGAATGCGCCGTTCGGTCCTTTGAAGTTCGGATTGTTGTAGATCGCCTTCATCACCTCGTCGTTGGATTGCCGCAGGCCCAGCTTGCGCGTGGCCTCGTCCATCGTGGTTTCGGCCACGACATCGCGCAGAACCTGGCGATCGATACCGAAGGCGCGCGCCTGATCAGGCGTGAGAGGCCGGCCGATCTGGCGGCTGATCTGCTGCAGGCGGTCGGTATAGAGCTGACGGAATTGCTCGATGGAGATTTCGGTCTTGCCGATCTTCGCCAGCGTCGACTGGCCGAAGCCGCGGAAAATGTCCCCGATGCCCCAGATGCCGAAACTGACGATCAGAACGCCCATGACGAGGGTCATGATGGCTTTGCCGAACCAGTTGGATGTGGCGTTACGAATTCCGCGAAGCATGGGGCCTAACTTAATTTACAGGAGGAGCGGGTTGCCTCCCGGACCAGGTCGGCGGCATGGCGGCGGTGATGCGCCAAGCCGCTCCGCCGGCACGGAATCCGGGTTGATCCTGGCACGAACCGGCGTTCCACGTCGCCGGAAGGCGTCCGAAGGGCAGCACGAAGTGATCCGGCTATCATAAAGAGCCGGCCGCAGCGTCGCAACCGTGGCGGAAGGGCGCAATTATCCGCTTGGGCGTTGTCAGTCTCTGCCATCGCGGCTATTGCCTGTCCGTCATTCCACAGTGGCGGCTCGCGCTATCGCCGCCACATCAGCCGAATTCCGAGAGTTTGATCCTATGACCAAGCCGATCCGTCCGCTCATCGCGGGCAACTGGAAGATGAATGGCCTCAAGGCGTCGTTAGCGGAGATCGGCGCCATCGCGCGTGGGGCCGGTGATCTGTGGCGCCGGCTCGACCTGTTGATCTGCCCGCCGGCGACGTTGCTGTTCACATCCGCGGCTTCGGTGATCGGTTCGCGTGTGGCGATTGGCGCACAGGACTGCCATATCGCTGCCTCCGGTGCGCACACCGGGGACATTTCGGCCGAGATGATCGCCGATGCGGGCGCCAGCGCGGTGATTGTCGGTCACTCGGAGCGTCGCGCCGATCATGGTGAAACCGACGCCTTGGTACGAGCGAAGGCGGAAGCCGCATGGTCGCAGGGATTAGTCGCGATCATCTGCGTCGGTGAGACCCAGGAGCAGCGCGATGGCGGGCAGGCGCTCGACGTCGTTGGTCGGCAGCTGGCGGGGTCGGTCCCGGACGGCGCGACCGCAGCCAACACGGTGGTGGCCTATGAGCCGGTCTGGGCGATCGGCACCGGGCGGACACCGACGGTTGCCGAAGTTGCCGAAGTGCATGATTTTATGCGAAAAACCCTCGCGGTACGGTTTGGCGGCGAGGCTGATGGAATGCGACTGCTGTATGGCGGCTCGGTCAAGCCGTCCAACGCGGCGGAACTCCTGGCCGTGTCCAACGTCAACGGCGCGCTGGTCGGCGGCGCCAGCCTGAAGGCGGCCGACTTTCTTGCGATCGCAGCCGGCTGTCCTTAATTAAGCGCCAATCGATCAGGTATCGGATTGCGCACTTGTGCGGCCGGGCAGGGGTGACAATCGCCCCGCCGGTCGTGTAGACACCCTGCGAATTCATGTCCCGCCTGCTGCCGGTGGATTCGATCCGCGGGCGCTGCGATGGAAGGTCTCGATGGAAACCGTCATTATCGTCATTCACCTGATGCTGGTCGTGGTGCTGATCGGCGTGGTGCTGATTCAGAAGTCCGAAGGCGGTGGCCTCGGCATCGGGGGCGGTGGCGGTGGCGGGTTCATGTCGAGCCGCGGCACGGCGAACCTGCTGACGCGTACCACGGCGATCGTGGCGGGCCTGTTCTTCGTCACCAGCCTGTTGCTGTCCTGGCTCGCCAATTACGAGCGCGCTCCGACCTCGATCATCAACAATAATGCTGCTCCGCTCTCGCAGCCGGCCACTCCGGTGGCGCCAAGCGGTGGCGGCGTGCTGGATTCGCTAAAGCAGCAGGAACAACAGGCACCGAGCGCTCCGCAGCCACCGCGATCGCAATGAGGATCTGCGGTTCTGCGGGCTGTCTCAATGTAAATTATTGAGAATCGTCTCCAAGCGCCTGTTTTCGTTTTGAATTTAAAGTCACCCACAGCATGGCCCGTCACCGGGCCGTGGCTCCGATTCATTTTGGCGAATCGCCAAGGTCAGCGTAGAGGTTAAGTCCCATGGCGCGGTACATTTTCATCACCGGCGGCGTGGTCTCCTCGCTCGGCAAGGGTTTGGCATCGGCGGCGCTCGGCGCTCTGCTGCAGGCCCGGGGCTACAAGGTCCGGCTTCGCAAGCTCGATCCCTATCTCAACCTCGATCCCGGCACGATGTCGCCGTATCAGCACGGCGAGGTGTTCGTCACCGACGACGGCGCCGAGACCGACCTCGACCTCGGGCATTATGAGCGGTTCACCGGACGTCCGGCGACCAAGCAGGACAACATCACTACCGGCCGCATCTATCAGGACATCCTGACCAAGGAGCGGCGCGGGGACTATCTCGGCGCCACGATTCAAGTAGTCCCCCACGTCACCAATGCCATCAAGGATTTCGTCCTCAGCGGCAACGACGGCTACGACTTCGTGCTGGTCGAGATCGGCGGCACGGTGGGCGACATCGAGGGCCTGCCGTTCTTCGAGGCGATCCGCCAGATCAAGAATGACCTGCCGCGCAACCACGCGATTTACGTCCACCTGACGCTTCTGCCGTATATTCCGAGCGCGGGCGAGTTGAAGACCAAGCCGACGCAACACTCGGTCAAGGAATTGCGCTCGATCGGCATCCAGCCGGACATCCTGCTGTGCCGCACCGACCGGCCGATCCCGAAGGAGGAGCGGCGCAAGCTCGGACTGTTCTGCAACGTCCGCGAGAGCGCCGTGATCGAGGCCCGCGACGTCGACAACATCTATGCGGTGCCCGAGGCCTATCACGACGCCGGGCTCGACGACGAGGTGCTGGCCGCGTTCGGGATCGAGCCGAAAGCTCCGCCGGCGCTCGAGAGCTGGCACACCATCAACGAACGCGTCCGCAATCCGGAAAGCGCGGTGACCATCGCTATCGTCGGCAAGTACACCGGCATGAAGGACGCCTACAAATCGCTGATCGAGGCGCTGTCGCACGGCGGCATCGCGAACAACGTCAAGGTCAACCTCGACTGGATCGAGAGCGAGGTGTTCGAGAAAGACGATCCCGCGCCGATGTTGGAGCACGTCGACGGCATTCTGGTGCCGGGCGGCTTCGGCCAGCGCGGCGCGGAAGGCAAGATCCGCGCGGCGCGGTTCGCGCGCGAGCGGCGGGTGCCGTATTTCGGCATCTGCTTCGGCATGCAGATGGCGGTGATCGAGGCAGCGCGCAATCTCGCCGGCATCGAGAAGGCCAACTCGACGGAATTCGGTCCCACCGACGAGCCGGTGGTCGGCCTGATGACTGAATGGCTGCGCGGCAACGAACTTGAGAAGCGCTCCGCCGCCGGCGATCTCGGCGGCACGATGCGGTTAGGGGCTTATCCCGCGATGCTGACCCGCGGCAGTCGGGTCTCCGCAATCTATGGCGGCGCGCTGGAGATTTCCGAGCGGCACCGCCATCGTTATGAGGTCAATACCGCCTACAAGGATCGCCTTGAGCAGCACGGCCTGCGCTTTTCCGGGCTGTCGCCGGATGGCGTGCTGCCGGAGATTGTCGAATACGAGGATCACCCCTGGTTTATCGGGGTGCAATTCCATCCGGAGTTGAAGTCGCGCCCCTTCGAGCCGCACCCGCTGTTCGCCTCGTTCATTGAGGCGGCCGTGGTGCAGAGCCGGCTGGTGTAGGGGCTGGCCGAGCCGCGAAACCCGCTCGCGCCCGCACTGTTTCGGACTGTGAGGTAAGCCGGCATTGGGGGCGTCGTGTGAAGCGATACACGGCGGCAGGCGGGACGTTGCGCATTGTGCGGTCGAGCAGTTTGGCCTTGAGGCCGAGCCGGTCGAGAACCGGACGCGGCACGGGGCAGGTCATCCCATAGGTGAACTGATAAAAGGCCCCGCCCGGACGAATGTAGCTGAACGCGCCGGTGACGATCGAAATCACCTTGCGCGTCGACATGTTGAGAAGCGGCAATCCGCTGATGACGGCGCCGACGGGGGCACCGTCGAACAGCCGTTCGCTCGTCAACCGTGACGCATCCATCCACAACACGCGGGCTCCCGGAAAACGAAGCTGCAGCAGCTTCATGAAATCGGAGCCGTATTCGATCAGCGTAATATCTTCCTGTCGCACGCCGCGCTTTAGCAATTGGTAGGTGAATGCCCCGGTGCCGGGACCGAGTTCAAGGATGGGGCCGCTGTTCGCTGATATCTCGCTGGTGATCAGTTCGGCGAGCGCCGTGCCGGATGGCGCGATTGCGCCGACGCGGCCGGGGGCGGACATCCAGGCAAGGAAGAACGACAGAAAATCGTGAGGCATGAAGGATTCCGGATCGATCGTGTTCGACATGCAGGCATTCGGTGTGCCTGCGCCCCGAATCGCGATGGCGACGGGACCCGCGCACTGTCGCGCTCCGACATTGCGACAGCATTGCGCTCGTCTGCAGTGAGACGCACGGCATGGAATCCGGCAAGCGCGCCGGACGATCCGCGCGATGAGCGCACAAGTCGCGTTCAAGAAATTGAAGGAGTGAGTGCAGTCGCGACTGGAAGCAGCGAGACGCGGAAACACGCGCCGCCCTGTGGCCCGTCCACCACCGTGACGCGTCCGTCATGCAGCTGGACGATTTCGCGCACCAAGTGGAGCCCGAGGCCGGCACCGCGGTCGAGCGGATGCAGGCGGTGGAAGGGCTCGAAGATTTGCGCGCGCTGCTCCGCCGGAATGCCTGCGCCCTGATCGATGACATCAATGGTTGCGGGAGGCGCGACCGCAATGGTGATCGTGCCGCGGCGTCCGGCATGCTGGATCGCGTTCTGCACCAGATTGGTGAGCACGCGTTCCAGCGCCGCCGGATCGCCCATCGTTTCGATTCGATCGTCGTCGGTTTGAAATTCAATCTGATAGCCGGCGGCGATAGCCAGCGGCGCGAGATCGGCAGCGACATGTCTGCCGAGCGCGACAAGATCGACCGGCACGAATGACGTGCGGCTCTGATCGAGCCGCTGAATGTCGAGCAGTTGTTCGGCGAGATTGGCGAGCCGCGCGACATCGTCGAGCAGGCGGGCTTTGTCCGGGCCTGGCGGCAGCGCTTCGAGGCGCGTGGTCAGGATCGCGATCGGCGTGCGCAGTTCATGCGCCGCATTGGCGACGAACCGCTTGTGACGGATATAGCCCTCGTCAAGCCGCGTCAGCGCCTCGTTGACGGCAGTCACCAAGGGAACGATCTCGGCCGGCACCTTTGCCAATGGAAGCCGTGCGCCGCGCTTGTCGACGTCGATCTGGCGCGCCTGCTCGGTCGCAACGTTCAGGCCATCGAAAGTCCGGCGGATCACCATCGGCGTTGCGATGAAGGTGGCACAGGTCATCAGCAGCAGGCTGGGAAGGCCGAAGCCGACCAACACGGTCGCCATGGCCTGGAAAGCCTTGCCGCTGGACATCTTGCCCTGCGTCGCTGTCAGAATTTGAACGTTGCCGGCGGCGCTCTCGACGCGCTTGAGCCGTGCGGCCGGCTTTTTCGGATCGTCATCGAGAAATTGCCACCCCAGCCGGGCTTGGCTGATGTGGTCCAGCGCGCCGCCGATCCGACCGAATTCCTCCGGAATGGTGCCTTCGGACAGCGAATGGCCCTGCCGATCGCGAACAACGAACCAGAGATCGGGAATGTCGGTTCGCAGCTTTTGCAGCGCGGGCGTCGGGCGCAGTCCGAGCTGGCCTGCTGCATCGCGTGTCAATGCCTGCTGGACGATGTCGATGACATGGTCCTCGTCGCGGTCGTCCAGCAGCAGTCCGCTGCCCCAGAGCGTGCCGACAACCAGCACCACCAGCAAGGTCAGGAGGATCGCCTGCAGCAGCACCAATCGGCGGATCAGCCGCGATCGCAGGGAAGGCGAGGCTGGTCGTGATTCCGTCATATGGATGGCTTCAGCAGATAGCCGACGCCCCGGATGCCATGAATTTCCACGCCAGCATCGGCCTCGGCGAGCTTGCGCCGAAGCCGAGACACATGAGTATCGAGAGCATTGGACTGAATCGCATCGTCGAAATTATAGACCGCGTCCTCGAGTGCGGAGCGCAGCACGGTGCGGCCACAGCGGCGCAGCAAGGCTTCCAGCACCAGCAGTTCGCGGCGCGGCAAGTCCAGTTTCCGGCCGGCGATGCTGGCCTCGCGATGGGTCAAATCAAATGTCAGACGTCCGGCTGTGACCGTATCGGAGAGCATGCCTGCCGGCCGGCGCAGCACGGCGCGCAGGCGCGCCAGCAGTTCTTCCACCGCGAACGGCTTTGCCAGATAATCGTCCGCGCCGCCGTCGAGACCGGCAATCCGATCTGCGAGATCGCCTTTCGCCGTCAGAACGATGATAGGCACGCTATCCGCCTTGGTTCGCAATTTTGGAATCAGCGTGAGGCCGTCGCCGTCCGGCAACTGGCGGTCGAGCAGGACCGCGCCGTGCACCTCGGCGGAAATTGCCTCTTCTGCCTCGGCGATGGTCGGCACGTGATCAACCACCATGTCGTGCTTTTTCAGCACCGAGGATAGGGCGGTGGCCATCTCCGGCTCGTCTTCGACCAACAGGATACGCATTCGGCGTTCGAACTCCTTGCCGCCGAGATTAGGCTCGCTGCATTGCGGCTGCATTACGCACTGGCGCGGACAGCTTCTTATTGGCAGCCGGACGTCCGGTCGCCCTGGCGCGCCATCGGCTTGCCATTGATGAACACGCCGTGGCTGCCCGACGTCACCGATCCCCCGCAACCGGTCCGATTGCCGATCACGGTCGCGGGCTTGCCGTTGATAAAGACGTTGGGTACGCCCTCAATCAGCGCTCCATCGGTCGTGGTGTCACCCTGCCGCGCGGCGGGTTTGCCGTTGATCAGGACTCCGTCGCTGCCCCCGGTGATGACGCCAGGCCGCAGCGTCGGGCTGGGTGCCTGGCCGGAAGCACCGCCAGTCAGCGTGAGGGTGGCGGCCGTCAGAGTGAGCAGGATCCAGCGCATCTCTACCTCAAAGCGCGATAATCGAGACCGGCAGCTTAGCCCGGTTCCGATGGCGGGAGTGTGATCGGAGCGCATCGGCAGCCGCCGAACAAGAGAGATCCACCAGCGGGGGGAGACGACGATATGCCGGAAAAAGACTGTTTCGTCCTGACCGGGGGGCCGGGAGCCGGCAAGACGACCTTGATTTCCGCGCTTGCGGCGCGCGGCTATCGGACGTCGCCGGAAGCCGGGCGGGCCATCATCCGGCTGCAAACGCCCATCAACGGGAGGGCTGTGCCCTGGATCGATCCGGCGCTGTTCGCCGAGTTGATGTTGTCGTGGGACCTGCAGGCCTACGAGGACGGATTGAAGGGCCGCAGCCCGGCGTTTTTTGATCGTGGCATCCCGGATGTGCTCGGCTATCTGCGTCTTTCGGGACTGCCGGCGCCGGACCATTTGACCAAAGCCATCGCGCGCTGCCGTTACAACCGCCGCGTCTTCGTCTGTCCGCCGTGGCGGGCGATCTTCGCTAATGACACCGAGCGGCGGCAGACCTTCGACGAGGCCGAACGCACCTACGAGGCCGTGACCCGCGCTTACGCCGATCACGGATATGACCTGATCGAAATCCCGAAAGTCCCGGTGCAGAAACGGCTCGCATTCGTCCTCGAGCAAATAAGCGGATAAGCCGAGGCGATTCAGGCTCTGTTTTGACGCGGAATGCCGCCCAGTCTATCCATGGCCGGCGACAAGACGAAGGGAGCTCTGAGTTGATCTACGAAATGCGGGTCTATCGCTGTGTGCCGGGCCGCCTGCCGGCGCTGCTCAAACGGTTCGAAACCATCACCCTGAAAATGTGGGACAAGCACGGCATCCGTCAGGCGGGCTTCTTCACCACGGTGGTGGGCCAGTCCAATCAGGAACTGACCTATTTTCTGGCCTGGGAGTCGATGGCTGAGCGCGAGACGAAATGGACGGCTTTTTCCACCGATCCGGCGTGGCTCGCAGCGCGTGCTGAAACCGAGAAGGACGGCCAGATCGTCGAGAATATCCTCAATCAGTTCCTGCAGCCGACAGCGTTCTCCGCCGTCAAATAGCCGAAAGGTCGGCGGCACGCCATTGGCGGCTTCGGCCGAACAACGCCTTTGACGCAACCCTCGTATCCGCGATCTGGCGCTTGTGGCGCCGGATGCCATCCGGCATGGTCCGGTGGAAAGGATTTGCCTTGAACCCGGTTCGTTTCTCAGCGCCATCGCCGGTCGTCACGCTCGGCACCGTCCAATTCGGCAATGCGTTGCCGCTCGCGGTGATTGCCGGACCGTGCCAGCTCGAAAGCCGCGCTCACGCGCTGGAGACGGCGAGCGCCCTGAAAGATATCGCGGCGCGGCTCGGGATCGGTCTTGTATACAAAACCTCGTTCGACAAGGCCAACCGGACCAGCGCCACGGCTGCACGCGGGATCGGTCTGCAACAGGCCTTGCCGATCTTTGCGGAAATTCGCGAGTCGCTTGGGCTGGCGGTGCTGACCGACGTGCACGAACCGGGACAATGCGCCGAGGTGGCGCAGGCGGTCGACGTGCTGCAAATCCCGGCCTTCCTATGCCGTCAGACCGATCTGCTGCTCGCCGCCGCGGCCACCGGCAAGGTCGTCAACGTCAAGAAGGGCCAGTTCCTTGCGCCTTGGGATATGGCCAACGTGGTCTCCAAAATCACCGGCGGCGGCAACGTCAATGTGCTGGTGACGGAGCGCGGCGTCTCGTTCGGCTACAACACGCTAGTGTCGGACATGCGCGCGCTGCCGATCCTCGCCCGCACCACTGGCGCGCCGGTGATTTTCGATGCGACCCATTCGGTGCAGCAGCCGGGCGGGAAGGGCACGTCCTCCGGCGGCGAACGTGAGTTCGTGCCGGTGCTGGCGCGTGCCGCGGTGGCGGTAGGTGTGGCCGGTGTTTTCATCGAAACTCATCCCGATCCCGATCATGCGCCTTCCGACGGCCCCAACATGGTGCCGCTCGCCGATTTCGAAGCGCTGGTGCGGACGCTGATGGCCTTCGACAAAGTCGCCAAGGCTGGGATGCATTAAGGCTGGGATGCATTGATGCGCGGCAGCTTCGAGAGGCATCGTTCGCTCTGATGCCATCCGTCCTCTACCTGATCGCGCTGGCGTCCTTCGCGGCCAACTTGTCCGTACGCGCGATCGACCCGGTCATTCCGCACATTGCTGACGATCTGTCGATCTCCATCGCGCAGGCTGCCGGCCTTTCATCGGCGCTGGCGTTCACGTTTGCCATCGTGCAGCCCATCATCGGCGCGTTCGCCGATCTGATCGGGAAGGCGCGTGTCATGGTGGCATGTCTGGCGCTGCTGGGGATCGGCAGCATCATGGGTGCCTTTGCCACGACCTTCCCGGTGCTGCTGGTGACGCGCATCCTGTGCGGGATCGGGGCCGGCGGCGTGTTTCCAGTGACCCTGAGCCTGACCAGCGATCTCATTCCGGTTGGGGAGCGGCAAATTGCGATCAGTCGGGTGCTGGCCGGGGCCATGATCGGCAATATTCTCGGCTCCGCCGTCGGCGGCGTGGTCGGCGATCTGCTCGGCTGGCGCGGCGTGCTGGAGCTTCTCGGGATTTCCACCTTGCTGGCGTCGGTCGCCGTCGGCGTCGGTCTCAGCCGGGCGTCCACGGTGATCGTGTCGGGCGCCTCCAGCCTGGCGGCGCTCTGGCACGGTTACAAGGTTCTCTTCCACAATCCGCGGACGCGGGTCTGCTACAGCATCGTGTTTTTCGAAGGGTGCTGTATCCTCGGCGTCTTCCCGTTCGTCGCCGCCTTCCTGTTCGATCTCGGCGAAACCCGCCTGTCGATCGCGGGCATCGTCATCGCCGGTTTCGCGCTGGGCGGACTGGTCTATACGGCGAGCGTGACGCGCCTGCTGCCATGGCTGGGCGTGCGCGGATTGATGATCGGCGGCGGCATTCTGATGGCGCTGCAACTCGTGGTGCTCGGCCTTGGCCTGCCATGGCCGGCGCAGATGGCGAGCTTCGTGGTGATGGGCCTCGGCTTCTATATGCTGCACGGCTGCATGCAGGTCTTCGCCAGCGAACTTGCGGTCGAGGCGCGCGCGACCTCGATGTCCTTGCACTCGTGCTTCTTCTTTCTCGGCCAGACGGCCGGACCGATCGCCTACGGCTTCGGCATTTCTCATATCGGCAAGATGCCGATGCTGATCCTATGCGGCATCATGGTCACCTTGGTCGGAATTATCGGCGCCAAGTTGCTCGTAGCCCCCGGGGCAGATCAGCGCTCCATGGCCTAGCGGCGATGCGCTATCCACGGCCGCGATAGGGCGCAACGCCTTGCTCCGGCAGCCAGACGTTTTTCGGCAGTTTGCCGGTCTGCCAGAATACGTCGATCGGAATGCCGCCGCGCGGATACCAATAGCCGCCGATGCGCAGAAAGCGCGGCTTGATCTCGGCGACGAGGCGCTTGCCTATGGCCACGGTGCAATCTTCGTGGAACGCGCCATGATTGCGGAAGCTGGCGAGATAAAGCTTCAGCGACTTGGATTCCATCAGCCATGCGCCGGGAACGTAGTCGATCATCAGATGCGCGAAATCGGGCTGTCCGGTAATCGGGCACAGGGATGTGAATTCGGGCGCGGTGAAGCGCACCACGTAGGCCGCGTTTTTCTGCGGATTTGGCACGCGGTCGAGCTTTGCCGCCTCGGGGGAGGCCGGCCATTCGACGGCGCGACCGAGTTGCAGGCCGGCGTTCTTGCTGGGGGCGCGTGGCGATCTGGACATGATAACCTGCGTAGCGCCTGGGCGATGATCCCGCAAGACATGAGGCCATGTCGCAGTGGGGCACCCGGCCTTTCCCCGATGGATGCCATGTTGTAGAAGCAGCGCCAATTTCTTCCACCATTTGCAAGAGGCACCTATGACCGCCATCATCGACATCATTGGCCGCGAAATTCTCGACAGCCGGGGCAATCCGACCATCGAGGTCGATGTCGTGCTGGAGGACGGCTCGCTCGGCCGTGCAGCGGTTCCGTCGGGGGCCTCGACCGGTGCGCATGAGGCTGTTGAACTGCGGGACGGCGACAAGGCGCGTTACGCCGGCAAGGGCGTGCAGAAGGCGGTGGATGCCGTCAACGGCGAGATCTTCGATGCGATCGGCGGCATGGATGCCGAAGAGCAGATCCAGATCGACGAGACCATGATCGCGCTCGACGGTACTCCGAACAAGGGCCGGCTCGGCGCCAATGCGATCCTTGGCGTGTCGCTGGCGGTAGCGAAGGCGGCGGCGGAATCCTTCGATATGCCGCTCTATCGCTATGTCGGCGGCACCTCGGCGCATGTGCTGCCGGTGCCGATGATGAACATCATCAATGGCGGCGTGCACGCCGACAATCCGATCGATTTCCAGGAGTTCATGATCCTGCCGGTGGGCGCATCGTCATTCGCGGATGCCTTGCGCTGCGGCGCCGAAGTGTTCCACACCTTGAAGGCCGGACTGAAGAAGGCCGGGCACAACACCAACGTCGGCGATGAAGGCGGCTTCGCGCCGAACCTGCCGTCGGCGGATGCCGCGCTTGATTTCGTCATGAACGCGATCGCGCAGGCCGGCTACAAGCCGGGCGAAGACGTCATGCTCGGCCTCGACTGCGCATCGACCGAGTTCTTCAAGGACGGCCAGTACGTCTACGGCGGCGAGAACAAGACGCGTTCGCGCTCCGAGCAGGCGAAGTATCTCGCCGAACTGGTGTCGCGCTATCCGATCGTCACCATCGAAGACGGCATGAGCGAAGACGACATGGAGGGCTGGAAGGAGCTGACCGATGTTATCGGCAGCAGGTGCCAACTGGTCGGGGACGATCTGTTCGTCACCAACGTCACGCGTCTGTCCGACGGCATCAAGAAGGGGCTCGGCAATTCGATCCTGGTCAAGGTCAATCAGATCGGCTCGCTCACCGAGACGCTGGCGGCCGTCGAGATGGCATTCAAGGCCGGTTATACCGCGGTGATGTCGCACCGCTCGGGGGAGACCGAAGATTCGACCATCGCCGATCTTGCGGTTGCCACCAACTGCGGTCAAATCAAGACCGGCTCACTGGCCCGTGCGGACCGGACCGCGAAGTACAATCAGCTTCTGCGCATCGAGCAACAGCTCGGCACGCAAGCGAAATACGCCGGCCGCGCCGCCCTGAAAGCATTGGCCTGATGGCCATGAAGGCATAACAACGGAGGAAGCGAAGATGAACGACGACTATCAAACCGGACTTCAACTTCGCTCCCTGATCCGCTCCGACGGACGCTTCGAGCTCTCGCTGGTCGATGTGGCGACGCCGGAGCCTGCCGCCGATGAGGTCGTCGTGCGTATCGAAGCGACGCCGATCAATCCGTCCGATATCGGCCTTCTGATCGGACCCGCCGATCTCAAGACGGCAAAACAAACCGGCACAGCGGAGCGGCCGGCTGTGACGGCGACGGTGCCGCCGGCGGCGCTCAAGGCCGTGGCCGGACGTCTCGATCAGTCCATGCCGGTCGGCAACGAGGGCGCCGGTGTGGTCGTCAAGACAGGCTCGTCGGACGCAGCCAGGGCGTTGCTCGGCAAGACGGTCGCGATGATCGGCGGCGCGATGTACGCGCAGTTTCGGACCATCAAGGCTTCGGACTGCCTCGTGCTGCCGCCGGGCGCGACGGCCGCGGAAGGCGCCTCGTGCTTCGTCAATCCGCTGACCTCGCTCGGCATGGTTGAGACCATGCGGCGCGAGGGGCATACCGCGCTGGTGCATACCGCGGCTGCCTCCAACCTCGGGCAGATGCTGAACAAGATCTGCATCAAGGACGGCATCGGCCTGGTGAATATTGTGCGCAGTGCCGAGCAAGCGCGGTTGCTGCGTGGTATCGGCGCAAAACACGTTTGCGATTCCACGGCCCCAACATTTCTCGACGATCTGACCGAAGCCATTGCCGCGACTGGCGCGACGCTGGCATTCGACGCGATCGGGGGCGGTAAGCTCGCAGGCCAGATCCTGGCCTGCATGGAGGCGGCCGTGAATCGCAACGCGACGACGTATAGCCGTTATGGTTCAGATGTTCACAAGCAGGTCTATATCTACGGTTCGCTCGATACCGGACCGACGGAAATCTATCGTTCGTTCGGAATGACGTGGGGCGTCGGCGGCTGGCTGTTGTTTCCGTTCCTGCAAAAGATCGGATTGGAGGGAATTCAGCGATTGCGGCAGCGGGTGGTCGACGAACTCACCACGACTTTCGCGAGCCATTATACGCGGGTCATCTCGCTGCAAGAAGCCGTGCAGTTGCCGGAGATCGCCGCCTATACCAAACGCGCGACCGGAGAGAAATTCCTCATTAATCCCAGCAAAGCCGGATGACGCGGCGAGCAGGTTCGAATGCCGGCCGTGAACGGGCAGGCCGCCGCCGATAACGTGAGTGTGATTGCAAGAACGGCCGATCCCTCCGCAAGGACGATGTGCGGAGCGTTGAAACCGATATAGATGCATATGCATTAAATCGAAGGCCGCTCGCATCAGGCGGCATCCTGCGGTTTGTTCAGAGAAAGGACGGTCAGTTATGGCCCGCACTTACAGCGTTGCCGCCATCGTCGGAAGTCTTCGCAAGGAGTCGTTTTCGCTCAAGCTCGCTCATGCGCTGGGCAAGCTGGCTCAGCCTTCGTTGCAATTCGACGTCATCACGCTGCATGGATTGTCATTCTACAATCAGGATCTCGAGGCCACACCGCCGGTCGACTGGGTCAGTTTTCGCGATCGGATCCGAAAAGCCGATGCAGTGCTGTTTGTCACACCGGAATACAACCGCTCGGTGCCGGGCGTCTTGAAGAACGCCATCGACGTGGGGTCGCGGCCGTATGGCCAAAGCGTATTTGACGGTAAGCCGGGAGGAGTGATCAGCAATTCACCCGGTGCGATTGGCGGTTTCGGCGCCAACCATCATCTGCGGCAATCTCTGACATTCCTGAACATCGCGGTCCTGCAACAACCGGAAGCCTATATCGGCGGGATCGGCGACGCTTTCGACGCCAACGGCGAACTCGCGAAGGATTCGTTGCGCGATTTTCTCGGCAAATACGCCACGGCCCTGTCCGCCTGGATCGAACAGCAGAAAAAGTAGGCGTCTGCGGGCGGCGCGTTACCCTGGTTAGTCGTCTGTTAACCGCGGCAGCGCATCGTTCGCGCATGGTATCACGCGCGCGACTGAAAGCATTGCTGACCGGGGTTGCCCTCTACGCGATGGCCGCCGCGACGGTCGGCTATTTCAGCGTCAATGCCTATACCGGCAAGTACGGCCTGAATGCGCGCCAGGAACTGGACCAGGAAATCATCGCGCTTACCGCCGAGCTTGCGCGGTTGAAGAAAGAGCGCATCGAGGGCGAAAAGCGCGTGGCCCTGCTGCGCGCAGACCGGATGGATCCGGACATGCTCGACGAGCGGGTGCGTTATCAACTCGAATACGCCCATCCGCGTGATCTGGTGATGAAGATCAGCCGGCCCGAGCGGGACCAGCGGCAATAGTTTGGATCGCCGTTTACCTCTTTCCTCCGCCGCCTGACGGAATCAGGGATGCGCAACGCTCCCTTTATTTGACGAATTTGTTGCAAGCGGTACCGGTCTCGCCGGTGCATGCGCACGCGATGCATCCCGCTTGTCGGTGCCCTCGTGAGGAAATTTCAAAACGGCGCGGATTCAGTTTCGAAAATTACGCTTCGCTGCGCTGCGACATGAGTGATGCGCGATGGATCGTCACGCTCGGCTTTCAAGCCCGTTTGTCTTGGAGTAGAGAGGGATATCGCCTCTCTTAACCGGACACGCTATGGCCGCACCCAAGAAGAACGCATCGCAGGCAACAGGGCAGGAGCAAAAGAACGGGGCCTCTCGTTCATCCGGTCTGGAGTTCACCAAGGAGCAGGATCTTGCGGCGCTGCGCGAGATGTTGCTGATCCGGCGGTTTGAGGAGAAGGCAGGCCAGCTTTACGGTATGGGCGCGATCGGCGGCTTCTGTCATCTCTACATCGGACAGGAGGCCATTGTCGTCGGTGTGCAGATGGCGCTGAAGTACGGCGATCAGGTCATCACGGGATACCGCGACCACGGCCATATGCTGGCGACCGGCATGGACCCCAAGGGTGTGATGGCCGAACTGACAGGACGCCGCGGTGGCTATTCCAAAGGCAAGGGCGGCTCCATGCACATGTTCAGTTTGGAAAAGCACTTCTACGGTGGCCACGGCATTGTCGGCGCACAGGTCTCGCTTGGCACGGGCCTCGCTTTCGCCAATCGCTATCGTGGCAACGACAATGTTGCGGTTGCCTACTTCGGAGATGGCGCGGCAAACCAGGGGCAGGTCTATGAGAGCTTCAACATGGCGGAGCTCTGGAAACTGCCGGTCGTCTACGTCATCGAGAACAACCGCTATGCCATGGGCACCTCGGTCAGCCGCTCGTCGGCGCAGCAGGATTTTTCCAAGCGCGGCGCGTCCTTCAACATTCCGGGAGAGCAGGTCGACGGCATGGACGTGCGCGCTGTGAAGGCTGCGGCCGACAAGGCCGTGAAGTGGTGTCGCGAGGGCAACGGTCCCTATATCCTCGAGATGCAGACCTATCGCTACCGCGGCCATTCGATGTCCGATCCCGCGAAGTATCGCACCCGCGAAGAAGTCGAAAAGGTTCGCCACGATTCCGATCCGATCGAGCAGGTGCGTCATCGCTTGCTCGCAGCGAAGGTGAGCGAACAGGATCTGAAGAAGATCGACGCGGAGGTGCGCGAGATCGTCAATGCCGCGGCGGATTTTGCCCAGAACGATCCCGAGCCCGACGCTTCCGAACTTTATACCGACGTTTATCGCTGAGCGCGCAGCCGCCTATTGTTGGAGCGAATATGCCGATTCAAGTTCTGATGCCCGCGCTCTCGCCGACGATGGAGAAGGGCAACCTTGCCAAATGGCTGAAGAAGGAAGGCGAGGCGATCAAGTCCGGTGATGTGATCGCCGAGATCGAGACCGATAAGGCGACGATGGAGGTCGAGGCGACCGATGAAGGCACGCTCGGCAAGATTCTGATCCCCGAAGGCACCGCGGACGTTGCGGTGAACACGCCGATCGCCACCATTCTCGCCGATGGTGAAAGCGCGGCGGATCTCGACAAGGTGCCGTCGCCCGCGAAGCCGGAGAGCAAGGCCGAAGCACCCGCGGAAGCGAAAGCCCCGCCCGCGCCGGAAAAGCCTGAGGTCCAGGCGGCGCCCGAAGCGCCCAAGGCGACCGCGCCCGCCGATCCGGACATCCCGGAAGGCACCGAGATGGTCACGCAGACGGTGCGTGAGGCGTTGCGTGATGCCATGGCCGAGGAAATGCGCCGCGACGGCGACGTCTTCGTCATGGGCGAGGAAGTCGCCGAGTATCAGGGCGCCTACAAAGTAACGCAGGGGCTGCTGCAGGAATTCGGCGCGCGGCGCGTGATCGATACGCCGATTACCGAACATGGCTTCGCTGGCGTCGGGGTCGGCGCCGCATTTGCCGGTCTCAAGCCGATCGTCGAGTTCATGACCTTCAACTTCGCGATGCAGGCGATCGACCAGATCATCAACTCGGCGGCAAAGACCCTTTACATGTCCGGCGGCCAGATGGGGTGTTCGATCGTCTTCCGCGGACCGAATGGCGCGGCGGCGCGCGTCGCCGCCCAGCACAGCCAGGATTACTCGGCGTGGTATTCGCAGATTCCGGGGCTGAAGGTCATCGCGCCCTATTCGGCGGCGGACGCGAAGGGATTGCTGAAAGCCGCTATCCGCGATCCCAATCCGGTGATCTTTCTCGAAAATGAAATCCTCTACGGCCACAGCGGCGAAGTTCCGAAGCTGGCCGACTATGTGGTGCCGATCGGCAAGGCGCGGATCGCGCGCGCCGGCGATCACGTGACGCTGGTGGCCTGGTCGAATGGCATGACCTATGCGCTCAAGGCCGCCGACGAACTCGCGAAGGACGGCATCGAGGCGGAGGTGATCGATCTGCGGACGCTGCGGCCGATGGATACGGAGACCATTGTTGCGTCGGTCCAAAAGACTGGACGCGCGGTGGTGGTGGAGGAAGGCTGGCAGCAGTCCGGCGTCGGCGCGGAAATCGCGGCGCGCCTGATGGAGCATGCATTCGATTATCTGGATGCACCGGTCGCGCGCGTGTCGGGCAAGGACGTGCCGATGCCTTACGCCGCCAATCTCGAAAAGCTGGCGCTGCCGTCCGTGGCTGAAGTCGTCGACGCGGCCAAGGCCGTCTGTTATCGCTGAGAAAAGTCGTGGTACGCGCGGATTTAGAGGATGCAGTGATTGATGCTCTGAAATTGCTCGGAGGCGCCGGAACCATTCCGAAAGTAGCCGAGCAGATTTGGATTGCGCGTGAGGCAGATTTAAGGGGAGCAGGTGAACTGTTCTTTACTTGGCAGTACGACATACGTTGGGCGGCTCAGAGACTTCAAGACGCCGGAAGACTCGAGAAAGTGAAGCGCTCAGGTAAGAGCATTTGGGAATTGAGGTAAGTCGGATGCCGATCAACATTCTGATGCCCGCGCTGTCGCCGACGATGGAGAAGGGCAACCTCGCCAAGTGGCTTAAAAAGGAAGGCGACAAGGTGCAGTCCGGCGACGTCATCGCCGAGATCGAGACCGACAAGGCGACGATGGAGGTCGAGGCCGTCGACGAGGGCACCATTGCGAAGATCCTGGTGCCGGAAGGCACAGTAGATGTGCCGGTCAACGATGTGATCGCGATCCTCGCCGGCGACGGCGAGGATGTGAAGGCGGCCGCTGCTGGCGGAGGCGCGGCGCCGGCTTCACCTCTCCCCACCGGGGAGAGGTCGGCTGCGCAGCAGCCTGGCGAGGGGGGGGCACCAGTGCAAAGGGCCGCGCCGTCGCCGACTCCCTCACCCCAACCCTCTCCCCAGAGGGGAGAGGGAGCCGGCCATGCAACGCCGCAGTCTTCTGGAGCCAACGGTCACGCCCGCATCTTCTCCTCGCCGCTTGCGCGCAGGCTGGCGAAGGACGCCGGCATCGATCTGGCGCGCATCGCCGGCAGCGGGCCGCACGGCCGCGTCATCGCGCGTGACGTGGAGGGCGCAAAATCCGGCAAGGGCTTGAAGGCGCCGCAAGCGCCGTCCTTGGCCGGCCCGAGCATTGCGCCGTCGATGTCGGATCAGCAGGTGCGTTCGCTGTTCGAAGAGGGATCCTACGAGGTTGTCCCGCACGACAATATGCGCCGCGTCATTGCCCAGCGTCTCACCCAGTCGATGCAGACCATCCCGCATTTCTATCTGACGATGGACTGCAACATCGACAAGCTGCTCGCCGCGCGTGAGGAGATCAACGCCAATGCGCCGAAGGATGCGGACAAGAAACCGGCCTATAAGCTCTCGGTGAACGACTTTGTGATCAAGGCGCTTGCGGTCGCGCTGCAACGTGTTCCGAATGCCAATGTGAGCTGGACTGAGAGCGGGATGCTCAGACACAAGCATTCCGATGTCGGCGTCGCCGTGGCCATGCCGGGTGGCCTGATCACGCCGATCATCCGCAAGGCGGAAACCTTGCCGCTGTCGGTGATCTCCACTCAGATGAAGGATTTCGCGACGCGCGCGCGGGCCCGCAAGCTGAAGCCGGAAGAGTACCAGGGCGGCACCACTGCGGTATCCAACCTCGGCATGTACGGCATCAAGGATTTCACCGCGGTGATCAATCCGCCGCACGCGACCATTCTTGCGGTCGGCACGGGCGAGCAGCGCGCCATCGTCCGCGACGGCAAGGTCGACGTCGCCAACATGATGAGCGTGACGTTGTCGTGCGACCACCGCGCGGTGGACGGCGCGCTCGGCGCCGAACTGATCGGTGCGTTCAAGGCGCTGATCGAAAATCCCGTGATGATGATGGTGTAGTTCAATCTTCTCCTTCAATGGGCGAAGAGGACGACAAGAAGCGCAGGACAATGGCTGACACATCCTTCGACGTCATCATCATCGGCTCCGGCCCCGGCGGCTACGTCACCGCAATCCGCGCGGCGCAGCTCGGCTTCAAGACCGCGATTGTCGAGAAGCAATATCTCGGCGGCATCTGTCTCAACTGGGGCTGCATTCCGACGAAGGCGCTGCTGCGCTCGGCGGAAATCTATCATTACATGCAGCACGCCAAGGACTATGGCCTGTCGGCGGAGAAGGTCAGCTTCGATCCGAAGGCGGTGGTGCAGCGCTCGCGTGGCGTTTCCAAGCGCCTCAACGACGGCGTCGGCTTTCTGATGAAGAAGAACAAGGTCACGGTGATCTGGGGCGAAGCATCGATCGACGCGCCGGGCAAGATCACGGTGAAGAAGTCGCCGGTCGAAGCCCCCAAGGGCGCGCTGGGTGAAGGAACCTATCAGGCCAAGCACATCATTCTCGCCACCGGCGCCCGGCCGCGCGCGCTGCCGGGTCTCGAACCCGACAAGAAACTGGTCTGGACCTATTTCGAGGCGATGGTGCCGGACCGCATGCCGAGGTCGCTGCTGGTGGTCGGCTCGGGCGCGATCGGCATCGAGTTCGCCTCATTCTTCCGCACCATGGGCGCGGAGGTGACGGTGGTCGAGGTGCTGCCGCAGATATTGCCCGTCGAGGATGCCGAGATCGCCGGTCTTGCCCGCAAGCGATTCGAGAAGCAGGGCATCAAGATCATGACCTCGACCAAGGTCACCAAGCTTGAGAAGAAGACCGACAGCGTCGTCGCCACCATCGATGACGGCAAGGGCAAGCCGGTCACCGCCGAGTTCGAGCGGGTGATCTCGGCGGTCGGCGTGGTCGGCAACATTGAGAACCTCGGGCTGGAAAAGCTTGGTGTCAAAACCGAGCGGGGCTGCATCGTCATCGACGGCTATGGCAAGACCAACGTGCCCGGCATCTACGCCATCGGCGACGTCGCCGGGCCACCGATGCTGGCGCACAAGGCCGAGCATGAGGGCGTCATCTGCGTCGAAGCCATCAAGGGTCTGCATCCGCATGCGATGGACAAGAACCTCATTCCGGGCTGCACCTATTGCCATCCTCAAGTGGCTTCGGTCGGCCTGACCGAGGCCAAGGCGAAGGAGCAAGGTCGCGATATACGGGTCGGCCGCTTCCCGTTCGTCGGCAACGGCAAGGCGATCGCGCTCGGCGAGGATCAGGGCCTGATCAAGGTGATCTTCGACAAAAAGACCGGGCAACTGCTCGGCGCGCACATGATCGGCGCGGAAGTCACCGAACTGATCCAGGGCTATGTGGTGGCGATGAACCTCGAGACCACCGAGGAAGAACTGATACACACAGTCTTCCCGCATCCGACGCTGTCGGAAATGATGAAGGAAGCGGTGCTCGACGCTTATGGCCGGGTTCTGAACATCTGAGGCGCCCCACCTTCGCAGGATAGCCCAGCGCCGGGACGATCCGCCGGATATATGAGCGGGCGGTCGTCGCCCGCCATGTGCGTGGTTGCCGCGGGGCAACGAATGTTGCGTAGGGGCAACACTGCTTGAACATTTAACCTTCCCGGCAGGCAAGACTTGCCTGCGCCGCTATTTGGCCACACGCCTTCATGAAATCATTCTAAGCATCTTGGCGATCGGGATTTTCGACCCGATCTGCCTAAGGGCATGGGGATTTCGCCTGATGGGCCGGGCGCGATCTCCAGAACGATACGGTCCCGGGACACGGGTTCGCGATGGACGCGAAAACGAACATCAAGGCGAGGCTGCCGAGCCGGCATGTGACCGAAGGTCCCGAGCGTGCGCCGCATCGCTCCTATCTCTATGCCATGGGACTGACGACAGCCCAGATTCATCAACCCTTTGTCGGCGTCGCTTCATGCTGGAATGAAGCTGCGCCGTGCAATATTTCGCTGATGCGTCAGGCGCAGGCGGTGAAGAAAGGCGTGGCCTCCGCAGGAGGCACCCCGCGCGAGTTCTGCACCATCACAGTCACCGATGGCATCGCGATGGGCCACGACGGCATGCGCTCGTCGCTGCCATCGCGCGAGGCGATCGCTGACTCCGTCGAGCTCACCATACGGGGCCACGCCTATGATGCGCTGGTCGGCCTTGCAGGCTGTGACAAGTCGCTACCGGGGATGATGATGGCGATGGTCCGGCTGAATGTGCCGTCGATCTTCATCTATGGCGGCTCGATCCTCCCCGGCAATTTCCGTGGACAGCCGGTGACCGTGCAGGACATGTTCGAGGCGGTCGGCAAGCATTCCACCGGCGAATTCTCAGATGCCGATCTCGACGAGATTGAGCGAGTGGCATGCCCCTCCGCCGGTGCCTGCGGTGCGCAGTTCACCGCCAACACGATGGCGACGGTCTCGGAAGCGATCGGGCTGGCGCTGCCCTATTCCGCCGGCGCGCCGGCTCCTTACGAAATCCGCGATTCCTTTTGCATGGCCGCAGGCGAGCAGATCATGGCATTGATCAGCGCCAATATCCGGCCGCGGGATATCGTCACCCGCAAGGCGCTGGAGAACGCCGCAGCGGTGGTCGCGGCTTCGGGCGGCTCCACCAACGCGGCGCTGCACCTGCCGGCCATCGCCCATGAGTGTGGCATTAAGTTTGACCTGTTCGATGTGGCCGAAATCTTCAAAAAGACACCATATGTCGCGGATTTGAAACCGGGTGGCCGCTATGTCGCCAAAGACATGTTTGAAGTTGGTGGCATACCGCTGCTGATGAAGACCTTGCTCGACCATGGCTTCCTGCATGGCGACTGCCTGACCGTCACCGGGCGCACCATCGCGGAGAACCTGAAGTCGGTAAAATGGAACCCTCATCAGGACGTTGTGCGACCTGCCGACAATCCGATCACCGTGACGGGTGGGGTTGTCGGTCTGAAAGGGAATTTGGCCCCGGAGGGTGCGATCGTGAAGGTCGCTGGCATGTCGGAGTTGAAGTTTACCGGCCCGGCGCGCTGTTTCGACCGCGAGGAAGATGCGTTCGAGGCGGTCAAGAATCGCACCTATAAGGAAGGCGACGTCATCGTCATCCGCTATGAGGGGCCGCGTGGCGGCCCCGGCATGCGGGAAATGCTGGCGACCACTGCGGCGCTCTACGGCCAGGGCATGGGCGGCAAGGTGGCCCTGATCACTGATGGACGTTTCTCCGGTGCCACGCGCGGATTCTGCATCGGCCACGTCGGGCCGGAAGCCGCCGTGGGCGGCCCCATCGCGCTGCTGCGGGATGGCGATATCATTGAAATCGATGCGGTTGCGGGCAAGCTCGACGTCCGGTTGTCGGATGCCGAACTTGCGGAGCGCAAGACGAATTGGACGCCGCGCGCGAGCGATTGTCGTTCGGGCGCGCTGTGGAAGTATGCCCAGCAGGTCGGACCTGCGGTGGATGGCGCCGTGACCCATCCGGGCGGGGCGCATGAGAAACAGTGTTATGCGGATATCTGAGCGTATCGTTGTTGCGTTGAGTGTGGGCTTCGCGTTGGCGGGCGCTCCGGCGTTTGCCTTCGAGGGGACTACGGTAGGCCAGGATCCCTCGCTTCCGGTCGCCGCCGCGCCGCCGGTCGGCGCCGCCGGGGTGCTGCGCAAATCGGCACCGTCGAACAACTCGCTCACCGCCTTGCAATACGCCGCCGAGGACGGCCATCCGATCGCCCAGTGGAAACTGGGGCGCATGTACGCCAAAGGCGACGGCGTCGCGCAGGATGACCTGCGGGCCTTTCAGTATTTCAGCCGGATTGCGAACGCGCATGCCGAGGACAGCCCCCACGCCCCGCAGGCCGGAGTTGTCGCCAATGCTTTCGTCGCCCTCGGCCGCTATTATCTTGCCGGCATTCCCAATTCCAAGATCAAGGCCGATGCGGAACGCGCCCGCGAGATGTTCTCCTATGCCGCCTCCTATTTCGGCAATGCCGATGCGCAATACGATCTGGCGCGACTTTACCTCAACGGCATCGGTGCGCCGCGCGATCCCAAATACGCAACGCGCTGGCTCGGCCTCGCCGCGCAGAAAGGCCAGCATCAGGCACAGGCGCTGCTTGGCCAGATGCTGTTCAATGGCGATCACCTGCCGCGGCAGGCGGCCCGCGGCCTGATGTGGCTGACGCTGGCGCGTGATAGCGCCGGTCCGGAAGAAACCTGGATCACCGATAGCTATAACAAGGCGATCGCCAGGGCTTCCGAGGACGATCGTGCCATGGCGCTGAAAATGCTCGAGCACTGGGTGCAGGGCCGCCGTGAGTGAGCCAGCCGGCGGCGGCTCGCGCTGTTTCAAGGAGGCGGCCCGGCTTTAAGGCGAACGAGCTCTGGCTGTTTTTCCGTTGCCTCTCCGATCTATTCGAAATCCAGATCGATCCATATCGGAACGTGATCGGACGGCTTTTCCCAGGCGCGGACATATTTATCGATGCCAACGCCGGTGAGGCGGTCGCTCGCCTGCGGCGATAGCAGCAGATGGTCGATGCGCAGACCGTTGTTCTTTTGCCAGGCGCCGGCCTGATAGTCCCAGAACGTGTACTGGCCGGGAGCATCGGTGGTGGCGCGTAGCGCATCGGTAAGGCCAAGGCCCAGCAGGGCATGAAAGCGCTCGCGGGTTTCGGGCCGAAACAGGGCGTCATCGATCCACGAATTCGGATTGAAGACGTCGCGCCCCGAAGGAATCACATTGAAGTCGCCCGCCAGCACCAATGGCTCTTCAGTCTTCAATCGCTTGTCGGCGTAGTCGAATAGCCGCGACATCCAGTTCAGCTTATAGGGATATTTCTCTGTATTCGGCGGATTGCCGTTCGGCAGATAAAGGCAGGCCACCCGTAGCGCGCCTCGCTTCAGAGAGACCACGCCTTCGAGGAAACGGGCATGGGCGTCCTCGGGGTCGCCGGCCAAGCGGGACGTGGTTTCGTCGAACGGCAGTCGCGAAAGCAGCGCCACCCCGTTGAAAGTCTTCTGACCGTGGGTGACGACGTTGTAGCCAAGGGCTTCAACGGCTTCGCGCGGAAAGGCCTCGTCCACGCATTTGATCTCCTGCAGGCAGGCGATGTCCGGCTTGCACTCGCTGAGCCAGGTCAAGAGGTGGTCGAGGCGCTGGCGCACCGAATTGACGTTCCAGGTGGCGATTCGCATCGATGGCACGGCCTCTTCAAAATGGTGACGGCAAGGACGGTTCAGCTGGCAGCGAGATCGCAGCCGGAGCAATCCCGACCCAGTATCGAATATACCGGCCTGTGCGGCAGCGGGATAGGGAAGGCTGCGGGCAGCCTGATCGATCCCAGCACGAGAATGTTTCTCCACGAATCGCCGGCCGGGCAGAACGGCTTCGACCGCGGCAAAGCGGGAGCGTTGCCGTTGTGCAGCAGGCGTCCAAAAAACTGCGTGCCGGATGGGTGGGGCGCCGGTTTGTGTTTGCCGTGCTCCCTCCGTAGCGACATCCTGTCTGTGACGTCGGGCCGCACCGGATTCGCGACCTCGGCCAGACGTTCCGGTGGGCTCGGCGTGGAGATGAAAATGAGGACAACAAAAACAATAATGATCGGGTCGGTCGCGGTCTTGCTTGCCGTCGGCGGGGCGCAGGCGGCGGATCTGCCGCTCAAGGCCAAGGCCGTGGAATATGTGAAGGTCTGCTCGTTGTATGGCGCGGGCTTCTACTACATCCCGGGCACCGACACCTGCATCAAGCTTGGCGGCTATCTACGTGCCGATACATCGTTCAACGCCAGCGGCGCGTACGACGCGCCGCGGTGGAACGGGCCGGTGACGCGCGCGTCCAACGATTACATTGCGCGGGCGCGACAGACCATCAACATCGATACGCGGACCGCGACTGAATACGGCGTGGTTCGCACCTATTTCGATGTGCGATTCAACTGGACCACGGGCGGCGCGGTCCGTGCGGGCAGCGATGACGCGATCGGCGGCGGCAGCAATACGGGTGTCGGCGTTTATTACGCGTTCATCCAGTTTGCCGGTTTCACCATGGGCAAGGCGGTGTCGCAATTCTCCGCGCCATGGACCGGCTTTCCCGGAAACAACACCTCTTATTTGATCGGCGGTCAGGATATCGACACCGGCATCAACCAATTGGCGTACACTGCGCAGTTCGGCAACGGCGTTTCGGCATCGGTCAGCCTTGAAGATGCGAGCGGCCTCAGCCCGGGAAGTGCCGGAAATTCCTACACGCGCGCCCCGCTTTATGACGCAACATCGGGCTTTACGCTGGCCAGCAATTGGGCCGGCTCGAACATTCCCGATATCGTCGGTCAACTGCGCGTGGATCAGGCCTGGGGCCTGGTCCAGGTGTCGGCTCTCGCGCATCAGCTCCGCGCGGGTCCTTATGGCTATTTTGGTGGCGCGATCGGGGCTCCCCATCCGGATGACGCGTGGGGCTTCGCAGCCCAGCTCGCATTTTCGCTGAAAAACTTGCCGACCGGGCAGGGCGATACCATCAATGTGAGTGTCGGTTATGCGGACGGTGCGTCGCGCAATATCATCGGCGGCGTCAGCCCGGACAGCTTCCAGATCTGGGGTGCCGGTAACACGCGCGTGGCTTATGCCTATTCGAGCGACGGCGTGTTCGGAGCCGGCGGGAACATCCAGAAGACGCAGGCCTGGGGTCTGCGGGGCGCGTTCAACCATAATTGGGATGCGTATTGGTCATCGTCGCTGTTCGGCTCCTATACGCAGGTCCGCTACAACGACACCGCCAAGGCTCTTCTCGCCGGATCGTCGATCTGTTCTGGACTCCTTGCCTGCAATCCAGACTTCAACATTTCCCAGCTCGGTCTGGTCACGCGCTGGGCTCCGGTCAAGAATCTGACCTTCTCAGGCGAGGTGATGTACACCTACATCGACCAGAAGAACGTGGGTGTGGCCGCAATCACCGGTGCGACGCTGGCGAGCGAGGGAACGTGGACTTTCGGCGTCCGTGCCCAGCGCAATTTCTGACCGGCTGATTGTAAAGCAGGTATCGAACAGCCGAACCACGCGGCTGAATGGTCCAGGGGCGGCAATCAGCCAGAGAGCTGCTGATTGCCGTCCGTCTGGCCAGCCCCCGGCGCCCGGCGGCTTCAGCCGGAATGCCTGGCGAGCAACCACATGACAAAGTTGTCACTAACGACGACCGCAGATTCTGCCGTAACGCGTATCCCGATCCGGGGCGGTGTGGTAAAGCGATACGCTGAAACGGTAGTCCAAGGGACTGAAGCTGTGTGTGTTTCTGGCGCATGCGGGTTCGGCACAGGTGGTTATGGCAAAGCGCGGTTGGATCATTGCGGCAGCCTTGCTGGCGGCAAGCGGCGTCGTCGTCTACCAGACTCGGGCCTCCTGGTACGGCGGGGATACGGCTGCGAAACAGGGACTGCCCGCTCGCAAGGTGGTCGTCGAGGTCGCCAAGGCGGTCAAGCAATCGGTTCCCGTGGATGTCGAAGCGATCGGCACGGTGACGCCGATCTCCAGCGTCGCGCTCAAGTCACGCATCGAAACCACGATCATCGGCGTGCACTTCGAAGACGGTGCCCGCGTCAAGCAGGGCGATCTGCTCTTCACGCTCGACGCGCGCCAGATCGACGCCCAGATCGAGCAGGCCGAGGGAACATTGGCGCGTGATCGCGCTCAACTCGCCGGCGCACAGCGCGATCTCAATCGCTATAGCGAACTGATCGGCAAGGGCGCGACGACGCAAGTCAATTTGGATAATGCCAAGACGCAAGCCGACATTCTGATCGGCACCATCAAGGCTGATCAGGCCGCGCTCGACAATCTCAAGGTTCAGAAGAGTTATACGCGCATTCACGCTCCCTTCGACGGACGCATCAGCGCCGCCAATGTCAAGGTCGGAAACTTCGTTCGTCCAGCCGATGTGGCACCACTCGCCACTATCAACCAAATGGCGCCCGTCTACGTCACGTTTGCCGTGCCTCAATCGGTGCTGAGCGACCTGCGCGATGCGATGGGCAGTGGCACGGCGCAGGTGATCGCAACCGTGCCCGGTCGCGAAGCCAGCGAAGAGGGCAAGGTTGCGATGGTGGAAAACACCGTCGATGCCACCACCGGTATGGTGACTGTGCGCGGTATCATGGACAATGGCCGCGAGGCTCTCTGGCCCGGAACACTGGTCAACACGCGTCTGATCGTTCGCCGCGAGAGCGCGGTCGTGGTACCATCGGCTGCGGTGCAACGGAGCCAGAAGGGCGACTTCGTATTCGTGGTCGCCGAAGGCAAGGCCAAGGTGCAGCCGGTCACGGTCGCGCGGACCGCTTCGGGCAGTTCGGTGCTATCGTCCGGGCTCGCCGGAGACGAGCAGGTCGTCGTCGAAGGGCAACTTCTGCTGCGGGATGGCACGCTGGTTCAGTTGCGGGAACGCAAGGCAGGAGCCTGACGGATGACGCTCTCTGAGCTCTGTATCCGCCGCCCGGTTCTGACGACGCTGTTGACGGCGTCGATCATTGCGTTCGGAATTTTTGGTTTCCGCCTTTTGCCCGTCTCGGCGCTGCCGAAAGTCGACTTTCCGACCATCGCCGTGACCGCAACGCTTCCCGGCGCCAGCGCCGACACCATGGCAGCATCGGTCGCCGGCATCATCGAACGCCAGCTCTCGACCATTGCCGGCATTTCATCGATGTCGTCGCAATCCTCGCAGGGCCAGTCGACCATCACCATTCAGTTCGATCTCAATCGCAACATCGATGCGGCCTCGCTCGATGTGCAGACGGCGCTGACCATCGCGCAGCGGCGACTGCCGATCGAGATGACGATTCCGCCGAGTTTCCGCAAAGTGAACCCGGCGGATTATCCGGTGATCTATCTCTCGCTGTCGTCCGACACGCTGCCGCTATCGGCCGTGAACGAATATGGTGAGATCACAGTGGGACAGACGCTGTCGCAAATTCCAGGCGTCGCGCAGGTTCTGATCTACGGAAGCCAGAAGTTCGCAATCCGTGTGCAGGTCGACCCGCAAGCCGCGGCAGCGCGTGGTCTGACCCTGGACGACGTGCGCACCGCTGTCGCCAATGCGAATTCGAGCACGCCGGTCGGAACCCTGAACGGTCCCAAGCAGGACGTGGCGCTGGTGGCCTCGGGCCAGATGCCGAAGGCGTCCGAATACAGCCAGGTCATCGTCGCGTGGCGCAACGGATCGCCGGTGAAACTCGACGAGATCGCGACCACCTACGATAGTGTCGAGAACGACAAGATCGCGACCTGGCTCAACGGCGATCGGTCCATCGTCCTAGCGATCCAGAAACAGCCGGATGCCAATCTCGTCGAGGTCGTGGACGGCGTCCGTTCGAAGCTACCGGCGCTGCGGGCGCAAATTCCGCCCTCGGTGTCCGTCGATGTGATGATGGATCGCTCGATCTCGATCCGCCAGGCGGTGGCCGACGTCGAAGAGACGCTCATGATCGCCGTGGTGCTGGTGATCCTGGTGATCTTCCTGTTCCTGCGCTCGGCCTCGGCGACGTTTATTCCCGCGCTCGCGGTTCCGATCTCGCTGATCGGCACCTGTGCGATGATGTATCTGTTCGATTTCTCGATCAACAACATGACGCTGCTGGCGCTAACGCTGTCGGTGGGTTTCGTCGTCGACGATGCCATCGTCATGCTCGAGAACATCATGCGTCACATCGAGGAGGGAATGCGGCCCTTCGAGGCCGCGCTGAAAGGTGCGCGCGAGATTGGCTTCACCATCATTTCGATCACGTTCTCGCTGATTGCGGTGTTCATCCCGGTTCTGCTGATGGGCGGCATTGTCGGCCGCGTCTTTCGCGAATTCGCGGTGACGGTGGCCGTCGCCATCCTGGTGTCCGGATTTGTTTCGCTGACGCTGACGCCGATGCTCTGTGCCCGCGTGCTGCGCGCGCACGATCACGAGAAGCGTCCGAACTTCGTGCTGCGCGGATTCGAGGCGATGTTCGCAGCCTGGCTTCGCGCTTACGAATGGGCCCTCGATCGCGTGCTGGCCTACAAATCAGTGATGCTCGCCGTCACGCTGGCGACGCTGGCGGGCACCGTCTATCTTTATGTCATCGTGCCGAAGGGATTTTTTCCGCAGGAGGATACCGGCTTTTTGATCGGCGTGACTGAAGCTGCGACCGATACCTCGTATGAGGCGATGGCGGAGCGCCAGCAGGCACTCGCGGCATTGCTGCAGGCCGACCCTGCGGTCGAATATATCAACAGCACGGTCGGCTCCGGCGGACCGAACACCACCACCAATTACGGGCGGTTCTTCATTTCGCTGAAGCCGAAAGGCGAGCGCGACGACGTTCAGACCGTCATCGGGCGGCTGCGTCGCACCGCGTTGCAGGTGCCGGGCTTGCAGGCGTTCTTCCAGAGCATTCAGAATCTCAATATCGGCGGCCGTATTTCCAAGAGCCAGTATCAATACGTGTTGCAGAGCGGCGATACCGAAGCGCTTTATCGCCTCGCGCCGCAGATGAATGAAATGATATCCAAGGTGCCGGGCCTGCTCGACGTCACCAACGATTTGTACATCAAGAATCCGCAACTCAGCATCGAGGTCGATCGCGAGAAGGCCGCGGTCTTCGGAATCTCCGTCGGCCAGATCCGCAATGAACTGTTCAATGCCTATGGCACGCGGCAGATCGGCACCATCTATATGCCGTCCAACGACTACAAGATCATCATGGAGGCCAAGCCGGAATTCCGAATCGATCCGGCCGATCTGTCGAAGCTTTATGTCAAAACCGCGCAAGGGCGGCCTATTCCGTTGGATGCAGTCGCGCGTATGGTGCCGTCGGTCGGCCCGCTGCAGATCAACCATCAGGGCCAGCAGCCGGCGGTGACGATTTCGTTCAATCTCGCGCCCGGCGTGTCGCTCGGCTATGCGGTCGACAAGATCACCGAGATTGAACGCGAGGCGCGTCTGCCGGTCACCATCGTCACGGGATTTTCCGGCACGGCCCAGGTGTTCCAGGATTCATTGCGTGGGCAGGGCATCCTGATCCTTGCCGCGGTATTCGCCGCGTTCGTGATCCTTGGCATTCTGTATGAAAGCTTCATCCATCCCATCACGATCATCTCTGGCCTTCCGTCGGCGGGCATCGGCGCCATCCTGACGCTGATGCTGTTCAAGATGGAATTGTCGGTGATTGCCATGATCGGCATCGTCATGCTGGTCGGCATCGTCAAGAAGAACGCCATCATGATGGTCGACTTCGCGATCGAGCGGCGGCGCGTCGGCCTGAGCGCCGAGCACGCCATACGTGAAGCCGCGCTCCTGCGTTTCCGCCCGATCATGATGACGACATTCGCCGCGATCTTCGGCACGCTGCCGATCGCACTCGGCACCGGCGCGGGCGCCGAACTGCGTCAGCCGCTTGGTGTCGCGGTCGTCGGCGGTCTGATGGTCTCACAGTTGCTGACGCTGTTCATCACACCGGTGATCTATATCTATCTCGATCGCATCGACCGGAGACTGAAGCGCAAGCTGGAACCGCAACTCGAGGAAGCGGAGCTGGAACGTCCGCATGCGGCAGCCGCGGAATGATGGCGCCGCGACGCTCGCATTATCGCAGTGACATCGTCGACGGGCAGGGGAAGCTGACGCGGGAATGGCATGCGCTGTTTGAGCGCTACCTGGATCGTTTCTGATGGTTCGGACACCTGGGTGCCGGAGCGCTGGCAGCGCTACGGCGAGATCATGGTGGAGGATCGCGGCTGGCTCGCGCAACTGCCGCCCGCCGCCGCCAGGAAAATCGCGTACGGCAACGCGCACGCGTTGTTCGCATTGAAATAATAGCGGATCAGACCGAAAAGCTGGTGCCGCAGCCACAGGACGCGGTGGCGTTCGGATTGTTGACGCGGAACGATGCGCCGATCAGGTCGTCGACGAAATCCACTTCGGAGCCCGCGAGGAACGGCGCGGAAGCCGGGTCCACCAGCACCACGGCGTTGTCACGTGCGATCACGAGGTCGTCTTCAGCGCGCGCGCGCTCGACGTCGAACTTGTATTGGAAGCCGGAACAGCCACCGCCTTCGACGCTGATGCGCAGCATCGCGCCGCTCCCCTCGGACTGGAGAATTTCGCCAATACGGCGGGCAGCCCGCTCGCTGATGGTGACGCTGGTGTCCGTCATCGTCTCGCTCCGAAATCGCGGCCTATGTCGGCCCCGAATTGTATATATCGCAAACCATAGTTAAGTGTGGCGCGCAGCGGAATCAAACATTGGAAGGACTAAAATCGCCGTGTCCGTCGGAATGGCTGCCCCGCAGCAGGTTTATGCCTGCGATCCCGCCCGGAGCCGGGGGCGGCAGTTCGACGAGCCGCCGAGCGCCACCCGAAGCGCCTTTCGGCGGGATTGCGACCGGATCATCCATTCGACCGCCTTTCGCCGCCTCAAGCACAAGACGCAGGTCTTCGTCTTTCACGAGGGCGATCATTATCGCACCCGGCTGACCCACTCCCTGGAGGTGGCCCAGATCGCCCGTGCGCTGGCGCGCCAACTCGGGCTCGACGAAGACCTGACGGAAGCGCTGGCGCTGGCCCATGATCTTGGCCATCCGCCATTCGGCCATGCCGGCGAACGGGCGCTGGATCGTTGCCTCAAGGACTACGGCGGCTTCGACCACAACGCGCAGACATTGCGGGTGGTCACCGCGCTGGAGCACCGCTACCCGAGGTTCGACGGGCTCAACCTGACCTGGGAGACATTGGAAGGGATCGTCAAGCACAATGGTCCGCTATTGGACCGTTGCGGCCCCGATGCGGACCGTGAGCTGCCGGTCGGCATCGCCGAGTTCAATCTCGTCTACGATCTGGAGCTGTGGAGTTTCGCTTCATTGGAGGCGCAGGTCGCTGCCGTCGCCGACGATATTGCCTACGATGCGCACGACATGGACGACGGCTTGCGTGCCGGCCTGTTCGGCATCGACGACCTCGCGCGCGTCCCGATGATGGCGCGGCTGATCGAGGAAACCAGGCAGCGCTATCCGGGGCTGGCAGAACCGCGTTTTGGCGCCGAACTGATCCGCGAACTGATCTCCTGTCTGATCGGGGCGGTGGTGAGCGAAACGCGCGCGCGTCTCGCCACGGCAAAGCCGGCGAGCGTCGATGAGGTGCGCCATCACGCCGGAACTCTGGTGACCTTCACCGCCGAGATGGCGCGGGAGGAAGCGGCCATCAAGGCGTTTCTGAAGCAACACATGTACCGCCACAGCCGTGTCATGCGGGTGATGGGCGATGCCGAACGGGTCGTGAGCGATCTGTTCGCGCATTACCGGGCGAACTCCGACGATCTGCCGCCGGAATGGCTGCCGCCGGGGGGCTGTGAACCCGAGGCGGATTTCGCCCGCCGCGTCTGCAACTACATCGCCGGAATGACCGACTTGTATGCGCTGACCGAACACCGGCGGATTTTTGACTCGACCCCGGATTTGCGTTAGGCGGCGCGAAGGGCGGTGCTGCCAGCCGCGCGCGGACCATGCCCTCATTCTGACCAACCGAGCGACATATTCATGGCCGAGCCCGTCATCCAACTGCATCCCTTCGCTTCCATGCTTGCCCGGGTGCAGGGGGTCTGCCGCACCCTGGCCGCGGAAGGGGTATTGCCGGCGGGGATCGATCTGTCCCGGGTGGTGGTCGAGCCGCCCCGCGACGCATCCCATGGGGATATGGCAACCAACGTGGCGATGGTGCTCGCCAAGGAGGCCAAGACCAAGCCGCGTGACCTCGCCGAGCGCATTGCGGACGGCCTGCGCGCCGATCCGTGGGTGGCTTCGGTCGATGTTGCCGGTCCGGGTTTCATCAACCTGACGCTGCGGCCGACGGTCTGGATCGACGAACTGCGGAACATCCTGGGCGCGGGCGCGCGCTATGGCCGCAGCCAAATGGGAACCGGGCAGAAGGTCAACGTCGAATACGTCTCCGCCAATCCGACCGGTCCGATGCATGTCGGCCACTGCCGCGGCGCCGTTTTCGGGGATGCGCTGGCGAGCCTTCTCGCTTTCGCTGGCTATGATGTCACGCGCGAATACTACATCAACGATGCCGGCGCCCAGGTCGACGTGCTGGCGCGCTCCGCTTTCCTGCGCTATCGCGAGGCGCTCGGCGAGAAGATCGGCGAGATCCCGGACGGCCTTTATCCCGGCGATTACCTCAAGCCGGTTGGCGAGGCGCTGGCGAAGCAGCACGGCGACGCACTGCTCAAGCAGTCGGAAGCCGAATGGCTGCCGGGCGTACGCACCACCGCGATCGCCATGATGATGGAGATGATCCGCGCCGATCTCGCGGCGCTCAACATCACGCACGAAGTGTTCTTTTCGGAGCGCTCGCTGATCGAACGCGGCAGCGATCGCGTCAAGGAAACCATCGCGTTTCTCCGCGCAAAGGGCGACGTCTATGAAGGCCGTCTGCCGCCGCCGAAGGGAGCGCCGGTGGAGGATTGGGAAGATCGCGAGCAAACGCTGTTTCGCGCCACTACCTATGGCGACGATGTCGATCGTCCGTTGTTGAAGTCCGACGGCAGCTACACGTATTTCGCGTCCGACATCGCCTACCATAAAACCAAGTACGACAGGGGATTTCGCGATCTCGTTGACGTCTGGGGCGCGGATCACGGCGGTTACATCAAGCGGATGCAGGCGGCGATCAAGGCGGTGACCGGTGGTGAAGCGGCGCTCGACGTCAAGATCGTGCAACTCGTCAAGTTGCTGAGGAACGGCGAGCCGGTGAAGATGTCGAAACGCGCCGGCGATTTCGTCACGTTGCGCGAAGTGGTCGATGAAGTCGGCAGCGATGCCGTGCGCTTCATGATGCTGTTCCGCAAGAATGACGCGGTGCTGGATTTCGATCTCGCCAAGGTGATCGAGCAGTCCAAGGACAATCCGGTCTTCTATGTGCAGTACGGTCATGCGCGCGGCCACTCGATCTTCCGAAATGCACGGGAAGTGGTCGCCGATCTGCCGGAAGATGACGCCGGACGATTGAAATTCCTGCGGGGGGCGAAGCTGGAGCGTCTGACCGATCCCGCCGAACTTGATTTAATTCGTCGCCTGGCCCTTTACCCTCGCACGCTGGAGGCGGCCGCGGCCGCCCATGAGCCCCACCGGGTCGCTTTCTATCTCTATGATCTTGCCAGCGAATTTCACGCCCTTTGGACAAAGGGACGTGATGCGCCTCATTTACGCTTCATTATGAATAATGATGCAGAAATTACCCTATCGCGTCTGGCTCTGGTTCAGGGCGTGGTCTCGGTCTTGGCATCCGGTCTCGCCGTCCTCGGCGTCGATGCCCCGGTCGAGATGAGATAGAGTAATTGGGGGTTGCCGGCGGCATGGGGTGCGCTGGCATTCCGGTAGCGGCTGTTTCGTTAGAATGACGGGTCGGCGCTTTCCCGAAGGGGATGCATCATCACAATGGCTGATCGATATCACGAACGAACATACGCCGCGGCAGATGCCATCGACCGCGACCGTCATCTGACCGCGAAGGCCGAAAACGATCCTCTCGCCGAACTTGCCCGTTTGATCGGCCAGTCCGACCCCAACGCCGATTTCGGTCTCGATCGCGCCGCCGAGCCACGGCGGTCTCATGGGCGCCAGCCACTTCGCGCGGCCCGGACCGAGCAGGATTCCGACGTGCATCCGGCCGGACCGCCGCCGTGGATGCGCAATCGCGAGACTGCGCAAGCTCCGATGGCTGAAGAACCCAGCGTTCCGCGCGACGTCCATCCGCTTCGCCGCTACGCCGCCGCGCATCATCTGCCAGATCCCACCTATCAGGCACCCCGGGTCCAGCCCGAGCCCGATCCGGCGGGTCGCTACGACGAAGCGCTGTACGGTCCGGCGGATGCCGCCATGGATGCGGCTGCATACGGACATGCGCAACATCCTGGCTATCAGGACGATTATTCCTATCAGGACGACTACGCCGACGAGGACGAACCGGCACCGCGCCGGAAAGGCGTATCGATGGTTGTGGCGATTATCGCGCTTGCGGTGGTCGGCACGGGCGCGGCATTCGCCTATCGCACCTTTGTCAGGACGCCGCGCAGCGGCGAACCGCCGATCATCAAGGCCGATGCCGGCCCCAACAAGGTGGTGCCGCCCTCGGCGGAGAATTCCAGCAAGCAGATTCAGGATCGGATGGCCGCCGGAAACGCGGCTGAACAACTGGTTCCGCGTGAGGAGCAGCCGGTCGACGTCAAGGATATTGCCCAGTCCGGACCGCGGGTCGTGTTTCCCCCGCTGAACCAGAATGCCAATCCGCCGTCGACCGCTAGCGTGGCGCCGGGCAACAAGCTTGCCGCCAACGGTGGCAGCGCCGCAGCGGTCGGGGGGACCGAGCCCCGCAAGATCAAGACGCTGATGGTGCGCTCCGACGATGCCAACGCCGCCGCAGCCGAGCCGGTGACTGCACGCGCACCGGCTCCCGTGCCCGCGCCGCCTGCGACCACACGCGCCGCGGCCGCACCGGTCAATGCGGCGCCCGCCGCGAATGCGCCGCTGTCGTTGGCGCCGCAGGCTGCGCCGAGCCGGGTGGCCTCGGTCAATCCCGCGCAGGCGGAGCCGGCAACGACGACCGGCGGCTATGTGGTGCAGGTCTCCTCGCAGCGCAGCGAGGCTGACGCCCGGGCCTCCTTCAAAGTCCTGCAGCACAAGTTTCCGTCGGCACTGGGGTCCCGCAGCCCGCTGATCAAGCGCGCCGACCTTGGATCGAAAGGCGTCTATTACCGCGCCATGGTCGGCCCGTTCGGCTCCTCGGAGCAGGCGGTCCAGTTCTGTGGCAGCCTGAGGTCCGCCGGCGGCCAGTGCGTCGTCCAAAGGAATTAACGGCGGTTTCCTTGACCCGTGGGGTCCGCGCGGGCTAATCGCGCTAGCGTGGTGGTTCAGAAGTTCACTTCATTGATCGCCGCGTGTGCATCAAGCGAATTTCCGAGCCTGAACCACACTAGAACCGCGAATCGCTAGTGTTTTTTTCTAATCTGAAGTTCACCTTGAGTGCGCCGCGTGAGGTGACGAACTTCAGATTGGAACACTAGAATGAATGCCCGTGCTTTTATCTCCGGCGTTTCCGGACAGACCCTGACAGCGGACGAACGCGCCTTCCTGCGCGAGCAGCAGCCGTGGGGCTTCATTCTCTTCAAGCGCAATGTCGATAGCCCAGCCCAGGTCCGGGACCTGGTGGCGAGTTTGCGGGACTGCATCGGTAGTCCCGATGCGCCGGTCCTGATCGATCAGGAGGGCGGCCGGGTCCAGCGGCTGGGGCCGCCACATTGGCCGATTTATCCTCCGGGCGCAGTGTTCGGCGTGCTGTACGATCAATCGCCCGATCTCGGCCTGCGGGCCGCGCGGCTGGCGGCGGCGCTCATCGCATGCGATCTCGCCGACCTCGGCGTGACTGTCGATTGTCTGCCACTGGCCGACGTTCCAGTCTCCGGGGCCGACGCCGTGATCGGCAACCGGGCCTATGGAACCGAGCCAGGCAAGGTCGCCGCGATTGCCCGTGCCGTCGCCGACGGGTTGCGACAAGGCGGGGTTCTGCCGGTTCTCAAACATATTCCGGGCCATGGCAGAGCGACCGCCGACAGTCATTTGCGGCTTCCGGTCGTTGAAACGCCTCGCGCGGAACTGGATCGGACGGATTTTGCGGCATTCCGGCCCTTGGCGGACCTGCCGATGGCGATGACCGCACATGTTGTGTTTAGCGCCATTGATCCTGCCCAACCCGCGACGACTTCTGCGACAATGATTGCAGACGTGATTCGCGGCGCGATCGGGTTCCAGGGTCTGTTGATGAGTGATGACGTGTCGATGAACGCGCTGGCCGGATCGATTGCCGAGCGGACGCGCGCGATTTTTGCCGCGGGCTGCGACATTGTCCTGCATTGCAACGGCAATCTCGACGAGATGCGCGCGGTTGCGAGCGAGACGCCCCTGCTGGCGGGTGCCGCCCGCAGTCGCGCTGCAGCGGCACTGGCGGCGCGCACGGCGCCTGATCCGGATTTTGATCGCGAGGCCGGGCGGAACGAACTGGAGATACTGATCCGCCGGGTCGGGGAGATGACTGTATGAGCGCGGAAATTTTGTCGTTCGAGACCGGCCGGCCGGCCGTCGCCGAACGGGCCGAGGACGATCAGGCGCTGGTCGTCGATGTCGAGGGCTATGAAGGTCCGCTCGACCTCCTGCTCAACCTGGCTCGTCAGCAGAAGGTCGACCTCGCCAAGATTTCGATTCTCGCACTCGCCGATCAATACCTCGCCTTCATCGAAGCCGCACGGAAGATTCGCCTTGAACTCGCCGCCGACTATCTGGTGATGGCGGCATGGCTGGCATTCCTGAAATCGCGGCTGCTGTTGCCCGAGCCGCCGGCCGAGGAAGGGCCGAGCGCGGAGGAGATGGCGACCGCGCTCGCCAATCGCCTGCGTCGGCTTGAAGCGATCCGCGAGGCGGCGAACCGGCTGATGGCGCGGCCGCAACTGCAGCGCGACATCTTCATGCGCGGCCAGCCGGAATCGATCGCCGAAATCAAGCATCCGAAATTCACGGCGACGTTGTTCGATCTGCTGAGCGCCTATGCGGCGCAGCGGCAGCAGCGCGTATTGGCTAGCGTCCATCTCGCCAAGCGCACCGTCTGGTCGCTCGCCGAGGCGCGGGCATCGCTGGAGCGTCTCGTCGGCGCCGCCGAGGAGTGGAGCTGCCTGGACGAATACCTCACGGCCTACGTGCTCGATCCCTCGCAGCGCGCGACGGTGTTCGCATCGAGCTTCGCCGCCGCACTCGAACTGGTGCGCGAAGGAACGATGGAAGTGAATCAGAAGCAGGCGTTCGCGCCTCTGTATTTTCGCAAGCGGACGCCGGTCGCGACGCCCGATGCAACGGCTGCTCCGGACACACCGGTGCAGTAAGTGGAAGAAGGAGACACCGCCATGGCAAGTCTGGCTGAAAAGCGCGTCGAGCACCTCGAGGTCGTCGAGGAGCATATCGACCACGTCGAGCAGTCCAGCGCGCAGCCCGAGGCGCGGCCTGAAGAATTGCGTCTCCTCGAAGCCTTGCTGTTCGCTTCGTCCGAACCGCTCGACACCGCAGCGCTTGCCAAGCGCATGCCGGAAGGCGTCGACGTCAAGGCAGCGCTCGCGCAGTTGCAGGCCGACTACGCGATGCGCGGCGTCAACCTGGTGCGCGTTGCCAACAAGTGGACCTTCCGCACCGCCGGCGACCTGGCATGGCTGATGACGCGCGAGAGCACCGAGACGCGCAAGCTGTCGCGCGCGGCGATCGAGGTGCTCGCTATCATCGCTTATCATCAGCCGGTGACGCGCGCCGAGATCGAAGACATTCGCGGCGTCGTCACCTCGAAGGGGACGCTCGATGTGCTGCTGGAGACTGGATGGATTCGTCCGCGCGGCCGCCGCAAGACGCCGGGCCGTCCGCTGACCTTCGGCACCACCGAAGCGTTCCTGTCGCAGTTCAGCCTCGAAGCGCTGAGCGATCTGCCGGGCCTTGAAGAACTCAAGGGCACGGGTCTTCTGGATTCCCGTCTTCCGGCCGGCTTCAGCGTTCCAGTGCCTTCCGACGATCCGACGCTGCGCGAAGACGAGGAGCCATTGGAAGACGGCGAGCTCGAACTGGCTTTGGCCCCCGCCGTGGAACCCGAAGGCGACGGCGAAGGCTGAGTTTATCGGGGCATTTCCGCGATCAAGGCGAGCGACAACCTCGACTAATGCCGGTGATTTGACGCGGCTTAAGTTCTTGTTTTTGGCGCCCTCGCAGCCTAGGTTCAGGCGAGATGGAGCCGGCTGCGGCCGTGCGTTTGGAGGAATGCAGGATGGGTTCACTCAGTATTTGGCATTGGATCGTCGTGATCGCGATCGTCCTGCTGCTGTTCGGCCGCGGAAAGATTTCCGACCTGATGGGCGACGTGGCGCAAGGCATCAAGGCCTTCAAGAAGGGCATGCAGGACGACGAAAAGACTGCGGAAAAGTCCGAGCCCGTGAAGACCATCGATCATAACGCGCAGCCCGCCCCGGGTGCGCGGACCGACGTCGGCAGCAAGGTCAGCTAGGCTGCCGGCCGGCGCGGGATTCTTGCGGCAAAGCCGTGGCCGATCCGTGGCAATTGCGGCATGACCGGCCGAGGCCGGTCGCCGGGCGACCATCGCCTCGTGTGAGCGGATTTTCGGATGTTTGACATCGGGTGGAGCGAACTGGTCGTGATCGGCGTCGTGGCGCTGATCGTCATCGGCCCGAAGGAGCTGCCCGGGGTGCTGCGCATGATCGGGCAGTGGATGGGCAAGGTGCGCCGCATGGCGTCCGAGTTCCAGGGCCAGTTCAACGAGGCGATGCGCGAAGCCGAAATGGCCGATCTCAAGAAGTCGTTCGACGAGATCAAGGACACCGCCTCCAGCCTGTCGAAGAACAATCTGCTCACCTCGCTGACCCAGGACGTCAACGACGCCCTCAAGGTCGACGATCTCGACAAGCCGTCGTCGTCCACAGCGCCGGCGTCCGCCTCTGATGCCGCGGCGTCGGCGGCCGAGGCTGCGACAGTGCCGGTGGAAACGCCGGCTTTGGTCGAGACCGAAAGCCACGGCGCGGCATCCGAGCCGCTGGCGATCACCCGCGAGGCGGCGGTGGCGACGGACACACCGGCTCCCGAGGTCAGGCCGTCGGAGGCTCTTGCCCCCGATCGTTACCTGGACGCGGATCTCCGCAAGGATGCGAAAGCGTCATGAGCGCCGAAGACATCGAGGCCAGCAAGGCGCCGCTGATGGACCACCTGATCGAGCTGCGCTCGCGGCTGATCAAGGCGCTGCTGGCGTTCGGCGTCGCGTTCATCCTCTGCTTCGTCTTCGCCAAGCAGATCTACAACGTGCTGGTGTGGCCGTTCGTCTGGGTGGCGGGCCCGGAGAACTCCAAGTTCATCTACACCGCGCTGCTCGAATACTTCATCACCCAATTGAAGCTGGCGATGTTCGGCGCGGGCTTCATCTCGTTTCCGATCGTCGCGGCGCAGATCTATAAGTTCGTCGCGCCGGGTCTCTACAAGCATGAGCGCAAAGCGTTCCTGCCTTATCTGGTGGCGACGCCGTTCTTCTTCGTGCTCGGTTCGCTGGTGGTGTATTTTCTCGTGCTGCCGATGCTGATCCGTTTTTCGCTCGGCATGCAGCAGGCGCCCGGCGCCGAGACCGCGCAGATCGCGCTGTTGCCCAAGGTCGGCGAATATCTGTCGCTGATGATGTCGCTGATCTTCGCCTTCGGCGTCGCGTTCCAGCTTCCGGTGATCCTGACGCTGCTTGGGCGCGTCGGCATTCTCACCTCGAAGCAGTTGCGCGAGAAGCGGCGCTATTTCATCGTCGGCGCCTTCGTCATCGCCGCCGTGCTCACGCCGCCGGACGTCATCAGCCAGATGTCGCTGGCGATCCCGCTGCTGGTTCTCTACGAGGGCTCGATCATCGCGGTGCGGATGGTGGAGAAGAAGGCCGCTGCCAATAACGCCGCACCGGCCGCGTCGCCACCTGCGGAAAGCAATCCGGCGGAGTAGGGGCGGCCGGAATGACGATCTCAGTCGTCATGGCCGGGCTTGTCCCGGCCATCCACGTATTGTTTTGGAGTGTAGGAAGACGTGGTGCCCGGGACAAGCCCGGGCATGACGGAGAGGCTTTGCCAGCTTCTGCCGGACATGCGCCGTTTGAGGTTTCCAAATCCCTCGATTTCGGGTTACTGGATGCCAAATGTTGATTGTTTGCAAATAGAACAACAATCCGCAGTTCGCCGGCCCAGGACCAGACTCCCATGCACGACATCAAATCGATCCGCGACAATCCGGAAGCCTTCGACGCCGCCTTGAAGCGGCGGGGGCTCGGCGCGCTGTCGGAAAGGCTGCTGGCGATCGACGAGACGCGGCGCGCGGCGATCCATGCCTTCGAGCAGGCGCAGGCGCGGCGCAACGCGGCGTCCAAGGAGATCGGCGAGGCTAAGAAGGCCAAGGACGAGGCGCGCGCGTCGCGGTTGATGGCCGAAGTCGCGGACCTGAAGGTCGCGATGCCGCAGCTCGAAGACAAAGCGAAAGCCGCCGACACCGAGTTGCAGAAGGAACTGGCGCAGATTCCCAACCTGCCGCTCGACGAGGTGCCGACCGGCAAGGACGAGCACGACAATGTCGAGCATCACCGCTACGGCGAGAAGCGCGCTTACGCCTTCACGCCAAAGCCGCATTACGATCTCGGCGAAGCGCTTGGCCAGATGGATTTCAACGCGGCGGCAAAAATCTCCGGCGCGCGTTTCGTGGTGCTGAAGAAAAGCCTCGCACGGCTGGAGCGCGCCATCGGCCAGTTCTTTCTCGACGTCCATACCGGCGAACACGGCTATACCGAAGTCAATCCGCCGCTCCTCGTGCGCGACGATGCGATGTTCGGCACCGCGCAACTGCCAAAATTTCGCGAGGATCAGTTCGCGGCAGGTTCGCTGTCCGAGGACAGCAAGGGCTTTTGGCTGATTCCCACCGCCGAGGTACCGCTGACCAATCTCGTGCGCGAGTCCATTCTCGACGAAAAGGAATTGCCGATGCGCCTGACCGCGCTGACGCATTGCTTCCGCGCGGAGGCCGGCGCGGCGGGGCGCGATACGCGCGGCATGATCCGTCAGCATCAGTTCACCAAGGTCGAACTGGTGTCGATCACCACGCCGGAAGAATCGCACAACGAGCACGAGCGCATGTTGGCCTGCGCCGAGGAAGTGCTGCGCCGGCTCGGCCTGCATTATCGCGTCGTGACCTTGTGCACCGGCGACATGGGCTTTGCGTCGCAGAAGACCTACGACATCGAAGTGTGGATGCCCGGCCAAGGTGAAGGCGGCGCCTATCGCGAGATTTCATCCTGCTCGGTGTGCGGCGACTTCCAGGCCCGGCGCATGGATGCGCGCTATCGCGCCGGCGACAACAAGCCGCGTTTCGTGCACACGCTGAACGGCTCCGGCACGGCGGTCGGCCGCGCGCTGATCGCGGTCATTGAAAACTATCAGCAGGAAGACGGCTCCATCGCGGTGCCGGATGTGTTGCAGCCCTACATGGGCGGGATGAAGGTGATCGAGCGGGCAGGGTGATGAGAGTGAGGCCGTCACCCTGAGGTGCATTGCGAAGCAATGCCTCGAAGGGTGGCCGTGATCCTTCGAGGCTCGCGACTTTGTCGCTCGCACCTCAGGATGACGCCGTCTGGCGACCTCATCTCATCAAGGGAAAAGACGTGGATGCCCGGGACGAGCCCGGGCATGACGAAGCAAAAACGACGAAGGCAAGGACACAAGGCTGAAGCAATGCGGATTCTTTGCACCAATGACGACGGCATTCATGCGCCGGGCCTGCAGATCGTCGAGCAGATCGCCAAAGCGTTGTCCGATGACGTGTGGATCGTCGCGCCCGAACTGGATCAGTCCGGCGTGTCGCATTCGCTGTCGCTGAACGATCCGCTGCGGCTGCGCGAGGTGGGCGAGCGGCGTTATGCGGTGCGCGGCACGCCGACCGACTGCGTCATCATGGGTGCGCGGTATATCCTCAAGGACAAGGGACCGGACCTGGTGCTGTCCGGCGTCAACAAGGGCCGCAACGTCGCCGAGGACGTGGTCTATTCCGGCACCATCGCCGGCGCGCTGGAAGGCACCATCCTCGGCCTGCCATCATTCGCGCTGTCGCAGGAGTTCTCGTTCGAGACCCGCAGCAATCCGGCCTGGGACACCGGCATCGAATACGGCCCGCGCATCATCCGCAAGGTGATGGAAGCGGGCGTGCCGAAGAACACCGTGATCAACATCAACTTCCCGGCCTGCGCGCCGAACGAGGTCGCGGGCGTGCAGGTGACGCGGCAGGGCAAACGCAATCTCGGCTTCCTGAAAGTGGATCAGCGTCACGACGGACGCGGCAATCCATATTTCTGGATCGGCTTCGAGCGTGCGGCGATGGTTGCGACGCCGGATGCCGGCACCGATCTGGCGGCGCTCGCGGCGAACTACGTCTCGGTGACGCCGCTCAAGCTCAACCGCACCGACGAGGCGTTTTCCGAAACGCTCGCGGAGACGCTGAAGTAAGCGGGCGGAGTTGCCACTTCGATAGTGCGACGCAAAAGGCGCTCAAGGTTCTCGGGCTTTTAACGACCTGAGGATGACTCTCCACTCGTCATGGCCGGGCATAGCCGTTCAAAGAACGGCGTCGCTTCGCTCGCCTATGTCCCGGCCATCCACGTCTTTTTGTTTTGATGGATGATCTCAAGTTCGTGGATGCCCGGGACAAGCCCGGGCATGACGCTCCATTGGAGTCGTCCCTGCGCAGGCAGGGACCCATAACCACGACGTTAGAGCGGTTCCTGGTTAGGCAGAATCGGATTTTGATTTTCAAATCAGGCGTATTCTGATTCAAGATTCTTGCTGGATTGGAGGCCAGCAAGGATGGGACGACCTCTATCTAACG
>Ga0182742_1000323_pt1 | contig 81316 bp, 76 predicted proteins | sample eDN5th37CBELigMG_FD_128880 | JGI IMG/M metagenome (GOLD analysis project Ga0182742, IMG submission 128880) | Enriched Miracle-Growth compost microbial communities from Emeryville, California, USA - eDNA 5th pass 37_C BE-Lig MG (version 2)... ...
TTACCGGTGGAAGTTATAGATTATCGAACGCTTTATCGCGGGCAAAATAAGTTGAAACATTTGGGTGGCAAAACTCTGCAAAATTTCTTGCGCAACTATGCACTTTTTTCTTGCAAAATACAAAATGGGGAATAATGTCAAAATAAGTCAATAATAATGCTTTTCTATATGATACTAAATGATTGTAAGGTTCTTAAATAGATAAAATGAAGTATTTTCAAATCAAGCCCTCTTTGTTTCTAGGGTAAAATAACTAATTTCTCAAAAAAAGCAAGCACAATATGTGCCTGCTTCGATTGCTTTTTATCCAAGCCACTTTACTTTTGGTTCGGTTTTGTCTATGATTCGTTTAATATTGGCTCTATGTCTATAAATGACAAATAAAGTAAGAATAGCGACAACGATAATGAGTAAAATATCCTGGACAATAATGGAATAAATCAACGCTACAAGGCCGCCAAACATAGAGGATAGGGAAACATACTTTGTTATGTATAAGCAAATGAAGAAGCCTGCAATCATAATGATAAACATGAGCGGTGCGTACCAAAGTAAGACGCCTGCAGATGTCGCTACAGCTTTTCCACCCCGAAAGCCTGCAAATATTGGGTAGGTATGTCCTAGTACGGCAAATATCCCAGCAAATAAATAATGCATATCAGACTGAAAAAAAAGAGGCAAAGCAGCAGCCAGTGTTCCTTTTAAAATATCAGCAATCGTTACCGTAAGGCCTGCTTTTACACCTAGGACACGAAAGGTATTTGTGCCGCCTAAATTTCCGCTCCCATGCTGCCGGATATCCACTCCAAAAAACTTCTTTCCAATGATTAAGCCTGACGGAATGGACCCAATTAAATAAGCAAGAATAACAATGATTCCGTAGTCTAACATTCAAACTCTCCTTCTTTTTCGATGAATCAAAAATAACTGCACAAAGTTCCTATATATTTTACCATGTTATAACTAAAAGATTCCATTGACCAAATTATTTTATTTTTTTGCTTTGTTAAAGCACTATGTTGATAAGCCAGATTTTTGACTCATTCGTGTGAAATGAATATTTCACACGCCTTTCAGCTATGCTGAAAGGTTGCTGTATGGTCATGAAATAGTAGGAGAAAATGCATTTTCTCCTACTATTTCATGACCTACAGTTTAAATGAGTCAAAAATCAACAATATTATTTTAAGCACGAGTCGTATTCAAGATGAATTAAGGATTTACTAGATTGATATGTTAGCAGATCAACATCTAAACAATAATGAAATGAGGAAATTTCTTTTCAAGCAGGTGACATTTCGTTAGGATAAGGATGAGGAGGAACAGTGAAATGTCAAACATTGTTTATAAAAGAAGAAAAAACGCGAGAAAAAGCTTTGTGCTCGGTATAGTAAGTGTGCTGCTTGTGATTATTTCTAGCAGTCTATTCTTTTTGTACCCTTTTGCTTCAAATGAAACCGTAAACTACTTTCACGGAGAAAACCCCATTTTAGTTCATGGCAAGCAGGAGGGGAATGCTTTGATTGAGGGAGAAACTGTCTATGTCCCGCTTAGCTTCATGAAGGAAAAAATAGATGAATATATGATGTATGATGAAAAGTCTTCTTCAATCATTGTAACGATAAATAGTAAAGTCATCCAATTGCCAAAGGAATCTCCCGTTTACTATATCAACCAAGAGCCTGTCGAAGTGCCCCTATCTGTTGTAAAGGAAAGTAATGGAGAACTGTATGTAGCTTTAACTCCGTTGCTTGAAATCTATGGAATTCAATACACTATTTTACCAGAAACAAAGGCGATTGAAATTGTGAGAAATGGACAAAAAGTGGTAGAAGGTTCGATTAGAGCTGAGGATGTCCATGAAGAAAAACTGCGTTTAAGAGTAGAGCCTAATCAGCAGTCTCCCTTTACAGAACGGGTGATTGATAAAGAAAAAGTGAAGATAGAACATGAAAAAGAGGATTATTACCTTATCCGCAAGGAAAACGGGATTGCCGGTTATCTTCGTAAAAAGTATGTAGAAAAGGGGCAAACGACAACCATTGAGATCAATCAGGATACTCCGGAACTTGTGACACCTATGTTTGACGGACCCATTCACTTAACCTGGGAAGCGGTTTATAGCAAAAACCCTAACCCGGCAATGATTCCAGAGATGCCAGGCGTAAATGTGGTTTCGCCCACATGGTTTGAGCTAAGTGGGACGGATGGTTCGGTAAAAAACCTAGGATCCCAAGAATACGTTAACTGGGCACACAATAAAGGCTATCAAGTGTGGGGCTTATTTTCTAATGCTTTTGACCCGGATCTTACACATGAAACTCTTCAACATTATGAATCTCGTCAACATATCATTAGGCAGCTGCTTCAATATAGTAAAATGTATCAGTTGGATGGAATTAATATTGATATAGAAAACGTACGTGAAGAAGACGGGCCGTTTGTTACACAATTTGTGCGGGAGGCCGCTCCTTATTTGCATCAAGCCGGCTTAGTTGTATCTATGGATATTACATTTATTACGACTGGTAATTGGTCTGCTTTTTATGAACGCGAGAAACTGGCCCAATCTGTTGATTATTTAATTGTTATGGCCTACGATGAGCATTGGGGCTCCTCTCAAACAGCGGGAAGTGTGGCCAGTTTGCCATGGGTGGAAGAAAATTTACAAAGATTATTGGATGTAGTACCAAATGAAAAATTAATTCTTGGCGTTCCGTTATATACACGATTATGGGAAGAAAAACCATCAGGTGACATGTCATCAAAGGCATTGTCGATGGCGGAGGTTAAGGAATGGTTGGCGACAAATGGTGTAACCCCTAGCTATGATGAACAAAGCGGGCAAAACTACGCAGAAGCAGTGGATCCCGTTACTCAGTCTACTTATCGAATTTGGCTGGAAGATGAACTATCTTTAAACAAGCGTGTTGATCTTGTTTCAAAGTACAAGTTAAAGGGAATCGCTAGCTGGTCAAGATCGTTTGCAGATGAAACCGCATGGCTGGCTCTTTCAATAGAAACGAAACCCATTGCACAAAAGTAATAGATTCGTGAAGGCGGGATTCATTTAGGTGAATTCTCCTATTTGCGGCATATGATTATTGATTCGTTCTCTAATATGATACACTTAAAGAAGATTGGGAAATAATGTTATCGTCAACATGACGATATAAAAATTAGGAGGGAATAAGAATGGCAATTGAAAATCCAACAAGGGATGAAATCCGAGAAATTTTGAAAAAAGCAAAGCGCATTGCAGTAGTAGGTTTGAGTGACAACCCTGAGCGTACTTCTTATATGGTTTCTAAAGCGATGCAGGATGCTGGATATGAAATCATTCCAGTTAACCCAAAAGGAGTTGAAATCTTAGGAGTTCAAGCTGTGAAAAGCTTGAAAGAGATTGAGGGACATGTGGATATTGTTAATGTATTTCGTCGTTCAGAGCACTTACCTGAAGTGGCAAAAGAATTTGTTGAAATTGATGCTGATATTTTTTGGGCTCAGCAAGGACTTGAAAATGAAGAGGCTTATCAATTTCTAAAAGAAAAAGGTTATACGGTAATCATGGATCGTTGTATAAAAGTGGAGCATGCTATGACCAAATAAATAACAGGATGAAAAAGCGTATACCGATAGTATTTTTGGTATATGCTTTTTATTTTAAGACTTCTCCAAAGCCCTTATTTTCATATTCTCCCATGGATGATTGGCGGTATTTTTTCCTCTGCGTCTTAAAATCTCATTTGCCAAATTAAAATAAATCGATAAAATAATACCTAGACTCTCGTTTCGGATATGTTATGATAATAAAAGGAACATTTGTTCTTTATGTTATTATGTTATGATACGATTTAGGAGATTTTCTGGAATAATTCAGTTTTTTTTACATCAAATGGTATATGTAAAAAGTAATATTGTAGAATGATTAATAAAATGGAATAATCTTTCTTTGTGATGAAGAGGAGAATCCGAATAAAAAGAGAATACCATTAGAACAAATGAAGACAACAGATCAAAAACGTATAAGTATAAATGGAATCTTAATATAACACGTTAATCGATCTTTGAATTGACATGAAAGGGGAATGTTCGTGGCAAGAAATCAAACGGCATTTGATTATAATGATGATGCCATACAAGTCTTAGAAGGGCTTGAGGCAGTCCGTAAGCGCCCAGGAATGTATATCGGCAGTACGGATTCAAGAGGGCTGCATCATCTCGTATATGAAATTGTAGATAATTCAGTAGATGAAGTGTTAGCCGGCTATGGTGATCATATTATCGTCAAAATACACAAGGATAATTCAATCAGTGTCCAGGATAAAGGACGAGGAATGCCGACTGGTATGCATAAAATTGGCAAGCCTACGCCTGAAGTTATCCTAACTATTCTTCATGCGGGCGGTAAGTTTGGACAGGGTGGTTATAAGACGAGCGGAGGTTTACATGGTGTTGGCGCATCTGTTGTCAATGCTTTATCCGAATGGCTTGTTGTGAAAATAAAACGTGATGGTGTTGTGTATGAACAGCGCTTTGAGAATGGCGGAAAGCCTGTTACAACATTAGAGAAAATTGGGAAAACGAATCAATCGGGTACGACTATACACTTCAAACCAGATGCATCGATTTTTTCAACCACAACCTATAATTATGAAACACTCTGCGAACGTCTTCGTGAATCAGCTTTTCTATTAAAAGGTGTAAAAATAGAAGTCATTGATGAGCGCAATGATTTTCATGAAGTCTTTCATTATGAAAATGGATTGGAAGCATTTGTGCAATATTTAAATGAGGAAAAGGATGTATTGCATCCAGTGATTAGTTTTGAAGGTGTCCAAAATGGAATGGAAGTGGATTTCGCTTTTCAATTTAACGATGGGTACTCTGAAAATGTATTGTCATTTGTTAACAATGTTCGGACAAAAGATGGCGGGACGCATGAAGTTGGTTTAAGAACAGCTTTAACGCGTTCTGTCAATGACTATGCACGTAAAGTGAGTCTGCTTAAAGAGAAGGATAAGAATTTGGATGGTTCCGATATACGAGAAGGCTTTTCAGCTGTTATTTCCGTTCGTATCCCGGAAGAGTTGCTTCAATTCGAAGGTCAGACGAAAGGGAAGCTTGGAACCAGCGAAGCTCGTTCGGCAGTAGATGCCGTTATTTCCGAGAATCTAACTTATTTTCTCGAAGAAAACCCTGATATTAGTACATTGTTAGTGAAAAAATCGATTAAGGCATTTCAAGCCCGCGAAGCAGCTCGTAAAGCTCGTGAAGAAGCACGAAGCGGAAAGAAACGAAAACGCTCAGAAGCGCTGCTTTCTGGTAAATTGACTCCTGCCCAATCTAGAAATCCACAGAAAAATGAGTTGTATTTAGTTGAGGGAGATTCTGCAGGAGGTTCAGCAAAGCAAGGCCGTGATCGTCGTTTTCAGGCTGTGCTGCCATTACGGGGCAAGGTGATTAACACTGAAAAAGCGAAACTGTCCGATATTTTTAAAAATGAAGAAATTAATACCATTATTCATACAATAGGTGCCGGTGTGGGTGCAGATTTTCAAGTTGAAGATGTAAACTACGATAAAATCATCATTATGACGGATGCTGATACAGACGGTGCCCATATTCAGGTTCTGCTGTTAACTTTCTTTTACCGCTATATGAAGCCTTTAATTGAGGCGGGTAAAGTATATATTGCTTTGCCGCCGCTCTATAAAGTCAGTAAGGGGACTGGAAAGAAAGAAGTAATAGAATATGCCTGGAGTGATGATGACCTTCAAGATACGATTAAAAAGGTCGGAAAAGGGTATATTCTTCAGCGTTATAAAGGACTTGGGGAAATGAATGCGGATCAGCTGTGGGATACAACGATGAATCCAGAAACAAGAACATTAATACGAGTGAGGATAGACGATTTAGCTCGTGCCGAACGCCGAGTGACCACGCTAATGGGAGATAAGGTTGAACCGCGTCGTAAATGGATTGAATCCAATGTTGCTTTTGGTTTGGAAGAAGACGGAAGCATTCTTGAAAATGAGAACATTTCAGTCTTAGAGGAGGGTGATCCTTCATGAGTTCAGTAGAAAAATTTCATGATCTTCCTTTAGAAGAAGTAATTGGCGACCGATTTGGCCGCTATAGTAAATATATTATTCAAGATCGTGCGCTTCCTGATGCACGGGATGGATTAAAGCCTGTTCAGAGGCGTATTCTTTATGCGATGCACGTAGAAGGAAATACGCATGAAAAGAACTTCCGCAAATCAGCCAAAACAGTTGGTAATGTTATAGGTAACTATCACCCCCATGGTGATTCTTCTGTATATGACGCAATGGTTCGTATGAGTCAGGATTGGAAGGTGCGAAATGTACTGATTGAAATGCATGGAAATAATGGGAGTATTGATGGTGACCCGCCGGCTGCCATGCGTTATACAGAAGCAAGACTGTCAGCTATTTCAACCGAACTTTTGCGTGACATCGATAAAAGAACCGTTGATTTAGTACCAAACTTTGATGATACATCCAATGAACCTACCGTATTGCCAGCAGCGTTTCCGAATCTGCTTGTTAATGGATCGACAGGTATTTCTGCCGGGTATGCGACAGAAATACCTCCTCATCACCTGGGTGAAGTCATTGATGCAGTGATGTACCGTATGGATAAGCCTGATTGTTCAGTAGATGAGTTAATGGAATTTGTCAAAGGTCCGGATTTTCCAACAGGTGGAATTATTCAAGGTGTGGATGGCATTAAAAAGGCCTATGAAACGGGAAAAGGGAAAGTTATTGTCCGTGGAAAAACAGAGTTTGAAACCATTCGCGGCGGAAAACAGCAGATTGTAATTACTGAAATACCTTATGAAGGAAACAAAGCCAATTTAGTCAAAAGAATCGATGAGTTTCGTCTAGATCGTAAGGTTGAGGGAATTGCAGAGGTGCGCGATGAAACCGATCGGACAGGCCTACGAATTGTTATTGAACTGAAAAAAGAAGCGGACGCGGAAGGTGTCTTAAATTATCTATTTAAAAATAGTGATTTACAGATTACTTATCATTTTAATATGGTGGCCATTTATAATAAACGCCCTAAGTTAATGGGGCTTAGAGAATTGCTAGATGCTTATATTGGTCATCGAAAAGAGGTTGTCACAAGACGTTCCGAATATGATTTATTGAAAGCGCAAGATCGATCACATATTGTAGAAGGTTTAATGAAGGCTTTATCTATTCTAGATGAAGTGATTGCTACCATCCGAGCCTCAAAGGATAAGCGTGATGCAAAGAATAACTTGATGGCAAACTATCAATTTAGTGAACCACAGGCTGAAGCAATTGTTTCTTTACAACTTTATCGTTTAACAAATACGGATATTACAGCATTAAGAGAAGAAGCGGCAGAATTAGCTAAGAGAATTGAAGAGTTAACAGCTATATTAAGCAATGAGAAGAAGCTGTTATCCGTCATTAAGAAGGAATTAAGAGAGGTTCAAAAACGATTTATCGATACGAGAAGAACGAAAATCGAAGCGGAAATTGAAGAAATTAAAATCAATCTTGAAGTGCTGATTGCTAGCGAGGATGTCATCGTGACCGTTACAAAGGACGGATATGTGAAACGTACAAGCCAGCGGTCGTATGCTGCTTCAAATGGCCAAGATTTTGGCATGAAGGATTCAGATAGGCTGATTGCTCAGCTTGATATGAATACAACCGATGTTTTATTGCTGTTTACAAACAAGGGAAATTACTTATTTTGTCCTGTTCATGAGCTTCCTGATATTCGTTGGAAGGATGTTGGTCAACATATTGCTAATATTATTCCGATTGAGCGGGATGAATCGATTATTACAGCGATTCCGGTAAAAGACTTTGAAACAGAAGATTATTTATTATTTGTCACGAAAAATGGAATGATTAAGAAAACTGAATTAAAACAATACCATGCTCAGCGCCGTTCTAAGTCTTTAGTCGCCATCAATTTAAAAGCGGACGATGAACTCATTGATGTGCATGTAACGGACGGTACGAAAGAGGTTTTCTTAACCACTTATTATGGTTACGCTCTTTGGTTTAAAGAAGAGGAAGTAAGCCCAATTGGTGTCCGTGCAGCAGGCGTGAAGGGAATCAATTTAAAAGATGGTGACTATGTTACGGGCGGTAAAATAAAGGACAGCGAAGAACAGCCGGCAGTTGTTATTGCCACTCAACGCGGGGCCATTAAAAAAATGAAATTGAGCGAGTTTGAAATAGCTTCACGAGCAAAACGCGGAGTGGTTATTTTACGAGAATTGAAGGCAAATCCACATTATGTTATTGGATTTGTATTTGCAAACGAGCAAGATACTATTTTGATTGAAACAGAAAAGGGAATCATCGAGCAAACAAATACGGCTACGATTCGTTTCAATGACCGTTATTCAAATGGATCCTTCTTGTTTGACGAAGAGCAAAATGGGAAGGCAAAAACCATTTGGAAGCTTGAGCAAGAGGAAGAAACAGAATCCGCAGAACAATAAAATATATTGATACGTTATCAAGAAACCTCCTGTAGAAATATGGGAGGTTTCTTACATTTTTTTACCAATTATGGACACAATAGCTAGTAGAATCCACCACGAAGGAGGAACAATCAATGAAAAAAGAATTTGGATTGGTTTTACTAGCATTGTTTTTCTTATCGTTAAATGCTATAACAGGTGCTTATGCAGTAGAGGGTGATAAGAATCCAATACCAGTTGAAAGCAATGTGGTTGATAAACCTATTCATTTATTGAAAGAAGAGATGGATGTTTCCGGTGATGGCAAGGTAGATACCGTTATAATAAAAGGAATTCCATATGAAGAAGACAGCTCTTTTTTAAAGGAAATCTTTCTTGAAATCAAAGGGTCAAACGGCCAAACCTACACAACAGAATTGGACAGCGGCTTTGATCCTGACGTAAAGTTTGTTGATCTTAACCATGATGGGCTACAAGATATCTATATAATCATTCCAACTGGAAGCAGTGGAGGAATAGCGAATCACTTTTTATATACTCTGAAGGACTTTACCTTAACGGATATAGGTATCCCAGATCCATTGATGATTTCAAGCGAATTTCAGGATGGCTATAAAGCAGCCATGACCATTGATAATACGAATCAAACGTACAATTTCAATTTAATTAACAGGAAAAAAGATTATGATAAATTAGGATTATATATTAATGGAAAATTAAATGAGCCAAGAGAGTTGATGGTTGATCCATATAGCTCATTAAAGCCAGTGATTGTAAAGGACGAATTATATGGTGTGAAAGGGATTCAACAGATAAGCGGGGCCTATCATGCAGATGGCATAGCGTTTGTGGAATCTAAATGGATTTACGAAAATGGAAACTGGACTTTAATAGATACAAAAGTGATTGAGAGAAGTAAGAAGGCGAAGAAGAAGTAGTTTCATGCAGAAATAGAACATACACTCCTTGTATGTTCTATTTCACTTCTCATTTAATTTAATTCTTCTGCGATTTCATCATCAATTTTCCATTGTCCTGTACCAATATCTCTCCAGAACATTAATTGAAGAGTCTTTCTTTTCTGCCTATTATCACTTGTATAAACGGTTGCGTTCACATGTATTTGCTGGGAGATGATATCATCTTTGCCTTCACTCACAGATAGAGATTTCTCATCAAAACGAATGACTGTAATCCGTTGTAAATTTTTTTGCAGTGTTTTTTGTTTTTTTCCATTTTCAACTATCATCTTGATGGTTTTATAATCGCCTTGATTGACAGCTGCTTCAAAAACATTAAGTAGCTGTGAGGGGCTTATTGCTTTCAAATAAGCATCCAGCCTTCCGCCTGCTCGCAAAATCATTAATTTATGCGACAAATCCTCGTGCCTTGAACCATGTGTAGTACTCCCAAGAAAATGCACACAGAAATGACCGGGAAATCCATTTTTCAAAGCTCCTGCTCCATGAGGCATGCCATGCATGGAGGCAGCCAGCAATTGATCATTGGTGCCAACCAGTATAGCTCTTCGTTTCCAGCTCCATTTGCCATTGTATATTTTTTTCATTATTTTCGTATCTTTATACGTCAAGGGCTGAACATCTGCATGCTTACTTCCTGCACGTCTTTGAACCGTAAATTGTAAGCCTGACTCTACATCTGTAATGGTGAAAATTGATCGATTGGGAATGATATGATTCACCATTGTCCAAGGTAAAATTTCTATGTTAAAACTAGTAGGGGTATCAGGATCCTCCAATGTGATGGCATGACTATCAATTGAATTCATCATGAATAATGTTGTGGTGACAAAAAGTAAGAACATTTTTTTCATAGTTGAATCGTTCCTTTATTTTATTATCAAGGCAGTCAAATTCTAATGAGTGTCGGAGTAGATAGCTATGTATCAGGATTGTCCCTAATAAAACACTTTTGTATTTTTTGTTAAACGGACGGAGTAATACCTTAAAATATTTGGAATTACAAATAGGAACAGAACTGGACATTTCTGATAATCATATTGTCATAAAAGTGGGACAAGATAATCATCTACCTTCTAATATTTCTTCAATTAGATTTGAAATGGGGGATATAAATGCCAAATGTAGAAGTAGGATGCTCTGTAGCTAATTGTGTATTTCATGCGGATGGAAATGTCTGTGGGGCAGATAAGATAAGAATAGACATGGATCACAATTCAAATTACCATTCAGAGTTCGCTAGCGAACTTGGCTTTGCTGAGGTTAAAGAAGAAGCAAACCAATCAACTGATACATGCTGCAAAACCTTTAAACCAAAAGAATAAAAAATATCTTCATTCGTGTCACGCACCGCTTATGGACAATGTAAACTCATTTGTCTTTTTGCGGTGCCTGACACCAACGTGACAAAGGGAGTAGGTGGGGCAGTGAATGTTCACAATAATTTCCTTATTTTAAAATAAAGTGAAAGGAAAATAGCCCTTCTAAATGGAAGTAGTATGGTATACTTCATTTTTTTAAAAAGGAGGGAAAATGCAATGGGGATATTTCACCGATTGACAAAAAAGGAGAAAGAAAATAAGAAACAGAAAAAAAATGAATTGAAAATGAAACAGGTTGATCATTACTTTGGGTATTTATTAACTATTTACAATGAATTCGCTGATAAATATGCTGAAAATGAAGATGTTAAACAAGTATTGAAACCCTACTCAAAAGAATATTTAAAACGTCTTGAACATGGTATTCAATTAACAAAGAAAGCTTATGACAAAATCAATGCCATCCCATATGTATACGATATTCCGAAAACTACACAACAATACATGAAATCCTCGAAAGAACAATTCCTCATGAATTTAGAAAATTATATAAAACGTGATGAGTTCATTAAAAAGACCATTTTAGAGGCTGGCGAAACTGGAAAGAAGATTGAAATCTCTGATGAGTTTACTATGCCATTTACAGTAAAAGCTCAATTTCATATGGAAACAGCAACAACCTATATGGATCAAGCACGTGAATCTGTATAAACAAACAACAAATTCAATTAAAGACCACTTTTTTATACTTTCCATTTTATTAAAATCAACACCATTTCATAAAAGAGCAGAATAAATCATTCAGGAAAGACCAAAGTAAGGAAAAGGGGGGATTTTATGAGTGATTGGAATGAACAAAGTGCTCCAAATAATAATCTGACACCAAGTTCTATTCGCTCGTCAAAGTTTGTCAGAAACAACAAACAAAACCATGAGTTCTCTGAGGAGCTCTCAGACAGCGGTGAAAGGGATAAAGTCATCAATTGGCAGCGAAACAAACGAAAATCAGGAAATTCATAAGGTATGAGGATAACAAGGCTGACTTTATTCCTAAGTAGTCCACTTATTGTGGAGAAAACCTAAAATAACAGGCTAAATAACATTTGAACTTACAGGTTAAATCACAAAACAAATAACTTGCAAAAGGCTCAGAGTTTAAATGACTCTGAGCTTGTCTTTTGATTGAGGCGTATTCCATTTAAGCTCTTTTTTTAAATAGCAAGATCTTTCTCTTACCTATTAGACGGTGTACTACTTTAATTGGTTGATTCTCAGTTCTATTAACATATTATTGAAGAAAACGCGGGAGTATCTGTAAAATTTAAAGAAAAAAATCAATTTATATTTCTTCTGCCATTTTCAAAATAGCATTTATTATTATTTTAGGTTGGTCATACATTACTGAGTGACTACTATTATTTACTAATATGAATTCACTATTAGTGGATAAGTCGGTTAATTTTTTTTGTGATTCAATCCATTTATCTTCAAGGTTCCACGCCTCTTGTTCTGAAAATCCTAATTCTGTTGCCTGTAATTCCACATCAGTAGGTGTAATAATTGTTAAAGGTTTATCACTTAAAGATTGAGTATCTTCAAGTAATTTCTCAGAAACTTTTATTTGCTTAATTTCTTCACTTAATACTTTGAAAAACGGTTTGTCCCAATGAACATTGACATACTTTTTTGGAGAAAGGTAATCTGGCATTGTATCTGGAAATATAATTTCACCAAATAGTCTTACTATTCCAATTTGGGATAAAAATTGATTCATTTTTTGGTCCTGTGTTTCGAAAAACCTCTCATTATATGTCTTAGCTTGTTCTGAAAAAAACTCATTTCTAGAATCAACAAGAACCATTCCTGAAACTTTATCTGGGTACTTGTCTGCAAAGAGGCGAGAATAAATTCCGCCCACAGAATGCCCCACCAGTATGACAGGGGTATCAATTTTAGATGATTCGAGGATATTATTTAAATCATTAATTGTCATATCAATATTAAACCCACTAGGCGGTGGGTCACTCCAACCATACCCTGCTCGGTCATAAGTAATGACAAGGGTATGCTTTGATAATTCTTCCTGTATATTTGACCAATCATAAGACCAATTCCCAGTTCCTGTCTCAATAAGAACGGGTGGAAGACTTGTTTTAATACCTTTTATATTCATATGCATGCCTCTACCCCCTACATCAATCATTTCTCCATCTGGAGGGTAATTACTTTTAACATTTTTGTAATTTGTGTATTCATAAAGAAATCCTGAGACCAATGTAAGTAGAATGATAGTAATCAAGATTATTCCAAAAAATTTTAACTTTATTAACGGCTTAATAGCATTTTTATGTTTAACTTCCAAATTATCAAATCCCCCCTCTTTTTATCCTTATTCCATTAAACTGCCTCTTAACGGAATAACGAAAAATCATGATATCTCTTTGCATACTTTAACATAAATTACCTATTCTTACTTTTTCTTTTTTAATACTTCCAATCTAATAAAATAAAGCTAAAGCCACAATGCTGGGTTATAATGGAAATGTGTATGACCGTACATATAGAACGCATTTTTGAGAAGTTGGGGGAGACCTATGAAAATATTATTTATGATTCGTGATCCATTTGTCGATGCTTATCCAAAGCTGATTGAGGATGCAAAAGCATTGGCAGATGAGGTGAAAGTATTGTACACAGATAATGGAATCAGCAAAGAGGATCTTATGAAAGAGGTAAAGGATGTAGATATTATTGTCGTAGCCATTGTGAAAATTGATAAAGAAGTAATCGATGCAGCACCTTGTTTGAAGTATATTATTAAGTTTGGTGCAGGCTATGATAATATTGATGTCGAATACGCCCTAAAGAAAGGAATCCCCGTCACAAACGCACCTGGTTTCAATGCAGAGTCCGTTGCCGATCATGCTTTCGGGATGATGTTGTCAGCTTCGAGGAGCATTCCACAAAAAGATAGAGAAATTAAATCGAATCATTGGGAATTATCTGTCGGTCATGATATTTATGAAAAAACACTTGGAATTGTAGGTTTCGGTTCTATCGGAAAAGCTATTGCGAAACGAGCAGCCGGCTTTCATATGAAAACCATTGCTTTTGGCAACTATAAGGACTACGAGGCTGCTAAGAAATGGGATGTAACCTTTGTTAATAAAGAAGAACTTTTTCAAGCATCAGATTATGTCATCATAAGCACTTCATTGACCGACCAAAACCGTCAAATGGTAAACAAAGAACTGTTAAACATCATGAAGCCCACAGCCTATATCATAAATATTTCACGGGGTGCGCTTATAAATGAAGAAGATCTTATTGAGGCCCTGAAACAACAAAAAATTAAGGGTGCAGCATTAGATGTCTTTGAAACAGAGCCACCCCATAATGAATTAGCTTTACTGCCTAATGTGGTTGCCACTTCCCATGTTGGCGGATCAACCTATGAATCCATTCAAAGAATAGGAAATCTTACTATCCGTAATATTACTAGGTTCCTAGAAAATGAGCCATTAGAATTTGTCGTGACACCTGTTTTCATACAATAGGAAATAATAGAAGCCTCCTTCCATAGGGGGTTTTTTATTATTTAGGCTTTGTTAAAGTACTGTGTTGATAAGCCAGATTTTTGACTCATTCGTGTGAAATGACCATACAGCTTAAATGAGTCAAAAATCAACAATATTATTTAACAAAGCCATTATTTAAGGACTGGATAGAAGTTAAATGAAAATATTTTTTGTCATTATTTCTCATTATTTTTACATAATAAATAACAAACCGTGAAAGATAAGCAAGGATAGGAAAATTCCACCATGAAGGGAGCAAAAGAATGCGAAAAAAAATCTCGCCGTTACTGAAGAAGCTGACGTACTTTGGCAAAACGCAAGATCTAACGGAGCACAGTGTTCTTCAGGGAGCCGACCGGGAATCAGAGAAATACTACCGTAATCGGTGGCAGCATGATAAAGTTGTCCGCTCGACACATGGGGTTAACTGCACCGGATCATGCAGCTGGAAAATTCATGTGAAGGATGGAATTATCACATGGGAAACGCAACAGACCGATTACCCAACAACAGGTCCTGATATGCCGGAATATGAACCGCGCGGGTGTCAACGCGGTGCAACATTCTCGTGGTATACATACAGTCCTCTACGTGTCAGATATCCGTATGTAAGAGGAGATTTAATGCGAATCTGGAAAGAAGCGCGAAATAAAATAAGTGACCCTGTTCAAGCTTGGAAATCAATTATAGATGACCCGGAAAAACGAAAATCATATAAAAGTGCCAGAGGAAAAGGCGGTTTTGTCCGTTCAAATTGGGATGAGGTATATGAGCTCATTTGTGCTCAATTAATTTATACCCTTCAGGAATATGGACCGGATCGGATTGCTGGTTTTTCACCGATTCCAGCCATGTCCATGGTCAGTCATGCAAGTGGTTCACGGTTCATTAATTTACTCGGCGGAACGATGCTGAGCTTCTATGATTGGTACGCTGATTTACCACCGTCTTCACCACAAGTTTGGGGAGAACAGACCGATGTTCCGGAAACATCTGATTGGTATAACTCCTCCTATTTACTTGTTTGGGGTTCAAATGTACCGCAAACTCGTACACCTGATGCTCATTTTCTTACAGAAGTTCGCTACAAAGGAACAAAGGTTGTGTGTGTAGCACCTGATTATGCTGAATATGTTAAATTCGCAGATCAATGGCTGCCGGTTCAGGCTGGAATGGATGGAGCCCTTGCCATGGGGATGACTCATGTCATTTTGAAGGAATTTTATGTAGACAAACAAACACCATTCTTTGAGGATTATGTCAAACAATATACAGACCTCCCATACCTGATTACATTAAAAAAGGATGGAGATCATTTTACTGCTGGTCGTTTCTTACGCGCAAGTGATATAGGAATGGAATTGGAGTATAAAGATTGGAAAACAATCATTTATGATAAAAAATCAGGTAAACTCGCTGCACCTAACGGCAGTATCGGCCATCGCTGGGAGAATAAAGGGGAATGGAATCTGGAAATGAAGGATTCGGATAATCGTCTGCAAGACTTGGATCCTGCTCTAACGTTACTTGGTATGGAAGATGAAACAGGTGTTTTATACTTGCCTTATTTTGGCACGGAAAACAATGAAATCTTAAAACGCGGAGTACCCATTAAAAAAATAGAGAAAAATGGTGAAACCATCTATGTGACGACTGTATTAGATGTTTTAATGGCACAGGCAGGCGTGAAGCGTGGAAATTTACCAGGCGATTACCCGAAGGATTATGATGATCCAAAACCGCATACCCCTGCATGGCAGGAAAGCATCAGTGGGGTTGATCGAAAAGTTTGTGCACAAATTGCCCGTGAATTTGCCCAAAATGCCATTGATTCAGGTGGAAGATCGATGATTATTATGGGAGCAGGAATCAACCATTGGTATCATTCTGATGCGATTTATCGTGCCATTTTAAATATGGTTCTCCTTACAGGTTGTGAAGGGGTAAATGGAGGAGGCTGGGCTCATTATGTCGGGCAGGAGAAGGTACGTCCGCTTGAAGGCTGGCAGACGATTGCCATGGCCCGTGATTGGGGTGGCCCGCCGCGTCTGCAAAATGCTACCTCTTTCTTCTATTTTGTAACGGAGCAGTGGCGGTATGATGACCAGCGTCCGGCTGAGCATATTTCACCGCTTTATGAAAAACCTCGCTATACCAATATGGCAGACTATAATGCATTAGCCGTTAGACTTGGGTGGGTGGCTTCTTACCCTCAATTTAATGCGAATACATTAAAACTGTATGACCAGGCAAATGCTCAAAATAATGATGAGGCCATCAACTATGTGGTCAAACAAATTAAAAATGGGTCGTTAAAGTTTTCTGTAGAAGAGCCAAGCAACCCGGTAAACTTCCCTCGGACCATTTTTGTTTGGAGAGCCAATTTAATTGGCAGTTCGGCGAAAGGACATGAATACTTCTTAAAATACATGTTAGGAACACATAATGGTGTACTGGCTGAGCCTTATAAAGATCTTGGATGTACAGAAGTAGATGAAAATATTCCTATCCCTGATGAAGGAAAGCTTGATCTGTTAATTGATTTGAATTTCCGTATGTCGGGAACAGGTATGTATGCAGATATTATTCTTCCTGCTGCCACATGGTATGAAAAATATGATATTAGTTCATCGGACACACATCCGTTCATTCATCCATTCAATCCGGCTATTACACCGCCATGGGAAAGCCGAACAGATTGGAATATTTTCAAAAAATTAGCCCACACCTTCAGTGAAATGGCGCAGCAGTATTTTCCAAATCCCGTTAAGGATATTGTGACAAATGCCCTTCTTCATGACTCTAGGGATGAAATCTCTCAGAAATTTGGATTGGTGCCAGATTGGAAACAGGATGGCTCAGACCCTGTTCCTGGAGAGAATTTCCCACGCGTGCATGTGGTAGAAAGAGATTATACAAAGGTATTTGATAAATATGTTGCCCTTGGAACCAATGTAAAAGAAAATATTGGTGCGAAAGGAATGGGCTGGGATGTGAAAGAAGAATATGACGAATTGAAGGATATTTTAGGGACTGCAAAAGATTCGAACCAATATAGTGACTGTCCCGATTTATCATTTGATCGCAATGTCGCCGAAGCGATTTTAACATTATCAAGTACAACGAACGGCTCCGTTAATCAAAAAGCATGGGTAGCACTTGAAAATCGAACAAGCCAGAAATTAAGTCATTTATCTCATGAACGTGCAGAAGAACATATTTCTTTTGATGAAATATCCGCGCAGCCGCGAAAAGTGATTACCTCTCCTGTATTTAGCGGGATTGAAACAGGGAATAGACGGTATGCTCCATTTGTCATTAATCGTGAATTCTTAGTTCCATTCAGAACTTTAACAGGCAGACAGCATTTTTATTTGGATCATGAAATGATGTTTGAATATGGTGAAGCCCTTCCTGTTTTTAAAGGCCCAATCAAACGGATGGCTTTTTATGATAAAGACGGAAAGCCTGAAACAAACAAACAGGAAATCCGGCTTCGCTATTTAACACCGCACTTTAAATGGTCCTACCATAGTACTTATTTTGATACATTACCAATGTTAACGTTATTCCGCGGCGGCACAACGATTTGGCTGAATAATGAAGATGCGCAGTCTGTCGGTATCAATGATAATGACTGGCTCGAAGTCTATAACCGCAATGGTGTAACGGTCACCCGTGCAGTGGTCAGTCACCGGATGCCAAGAGGAATATCCTATATGTATCACGTTCAAGACCGCTTAATAAATGTGCCGGGATCTACGATTACAAAGGATAGAGGAGGAACGTTTAATAGCCCAACCTGTCTGACGATGAAGCCAACCCATTTAATAGGCGGCTATGCACAGTTAAGTTATGGTTTTAATTATTATGGCCCGACTGGAAATCAACGAGATGAGCAGGTGATGATTCGAAAATTAGAAAGAAATGAGGTGGACTGGCTTGAGGATTAAAGCACAATTTGGCATGGTGATGAATTTAGACAAATGTATTGGCTGTCATACTTGCAGCGTGACATGTAATAACACATGGACAAACCGAGCAGGTGCGGAATACATGTGGTGGAACAATGTCGAAACAAAGCCGGGAATTGGTTATCCAAAGGAATGGGAAAATCAAGAAACCCATAAAGGCGGTTGGGAACTGCGAAATGGGAAAATTGAGTTAAAAGCAGGCGGCCGATTAAACAAGCTGATGAATATCTTTTATAATCCAAACATGACAAAAATTGATGATTATTATGAACCATGGACTTACAACTATGAACATTTAATTAACAGCCCGAAGAAAAAGCATCAGCCGGTTGCTCGTCCGAAATCATTATTAACAGGTGAATTTATGGAATTGGACTGGGGGCCAAACTGGGAGGATGACCTTGCCGGCGTCTATGAAACAGGGAAACGGGATCCCAATATGAATAATGTGGACGCTCAAGTGATTCAGGACTTTGATCAAGCCTTTATGATGTATCTGCCCCGTATCTGCGAGCATTGCATGAACCCGCCGTGTGTATCGTCCTGTCCGTCCGGTGCCATATACAAACGAGATGAAGACGGAATTGTACTTGCTGATCAGGATGCCTGCCGAAGCTGGCGCTTTTGTATGAGCGGCTGTCCTTATAAAAAGGTCTATTTTAATTGGAAAACGAATAAAGCCGAGAAATGTACTTTCTGTTTCCCAAGAATTGAAAATGGTCAACCGACCGTATGCTCTGAAACGTGTGTCGGCCGCCTCCGTTATATTGGCATTGTCTTATATGATGTAGATCGGGTGGCAGAAGCAGCATCTGTAGAAAATGAGAAAGATTTATATGAAGCACAGCTCAGCCTTTTCCTTGATCCGAACGACCCAGAAGTCATTAAGCAGGCGAAGCGTGACGGGATTCCTGAAGATTGGATTGAAGCAGCTCAAGAATCACCTGTGTATAAGCTGGCCATTGAACACAAAGTAGCTCTGCCGCTTCATCCTGAGTACCGCACCATGCCGATGGTTTGGTACGTGCCACCGCTTTCTCCGATTATCAATCAGTTTGGCGGAGAAATTGATACCATTGACCCGGCCATTGTGTTTCCGACGATTGATCAATTCAGAATTCCTATTCAATATTTGGCAAACCTGATGACAGCTGGAGATACAGATGTCATCAAACGTGTGCTAAAACGAATGGTAGCCATGAGAACATTTATGAGAAGCTATAATCTCGGAAAATCCTATGATGAGCAACTGCTGCAAAATGCCGGCTTGACCCGTGAATCTGCCATTGAACTTTATGAACTATCAGCGATTGCAAAATATGATGATAGATATGTGATACCAAAATCACACAGAGAAAAAGCAGCTAACATGTACGAGGCACAGGGTTCAACAGGATATGCATTTTCTGAAGGTTGCAATAGCTGCAGTGTAAGTCCGATGCAGCAGGAGGATGATGAAATTTATGCTTTTAGTGAACGGTATTGGAGTGATTTAGGTGGATCAATGGATGGAAAACTATCAGTTGACTTTTAAATTATGCTCAGTTATGCTTCGTTACCCTGACAAAGAATGGGTACATAACGATGAAATGCAGGAATTGATTTTGTCAATTGCGGAGGATGAGATAAGGAGCTCGTTTCTTTCCTTTTGGGATTATATACGAGAAACAAGCTGGGAAGACGTAACTGAAAATTATGTAAGATGGTTTGATCTTTCGGAAAGCACAACCCTTTATTTAACTTATGGAATTTTCGGTGATAATCGGGAAAGAGGACCGGCATTTGTGAAATTAAAGATGGAGTTTGCCAAGGCAGGTTTTTATGTGAAGGAAAATGAATTACCTGACTATTTGCCGCTTGTTCTTGAATTTGCTTCAATGGCTGAGTTGAAATACGTGAAAAAGGTCCTTGCTATTCATTTAAAAGCAATCGATATCTTATATGAGGAGATGAGTAAGAAAGAGAATCCATATGCTTATTTAGTAAGTGCATGCTTGATGGCAATTGAAAACCTATTGCCAAGAAAAGAAGAAAGGATTAACCACAATGTTGGTTAATCCTTGCTGGAGGGAATCCAAGTGATTACGTTAACATTCATGGATGTCTTTTTATGGGTGATTTTTCCATACTTAGCTCTCACTGTATTTGTGCTAGGACATATATATCGCTATAACACCGATCAATTCGGCTGGTCAGCTAAGTCTAGTGAATTTATCCAAAAAGATTCGTTATTAAAATGGGGGAGTATCCTTTTTCATTATGGAATTGTATTTGTCTTTTTCGGACATGTAGCAGGTGTGTTAATCCCTAAGGGTTTCTATGATACCATTGGTATTAATGAACATATGTATCATTTCGGTGCTGTCTGGATAGGCGGTTTGGCCGGTGTAGCTACGGTGATAGGCGGTTTGCTGCTGACTATCCGCCGTGTGACAAACAAACGAGTTTCAAAAAACAGTGCAAAGAGAGACCTTATTACATTGCTTTGGATTGGTGTTGTGGTTGTTCTCGGATTTACGAATACCATTGGATATACAGCAACCGGAGGAGAGTTTGATTACCGGACTACCATCGGTCCATGGTTCAGAGGCATTTTAACCTTTAGACCAATGCCTGATTTAATGGCGATTTCACCAATTGGCTTTAAGCTTCATATTTTCGCGGGCTTTTTGCTCTTTGCGCTTTGGCCATTTACCCGTCTAGTCCATGTCTGGAGCCTTCCTTTGGAATATCTGACAAGGAAATACGTCGTCTACCGCAAAATGAATACTCGTAAAGCCGTTCGCGGTGCGGAAGAGTAAGGGATACGAAACAAGGAACCACAATGGCGGAGGGCACTGAAAATCTTTCGAGTTTTTGGAGAGATTTAACATGTGATAAAAAAAAACGACTCAAACTGTTAATTTTGAGTCGTTTTTTTAACTAAATTGGAGTCTGTGTCCCTCTAGTTTAGTCGATTAGTTTTAATATTCTTGTTAAGTTTACTGTAAAAATAGCTATAGCACCTTGCGATTCCATGCCAACTAGACCCGAGGATTTTGCCACATCATACCCGTGATATAGTCATAACCTATCCTTTTTCACAGAAATAACTTCTGATTAATCGGTAAATTATGCTCTTCACAGTAGCTCATATAATGGTCGATGAACCAGTACACATCTACAATGAAGAGAATGCGGTCTTCTTCGTCGAGGAATTCTTCGGCTCCATTTAAATGAAATAAGGTTTTCATGCCATTATCAGACATGAGAGTGTGGGTTCTGCCTGGACTTTCACGGATGAAATCTCCAGGTTTGGCGACCCAATCATACTCTTCGTAATACCAGCTTCCCTCAAGGGTAAAGCCTGTGACAGGACCGCGGTGACGGTGGCGGCCTAGTGAACCGCCGGCGTCTACGCGAAGGATATTAACGGCAGAGTTATTGCGGACGTCAAAGGACAAATGACGAATCCATACTTTATCATTTCCTGGAAATGGAATCCAAGGAGATTCTTCCTCAGATACGCTCAAATATCCCTCTTCCAAAGCAAACTGGTCACGTCGTATATCTAATTTTTCCTCAATAGTCATATAGCTTTCAATCATTTTCGTTACCCCCTAATTTTTAATGAAATGAATTCTTGATCAAACTTTGCTTGCCAACTGCTGCTTCACCACGTCTAGCGTCCAGTATTTATCCGGGCGGCCAGCTTCCAGACGTTCCAGTACTTCTTTATGAATCTGCGCTACTTCAGCAGTTGTAATCAAATCCTCATCAGCCACTTCTTCAATAACCACCGTTGTTTTATCTTCGTATAGATGCTCTCCTTTTAAGCGGGCAGTTTCTGAATCATATGGCCATAAGAAAACTTGGCGGCTTGAATAGTGATAAATTTTTTCTGGATCGTCTACATGAAATCCTAAGTCAAGCAGGGCCTGTCCTTTAATTAATTGATGAAATGTAAGCTCGTCAGCGATTCCCCAATCTGCTACTGCTAATAGCTCGTCGGAGTGCCAAAGAACGGATTGAGCGGCAATATTGTAGAAGTCAACTACACCCGCTTTTTCCTCAACAACCATTGGATTCTCACCCCATGTGATGCGGTAGACGGGGTGATCCACTGTCATATCAGAAGCAATGATTTTATCAAATTGACCAGAACCCTCCAGATGGATATGGCGGCGGTAATTTTCAAGGATGGCAATATGTAGCGGGTTTGTCGTCTTTTCTATTAGATCGGCTATGGGCTGTGTACAGGTTCTGATTGCTTCTTTGAATTGACTCATACTTCATTCCTCCAATTGTGTGAACGTTTTTAAAAACCATCGGCGCCTGGTTTGTATGATCATTTTATTGTAAAAATAGCACGAATAATAGTACAATAATTGTTAATATTTCGAATATTTTTAATAATAAAGACTAAAGGATGGGACCGTCTATTGATAAATATTATTAATTCAGATGAGATGATCAAATACTTACCGGAATCTGGACAACTTTTGGGCACTCTACGGAAAAATTTGATTTCTGCCTTGGGGATGGATCGTGCCAAAGGTTTTTTGCTTCGTTATGGCTGGGATTGCGGTGAAAAATTTTCTGAGCTATTAAAAAGCAAGGATGAATATAGCTCATTAACGTTAGAGGATTTATTTCTTTCTGGTTCGCAGATACACGGTTTGACGGCGGATTTGGGTACTTCTGTTACAAAATTAGTCGTTGATCCAGACACAAAAGATTATTTTTCAGAAGGCTATTGGAAATATTCACAAGAAGCGGAGAAACATATTGAACATTTTGGTTTATCCTATGAACCGGTTTGCTTTACATTAACAGGCTATGCCGGTGGATATGTCAGCAGTATCCTGGGGAGGCAGGTTATTTTTAAAGAAGTGGAATGCAAAGGGAAGGGAGACCCTTATTGCCGTTGGATTGCGAAGCCTGTTGCTGATTGGGCGGAGGAGATTATGGATGAATTACCCTACTATCAGGAGGAAAATCTAGGCCAGGAATTAGACAACGCTTTCAAACGGATTGAAGAGCAGAAGGATGTATTCAAACGAGCTTTGCAGATCAGCGAAAAATTGCCGAATGCTATCTTAAACGGGAGCGGGCTGCAAGGACTAATTAGACTTATTGAAAAAGAAATGAACTATCCCGTCATCATTGAGAATATTCAATTTGAACGGATTGAGGCAAGTTCTTCTGTGAAAAATGACAATTTAAATCCCGATTTTGTCAATAAAGAATTAAAAAAAATGATTCAGTCTACCTCCCATTCAAAAAAGACGATTCTCTTAAAGGTTCCGACAGCAGAGAATGAAGTCTATAGCCGGCTTATTTCACCTATTTTTCTAAGAAATAAATTATTTGGTTTTCTTTCTTTTATTAAAAAAACAGGTGATTTCTCTGAACTGGATTATTTATTAATTGAAAGAGCCTCTTCAGTGAGTGCCATTCAAATATTAAATGAGACGTCTGCTTTTGAAAATGAACACCGTTTAAAAGAGGAGCTGCTGAATGTGCTTTTTCAAAGTGATACCCCTCAGGCGGATATCATCTACCGTTTAAAATTGGCTGGCTATCATATTGAGCAGCCGCAGTATGTGTATCTGTTTCATCTAAATAAGCACGATCAACAGGAACAGTTGCTTGATGAAGCTTTTATCGAATTTAAAAAATCGGCTGTTGATCGATTTTACAAAGCTTTGGACCAACAAAACGTGAAGGGGGTGCTTGCAACTCGGTTCAATCAGATTATCGTACTGATTCCAGAGGAATTTGTTCGAACATTTCCTTCTTTAGTGTCCTCAGGAGCTTGGCTGTTGGACCAAGTGTTTGCCGGGAACACAGAGATGGATATTACGTTAGGAATTAGTGCTTTATGTAACAAAGTAGAGGAATTGAACAGGGGGCTGGGTGAAGCACAAAAAACGATTAGCATGATGTCGTTTAGCAAGAATCCGATGAAGATAAGGTCGTATAAAGAGTTAGGCGCAATTGCGAAATTTATTGAGCCTGATAACATTTCCGAGCTCACGTTATTTGCTCACGAATTATTGGATGACATTATGGCCTATGATCAAAAGTACGGAGCGGATTTATTTCATACACTCTATTGCTACTTAGAGAATAATGGCCATATGAAAAACACGGCAAAAGAAATGCACATTTCATTAGGTTCTGCCCGCTACCGGCTGACCCGCATTCAAGAAATCGGCGGATTCGACCTTTCCACGAGTCAAGGATTTTTTGATGCCCATGTCGCTGTACAGGTATTTCTGCTTTTAGGGCTTATCGAAATATCATAGGTGCTTAGTGTCAGTACATTTCCACGTGAAATATACTGTGTTAACTCACTAATATCTTTAGAAACAGAAGACTACTCCAGTAGGAATGTCTTCTGTTTCTTGATGTGCTTTGAAAGGCAGGAACGATTCATGCGTGTTACCTAGACAGTTCAATCAGTAAATGCTTCAAGAAATCCATCAAAAATGACGACTTTTTCAGCAATCTCCAATGGCGTGGTTCCTTTTTAATGATGATTGAACAAATAACCTTCTTCCTGCTGATTATGAATCTTTGCTAGGACATAAATGGCTTTAAAATAGTCAATCATTTCATCGCTAATGGTTTCTTGGTTCATTTTCTGTTTTATTTCTTCAATGATGGTGCGAAAAAGATCATGATCTCTTTTTAACATCGTTAATGGTGTCGCTAATTCCGGTTTCTCCTTTATTTTTTCATTGTAAAATTCCTCTTCTTCCGAATCCGCATGGGCAATGAGCCGTGTTTCCCAATGCTCAATCAGTGCTTCTGCTGTCATTCTGGCATGTTTTTCATGATTCTCAAGCTTTTCACGCCGAACCTTTAAAAGAAGATGAAGTAAATCTCTTCCTTCTGTTACGACTCCATCATGAATCGAACGATGTGCATCTAATTTATGTAATGAAGGACCTGACATATGATAAATTCCTCCTGTTTTACTATAGTAAATGTGTTCTGTAAAAACTTCTCTTTGCCTGAACATTTGTAAGTATGGTCATGAATGAAAACAAGTAAACATAAAAAAGAGGAATCCTATGGATACCTCAAAAAAGCTCATTTTTCCTGCTGTAATTCATTAAACATTCCCACATAGTGAGTGGGATTATCATTCTCATCCTTGATTCTACTAATGGTTAATAACTGTAGATAATCTTCATTATTTTTTCTTCGATTCCAAATTTGTCCCTGCCAATAGCCATTCTTTTCAATTTGCTCCCACATCTTTGCATAAAAGGTAGAATCATGTTTCCCTGATTTTAACACAGCAGGTGTTTTCCCAATAATTTCTTCTTCTTCAAACCCTGTAACTGTGATAAATGCTGGATTCACTCTTTGGATTGTTCCATCTAAATCTGTTACCATAATTCCTTCAATCGTTCCTTCAATAATACGGTCAGATACCGTTAGTTTATCCTGATAGTATAACCCGATGACAATCACAAGACAGGCAAGGGAAAACTCCGAAAGAGCCATAAATCCAATCGCATAATGGCCGGTTAAATCAAACAAGGTTGTCAGAATAAGAGGGGGGAAGAAGCCACCGAGACCTCCCATCGCTGCTACAATTCCGTTCACAATCCCTGCCTGTTTTGAAAAATATAACGGAACTAGCTTAAAAACAGTACCATTCCCAACTCCAGCACATAAGGCAACCAACATACAGCCAATCGTGTAAATCGTTAAGGAAGGCTTAAATGACAAGATAAAGCCGCCAAAAGTGATACCGCTAAAGACAATGATTAAAATGATATAAGAATTAATTTTATCTGCAAGTAATCCTCCAATCGGTCGGAATAAGGTAGCGACAATGATGAATCCAGCTGTACGCATACCCGCATCTACACTAGATAACTGAAATTGATTGACGAGAAAGGATGGTAAGAATACAGTAAATGCGACAAAGGAACCGAAGGTAATAAAATAAAAAAGACAAATAAACCATAGCTTATAGCTTTTATAAACCTCTTTTATTTGTGCAGAAAGGGCCACTTTCACTCGGTTTTCCTTTCGATCACCAAATAGAAACGTGAGTGCGGCAAATACCAAAAGTAAAAGGATATAAAATTGAATCGTTCGTCTCCATCCGAACGTATTAGCTAAAACTGGAGCTGAAAAAGAAGTAATCGCTGTACCAATATTTCCAGCACCGTAAATACCATTAACAAACCCATGCTTTTCTTTTGGGTAATATTTCGGCAAAGACGTTACCCCAACGGAAAAGATGGCACCGCTAAGACCTAATGCTAAACCTCCAATGAGTAAATCTATCACGGAATCTGCTGCACTGATATAAAAGACCGGCAGGATTAAAAACAAGAGACTGATAAAAAAAATCCATCTTGCGCCGTAACGGTTCGTCCAATAGCCAATCGGAATCCTTAAAATGGATCCCAAAATAACGGGAACTGCAGTTATCATGGCAGACTCACTTGGCGTTATTTCAATATCCACTTTGATAAAAGAAATAAGCGAAGATAAAATCACCCAAACCATAAAACCTAAGATGAGATTTCCCGTTTGTAAAATAAGCTGTGAATTGGCTCGTGCCATTCCTTATGCACCTTCCTACAAATAAAGTCATTCATGTTTTCTATAATAGGATTTGCTAAACCTAACAAAACAAAGGGACCAATTTTTGCCTACTATCAATCGATAAAGGAAACAAGCATGAAGGAATCCTCAGTTATTGAGGATTCCTTCATGCTTTAGTATGTTTTCCTTCGCATGTTAAGTATAGGATTCAATTGCGTGCTCTAGTGCATTAAAGGCTTGTCCAAAAGCAGCAGAAGAGGATATATCACCTGCGTTTTCCAATGCCACCTTTGAATTTCTTGCCTGTGTTAAAGCAGTAATAACATTTTCAATCATTGTGCCTTTGTCTCCATATTGCTCTAACGCAGAATGAAGCTGTTGAATGGATTGGTCTAAATCAAAAGATTCTGGATGGTCATATGCTTTCTCTAACTGTTCTTTCACTTGCTGTAAAATTTCTTTCATTTCTTCATCCCTCATTTTCGAAAATTTTTATCCAACCTGTAGTTTTTCCGAATATTAGGGTTATATGCATTTTTATGAAGTGTTTTACTTAGGCCCTCTTCCACGCTGCATCAATGCTAAGCGTCTTCTCGTTGCACCACTAAAATCTGCAGCATATTTGCTTTTCAAGCGTTCTCCGATTGGATTATTGTAATCAAGACCTGATCCTTGTTCGGAATTATGCTGATTATCAGTCATACGTCATTTCTCCTTTGCGAAAAGAATTTTCCCGCCTCAATTTAGGTGCAGCCAAACCTTTGTGATGCCAACTCTTTTGAAAGGAACTAATTCCTTCTATATAATATATCATTCCTTTTTTGTAACGCTTTCATCCTTAACAGCACTCCAAAAAGAAATGATAATGGAAGCAACTACCACCATTATGGGTGCATAAAAAATAAGGAATTCATCCATATTCTTTCCCCCTTACACATAATCGTTTCGTTTCCCTTCTACATACTCTTTATTAAATAAAAACAGATGAAGCAATAGATACAGGGACGGGATAAGCAGGCCTAATCCTGCAATAAATGCGATAATTAGTGCGGTAGCCATCGCTGTATTTGTAAAGCTGTCGTAAAGGGTCAGATACGGATAAAGTAAATAAGGATAGTGGGAAATTCCATAAGCGAAAAAAGCCAGGGAAAATTGTCCTATTAACAATCCAAGCGCTGTCCCATATGATTTCTTTTTCCATAATAAATAAAACGTTCCCATGAATAATAGAAAAGACAAAGCAAACATCCACCACAAATGTATTAATCTCTCATAATGTTCTATATTATGAGAGCGCATTTCCACAATAATTCCCGCTGCAGTGAGTATCATCGGTACAGCCGTAATCAATGCGTAAAGCCTCATTAAGTTGGTTGCTGCCTCATCCTTTGCTTTATGGGCATACCAGGTTAAGAATACAGCTGAAATATAAAGTACAGCTGTTAAACTAAGGAGTACAATGCTCCAGGTTAATGGACTAAAAAAAAGCATTCCATAATCCAGGACAGGACCCCATTCTTCCATCCTGATAAATCCTCCCTCTGAAATGGTTAAAACAATCGACAGGGAAGCGGGTATAAATAAACCCGTTAATCCATAAAGGTATACATATCGCTTATGACGAAGCTTTCCATAGGTTGTAAATGCATAATAAGCCCCACGAACGGCTAACAAAATAATGGCAATACTGACGGGAACAAGGAGAGTCGTACCGTAGTAAAATGCTGCTTTGGGGAAAAAGCCAACAATCCCAACAAAGAAAAAGACTAAAAATACGTTAGTCACTTCCCATACTGGAGATAAATAACGCTGAATAATTCTCGTTAAAATATGTTCTTTCCCTCTAAACGTACTATACGCATTAAAAAAGCCGGCTCCAAAATCAATTGATGCGACAATGACATAGCCAAATAGAAAAATCCATAGTACAGAAATCCCAATTATTTCAAGTGTCACAGATGTTCACCAGCTTTCTCTAATCCTTGATCCGCTAATTCTTGTTCAATTGTATTTTTTCGAAACATCCGAATTAACACGACAATACTACCAATTCCTAAAACAATATATAGTCCGGTAAATAGAAGTAACATTAAATCAACCTGACCGCTAGTTGTTGCCGCATGGCTTGTTTTCATAATTCCACGTAGAATCCAGGGTTGTCGTCCTACTTCATCAAGCCACCAGCCAGCTTCAATGGCCAGAATAGAGAGCGGTCCTAATAGTAAAATGAGCCAATTAAACCATTTAGAGAGAATGAAGCTCCATTTTTTAACTGTTCCAATCCAATAGATTAGTGCAACCAAAACCGTAATCATGCCTATCGTCACCATTGCATCAAATAAATAGTGAATATAGAGGGGAGGCGTTTCATCTTTTGGAAACTGGTCCAGACCTATCACTTCTGCTGTCGGGCTGCTATGAGCTAAAATACTAAGGGCAAATGGAATCTTGATGGCATATTTGACTTCATCATTGTCAAGGATTCCATATAAAATAAGCGGAGCCTTTCCTTCTGTTTCTAAGTGCCATTCCGCAGCAGCTAATTTTTCCGGCTGGTATTCAGCTAGAAACTTTCCGGAAAAATCGCCGATGACGGCCGTTGCAATCGAAAAAATCAGTCCTATCTTCATGGTTAGAAATAGGGCTTTTTTATGATACACATGTCTTGATCCTCTAAGTAACCTATAGGCAGCAATCGAGGCTAGGACAAATGCGCATGTCATAAAAGCAGAAGTAAGAACATGCGAAACTTTAGTAGGGACAGCCGGATTAAACATGGCTAATATCGGGTTAATATTAACGAGCTGTCCATCTTTAATATCAAACCCTTGGGGAGCGTTCATAAAACTGTTCACAATGGTAATAAACACAGCTGAGAAGGACGCACCAATGGCAACTGGAATCAATAACATGAAATGTTTCTTCTGATTTTCAAATCGATCCCACGTATATAAATAAATTCCTAAAAAAATAGCTTCAAAGAAAAAGGCAAAGGTTTCCATAAACAATGGGAGAGCAATAATATGGCCTGCAAGCTCCATAAAATTAGGCCATAATAAGGACAGCTGCAACCCAATTGCCGTTCCAGTGACAACGCCTACAGCAACTGTTATGACATACCCGCGGGCCCATCTTCTTGCCAAAAGTATGTAGTGATAATCATTTTTTTTAATACCAATCCACTGCGCAATCATAATCATAAGCGGAATTCCCACACCTATAGTTGCATAAATGATATGAAAAGATAAGGTTAATTCCGTTAAAACACGGCTGTAAAAAACCGCCTCTTCATTCACCATCATTGCTCTTCTCCTTATCCAGAAATAATACGTCCTAAAATAGACAGTCCCATAATGAATGCAACAATAAAACTCAGCCAAATTAATTTACGTTCATGATTTTTATACATTTATGTAACTCCTTTAAGCTCAAAAAATCACAATAATTGCGGTTTCATCATACTTTGAATAGGATATCCGAAACCTATACATTTATTCTGTTTTTATAGAAAAGGGAGTAGAGATGGACGGTTTATATAAACGTTAGTTACTAAGGGGTGGAATAGAGAGAGGGAGGGCCTGTCCTTTAAATCAACTTCCCATAAAAAGGGGAAGCAGTCTATAGGAATCCATAGAGGGGAAAGAAAAATAGAAAGGGAAGCAATTCGTTATTTGGTAAAACGATTAGCATAGCAAGAGGCTACAAAGGAATTTGGTTTAATCTTAGGTTCAATCCCCATTGATTCAATCCTTTTAACCATTTCTTCTACAAAGACTCTTGTCTTATTTCTGTTTCCTGCTCCGATATCTAAATGTCCTTCCATTGTAAAGGAAGCACCTCTATAAAGGTTTGGTAGTACGATATCAATCATTGTATTTTTCCTTTCTTCGGTAAACATGGAAACCGTTTCTTCTGTTAAGGAGGTTTCCTTTGAAATTCGTTCATGAAGCATCTTCATTTTTCTTGGAATCACGACTTTTCGGATACATGCCCATGCACCTTTTCCTTCATTCAAAATCACAATTCCAGTAATGAACCTTGTATATCTATCGTGAACTTGAGAGTCAGTACCAATCATTAATCGGAAGTTGCCGCTTCTGTCCAAATTCATAAATTTAATGATCCTATTAAATGCTTCTTCAAAATTCATATTTCTTTCCTGTGAATTTTGAAACAAGAAATCTCTTTCAGCGTTATATTTCATCCAATCACCCTTCTTTTTATAGATTTTATACATTCTTCAAGACATCCTGTTCATAACGTATAAGGCACATATGGGTAAGAATGGCTACATTCATATGTATGCAGGTACCGGTCTTAAAAATGATATTTTTTGATAAAGTTTTTATTAGGGGCATTGCAAATAAAACACCCCTATTACAATGAAAACAAACCAATTAAATAATGGTTGCAACCTTCCAGATTATCAGTCTAATGATAAAAGGTAGATGATGGTGATAGGAGAAAGTATACTTGACATTTTTGTGTCTTAAAGTATAATGATAATCATTCTGCTCCAAACGATGAGCAAGGTCTTAAATACGAATCTAGGTGGTCCATCATTTTTCATAAAAGAAATAGTAGATTATTAGTTTTAATTATTTTTTAACTAAAATATCCGAAATTCATGTATAATAGTTTGTTAGAAAGTAGGTGTAACAAATGAATAAAGGATTCCTGAAGGGGACAAGTATTCTCGATAAATATATCGGTTTTTTCTTTTTGACAGTATTGTTCCTATGGATCAAAACATACCTTATTCAATTAACACAATTTAATTTAGGAATTGAAAATGGGATTCAAGAATTTTTGTTATTCTTAAATCCACTAGGCTCAGCGTTATTACTCTTAAGTTTTGCATCCCTTTTTAAAGGTCGTAAAAAGTATATTTGGTTATTAATTATCCATTTTTTAATGACCTTTCTAATGTACGCCAATGTCTTGTATTACCGATTCTTTAATGACTTTATTACGTTGCCAACCATTTTTCAGACACAAAACTTTGGTGATGTAAGTAGCAGTGTATCTTCATTATTACGACCATATGATATTTTGTTCTTTGTAGATAACATTTTGTTATTAGGATTACTTGTTTTTAAAATGGCCAAGGTACAAATGGAAAATATCAGCAGAAGGAAAGTCGCTGCGTTAGTTTCTCTTTCTTTAGGGATTTCATGCCTAAACTTAGCATTAGCTGAAGCTGATCGTCCTCAGCTATTAACTAGAGGCTTTGACCGAAATTATATTGTTAAGTACTTAGGTACTTACAATTATACAGTTTATGATGCTGTTCAAAGTACGAAAGCATCTGCACAGCGCGTTACAGCAGACTCTAGCGATATTACAGAAGTGATTAACTTTACACAATCTAATTATGCTGAGCCAAATCCGGCAACCTTTGGTATCGGTAAAGGTATGAATGTGATTTTCTTCCACCTTGAATCAATGCAAAGCTTTTTAATTGATTACCAGCTGAATGGGGAAGAGGTAACACCATTTTTAAACTCTTTAACAAGAGAACCAAATACAATGTATTTCGAAAATTTCTTCCATCAAACAGCACAAGGAAAAACAGCTGACGCGGAATTTATTCTTGAGAATTCATTATATGGTTTACCGCAAGGCTCTGCCTTTACAACAAAAGGGTTAAACACCTATCAAGCTGCTCCGGCTATTTTAGGTCAGCAAGGTTATACATCTGCTGTATTCCATCCAAATTCCGGAACTTTCTGGAATCGTAACGAAATTTATAAATCATTTGGATACACGAAGTTTTTCGATTCAAATTACTATGAAATGAAGGAAGAGGATTTGGCTGATTATGGATTAATGGATAAGCCATTTTTTGCAGAATCTATCCCGCTTTTAGAAACATTACCACAGCCATTCATGGCGAAGTTTATTACTGTATCAAATCATTATCCATATCCGATTGATGAAGAAGATGCAACCATTGCACCGCATACAACAGGTGATAAATCAGTTGATACGTATTTCCAGACAGCACGTTATGCTGATGAAGCTTTACAAGAATTCTTTACGTATTTGAAAGAAACTGGTTTATATGATAACTCCATTATTATTATGTATGGTGACCATTATGGTATCTCAAAAAATCATAATAAAGCAATGGCACAAGTGTTAAATAAAGAAGAAATTACTTCTTTTGATAATGCTGGATTACAACGTGTACCATTGTTTATCCGTGTACCTGGCATGCAGGGGGGCATTAACCAAGAATATAGTGGGCAAATTGATATTCTTCCAACACTTCTTCACTTACTTGGAGTGGATTCAAAGGAATATGTTCACCTTGGTACGGACCTATTATCTGAAGGTCATGATGAACTAATTCCATTTAGAAATGGAGAGTTTGTCAGTCCGACGATTACATCTGTTGAAGGGAAATTTTATGATTCTACAACAGGTATTGAATTAGATGAAAGTCGAATGGAAGAGGCTAAACAACAGCAGGAGATTGTTCGTCATAAATTAGCGTTATCAGACAAAGTGGTAAATGGTGATTTATTGCGATTCTATGCGCCTGAGTCCTTTACTCCAGTTGACCGTTCTAAATACGATTATACAAAACAAGATGATGAATCTGATGAAAAATAGGTAAAGATATGATTAAGTAAGAAAAGAGGCTGCTAAAAAAGGCAGCCTCTTTCTTATGAATCATTGAACGGATAATGAAAAAATCAGCACATTTAAACAGTGCTGATTTTTTTAATTTCCAAAAATGAATCCGAAAAAGTTTTTCTTTTTACGCGGCTTTTCTCCAACGCTTTCACTGCTCGCAGCAATTTCTGTTTTTTCTTTTAATAAGATTTCCAATTGTTTAACTCGCTTAGTTAATAAGGAGATTTGTTCTTGCAGCTCTTCCATTTCACGTCGATGCTGTAGTATTTGATAAGATACGACTGCATCGGCCTTCTGATTTATGCCTATCTCTAAGTCTTTCACCTTCTGCATTAATTCATCTATAATTTCATCTGCTGGTGTCTCTTTTACAATTCCCGTACGTTTTGGGAGATGAATCGAAATATCCTGTAACAGCACACCTTCATGCAGCTGCTGTTTCACTTTTTTTAGTAATTCGATATCATTTTCAGAAAAGACAAAATGACCTAACTCATTTCTTTCCATCTCTAAATTTAATTGCTTGACCCATCTTTGTACGGTACTTGTCGAGATTCCCAGCAATTTAGCAACTGCTTTTGTATTCAATTTATATCCCTCCTTTATTTAAATATTTCTTCTTTCTTTGAGGTATTCCTTCCTAGTTGACAAAACAAGAAGCAATTCGTCAATAAAAATGTTTATCTCAGCTAGTGCTGAATGAAGAACAGGTCCTAAATCACGGATCGATTTTACTCTGTGATTCAGTGAAAAAGTTCTTTCAAGAAAGTAAGTATCATAGGATGTAAATAGTAATCAAAAATTCCCGCAATGTTAGGGAGGGATCCTGTGATAAAGGAGTTAGCCAATGCCATAAAAAATAAAGACGTTATCCTATTTGTTGGATCGGGTGTTCCTAAAAATTTAGGATTACCTGTATATTCCGAATTGATTAATCAAATGGCTGAAAATTTAGGTTTCGAACCAGCACAATTCAACTCTTGGGGAAATGGTGATTTTTTAATCATGGCTGAATATTATTATAATCAAAAGGGCACATTAGGCGCTTTAAGAAGCTGGATGGACCGGTTATGGCATCATTCAAATATTGATATTAGTAAATCCGAAATATATAAACTAATCATTGACTTGGATTTTCCTATTATTTATACAACGAATTTTGATCGGTGGCTAGAAAATGCCTATGATTATTATAAAAAAGCATATATTAAAATTACCAATGTAGCTGATATTGCCAGAATAAAAAAGAATAAAACTCAAATCATTAAGTTTCATGGTGACTTTGATGATGATTCATCACTTGTATTAACAGAATCAAGCTTTTTTAAGCGGCTTGATTTTGAATCACCATTAGATATAAAATTACGTTCCGATTCTCTTGAAAAGTCCATTTTATTTATTGGATATAGTTTGTCAGATATCAATATTCGTTATATGTTATACAAGCTGCATAAACAATGGAAAGAATCCCATTATGAACATATACGGCCTAAGTCTTATATTTTATTAGTCGAACCAAATCCGATTAAAGAAAGTATATTAAAAGAAAGGGGAATTATTCCTATTGTATCAGCAAATGAAGAACCCGGAACGGCCTTAATGAACTTTCTAAAAAACATTAAAGATAGAATATAGCTGGCTGAATTGTACGTTTCTTCACAATGTAGCCATGAAGAATAACCGTATATCCCACAGTAACCCCATCATGCAAATGGATGGTTGAATCATCCTGTATACTGCATTTTTCTCCAATTATAATGGGACCTTCATCAGCAATCAGCACGAAGGGCTGCATTAAACGAAATAAGACCTCCTTAAAGTATTCTTTATTCCAAATTTCATATGTACGCTTCATGGAACAACAAGGAATCTCTATTAATTCTTCGTATGAATTCAATACATTACTCCCATCATACCATATAGGAAATATAAAATGGGAGTATAAACTGATAGATGAACCTATTCTGAATTCTTTTCATAAGGACTTATACCTATAATTAAAAATACTCTCTAAGTGACACCTTAGGGAGTATTTTTAATTATTTATTAGTTTTCATCCTTGTTAACATTTTTGCTTTCAAGTGCTTGAATTCTACGCTCTAATTCAAGAAATTCTTCTTTTGTGACAAGATTTAAATTTGTTATAGCCTGATTTACTCTTGTCTTCACGATATCATCTAATTCCTGTTTTGCCTGTTCACCTTTTTCAACCCACTGCTGAATAAGGTCTTTTGATTCGTTTCTACTCACTTCACCTTTTTGTACAAGAGTGTCAACCATTTTTTCAATTTGTTCTTTTGTTACAACTGCAGCACCTAAACCGAGAGTGAAAACTTGTTTAAAAAGATCCATTTGCTAATACCTCCAGTTGTTTAATAAACCTTTTATGGATACTAGTGTTCAAAAAGGGACAGATTTATACCATTTTCCGTTACTGACTGAACACCGCAAACTTCATACTCTTATCATACACTATTTGTCAAAAATTGCGTAATATAAATGCAGGAAGAATAGCTATGTTCTTATTGGCCTTACAAGTATTAGACACATATATCTGTCATGACTCTCTGAACTTTTTAAGAAAGTCCGTAATTGGAATTTCATGTTGATAACATGATTGGAGATAAAATGAAGAAGTGAAACAATATGATTAATAAAAATACCGCTCTTTTGCTACTGTTCATAATTTGCTATTCTTATAATAGGAAATAATCATATAATAGGAAATACTCATAGAGCGAGGGGAACACTGTTGAAAGAAATTAAAAAAGTAACATTAGTCGGCCTAGGCGCTATAGGAACAGCTTATGGAAGTTTGCTGCATGATGCTTTAAATGAATCATTTCAAGTGGTTGCCAGTGAAGAACGAATGAAACGATATCAAGAAAAGGGAATCCTCATTAACAATCAACCGTACCATTTTAACTACATAACACCAGAAGCAAAGACCGAGCCGGCAGATTTAGTTATTTTTGCCGTGAAAAATGCTGAGCTGCCGCAAGCGATGAACGATGTTAGGCATCACATTGGATCAGATACGATTATTCTCTCTCTGCTGAATGGCATTTCAAGCGAGGAAGAAATCTATGCCGCCTATGGAAATGAACATATTTTATATAGTATGAGTGTTGAAATAGATGCCGTTCGAAAAAATAATGAAGTCCATTTCACCACTCGCGGCCGAATTGAATATGGAGAACTGGACAATACTTTATCCAATGATGTCCTTGCAGTAAAAGAATTATTTGAAAAAGTCGGGATTGATTATGAAATTTCCAGCAATATCACGCATACAATGTGGTGGAAGTTTATGATTAATGTTGGTATTAACCAAACATCCGCTGTGTTAAAAGCGCCTTATGGCATTTTTCAAACCATGCCAATTGCCTATGAGTGGGTTGAATCCGCAATGCGTGAAGTTGTCGCTTTATCAGAAAGGATGGGAACAGGATTAACCGAGCAGGATGTAAAGAAATTTTGGCCAATTATTAATAAACTTTCTCCAAAAGGGAAAACATCCATGTTACAAGACGTTGAAGCAGGACGAAAAACGGAAGTAGAATATTTTGCCGGAAAAGTATGTGAGTTAGGGGAAAAATATGAGGTTCCGACACCTATTAACGAACAGCTCTATAGAATGATTACCATCATTGAAGAAATGGCAAAAGTAAATAAGTAATGGACAACAAAACCCACCACATTTATTTTTGCTGGTGGGTGTTTTTGTATAGGTCACGAAAACGTTGTTGAATGGAAAGTGATGCTTTAACTTTGGAGAATTAAGTGGTTTCTACAAGATTATAGGAAGAGTGTTCTTCATCCCATTGAAAAATACCCTCTTGCAATCGAATCACCGTATCGAAAGGCCGTGGAGCCATGCCGCTTTCTTCTTGTGATACTTGCGGAGGCTGTTCTTCATACTGCTTCTTCAATTGAAGCAAATCCATTTTAGATGCCACCCGAACAATCATTTCAAGAGTTATTTCATTTTCAGCTACTCCAAAATATTTACAAATTGAAGTTTGAAAGCTCTTGTTATATTGGATCATCATTGGTAAATCATGAATACTGGCAACACCAAAAACATCCTTAATGATATCCTCATATCGTAATTGACTGCCTGTTGCAAAAGTAATCTGATCCGTTTCCGGATTGGCTAAATAATAAATGGTTTCAATATCATAATTCAACGAGAACATCCTTTCTGACACTTCAAATAATGTCATTTTTATAACATTATTTAATTATATCATAATTTTATCGAAAATTGTCGTCGTTTTTTGTCGAAATTTAATAGAGCTATAAATGCATGAATAGTTAGATTAAATAAAGAAATACCATACAATGAGGATTACGTTTATAATAAAGGTAAGTTTAAAATTGACTACAAATGAAATAGGTGATACAAATTAAAAATTGGATTAAATCACTTATGTTCCTTCTCATTATTTCTATTATGATTTATGCCATGTTTCATGCAGAATGGTTTCAAGTCATTAAAAGCGGCAACATGGGAAAAATCATTCATGAAAATCTATGGATAACTTTGACTCTTACATTGCTAATCATGATTATTCAAAACACCTTCACTATTATTCCCTTAATTCTCGTTATTACAATTAATTATACATTGTTTGGGTTTATTAATGGATTTCTTTGGAGCTGGCTGACAAGTATTATAGCTGCAGTACTTATGTTTTATGGAAGCAGATATCTGTTTCAGGACTGGGTTCTACCGAGGATTAACAAAGACTTTGTTGAAAAAATAGAAAGGAATGGATTCTTATTTATCTTTCAAGCCAGAATTATGCCGTTTATTCCTACAAGCCTGATTAATATATTGGGCGGGATTAGCTCTATTCCATTCAATCGCTTTATTACAGCAACTATATTTGGAAATTTTCTCTACTTTTTTCTCCTCACCTTAATTCCTGCAGGTTTAATGAACTCACAAATGAAAGATTTTCTTACCGAAGCATTCGTCCTTATTGCTGTTATTATGTTTCTCCTATATAAATGGAAAAGGAAGAAGAGAGGCGAGAGGACCATTTCAAATCATTCAAAAGGGGTATAGAATAAAAAACGAAGAGGAAGGCTCCACAAATACTAAAATCCAGTGTATCTTTGTGTCATACCACACTGGAAGCTCTATAGACTGTGGATGCACTTCTTTCTTAATCGGCCAAAAAGTTTTCTGTGTAATACGGTCTTGAATGAGAGTCAAAAGCAACGCCAACTCCTAGTGCTTCAAAATCCGGTTGAAGAATATTTTCTCTATGCCCCAGAGAGTTCATTAATCCTTCATGAGCAAAGATACTGCTTAACTGTCCGGCAGCAAGATTTTCGCCCGCTGCATGAAATGAAATGTTATCCTCTTTCATGCGATCGAAAGGAGACTGCCCTTGAAGATTGGTATGATTAAAATATTGATTTTGTGCCATATCCATACTATGGTCACGTGCGGTTTCTTTAACAGCTTCATTCCAAGATAAAAAAGGTAAACCATGAACAACTCTTGCCGCATTCGTTAAATCAAATAATTGATATTCGAATCCTTCTTTCAGCTCATGACTCTCTGCTGCATAAAAATCATCCTTTTGCTGTTCTAAATCAGTACTTATTATTTGAATCGCTGTAACTGAATTATTTTCATGTTTATCATAAAAAACGGTCACAAAACTATTATCTAATTCAAATAAATGATATTCATTGTTATGATCAAGTTGATAAGAAATATGACCTTTTTGAATGTTCGTGCTCGGCTCACCAAGCATATTCAAAACTTCGTCCATATGTGAACCGATTTTGATTCCCTGTTTGGAGCTTAGCAAGTCTTGATTTGTGTACAATCCAGTTACTTTATCATCTTCATCAAATGATGCCATGAAGAAATTTTGATAGTTTTCGTGGTAAGCGAACCACTTGACACCATATTCGTTATAGGAAGAACGCTTTGCATCACCTGCAAGGCTTTCAACTTTTGTTCTCGAATCACCAATTTCTATATTATGAATGGAGAAGGAATTTGATATCGGTTTCTCTAATTCAGGCTTCGCTATTTTTGTTTCTTGCTGCTGATCCGATTGAATGGAGTTTAAAGCCTGATTAATTTCTTCTAACAACGTATCTAATCCTGTTTCTAATGTATTGATTCCATTCGTTACATCTGGATGTTCCTTTAATGAATCAAGCTTTAACTTAATATTCTCATAAACAGTCTGTTCACCCATCCCTTGTGAATCCTTTACAAAAAGAAACCAAATGCTTGTGAGCAGTAACATGATAGTGAAAAGCCTAAAAATGATTCTCAAACGATTTCCTCCTTTCTTCTTGTAACCGTTTATTTCGACTCGCTATTAAAATAATCGCCATTATAGCTTTAAAAAACACATGCAATCGAGAACAGCATGTGTTTTTTGCCATACAATAAATAAAAATGAATGACTAAATCCTATTGAAATAGAATAGACAACCTTCAGCTTTTTTGTATTTTAGATGGGTTATTAATTTTATATGGTACTGAAACATCTATCATAAACTCTTCTTCTACATCTTTTCCCTTCGGTAATTTCTTTTTTACAATCTTACCGTCGAATTCAAGATTTTCTCCGGGAGTAAGCTCAAATTTCTTTAAGGTTTTAGAATGGGAGCACCAGGCAAGTCCTACTTCAATTGGGCTTTCCTCGTGAATGATAACATCTTCTAGGACCACAACTTCATCATTATCTTCATTAAAATTATTCCAGCTTAAAGCCAATTGCTTTACTTTCGCTGTAAAATGTACTTTATCAGCCGGCAGTTCTAGCTTTGCCGTCTTTGCTTTTGATTCAGATTTCTTTTCTGATTTTTTGCTGGCTGGCTTTTTCTGCTGTAATTCTTCGCCTTGCTTATTTACTAGTTCAGACTCAATTTCTTTTGTTTTTGCAGGTGCCGCTTGTTCTTTGTCTTTTTCTGATTCCGTAATATTTGCCTTTTCGAAACTGGGAGATTGCATTTCTTTTAAATAAGCAGGGTGGATACATGTCAGGTTTCCATCCTGAAACTCAAGGACAATCGTATTAAATTCACCTGTTACTCCATAAACCTCATAGCCTTTTATCGTAACGAGCCTTTGAAAGGTTCTTTCCTTGTACCAAAACGTGTCCTTGTTCGTTGAAAGACCCCATTCTTTTAGCTTTTCTATGTAATGTTCATCATTTTCAAATGTTACAAAGTCTCCTTTTGGAGGAAAATAGGTTGTATTGTTTGAATCTTCAATTTGGGGCAGTGTAACAGCCATTTCATCCACATCCTTTCTAAACCATTGTACACTAAATAACGGCAGAGGAAGAAGAGGGAGAAATTCAGATATTTTTGTTTCTTCATTTTAATTGTTAAAGGTTTTAGAGGAGAGAAGTGAGAATATATTAAGTATAATGTTTGATAAGTATAAAATAAGGGGGAATACAATTGATTACATATAAGACAAGACAGGAAGTACCTGAGCAAGAAAAATGGAATTTAAACGATTTATACTCAGATCTTAGGCTTTGGGAGAAGGATTATCAGCATATTGAAGAAATGGCGGAGAAATTAAAAACATTTGATGGACAAATTCGCAATGGTCACTCTCTTTATCAATACTTAAAGCAAAGCGAGGAACTTTCCTATGTCTTTAATAAACTTTATGCTTACGCGATGTTAAAGGTAGATGAAGATACACGGGAAACCACTTCTCAATCATTGTTGGACAAGGCTAAGCAATTAAGTGTGAAAGTAAGCTCATCCACATCGTTTTTTATGCCGTTTTTATTGAGCTTAGAAGAAGAAACTTTAAAATCTTATATTAATGAAGAAAAAGGATTAGATTACTTTGCAGAAGATTTAATGGAATCCTTTCGGTATAAGCGTCATGTGTTAAGTAAAGAACAAGAGGAGGTACTTTCCCAATTGGGTGAAGCACTATCCGTTCCAAGCCATACCTTTGGGATGATTAACAATGCTGATATTAAATTTGGGAAAGTGACAGATGATAACGGTGAACAGGTTGAGCTTACAAGAGGAATGTATGCAAAATTAATAGAGGATGAAAATCGAGAGAAACGAAAGGAAGCCTACTTTGCTTATTACAAGCCCTACCTTCAATTAAAAAATTCAATAGCTGCAACACTTTCTGGTGCCATTAAAAATAACGTGACCATGGCAAAAATACGCCATTATCCATCAGCATTAGAAAAAGGTCTATTTGGAGATCGTGTTCCAAAAGAGGTCTATGAGAACTTAATCGCAACGACGAAAAAAAATATTACTCCGCTTCATCGTTATACAAAGATTCGGAGGGAAAAATTAAAATTGGATGAACTTCATCCATACGATATGAGTGTCCCATTAATCAGTGGAGTAAAGCCAGTCATTTCCTATGAGGAAGCCTATGAAACAATGTTAAAAGCCTTATCACCGCTTGGTAAGGATTATATTCAAATTCTTAGGGAATTTAGAGATGCTCGGTATATCGATGTTCGGGAAACCCCTGGAAAAAGGTCTGGTGCCTATAATTTAGGTGTTTACGGGGTACATCCATTCATTCTTTTAAATCATCAGGATGACTTGGATAGTTTATTTACGTTAGTCCATGAATGCGGACATGGTGTACACAGTATGTTAAGTTCCAAATATCAGCCGCAAATTTCAGCTAAATACAGTATTTTTGTTGCTGAGGTGGCATCGACAGTAAATGAGGTACTATTAATAAACTATCTATTAAAAAATGAACAGGATTCGAATATCCGAAAACATCTATTAAATCATTTTATCGATCAATATAAAGGTACATTCTTTACTCAAGTCATGTTTGCCGAATTTGAGAAAAAGACGCATGAAATGGCAGAAGCTGGAATACCGCTGAATGTAGAGGTGTTTAATCAGACGTATGAAACCTTATTTAGGGAGTACAATGGGGATACAATCGTTTTTGATGAACAAGTGAAATATGGATGGTCGAGAATCCCTCATTTTTATCGTCCTTTTTATGTTTATAAATATGCGACTGGATACGCATCTGCTATTCATCTAGCTACAAGGATTTTTGAAGGAGATGAGAAAACAATTCAATCTTATCTAGAATTTTTGAAGAGCGGCTGTTCAGATTATCCACTTGAGTTGTTAAAGAAGACGGGTGTTGATCTAACTATATCTGAGCCAATTGAAAATGCTTTAAAAAGGTTTGAAGAACTCGTTGATGAATTTTCAAAAATAGTATAGAAGAGAAAAGGTGTCAGACTGTTGTCTGACACCTTTATGTTAATGCTTAGTATTCTTATGATTAATAATAGAATGAATAATCTTTTCAATGAATTCATCAATAATTAAATTCTTTCGATATTGTATATAGATTTTATTAGGAATATGTTGAAATTCCTTTATTTCTTTAACCACTAACTGTTCACGGTCATGTTGGTCAATTCCGATTAATGGTGTAATCCCAATCCCAATCCCACTCGCTATGACTTTTTTCAGCATTTCATTATTTCCAACCTCAATATGTTTGATATTCGGGACACCGACTAATCGCTGATCAACGCTTGAAATCAGAGGGGCATTTCTCCCGTACCAAATGATAGTTTCATCATGTAAATCATCCATTTTCAAATCTTCTATTGAAGCGAGATGATGCTGTTTACCGCAAATAAGAACCAGTTTGTCATCAAATAGATACTCTGTAATGAGGTTTGGATTATACGCAACATCATTTCTAGTAAGGACCAAGTCTAATTCACCGGCAATAATCTGCTCATTTAATTTTCTAGAATCCTGACCTTCAATGACTGTAATATTCAAATCATCTATTGAAATAATTGATGTTATCAGTTCAGTAATAAAAGAGTAGGAAAACCCTGGAGGAAAGCCTACTTTTAAATTGGGATAGTTAGAAGACAGAGTTTCTTCTTTTGAATATTTAACATACGAAAGAATGGTTGTAGCATATTTAAGAAAAACCTTTCCTTCTCTTGTTAGTGTTACATTTTTACCTGACCGTTCAAATAATTTACACGAAAGCTCGCTTTCTAGGTTTTTCATGCGTGCCGTTACAGTAGGCTGGGTTACATTTAGCTGTTCAGCCGCTTTTGAATAATTATTATACTCATAAATGGCTAGAAATGTTTCAAGTTGACTTGTATCCACGAGTATACCTCCTATAATAATAAAACCATTTATATACTTTCCAAATGTCGTCAGTAATTACACAATAACATGGTAATACACTTCAATCCATATAGGTATTATCATATTTTGTCGATTTATAATACTTTACTAAAAAAATTTTTTATTAACACTTAGAAAAAATTTATACCTATTAAAATAGTAATAAAAAAAAGATATTTTGTCTACTAACACGAGTATTTAAACATCATAACGATAGTATAAACTAAATTTAACTAGCTAGACAAAGGTTTGGACCCTAAATATTAAGCTGAAATATAAAACATATAAAGCTATTTAGAGATAGATCTATAAAAAAAATATTGAGTACAGCGTGTAAAAGGAAGATATTTTTGATTAGATTTTATCGAATTTTGCGCTTATAATGTGAATAGAGTTAAAAAAAGAGAAAATTTAAAAGTTTCTCTTATTAATGAATTTTATCGAAATAAAAATTATTTTGTTAGAGAAGAAATTTGGCATATGGTAAATTATCGTGTATCCGATTTCACTCCAACAAAAAAGGAGGATCGCGCATAACATATCATAATATTAATTATTGTATAATAATTTTGAGTTATGATATAATAAAAAAGTAAATTGCAATATCGTTCATTTTATTGGTATCAATGTTTTCATTGGATAAAAACTAATAAATACCATAGTATATTTGTATAATTTACTTGATTTATTTGTAAGCGCGTTCAGTAAGAGCTTTCATTGATTTTCATGCAATAAAAATAATCTTGATAGATTATTTTTATATAAATTTTCTAAGTAATACAGAATTCTAGGAGGGACATTGATGGGGAAATATGTAAGAGAAGACAAAGAGAAGTTGTCATTCAAAGTCAACAGACAAGCATTTGTTAGCCCAGAAATTTTAGAAACAGAAAGAGATGCCATTTTCAGTAAATGTTGGCTTTATATTGGACATGAATCTGAATTACCAAACAAAGGTGATTTCCATAGAAGAAAAGTTGGCGGACGTAATTTAATCTTTACTCGCAGCCAAGATGGCGTTATTCGCGCTTTCTATAACAGCTGTCCACACCGTGGAGCGTTAGTTACTCGTGAGAATTGCGGTAACTCTAAAGTGTTCCGTTGCTTCTACCATGCATGGAGCTTCAATAACCAAGGTGAACTAGTTGGTATGCCTGATAAAGCAGGTTTCCCAAATGATCATAACTGTGATGGTGCTAAAAACCTTGCTACAGTAAAGCGTCTTGAAAACTATCGCGGATTTATGTTCGTTAATTTCGATGATAACGCTGTATCTTTAGAAGAATACCTAGGAAATGCTACAGAATACTTAGATTTAGTTGCTGATCAAGCCTATGCTGCTGAAGATCCAACACTTGGAATGGAAGTTCTAACAGATCCACAACAATACAGTGTACGTGCTAACTGGAAACTATTAGGCGAAAACAGTGTTGACTTATACCATGGTGTTCCTACACACAAAACATATTTTGATATTGTTGCTACTCGCGGTGGTACAATGGAAAAAGATAGTCTTGTTGGTGAAGGTAAAGACCTTGGCGGCGGACATGCTGTTATGGAATACTACTCTGCATGGCCAAGACCAGTAGGTAAATGGATTGAAGGTTACGGAGAAGAAGCTAAAGAAGTAATTGAAAAGAACATCGAAAGATTAGAAGCAAAATTCGGTAAAGAAAGAGCACACCGTATTGCTAAGAAAAACCGTAACATCTGGATTTTCCCTAACTTAATCATTAACGATATCATGGCGATTACAATCAGAACTTTCTATCCAATCGAACCTGGATATATTGAAGTAACTGGTTATGCATTAGCACCAAAAGCTGAGGGAGAAAACTTCAGACAAGTTCGTAATGATAGTTTCCTAGAATTCTTAGGACCATCAGGTTTCGCAACTCCAGACGACAACGAAGCACTTGAGCTTTGTCAAGAAGGTTTCTTAAATGCGAAAGAAGTAGGCTGGAACGATATCTCTAAAGGTATGAACAGAGAAGTACCTCAAGCAACAGACGAAGCACAAATGCGTGCATTCTGGCGTAGATGGAATGAATTAATGTTGGCTGAAGAAGCAAAAAGAGAAGGTAAAGAAGCTGAGGGGGTTAACGCATGAATATAACACGTCAAGAAGTTGAAGAATTTTTATATCATGAGGCAGAACTACTTGATGAATGGAAAATGCAAGAGTGGGCAGATTTATTCGCTAAAGAAGGAACATATGTAATCCCTCCTATCGGCAGCCCAAATGCAGATTTCAAAACAGCTTTATTCCTAGTTCATGATGATAGAGCACGTCTTGAGCAAAGAGCATTACGTTTATTAAAGAAAGAAGCTCACGTTGAGTTTCCACATTCAAAAACTACACATAATGTATCTAACGTAAGAATCGTTAGCAATGAAGATGGTGTTGTAACTGTTAAAGCTAACTTCGTTACTTACCGTGCAAAACGTGATTTCTTAGATACTTATGTAGGTGTTAATGAATATCAATTAGTTCAAGAAGAGGGCGAATTAAAGATTCTTGCTAAGAAAGTAATTCTTAACTTAGAAGCTTTACGTCCACAAGGTAAAGTAAGTATTCTTCTTTAATTATTCAAAACACGCATGGAGATTTCCATGCGTGTTTTTTTGTGCGCCCGGCATGGGTGTAATCTCTAGGGTGTAAGTCGCGAATTGTGAAGGCAGAAGTAGCAGTTAGCCTAACGCAAGGGTGTCCGTGGTGACGCGGAATCTGAAGGAAGCGAGCGGCAAACTTCCGGTCTGAGGAACACACACTTCATACAAGGCTAGGTATCATTGGATAATCAGCCTATAAAACGAGGCGTTCAGGAATGGAAAGTTTATGAATGAGGAAATAGCCGAAAAGGGTATTGGCGTATCTCGAATAGTCCCATATTAAGTAAAACCCTTAATGGCTCTTATTGGAGTAATCAAGGGCTCAAGAGTTTAGAAACTCGTTATGAATTCTTGCGTCACTTATCTTAATTGAACCGCCGTATACGGAACCGCATGTATGATGGTGTGAGAGGTCGGAGGTTGATTACCTCCTCCTACTCGATTTAGACTTGAGCCAAGCTTTGCCATCCATTCCATTTATAAGAATAAAAATGGAAAGCTTGTGCATTCTAAAGATAAAAAAGTGGTGAAATCATGTTCTTATTTCGCCGTAGAAGACAAAAGAAGGCAGGCCGTAAAGCAGAAGTTAAGGAAATTCCGAGTAAGGCTTTGGAGGAGATTGAACAAAATAGGCTGACAGGGTCAATAGAGACAACCGTTCAATTTATGAAGGACATGCTAGGGGACAGTGATGACTTTGTTGTCAAGTACTTTCGAATCTTTGGGCGTTTTCATGCGGTTCTGTTCTACTTCTCAAACATTACTGATCAAGATCGAATCAATAACGAAATTTTGAAGCCATTAATGTATGTGCCGGAGCATTTATTACAGAGAGAAATATCGAAGCAAGAGCTCGTAAATATTCTTGTAGAAGAAACACTTTTTGATAGTCAGACCAACCGCGAATATCAACTAGATCAATTAGTAAATGTCATCTTGCGCGGTGAAACAGTTGTTGTCATGGAGGGAATAACGGAAGCCATCCATATTGGAACAAGGAAAATTGAAAAACGGTCTATCAAGTCACCCGAAACAGAGCAGGCGATTCTAGGACCACGAGAAAGTTATATTGAGAGCATCGCTACAAATATCGCTTTGATTCGTGCAAGATTACCAACTCCTGACCTCTGTATCAAAAAAATGGAAATTGGTCGTCTAACGAAATCAGCTGTTGCGGTTTGTTATATCAAAGGAATTGCTGATGATAAAGTAATTAAAGAAGTAGAGAAACGATTATCAGAAATTGATATTGATGCCATTTTAGATATAGGCTACTTAGAACAATTCATCGAAGATAATCCCTTTTCTCCCTTTCCGCAAACGCAAAGTACAGAAAGACCCGATAAAACAGTGGCCAGCCTCATAGAAGGGCGTGTGGCTATCTTGGTTGACGGTTCACCATTTGCTTTGGTGGTTCCAGTTGTATTTAATCAGTTCTATCAGACCTTTGATGACTACTCGTCAAGATTCTTAATGGGCAGTTTTGCCAGACTTGCCAGGATGCAGGCGTTGGTTTTTTCCCTTATTTTCCCATCCCTTTATGTATCATTTATCTCTTTTAATCCTGAACTGCTTCCGACAGAATTTGCTGTAGCAGTAGCAGGAGGACGGGCGGGTGTTCCCTATCCGGCAGTTGTTGAAGTATTAATCATTGAGATAGCGATGGAGGTATTGAGAGAAGCCACTGTCCGAATGCCAAAGCAAGTTGGCGGAGCCCTTTCTATTGTGGGGGTGCTAGTAGTTGGGGAAGCCGCGGTTAATGCTGGTCTTGCCAGTCCCATTACCGTTGTTGTTATTGCCTTAACTTCTATTGGTTCCTTTGCGACCCCAGCTTATGTGGCAGCCTTTGCACTGAGAATGCTTCGTTTTCCCATCCTTATTCTAGCAGGGATTTTTGGTCTTTATGGAGTGGTAATTGGAATCATCTTCATCTTTAACCATATGCTTTCCTTGAAATCATTAGGTGTTCCGTATATGTCGCCTGTATCTCCAGGAAATTCTCAAGGTTTGAAGGATGTTATTATCAGAAGTCCTTTATGGTGGATGCCAAAAAGACCTAGTTTTCTACAGCCAACGAATCGTGACAGGTTGGGAGAAGTCAAAAATAAAGTGTTACAACATAGTAAGGTAGGAAATGATCAGCGGGAGGAAGCAAAGAGTGGCGGATTCAAAAGAGGTCACAACGGTTCAAGCGGCGACAATCTTAATTAGCACAATCATTGGAGTAGGTGTCCTGCCCTTGCCGCTGTTTGCTGTAAGAGCAGGAGAAACGGGCGCTCCGTTTATCACTCTTTTAGGAATTACCATCGCCGCATTTGGCTTGTTTATTGTTACAAAGCTTGGCATTCGCTATTCGGATAAATCAATTATCACTTATAGTGAGGAGATTCTTGGAAAATGGCTAGGTCGATTTTTTAGCTTATTTGTCATTATGTTTTTTGCGATTTTAACAGCTCTTGCCGCGCGAGAGTTCGGAGCCGTCGTTATCACAGCTGTATTGCTTGAAACGCCGTTAGAAGTAACGGTGCTTGTCATGCTTTTATTAGCCGCAATAAGTGCACGAAATACGATGAATACCTTTGCCTATATTCACAATTTTTACATTCCCATTATTTTAGCGCCAGTCTTAATTATTGTCGCTTTATCATTAAAAAATGCAAACTTTCTTAATGTACGGCCATTTTTATCAAGCAACATTGAGGATAGTTTCTTTGGTGCATTAACAATTGCTGCCTTATTTCAAGGGTCTTTTATCATGACATTAATTATTCCTTCTATGAAAAATCCAAAATCAGCCATGAAGGCCAGCTGGTGGGCCATTTTTATTTCTGGTGGGCTATACTTGTTACTTGTCCTTGCGACTGTGGCCATTTTTGGTGTGGAGGAAATTAAAAGACTGTATTGGCCTACATTAGAACTTGCGCGTACGACGTCATTACCTGGAAATGTTTTACAAAGGTTGGATGTTATTTTTATTTCAGTCTGGGTAATTGCCGTATTTACAACAATTTTTGCCACTTACTTTTTAACTATTCATTCGGTCAAACAGTTGTTTCGTTTACAGGATCATAAAATGCTTGCTTATTTTATGCTTCCTTTTATTTTTATTTTAGCCATGGTGCCGCAAAATATTGTCCAGCTATACGATGTAATTAAGGTTGCCGGAAGGGCAGGTTTGCTTGTCACCATTATATATCCGGCAGTTTTATTCATGATTGATGTACTGAAAAGTAAGAGGAGGAAAAAGGGTGAGTCTAAACAAGCATAGGTGGAAGCGGACCCTTTTGTTACTTTTAGTCATAACTCTTTTACTGTCTCTTATAACTGGATGCTGGGACAGTCGAGAAATTGAAAATCGTGCGACCATTTTAGCTATTGGAATTGATAATGCTGATTCTAATGCAGAGGAAAAAGAGGATGAGATTAACCATCTGAACGGAAAGATTCAAATTCCTGAGGGACGAATGATTGAATTAACTGTGCAAATTGCCATTCCGGGGAGAATTCCACTAGGTCCACAGATAGGAGGCGGGGAAAAAAGTCCAGTACTCGTCGTTCGTGCGGTGGGGCATACGTTAGAAGATGCTCTGCTTAATATTCAACAAGAAGTGGCAACTGAGGTTTTTCTAGGTCACCTGCGATTAATTGTTTTACATGAAGAATTAGCAAGAGAAGGCGTGGGGCGTTTTACTGACTATCTCAGACGGAACCCTCAAATTCGAAGAACGGCTTCACTCGTGATTTCAAAGGAAAAAGCTTCAGAATATATGGAGATTAGGCCTGAGCTGGAGCGTGTCCCTTCTCTTTATTTAGCGGAAATGGTTGACAGTTTAATTCAAATGGGAAAGTTTCCTCCTACTTTTATCGGGATGTTTTGGTCCATTCTTTCAAGCAAAGGACAAGATGCCTATTTGCCTTATTTTAAAATTAAAGGAAAATCCAATATCCAAATTAACGGACTTGCCTACTTTAAAGGGGACAAGATGGTTGGAAAGACCCAACCATTGCAAATCGGCAGTTTTATGGCTGGAATTGGAGCAAAACAAGGAGGATATGGAGTCTTTATTAAAGCTCCTGAGATGGAACAGGTTGTACTAGTTCGAGCAGTAAAACGAAAAACAAAAGTGAAAGCAAGTTTAAAAAATGGAAAACCATATATCTTAGTCAAAGTCCATTATGAAAGTGAAATTGAGGAGGTAGACAGCACTCATCCTTCACATATAAAAAAGGAATATTTACCAAGTTTTGAAAAGGAATTCTCAAGAGAAGCCAGCCAAAGCTTAGAAAAATTAATTGCCGAAACAAAGGAGTCAAAGTCAGATATTTTTGGCTTTGGAGAGCATTTTCGGGCCAAATTACCGAAGTATTGGAACAAACAGGTAAAGACAAAAGAAAGATGGCAGGATATCTATGAGAATCTTTCTTGTGAAGTAGAAGTCTCGACAAAGATTAGACGGACCGGTATGAAGGCTAAATAGAAGGAGTGTTCAATTTAGAATATGATTGGATTCCTTGGATATGCTGTATTTGTTTTTGAAATAACCGGCTTTTTACTATTAATCGAAGATGTGAGAGCTTATAAGAATGCCAAATTGAAAAAAGAAAAAAGAACGGCCCAATTATTAGGCTGGACAAATATCTTACTAGGTATAATCATCTTTTTAACCAATTGGATCTATCAACAGATAACTTGGTAAGTAAGTGCCGGTTCTATGAAAACCTAAATAACAGAACCGGCCTTTTAAATGAATTTGAGTACAACTGTTTACCGCGGTTGTAGTTTAGTGATACAGTCAATAGTAAGGAAAACTCGCATATAATAGAATTTCTATGGAGTGGACGTGTCGAATGAATCAACTATTGACTGATTTACATAATAAACGATATCGATGGGCTTTTCATGCGAAAAAGGAATTTTTGAGTCACTTCGTTCGATTAGACGTTCAAAAGCTTGAACACTATCATCCTCCTCAAGAGATTTCAGGAAGTACGAATGTGGACAAAGAATCCTTTCAAGGCTTGATGAATGGTTTAAAACTAGCAGAAAAAATGAGAAGGCAAGAAAATGAAAGGCATGAAAAAGAACTAGAAAAGCTCGAGCAAATCATTTTTGAAAAAAAAGCTCAAATGGATTTAAAATTGAACTTTTTTCACATGAAGAATCACGAATGTTCAAGTAAAATAGAGAATTATAAAGAATTTTCAAATAGCATTAAAATGATTATTGAAGAAATGAAACGAATGGATAAAGACTCTTTTGTGAAAAAGTTCTTAAAGTATGATGTGAATCATAAAAAAGCAAGTATTCTTAATCATAATGCCATTCAATTGCAAATTACAGTCGAAAAAAAGATTGAAAATCAGCTAAGGGAAATAAAGGAGAGGACAAACAGCTTAAGTTTGTTAAAAATGGTCCATTTAGAATTACCAAAGCTCGACCCGATTCCGAAAATTAAACAAAAAATAGATTCATATTGGTTAAAAGGCAGATATGATAAAGCATTCCATCGGCTATCCAACGAAGCAACCGTTTGGGTAGAAGCGATGCATCAAGCTTATCAGAATGTGCTAGAGGTTTATTTGAATGAGGCAGCAGATATATGCCATCAATTAGCGAATGAAGTAGAAGCTTTAGAAAGAACGAAAGAAGAAACAGTCAGCACCTTACAGAACGAATTGAATGAGATGGAGGAAAAAAGAAACTGCCTTCGTATAGAGTATGCGAAAGTAGATGAAATGTGGGAAAGAGATTGTGAGCATGCTAGACAGCTGCCAAGTTATTTTATTAAGCATTGGCTGTTATACAAGGAAGAATTACAACATCAGTTTCTATCCGAGAATCCACAAGAGCGCTGGGCTGCTGCTCAATATTTGCAACTGCTGCAGCAGGATGGTGAAAACATTATCGAATCTATGAATATATGAGGGGATAATATGGTTAAAATAGAATTACCGACAAAAAAGGACTATGAAGAGGCAGTAAATGAACTGAAGAAGTTGAATGCCGAGCTTTTTTATGATGATTTTAAAGTGAATATTAAACAACTAGAAAGTCATATCGAGCATTTAACAAATAATAATAGTCAAGAGTTTAAGACTGAAGCGGAACAAATCGTGCGTCAAGCAGAAGGTTTCATTCGTCAGTTGGAAACCCAGCAGGCTGAAATGAAGGAGTTCATTGAAAAACAGCTGCAGAGCATTGAAAAGAATAATAAGGACTTGGTAGATGAGGCAATTAAGGCCGTTTCATCCGTGTCTGATCATATTAACGAGTTTATTCAACAGTTGTCCTTGGTGGACGAAAAAAATAAAGAATTTTTGGAACAAAGTCGAGCATATGTGACCCTAACAAAGAAACAAATAACAGAAACAGAAGAAAAGTTAACGGTAATGGGCGAAACCTTACAGCAGATGGATGAGCGATGGGAACAACTATTTAAGTCATATGAAAAAAATTATCAAATTCATGAACAAGCCTTGAAAAACCTGTTAGTGGTGCGTGAAGAGGCATTGATTAACAAGGTGACCCAGCTGCATGAAAATTGGAGCGTACAGCAGTATAACCATGATGAAGCACATAAAGCAGAAATTTTACATTGGCATGAACAAGTGGCCTCCCATATTAAAGCTCAAAGCAGGCAGAACGAAAAAATTCTTGAAACCATCTCAACGAATTTAACCAGCAAAGCAGATTTAGTCAAGGCTGAGAAAAAACATTCTTTGAAAACTAATATTCTGATGGCGGTTGTTGCAATAGAAGCTATTTTGATTGGCTTGCAGTTTTTTATGTAAGTGACTCAGGAGCAAGTAGAATCCGTTTTTTGGAAAAATTACTGTAATTCTTGTTCGGATGTTACGCTTTCATCCAATGGCTGCTCAAAGAAACCAAGAGCCCATTTTATTGCTTCTTCAATATTATTGGTTTCGTAGCCGGTTAAATCCTCGTGAGTGATATCCAATGTGGTTTTAGTCAAGGAATAACCGCTGTCCAAATTAATATTAAGCAAAACCTCATAACCAAGTGGTGTTTGCTTTATATTGATAATATCATAATCACGAATGCTAGTTCCTGTTTCGTATTGTAGGGGTTCTAATTCAGACATTCTGTTACCTTCCTTTTCAAATATTTGATGATATATTTATTATCTCTGAACAACTTCTAATTATACGAATCAACATTCGGATTAAGCTAATAAAGTCCTTAGCATCGGGAGGATATAAATAAGAAACGGATTCTCTTGCCGCTCTCCGTTTACAAGAAATAGGCTGTTGTCAAAAAATACATCATTTTTATACAATAGTTGGTCGAATACCTATACATATATATTTGAATATTCATATGTATATATGGGTGGGTAATAGTCATATTAAGAACCAATTGGACCGCATGCTATATGCGGTATTTTCTTGAACACAGAACATCTTAACAAAACCTGCCTTTTATAGCAATTAATCATTAGTTAGGATTCAGTGATAAAATATAAGAAAAAATATTACAGATATTAAAATGCCCTACTCTATGTGAGTAGGGGCTTCTGAAATTAACTTTCCTGTCCATACGTCCGGTCATAACCTCTTCTTTTAAGCTCAATAACTAGATTCTTGGCATTTTCATAATCTGTTGTAATGACTAATTGATACGGATCATTTTCAGCAGGTGCTTCATTTGGTCCATAATTTTTTAAAGCTACGCCTCTGGCTTGATAGCCTCTTTGTTCATATTCAGGTACTAAGGCTCGAGCTTGCCAATAGGCTAAATTGGGGATAATGACCTCAATGGCAGGATTTTTCTTACTTAGATTAAAGGCTCTTTCAAGACCTTTTACATGGGCTCTTCCAACAGCTTGAATCCAGTTCGGATCCTTCATTTTTCCAGAATCAAAAGGGTTGTCTATGAAGCCACTTTCCGTTAACAAGCTTGGCATGTTACTCTCGCGCAAAACGTGCAGGTCGCTCTGCTTTCTTCCACGGTTGTTCAGTCCAATAACTTTCATAATTTCTTCATGAATCATATTCTGATAGGTAGTTGTTGGCGGACCCACATTTGGGTAGACAAATGTTTCAAATCCTGTTCCGCCGCCTGAGTTAATATGAATGGAAAGAAAAAAATCTGCTCCCCATTTATTGGCTTCATTTGTCCGCTGACTTAAGGAAGGGAAGGTATCTCCCGTCCGGCTCATTTTGACTTCTACCTCACTGTACTCAGAGGCTAAGGTTTCTTGAATGACCTTCGAGATGGATAATGTGATATCTTTTTCCTGTATACCATTTCCAACTGCACCTGGATCGCTGCCTCCGTGACCTGGATCTAGAAATAATTTAAACATATCTCATCCACTCCTCGATATTTTATATGCAAAAATAACAAAATTCGTGTGGACTACTTTATTATTTGTGAAAAAATTCATATAGTACCATATGCAAAAGGATTGGAGGGTGCTTTTACTTTTATGAAATTTTTAGCGAATCACCTGTTTCCACTTTTTAGGGACAAAAACTATATATGTGTTAAAGTAAAGAATACGGAAAAAATACTAGCCTTTCAAACCTAAAATGGAATCTGATTTTACATAAAAAGATAGGAAAGGAATGGAGTGGCAGAAATGAAAAATCCCTTGATTACGTCTTTAGAGCCAATTGTGAATCATCAGTCGAAGGTATTAATACTTGGATCCATGCCAGGGGTGGAATCCTTAAGAAAACAGCAATACTATGGTCATCCGCGTAATCATTTCTGGGGGATTATGTACAAGCTTTTTCAGCAGGAGGAATTACCGGCTTATCATGAGAAAATTGCATTTATTAAAAACCATCATATTGCTCTTTGGGATGTTATTTATTCCTGTTTGCGGGAGGGCAGCCTGGATTCTAATATAAAGGCTGAGGTGCCAAATGATATTTTGGGGCTGCTTAAGCAATATCCTCATATTCAATTTATCGGTTTCAATGGTGGAAAAGCCTATGAGGTTTTTAAAAAGAAAATCGGCTTCCATACACTCGATATCAAATATATGAAACTGCCATCAACAAGCCCTGTACCAGGAAGAAATGTAAAATCCTTTGAAGAAAAGCTGCAGGATTGGGAAATGATTAAAGACTATGTATAACTTATTGAACCAAACAGAGGTGTTTTTTAAGCTGATAGTAGAGATAGCTGCACGAATTTCATCTAGCCGTTTTTTATTTTTGGAATTCCTCTAGGATGAAAAAAATTTTTGTTACAAGACAAAAGAGGGAATTTTCAGCTATACTAGATAGTGGTCTTCTCATAATCCTACCGTTAAAAAAGTTGAATGAAGATTTCTTTAGGGTAATCTAAATACATAAAAGTTCTATATCTAGGATGTTTTTTAGGATACGAAACCCTATCATAAGCTTGATTCAGCAAAATAGTTATACCCTGTAAAGACAAAAATTTTGATTCAATCAATGCTTGATGATTCGTTAATTAGCCGAATTTTTGTTAACTGGAGGAATTTGATGAGTGAAGCAGTAATAGAAAGAAAGAAAATCAGTCATGGAAGGTTAAAATTAAGAAGCGTTATCAAAAGAGCCGTATTTATCACAATCGGGGCTATTATCATGGGCTATGGCTTAGAAGCGATATTAATCCCTAATCAAATGATTGACGGCGGTGTGACGGGTTTATCTATGTTGTTAAGTCATATTACGCCAATTAACCTGAGTATTTTTCTAGTCCTGTTAAACTTGCCCTTCTTTTTCTTAGGGTATAAACAAATTGGTAAATCCTTTGCATTTAGTATGCTATATGGAATTGTAGCCCTATCTGTTGCAACTTCTTTTATGCATCATGTTGAACCCATTGTCCATGATGAGTTATTGGCTGTTGTATTTGGCGGTTTAACCTTAGGGGTAGGAGTGGGGTTGACTCTTCGAAATGGCGGGGTACTGGATGGAACGGAAACACTAGCGATACTGATTGAGAAGCGATTGCCGTTTTCTGTCGGTGAAATCATCATGTTTGTTAACGTGATTATTTTCGCCATTGCGGCTTTTGTATTTGGGTTAGAAAATGCTTTATTTTCTATGCTTACCTACTTTATTGCCTTTAAAACCATTGATGTGGTTGTAAAAGGATTGGAAGATATGAAATCGATGTATATCATCAGTGACAATACCACTGAAATTGCCGATGCCATTACCGAGCGCTTAGGTCGAGGGGTAACTTATCTGCATGGGGAAGGCTCGTACAGCGGAAAAGATCAAAGAGTGATTCTATGTGTGTTCACAAGGCTTGAGGAAACAAAGATGAAGGATATCATTAGGGAGATTGATCCAGGAGCATTTACTATTTCTTCTGATGTATCCGAAGTCCGCGGCGGACGATTTAAGAAAAGGGATATTCATTAAAGAGATTTTTTCCACAAAAGGGGATAGAGGGAAACTTTTCAGCGGTAGACTTTGAATGAGAAAGAATGATTATCATGCTCGGCTAGATAACGAATCATCGATGCACATGTCATCATGATATGAAAGCTGACTGAAAAAATAGCTTGAAAGCATATTTCAAGCTATTTTTTTGTGGAGTATATGAAACATTATATGAATAGACTCTAAGAGGAGGTGTGAAAAGTGAAAAAGTTTATCCTTCATGCTGCTAGAATGTTTATCGGGCTTGTGTTTCTTGTTGCTGGAGTGAATGGGTATTTCGTTATTTTTGGACAGGAACCGTTCATCGCCAACAGTCCGGAAGCCATGAAATTATTTGAATTTGACTATTTATTAATCATTGAGAAATCATTAGAGATTATCACTAGTGTATTATTACTTTCCAATCGGTTCATCCCATTAGCACTTGCCATTTTAGCTCCTCTAATTACTAACATTTTTCTCCTTCATTTGTTCGTCGACCATTCACTCCTTCCTTTAGTTATTGTCCTTGTGATTGTTTATGTTTATCTATTGTTTCAATATAGAAAGAACTTTGTGAGTATTTTTGAGAAAAAACCTTGATTTCCAAACGACTATATCAGATTATATCAATCGGGAAACACAGTTTCGTACTATGGTGTTTCCCTCTTATTTATGATTAAACCATCATTCATCTAGTGAACTAAGGCAGGGAGGTTACAACTGCTTCGTAACCTTAAAGAGCTATTTGAAAAAGAAGTCATGCAAGATTTATAAAATAATGCTTTTATCTATGTACAATTATTAAAGTGAATAGCACCTTGCTTGTCCTATCCACGTATCATAACGATAAGGGGGTAGGATATTTTTTTGAGAAAATTTCTCCTAATTATGCGAAAAATGGACAAACCTACTTATCCTTCTTACCTCAATATAAAAGAAAGGAGGAAAGATTTATGCGAAAAACGCTGAAAACTGAACAGGATAGACAAACTGCATTTCAAAAAATTAAAGCAGCTGCAAATCATCATGCACATACTGTAAATGTAGTCGTTGATCATCTCTATGAGGCAATGATGCAATATAAAGACTCAGATTCTGTGATTATTTATTCATCAGATGGGGTGGAATTTCAAGTGAACGAGTCTATTTACCGTTTGTGCTATGTAAATAACCGAATTGAATTGTGCAATATTTCACAAAATGATGCGGTCATCACTTACTTTGACAATAACACTGAAAAAGCACAAGTTATGGAATATTTTCAAAAGCTATGAAACTAAAAATGAAAGAAAGGAAGGGATAAAGTGTCACATGATAAGATATTTTTAACAACAGGTCCGTTTCATGTACCTGATGTGAACCAGAATAATGATGAAAATAATCGGATTGTTATTTCCTTGACAAATCCAACAGATCACAAGCTTGAAGCAACGGTAAAAGTTGAAAATTATATCGGGTTTTTCCAATTTCAATTGCCTGCTGAATTTAGTTTATCCAGAGCCGTTCTACATGATTTTGGTAAAGTTGAAGTTGAGCCAAGAACAACAACTCGCCTAGAAGCAAATCTTCCGGCATTTGAACGTTCACAGTTAAGAGTCGTTACGAAAGGTGAATATAAAGTAGAAGAAGGCAGGCCGGTAAGCGGTAAGCTTGAAATCAGTTCAGTTGTAGGGAATGGAAATATTTTTATAATTACTCCGGTAGAAGGACTGCATTCTGCAGATGCAGCAACCTTTTTCCGTTTTTCTGATTTTGTGGTCGATTCCGAGGATGCTGATTAATAGGAAATGAATAGTGGGCTGGTTATCGTTTCCCATGGGAGACATGAAACCAGCCCTTTGTTTTATTAAAAATGGTTCGTTCACTTCCCATGATTCCACGATTTTATGCGCTGTATGTGGGTCGAATCCTTTGCCCATTAAATAAGCGATGGCTGCCGCCTCTGTTAAAGCGTGTGAATAGGATGTGAATGAAGTTTCATGTCATGCAAACCATAATGAACAAAGGGATGTATGGCATGTAACGTTTCCGCTTTTAAATGACCATGCTGCATGAGGAATATGAGATTATGTGGTGAATCATCCATGATTTAATCCTAATCATCCTTCCTGACATTAATTCAAAATCTGATGCTATCTTATGAAGAATCATTTATTTAGACCATCGTCCTAATGAAATTCCGCTAACACCTGACATTTGGAATAAAATGTAAAAACAATATAAAAGACCTAGACTTATGGTTCATTGACGAAAGAGCCTTTCTATTTCACAATAAAACTTTGGATATCCATGAAGGTGGGAAAAGATATGGGAAGAATGGAAAGAAGACAAAAGCAGAAATCGTCATCAGTAAGAGTCATATGGAACAAATTTCGCTCCAACAGTCTGCTTAAGAAGTTATTATGGATCGCTCTATCCTTAGCTATTATCGGGTTGTTGGTGTTTAATATCTTTATTTGGACCAGTGATGTGAGTAAGCTTGAAACACCGGTGCCGCAGCCAACGATGATTTATGATCAAAACGGTGAAATAGCCAGTAAAATCTCCAATTCGAGTATTGAAGGTATCACTATAAAACAAATTCCAAAGGACGTTATTCACGCAGTTATCTCTGTAGAGGATCAACGTTTCTATAAGCATCATGGAGTGAATGTGTTCGGAATCATTCGTGCGCTATTTCAAAATGCCGCAAGCGGAGAGGTCGTGGCAGGAGGAAGCACGATTACACAGCAGTTAGCAAAAAATGTTTTTTTAACACATGAACGAACCCTTACCCGTAAGGTGAAGGAATTAATTTTAACGAAAAAAATCGAACGTACATATACGAAAGATGAGATTATCGAACGATACTTAAATCAAATTTATTTTGGTGAGGGAGCTTGGGGAATTCAACGCGCGGCACAAGTTTATTTTGGAAAAAATGCCAGTGAATTAACGTTGAGTGAATCAGCCATGATTGCTGGATTAATTAAAGCACCATCAGCGTATTCACCGCTTAAAAATTTTGAAAAGGCGGTTGAAAGAAGAGATATTGTTTTAGAGTTAATGAAGGGTGAGGGCTATATTGACCAAGCTGACATAGACAGAGCGCTAGAGCAGGAGATTGTGTTAGAAGGAAGAAAAATGGATGATAAATACAAAGGCAAATATCCATATTATGTCGATTACATCATTGAAGAGGCAATTGAAAAATATGGCTTAACGGAAAACGAAGTCCTATCCGGCGGTCTTCATATTTATACGGAATTAAATCCTGTTGTTCAAAGTAATGTGGAGGAAGTCTATCAGAATGAGAGCCTGTTTCCAAAAGGACCATCTAATCAGATTGTTCAAAGCAGTGGAATTTTTATCGATTCATCAACAGGTGGAATCCAAGCGCTTGTCGGCGGGAGAGGCGACCATACATTCCGTGGTTTCAACCGTGCGACCCAATTAGTGCGCCAGCCGGGTTCGACGATGAAACCATTGGCTGTCTATACACCTGCGCTCGAGCAAGGATATGAGGCCTTTGATTCATTAGAGGACAAGCCACTCAATATTGATGGATACCAACCACAAAATTATGATCAGACATATCGTGGTCAAGTGACTATGTATAATGCCGTCATTCATTCTTATAATGTACCGGCTGTGTGGTTATTGGATGAAATGGGCATGAAATACGGGGTGAATGCAGTAGAGCGTTTTGGAATTCCATTACAGGAGGACGATCAGTCCCTTTCGTTAGCACTCGGCGGAATGTCCGAAGGAACCTCACCTTTATCAATGGCTCAGGCATATACGGCATTTGCGAATGACGGTTTAATGGTGGATGCGCATGCGATTCAAAGAATCGAGGATGCCAATGGAGAGCTGTTAAATAAATGGCAGAAAAATGCTATTAGGGTAACAGAAAAAGAGGCTGCTCAGAAAATGACCTATATGTTGAGGGGCGTTGTGAATGAAGGTACTGGGATAAAGGCAAAAGTTAGCGGCTATGAAATTGCAGGAAAGACGGGGACAACACAGCTTCCATTTAAACAAGAAGGAGCAAAGGATCATTGGTTTGTCGGTTATACACCTGAATTAACAGGAGCCATCTGGATAGGGTATGATCAGACAGACGAAACACACTATCTATCCTCCTCCAGCGGCGGAACAGCAACAGCTATTTTCCAAAAAGTCATTTCCATGTCCGTATCAGAGTTACAGGAAAAATCTTTTGATTTGTCTTTAATTGAGAAAAAATATGATCAACAGTATAGCAGTATGAAAAAGACAGAAGAAAAGAAACGAAAAGAAGAAGCGAAACGGAAAAAAGAGGAAGAGGAGAAAAGGAGGGAATTAGAAGAGAAACAGAAAAAAGAGGAAGAAGAGAGAAGGAAAGAAGCGGGAAAGGAACGAAAAAAAGAGGAGAAGGAAAAGGCAAAAGACCGCAAAGAAAAAGAAAAGGAGGAGAAGAAGAATAAAAAGGATAATGAGGATGATTAACATTCAACGAAAAGGCTGCTTCGATGAAGGAGAAGGAATAGGATACAGCAGGTAGGTCCATAAGCTGTTTTTTTGAGGTGCTTGCAGTTGAATCATTTACGGTGAAAAAGCATTTCTGATTAAGCAGAAATGCTTTTTCATTTTTGATTAGAAAACTACAAGATGTTTGTATAACAATAATAAGGTGATAAATATCAACAAACTTTTATTGAAAAACAATAAATCATATTTTATAATCAATTTAAAAATTATTAAATGAGGTGTTTTTCATGAAACGAGGGTCAACACTCTTTTTAAGGGCCGCTGTTTTTCTTCTAGGAACTCCAGTTCTTGCAATGTGTATCTTTGGCTTGCCTGGGATAGCGGCTAGAGATGCGGCAGCTCATCCAGAAACGGCCTACTTACAGTATCCCTTTTTGTTAGGTGCGTATCTAACGGTGACACCGTTTTTCTTTGCCTTGTATCAGACATTAAAACTCTTAAAGTATATTGACCATAACAAAGCCTTCTCAGAATTATCTGTTAAAGCTTTGAAGCATATAAAATACAGTGCAATCACCATCAGCACCTTAGTTGTAACAGGGATACTATCTGTGTTTATATTGACAGCAGGTGAAGGTGAAGACATAACAGGTGTGATTGGCTTAGGATTCATCCTCACTTTTGGTTCAATGGTGATTGCAGTCTTTGCTGCCGTTCTCCAAAGACTTTTAAAAGAAGCGATTACTATAAAATCAGAAAATGATTTAGTAGTCTGAAAAGATTATTTATTTTTAATCAACAGGTGTATTCATTCAAGTAAGAACGATACATGAAAGGCAGAAAGCTTGGGAAGTTTCCTAAGCTCTTTTGTGTGTCCATTATATTGTCCATTCACTTGTTATTTAGCCTACGAAAACGTATGTTGTTTAGGATATTAATTTAGATTTTCTCTACGTTATCGGAACGACTTGTTACTGCAGGCGTTCCTTTTTTTCATTATGTAACCAAATAATAAGTATTTTTCATGGGAAATCACGAAGTTCATCTTCAGCAAAAAGAATAATAAGCCCGCAGTATCAAACAATAAAACATAGCACATTCAACCTAAAAAGCAAAAACAAAAGCATGGTAGAACACTTATAAATGAATTAATGATAAAGTAAACACAATAAGTAAAAAGAAAAGGGGATACAATGAAAAATCAAAACACATCAATCAAAACCGATTGGAATTTTGACAATAGCTATGCCCGGCTGCCAAAGTTCTTTTTTAACAGGCAAAATCCAATCCCTGTTAAAGCCCCATCGTTAGTCGTTTTAAATGAACAGTTGGCAGCTTCACTTGGATTGGATGTTCAAGCTTTAACTAGTGAAGAAAGCGTAAGCGTGTTTGCCGGCAATCAAATTCCAGAAGGAGCAACACCGCTTGCTCAAGCCTATGCCGGACATCAATTTGGGCATTTTAACATGCTGGGCGATGGCAGAGCCGTTTTGCTTGGCGAGCAGATTGATCCTAAGGGGAACCGATTTGATATTCAACTTAAGGGGTCCGGCAGAACGCCATTTTCTCGGGGGGGCGATGGCAGGGCCGCACTTGGACCGATGCTGCGTGAATATATTATCAGTGAAGCGATGCATGCGCTGGGGGTTCCTACTACCCGCAGTTTAGCAGTTGTCACAACGGGAGAAACCATCCTTCGGGAAACTGTACTGCCTGGGGCCATTTTAACTCGTGTTGCTGCCAGCCACGTACGTGTGGGTACCTTTCAATATGCTGCAGCGTGGGGTAAAAATGAAGAATTAAAGACTATGGCAGATTATACCATTAGACGTCATTATCCGGATATTGAAATCGATGATGATCGGTACCTTACACTGTTGCGTGAAGTGATGAAACGTCAGGCTGCCTTAATTGCTAAATGGATGAATATTGGCTTTATCCATGGGGTGATGAATACTGATAATATGGCTATTAGCGGTGAAACGATTGATTATGGTCCTTGTGCTTTCATGGATACATATGATCCGGCAACGGTATTTAGTTCCATCGATAGGGAGGGCCGTTATGCCTATGGCAATCAGCCGATGATTGGAGGGTGGAATCTTGCTCGCTTTGCAGAAACCTTATTACCTCTTCTGCATGATGATGAAGAAAAAGCGGTAGAAATAGCCCAGGAAGAGCTTTCTGGTTATATGGAGCTGTATCGATCTTACTGGCTAAGTGGGATGAGAGAAAAGCTTGGCATCGTGAATGAAGAAAAGGAGGACAAAGCCCTCATTGAGGATCTTCTTACTATGATGCAAAAGCATCGAGCTGATTTTACCAATACCTTCCGTGCTTTAACCCTTGATACGCCAGAGGCTATAGATATGAAAGGGATTAAAGCATTTGATGATTGGTATGCAAAGTGGAAAGCCCGATTAGACAGACAAGAAGGTACGCAGGAATCAGCACAACAGCTCATGCGCACTTCCAACCCTTTAGTCATTCCGCGTAATCACCGTGTAGAAGAGGCACTAAAGGCTGCGGTGGAACAGAGCGACTTCAGTGTGATGGATAAGCTGATGGATGTACTATCGAAGCCATTCGCACACTCACCAGAACAAGAGGAATATTGCAAACTGCCTGAGCCAACACATATTCCGTACCGTACATTTTGTGGGACATAAAAGAGAAAGGCTGCTTCGTTTAGTAGCCTTTCTCTTTTATGGAGCAGTTTTAACTAGAATCGTGTTATTTTTTAACAGCATGGATATAATGAATATTTTCGAATGCAGTTAAATAATCCGTCCTTTTTTGAAAAAACTGTTCATTAATCATAGCTGGAGTTAGATGTTCAAAAATGAGTAAACTTGATTTTTCTAACATTTTCTCGATTTCTACATAAGAGAAACACGACTTCATTGGTTCGCCGCCGATTGAAGCCATTTTTATTGTGTTTTCAACTCGATTCGATATTCCCTTTTCTTTAAAAAACGATTCATCAGCATAATCAAAAACAATAGAGCTTCCTGATGGGAGTTCGGCAAATAAATGATGAATTAAGCGCACGAGTTCTTCTTTCGTTAAATAATAGGAAACACCTAGTAGGCTGAAGAAGGTTTTAACGTTAGCAACCCCTTTATCTAGTAAACAATGAACAGAATACGTGTCGGTAAAGTCCATTGGAATAAAATGAAGATTATTAGGGATGATGTAATTAGCATCAATTAACCTTTTCTTTTTGAATTCCTGAGTAGATGGATGGTCAATTTCAAATATCTCTAGGTTGTTTTCTAATTCCGGGTGTCGGAAACAAAAAGTATCGAGGCCTGCTCCAAGAATAATGTATTGTTTCACACCTAAAAAAATTTCGTGAAGTAATACTTTTTCGCAAAAAGCTGCACGGGCTAAAGGAGTAGGGGATAGCTGGACTTGCGTAATCCATCTTAATATTTTTTCAGGGTCATCTTGAAACTTTTGAGCTATCTCTTTGTTGAAGAATTCAGCTCCTTGAATCATATTTTTACGAATGTTAGAAAACTCTTGTGGAGAAATGAGATCTTTAGCTACAAAATCATCAAAAATGATTGGGTTATCATATCGACTGTGGTACGCTCGGCTAAAAGCTGATACTAAGGATGTTACACTGGACTCATTTTGCTTCATCAAATCGTCCTCCTGCAAAAAATAAGATTCCCCTGGCCAGGAGAATCTTATTATACAACCGATAAATATAAATGTAAAATTATAGCATAAAAATAATAATTTGTCAATATAGTTTATTTTTTAAAATTAGTTAAAGAGGGTTTTTATATAACTAATAATTTTTATATAACTAATGAAACGATGCTCCAATACCTGTTGTAAATAGGATTAGAAGTTTATGTGAGAATTAGAAATAAAGGGAGATTAAAAAAGATGTTAAAAATAAGTAAATGGAAGAGAATGACTCTTTTTATTTCACCTTTTGTAGTTATTCTGTTGGGATTTTTGACTGCTGCTTTTTTTTCCAAGCTGATAAGCGGTTGGGCTTGGGTACCTTTAACGATTGTATATTGGGGGTCGCTTTGTTTTTCTATTCTTTTTTTCAAAGTTTTTCTATTCTTTTTTTCAAAGGAAATAAACCAATTAAATCATGGCTGCAGAAACCACAGTCTTCCAAGGCATCAGTATTCTTCACGGTAATCCTTGGTATGTTTCCACTTTCTCTTTTACTATTAAACTATCAATTATTTGATTCTGTGCTTTTAATTGTTCTTTGGCTTTTATTTGCTCTCATTAATCCGTGGTTTGAAGAACTGTATTGGAGAGGGATCTTATTAGATGCCATAGTTGATTGGTTTCCGAAATGGGTTGGCGTTCTATATACAACCCTTTTATTTGTTCTTAGTCATCCATTGATGTGGGGTGTATTTTCTATAGCGAGTACCTCGTATCATCTCTATATTTATTTATCCATCATGGGTATTGTTTGGTCTATTACCTATTTTAAAACAGGAAGCCTGCGCTGGGTCATCTTTTCTCATTTTATTGTAGATATTGGAAATCTCACCGTGTTAACGTTTCTAAATATCTATATTCCTCCAAATATGTAACTGCTGGTGTCAGGTACACTAAAAAACAAAATGGGGCAAAGTGTCTTTTTATGGTACCTGACATCAGGCGGTCTTTATTTAGTTCGAAGAAACGAGTAGAATAGTACAGAGAATGTAGGAAAGGTATGTTGAAATGGCTCAATTATTTTTTAAGTATGGTGCGATGAATAGCGGAAAATCGATTGAAATTATTAAGGTTGCCCATAACTATGAGGAACAGAATAAGAATGTGATGATTTTTACACCGGCACTTGATAATCGTTTTAAGACCGGTCATGTATCATCCAGGATTGGGTTGCAGCGGGAAGCAATTCCTATTGATGCCGATACAAATCTTTTTGAGATTGTCAGTGAATCGGAGCTTTCTTTAAGCTGCGTACTCGTAGATGAAGTGCAGTTTGTTTCGAAGGATCACGTTTTGCAAATGGCTAGGATTGTGGACGAACTACATATACCGGTTATGGGGTTTGGCTTAAAAAACGACTTCCAAAACCAACTATTCGAAGGCAGCAAATACATGCTGCTATATGCAGATAAGATTGAGGAAATGAAAACCATCTGTTGGTTCTGCGAGAAAAAGGCCATTATGGCCTTGCGCGTAGATGAGAACAAAAAACCGGTTCGAGAGGGCAGTCAGATCCAAATAGGCGGCAATGACAGCTATTTTCCTGTTTGCCGCAAGCATCACAAGGAACCGCCGTTATAACTCTTAAATGATTTACCATCAATTTCAGACATGAAACGAAGGTAATAATGGGAATTTGTTAGAATCAGGATTTTATTCTGACAGGAATCAACCGAACAAAAGGAAGGTTGTCAGAAACAAGGCTTCATTCTGACAAGGACAGGCCAGAAAATTTTATATCTACCACAATATAAAACCGGATTTAAATAATCATCCAATTTCATGCACAAGGAGGTTGAAGTAACTATGTTTTCGCGCTATAAATTATTCTATCTTATTTTTGGAACCATCGTCGCAGCCATTCTTTTGACAAGCTGCGGAACTCAAACAGAAAATGAACAAACCGGTGAAAAGAAAACAGAGGAAAGAAACGATTACTCGTCAAAGGTTAAAGAAAAACCAATTGTTACGATAACGATGGAAAATGATGAAAAAATCGTTCTTGAATTGGATCCTGCTGCTGCGCCTAATACCGTAGCTAATTTCATTTCATTAGTTGAAGAAGGCTTTTATGATGGACTTATTTTCCATCGGGTCATCCCGGATTTTATGATACAAGGAGGAGACCCAGAAGGAACGGGTGCCGGCGGTCCAGGTTACTCCATTGAAGGTGAATTTACAGCAAACGGATTTGAAAATAACCTGACACACGAACGAGGCGTTATTTCCATGGCTCGGACAAATGATCCAAATTCCGCTGGCTCGCAATTTTTCATTATGACAAAGGAATCTCCGCATCTTGATGGGGAATATGCCGCTTTTGGAAAAGTAATCGAAGGCATGGAAACGGTTGATAGAATTGTCTCTGTTGAGAGAAACAGTGCGGACAAGCCGAAAGAAGATCAAAAAATGAAATCTGTAACCGTGGATACGAAGGGTTTTGATTATCCTGATCCAGAAAAGCAATAATTGATAAGACCAGCCATCAGACGTTCTCTTGAACGTTTCATGGCTGGTGTTTTTTTTGGATAAATAGACAATGTACCCAAACAAACCCTTCAGCGTATAGTAACTTCTGTGTGATATGATTTTTTGAAAGGAAGGAAGAACGATGGAAAATCTTCAAATCAATAAAAATAGTAAAACAGCTTCAGAAAATGAATTTAAAGTAGTAAAAATCAATCTAACCAATCCAACAGAAAGTATTTATGCTGTATGCACGCCAATCAAATTGAAGTAATACATGCGAATGTACAACAACCATCTCTTCCAATCCATTCGTGTTGGTGAGATGGTTGTTTTTTAGTCAAAATAGGACTATTTAGATTCTCTATAAATCATTTTTCATTTTTACGCTCCAACACTTTTTCAGCTAAAAATAACCCCATTTTTTTATTTTTTACCCAGATGTCAGGGAATTCTTCAAGAGGCAAGCTGCTGTCTTTAATCAATTGACCAATCTCAACGGTAAAAGCAGGTTTCGAGAATTCCTCGATAAACCAGTCCGTATAGCCACCGCCTTGTTGGTAGGATTCCGGTTCATCAATGGGATACTTGGTTAACTCGGAAACTTTCTCAGCAATCGCATAATAATCACGCATAAACGTTGTCGTATGGGTCAATCCCCATTGGTGATATCCCCAAAAAATCATATTTCCAGATGAATGGTATGAAACCGCAATTTCTGGCTTAATCTGATAAGTGAAATCAACTAAAGCTCTCACTTCATCTGCATCAAGCGGCTGGGTTCCTTTGTAAAATTGATAGCTTGGTTTTCGGTTTACTCCTTTTAAATGAGACCAGTTTGCAGGATATTGACGATTCAAATCGATTCCAAATAGATTCGCTTTCCATCTTTCAAAGTTCCAGGAACCTTCGTTCATTTCAATCAAAAATGGATGGAACCCTATTGGATAGGCATTTAGACCAAATTGCTGCAATGTGACCCCATCTGGATTCACCATTGGAACAAACCATATTGAAACCTTGTCTAATATACTAGGATGCAAATCTTCTACAGTGTAACCATTTTGATAGGCATCCGCATAAGTTTCAATCATTTTCATTAAAAGGGCGCTTGTTAACCATTCACGTGCATGGTGCGCTCCATTGATTAAAATCGTTGTTTCACCTTTTCCAACTTTAATCGCCCAGATATTTCTTCCAAAGGGTGTAGGAGTTAACGATTTATAGGTGATTAAGTCTGGATACAATGTTGAAAGCTCCATCATATCCTCTGTTAAGGCTTCATAGGTATAGTTTTTTTCTGTATCCACAATGTGTGCATGTCCTTTTAAGGGAAAGAAGAATAGCCAAAGAATAAACAGCGAATAGAAAAACCTCATCATGTATTTCCCTCTTTACGTACCTTTTTTAATAGTTTGGGTTAGAATGAAACATTTCATGAGGTATTTTTGAATTCCTACTTGTTTTTATCGGAATTCTAGATTTTAATAAAAATGAGAAAAAAGAAGCTTACATAGCAAGAATGCAGAGGGGGGAAATGATGATATATATTGGTCTTGCAGGCTGGGGGGACCATGATTCCCTTTATCCAGACAGCATAAAGTCAACGGATAAATTAGCTCATTACAGCAGCTATTTTCCTATTGTTGAAGTGGATTCATCCTTTTATGCCATATCGCCTGTTCGAAATGTTGAAAAATGGGTTCGAGAAACACCCGGAAATTTTCGCTTTGTGGTGAAAGCTTATCAAGGAATGACAAAGCATCGACAAGGAAAGGATACTCCTTTTAACACCCGATCAGAGATGTTTGATGCATTTAAGCATTCGTTGAAACCCTACCAGGAAAGTAATAAATTAGCGATGGTCCTATTTCAATTCCCGCCGTGGTTTCATTGCTGCAAAGAGAATGTGGCTTATATACGGTACTGTAAGAAAATGATGGAGAATATTCCTGTTGCATTGGAGTTTCGACATCAATCGTGGTATAGCGAAGCCTATCGTGAAGGGACATTATCCTTTATGAAAAAGGAAGGCTGGATTCACTCGATTGCTGATGAGCCGCAAACAGGCGAAGGGTCTGTTCCGTTGGTTCCAATCGCTACAGATACGAACCAAACATTAATAAGGATGCACGGCAGAAACACTCATGGATGGAACAAACAGGAAGGGGTCGACTGGCGGGAGGTCCGCTTTTTATATAAGTATAATGAAAAAGAATTAGTAGAAATGAAAAATATCCTGCATGAATTAGCCAAGAGAACAAAGGAAATAATCGTTATTTTTAATAATAACTCAGGCGGGGATGCAGCTGAGAACGCAAAGGAATTCCAGGAAATCTTAGGAATCGAATACGAAGGACTAGCGCCGAAACAGCTGGGGTTATTTTAAAAAGAGTCATCTTAGTGTGCACGACAAAAATACAAAATACTTTGTTTTGTCCATTTTTAGTGCCTGACATCCAAGATGAAGAAACAGCCCATATATATGAAAAATAGGTATCTGTCTATCCTGCTTATGCTATGAATTCATACACTATGTTTGAAATTACATGGGGAGGATAAAGGTATGCACAGTGAACTTGCGCCTGTTCAATATCATAATGAAGAAAGAATTTTTGGCAGACGACCGTTTGGATTCGGGAGGCCTTTTGGCTTTGGCAGACCATTCGGATTCGGACGACCTTTTGGCTTTGGTATCAATCCTTTTTTAGGGGGAGTTGTAGGAGGTTTGCTAGGTAGTGCGCTAATTGGACCTTACGGATTTGGATACCCATATTATGGATATGGCTACCCGTATTATGGGTATGGATATCCTTTCTTTCCTTATTAAAGTTCCTCTCCAATCTTCCTGAATTCTGCATGAAACCCCTCTGTTAAGGGAATAAATGAAAGGATACTACATTAGGGGGTTTTATGATGGAAAAGATTGAAGTTGGAGAAGTTTTTACAATCTCGGATGAACATGACGAGGAAATGGAAGTAGAAGTGCTTGCTGCATTGAATATTGATGGTACAGATTATGCGGCAGTCGCTTTTGTTGAGGATTTAAAGGAAGAAACGGATGCAGACATTGATATTTTCTTTTTAAAAGTGGATCAGGATGGTGACTTTACAGCGATTGATAGTGACAAGGAGTTTGACAAGGTGTCTGCAGCCTTTGAAGAAATAATGGATGAAGAAGAAGAGTAACTTTCATCCGGTTCGTCAGGAAACAAATGACAGTGAAAAATAGGTGCTTTTCTTAAATAGATAGCACCTATTTGTGTTGGATTACATATGTTTTTCATTTCGATGTTCATAAGAATACGCTTTGAATTAAAAAAAGGACTTTTCCATAAAGAGCAGAAACTAATGAATAAGCAAATAAATTCGAAAGGATGATTTTATTGGCTCGTACATCCACAACAACACTAACAATGACTCGACGTTTTGCGGTTGCACCTGAAAAGATTTTTGAAGCATGGTTGAAACCAGTTCTTATGAGAAAATGGCTTTTTACGATGGAACATACAAATAAAATAGCAAGAAGTGATGGGAAAGTGGGAGGGAATTGGGAAATTGTCGACCATCGTGAAGGGAAAGATTACAGGGCTATAGGGGAGTATTTAGAGATGATTCCTCCAACTAAAATGGTATTAACCTTCGAAATGCCTCAATTCAGTGAAACGGTGGACAAAATAACGGTTGATATTGAACCAATCGAAGACGGTTGTGAGATGACCTTCAACACAAGAGATTGTCGTCCCTCATGAAGAAGGATGGACGGAGAAAGAAGTAAAAAGAGCGGAAAAAGAGTACTATGAAGGGTCAGAACACGGCTGGAATTTAATGTTTCTAGGTTTAAAACAATTAGTGGAAACGGGTAACATTCATTATCCATCTTCATAATAGGATTCACGAGCCATTCTTAGTGGATTTTTTAAGGGCGTTTCTAAATTTATGGTGGAAGGATAAGAAATGTCTCTATTTTTATGTGCGTTTTAAATCCATTTTTTCTACATTATCATGTTCTGCTTCGTAAATAATACATCTGACAAACCTTTTGTACTGGAGGGAATCAGATGTCTAGCACCGAAATGCAACAAACGTACATAAAAGTAGATAACATCAACCTCTACTGTGAGTGTATTTTAAATGATAAACCGCCGATTCTTCTCATTCACGGCTTTGCATCGTCTATTTTTACGTTTCGCCGGATTATTCCGTTATTGCAAAGGCATTTTTCAGTTTTTGCAGTGGATTTACCCGGATTTGGAAAAAGCGAAAAGCCTACATCTTTTGTTTATAATTTTCAAAACTATGCCAAGCTGATGCTTGAGTGTATCCACAAATTGGAGATTCCAAATACATATATTGTAGCCCATTCAATGGGAGGTCAAATTGCCCTGAATATGGCTCTAATGGCTCCTGAAAAAATAAACAAACTCATTCTGCTATGCAGTTCAGGTTATTTAAAACGCTCCAAAAAACTTCTTATTTGCAGCTCCTATTTACCTTTCTTTGAAAGATTCGTCCAATATTATGTTCGAAGAAAAGAAGTGAAGAATCACTTAAAAAATGTCTTTTTTAATCACTCATTGATTAATGATGAATTAATTCAAGAATTTGGGAGTCCGCTTTCTGAAAAAGGCTTTTATAAAGCGCTTATTCGGCTGCTGCGTCATCGAGAAGATGATTTGTTACCGGAGCAGCTGCAAACAATTCAAATCCCCACTTTATTAGTATGGGGTAAGGAGGACAGAGTAGTCCCGTTGGAAGTCGGGAAACGGCTTGTGCAGGATTTACCCCATGCCAAGTTAATTACTTATGAAAAAACAGGGCATTTAATAACGGAAGAAAAGCCAGATCTTGTTTTTAAAAATATCTTATTGCATACCAGCTAAGATTCAAGTTCATGTGAAAGAGTCCAGGAGAAAATTCCACATCCATGAAATAGGACCAAAAACGGAGACTAATCACTTATCTCCGTTTTTTTATCTTATTACAGGGAGATGTCAATAGTTAATGACAGCATCTTTCTATTTAGCTGCTTAACAATTGGATTATACAAATGCAATCCAATTGGATGAATACAAAGCGGCTTTTTAAGTTTACTATAGTTATATTATCTATACAAAGGGTAAATCGGCTCTTCAAGAGAATTTCGATAATAATTAAACCATTAAATAGAATGAGAGGCGAAATGAAACATGTTATCACCAGAAAACACAGTGATTGGATTTATTGGAACAGGGGTCATGGGGAAGAGTATGGCAGGACATCTCCTAAAGGCAGGTTATCCTTTAGTTGTATACAATCGCACGAAAGAGAAAGCAAAAACATTGTTGCAGCAAGGAGCTGAGTGGGCAGATTCACCTCTGGAAGTGGCTCAGAAGGCGAATATCATCATTACAATGGTGGGTTATCCTCAGGACGTAGAAGAAATATACTTGGGTGAAAAGGGAATCATTACAAATGGAAAGGCCAATACATACGTGATTGATATGACAACGTCAAACCCCTCGCTAGCTGAACAAATTTATGAGGAAGCAAAGAAAAAGGGAATGTTTGCTGTTGATGCACCCGTTTCTGGAGGCGATGTAGGGGCAAAAGAAGCACGCCTTTCTATCATGGTTGGGGGAGATAAAGAAGTATTCGATGAATTAGAACCTTTATTAAAACTCCTTGGAACGAATGTCGTTTATCAGGGGAAGGCAGGTGCCGGACAGCATACGAAAATGTGTAACCAAATTGCCGGGGCATCTACCTTACTAGGTGTTTGCGAAGCAGTCGTTTATGCGGAAAAAGCAGGACTTGATCCAAAAAAGGTGCTGACAAGTATTGAATCTGGTGCAGCGGGCAGCTGGCTGTTGTCAAATATGGGCCGGAGGATGCTGGATGGTAATTTCGAACCTGGATTTTATATTAAACATCATCTGAAAGATATGAATATTGCCCTTCAGGAAGCGGAAGCAATGGGCATGGAAACGCCTGGATTGTCTGTTGTTCAAAGACTGTACAGTGAACTGGCTGAAAAAGGGGAAGAAAATAGCGGACATCAGGCGTTGTATAAGTACTGGGAAAAATAAGGTTGAAAAGCCTTTTATGTAGAATGTAAGGAAGGTACAACGATGAGGAAAAGAATCGCAGTTTATTTAGTTGGATTAGCGATCAATGCATGGGGTATTGCTTTAATTATATTTTCAGCAGCAGGAGCAGGTGCCTGGGATACGGTTGCCATTGGTTTGAATCACAGTTTAGGTTTAACGATTGGAATATGTACGGTCATTATCCAAGTATTCGTCATTATCATGACTGGATTAATTGAAAGAAAAAGACTGCAATATGAATCGATTATCGCCATTATTATTCGGAGTGCATTCTTAGATATGTGGATGTTTCTCGTCTTTAATCAGTTGGAACAGCCAATCTCCTTGGGGGGAGAGTGGTTATGTTTTATTGGTGGAATGGCTGCCATGGGTATTGGTATCGGTATCTATGTAGAAGCTCGCTTCCCCAAGTCGCCAATTGATGGACTGATGCTTGCCCTTCATAATCGATTTAATTGGAGTATTAATCAGTCAAGAATCGTAGTAGAACTAAGCGGGGCTCTCATTGGTTTTATACTAGGCGGGCCTGTCGGACTAGGAACAGTACTTATTGCCTTATTTGTTGGAAAGATTATTCAAATGGTTAACATGAAAGTGAAAAAGGTGTTAAATTTAGAATATAGGTATAAAGGGTCAGATACCGCGTCTCAGATAAAATAAAGTCAAGTTCTTTATTATAAGGCTTTGTTAAAATGCTATGTTGATAAGCTAGATTTTTGACTCAGGCGTGTGAAATGAACATTTCACACGCCTTTCAGCTACGCTGAAAGGTTGCAGTATTTCATGACAATACGGCTTAAATGAGTCAAAAATTAACAATACTATTTAACAAAGTCTATTATAAAAGAGCGTTAATTAGTTCATTCAGAAAATTAATGTACATTATATTCATATTGCTTTATCCTATGAAACTTTTATGTTAGTATAAAAAGTATAAATTAATAGAAAAGAATGTTAGGAGGAGTCTGTCACCAAGGGATATCTATGCCCTTGGTGACAGACTCTTTTTGTGTTCTTTGCTTATTTTAGAAAATTTAAATAATTGTTAAGGGGTGAAAGTTTATTGTTGATACTTCAAAAAGGGGGAAAGATAGGGATAGTTTACTATTGAAATAATTGGCAACAAAAAGGGATTAGTATCTTAGAAATAAGGAGGTTTTGTTTTGTCATATCTGCATTGGGCGATAGTAGCGCCATTATTTTTATCTATATTTATTCCGATTTTTTACAAAATATTCCGTCGGATACATACAGGCTGGTTTGTGTTGCCTTTACCAATTTTATTGTTTGTTTATTTTCTATCTTTCCTGCCGACTACAATGAGCGGGAAAACAATGATGGAATCGATGAATTGGATTCCATCATTAGGAATTAATTTTACAGCGAAAGTCGATGGACTTGGACTTTTGTTTTCCTTATTAATTACAGGAATTGGTGCTTTAGTTGTACTTTATTCGATTTACTATTTAGCAAAGGATAAAGAGAAGCTAAACCAATTTTATGTTTATTTACTGCTCTTCATGGGTGCCATGCTTGGTGTTGTATTATCAGATAATTTGATTGTCTTGTATGCATTTTGGGAGCTCACTAGCTTTTCTTCCTTTTTATTAATTGGCTATTGGTACGAACGAGAAAAATCTCGTTATGGTGCGCAAAAATCCATGCTTATTACCGTATTTGGAGGACTCGCCTTATTGGGAGGGGTAATCCTTCTTTACATTATGACGGGAACCTTTAGTGTTACAGAAATTATTTCTCAAGCTAGTGGAATTTTTAACCATGCATTATTTGTACCTGCACTGATTTGTATTTTACTTGGCGCATTTACAAAGTCTGCACAATTTCCATTTTATATTTGGCTTCCTGATGCGATGGAAGCACCGACGCCAGTTAGTTCTTATTTACACTCGGCGACAATGGTTAAAGCAGGTATATACTTAGTCGCACGATTTACGCCTGTGTTCGGGGAACATTCTCTCTGGTTCTGGTTAGTTTCAGGTGTCGGAATGCTGACATTAATCTGGGGTTCTATCTTTGCTGTCAAACAAACCGATTTAAAGGCTATCTTAGCGTTTTCCACTGTTAGCCAGTTAGGTCTTATTATGTCACTGCTAGGTGTTGGGGCAGCAGCGCTGCATTATGAATTTTTGGATGATAACATCTTTACGGTAGCTGTTACAGCAGCAGTCTTCCACTTAATTAATCATGCTACGTTTAAAGGAAGCTTGTTTATGGCAGCGGGTATAGTAGATCATGAAACAGGAACAAGGGATATACGTAAATTAGGCGGCTTGATGCATTTTATGCCCATTACGTTTACGATTTCAATCATTGGTACGTTCTCCATGGCAGGGATTCCTCCATTTAATGGATTCTTAAGTAAAGAGATGTTCTTTACAGCAATGGTTCATGTAACTGAAATGGATATATTCAATCTTGAAACATTGGGGATTTTATTTCCGGTGTTCGCTTGGATTGCTAGTATTTTTACCTTTGTATATAGTATGGTTCTTGTTTTTAGAACCTTTACAGGTAAATATCAGCCTGAAAAATTGGATAAAAAACCACATGAAGCTCCAATTGGAATGCTGATTTCACCAGTGATATTAGTTTCACTTGTGATTATTTTCGGATTTTTCCCAAACCTATTATCACATAGTCTGATTTCACCAGCTATGGCTTCCATTCTTCCAGGCCTGTTAGGAGCAGGGGAAGAATTTATGGTTCATATATCTTTTTGGCATGGATTTACCATTGAATTGTTTATGACACTAGGTGTTGTTGTTTTAGGAATCATTCTATTTAAGACTCATTCGAAATGGAAGAAAATCTATCAGGCGATTCCAGATAGGCTGGCTCTTAATCGATTGTATGATTCCTTGTTAGAAGGAGTACAGTTAGGATCCCATAAGTTAACGAAGTCTTATATGAATGGATCAATTCGATCGTATCTAGTGTATATCTTTGCATTCTTTATTTTTATTCTTGCTGCTGCTCTAGTAGGAAAGAATGCGTTTAAATTAGATACTAGTAATGTATCTTCTATCGGTGTATATGAAGTCGTCTTAGCCATTTTTGTTGTGGTGGGCTCTATCAGTATTCTTTTCGTTAAATCAAGAATGACTTCTATCATTTTACTTGGTGCAGTTGGATATACGGTTTCCTTGTTTTATGTCCTTTTTAGAGCGCCTGATTTGGCTTTAACCCAGTTAGTAATTGAAACCATTTCTGTTGCTCTATTCTTGGTTTGTTTCTATCATTTGCCTAAATTAAGACAGTTTGAAACAAGAGTGCGTTTTAGACTGACAAACGCTCTCATTTCAGTAGGCGTAGGTGTAATGGTTACCTTAATCGCATTGTCTGCTCATAGCAATAAATTATTTGATTCCATATCAAAATACTACGTGGAGAATACGTATACAGAGGCTGCTGGTAAAAATATGGTAAACGTCATTCTAGTAGATTTCCGCGGCTTTGATACGCTCTTTGAAATTACGGTATTAGCCATTGCTTCTTTAGGAATCTTCGGCATGATTAAATTAAGACTGAACAGGAGGAAAGAAGGATGAGAAAAACAAATAATATCATTCTTGAAACAGCGATTAAAGTTCTTCTTTTCATGATTGTTCTGTACTCAGTCTATATTTTTACAGCGGGCCACTATTATCCCGGTGGAGGATTTATAGGGGGACTCATGACTGCAGGTGCCATTGTTCTTCTATTAATCGCATATGATATCAAAACGGTTACGAAAATTTTACCTATCAACTATCGAATTCTTACGTCGATTGGACTGCTATTTGCCATTGGAACGAGTGCGGGTGCTCTTTTATTTAATGTACCGTTTTTAACACATGCATTTGGCGATGTTCAATTACCGATTCTGGGGGAATTATCGCTTCATACTGCCACACTATTTGATTTAGGTGTTTACTTTGTCGTTGTTGGAGTAACGATGACCATTATTCAAACGATTGGGGAGGACGAATAATGGAAATTATTATGGCATTAGTCATTGGTATTTTATTTATGACAGCTACTTATCTTATGCTGTCAAAAAGTTTATTGCGTATTATTGTTGGGACAGGCTTGTTAAGCCATGGGGCTCATCTTCTTATCCTTACAATGGGTGGATTAAAAAGGGGAGATGCTCCCATTTTGGGCGGGAATGCAGCAAGCTATACAGACCCACTGCCACAAGCATTAATATTAACAGCCATTGTTATCAGCTTTGGTGTCACCGCCTTTTTCTTGGTGTTAGCTTATCGATCGTATCAAGAGCTTGGGACAGATAATGTAGAAGAAATGAGGGGAACAGAGAAAGATGACTAACTTAATCATTTTACCTATATTAATCCCCTTATTTACTGGGGCAATATTAATATTGTTATATAAACAAATCACGGCTCAGCGTGTGGTTGCATTGCTTTCTTCCATTGCAACAATCATTGCCTCTTGGTTGGTTGTACAGAAAGTTCGGGTGGATGGGATACAATCCCTGAATGTCAGCAGCTGGGATGCTCCTTTTGGGATTACTCTAGTTTCTGATATGATGGCCGCACTTTTAGTTTTAACGACAAGTGTTATTGGGTTTGTTTGTTTAATTTATTCGTTTAAGTCTATTGGTAAAGAACGAGAAAAGCATTACTACTATGCTGTATTTAATTTTTTACTAGTAGGGGTAAATGGTGCATTTACAACAGGAGATATCTTTAACCTATTTGTGTTTTTTGAGGTTATGCTCATGTCTTCTTATGTGCTGCTAGTTCTTGGGGGAACAAAGGTACAATTAAGAGAATCAATTAAGTATTTACTCGTGAATGTCATTTCATCTGCCTTATTCGTCATTGCGGTTGCCTATTTATATTCCGTCGTTGGCACGTTAAATATGGCACATATTTCTGCTAGGATTAGCGAAATTAGTGCAAACGGCATGCCTGGAATTTTATCGGTGATTGCTGTTATGTTCTTAATCGTATTTGGTTTAAAAGGAGCCATTTTTCCACTTTATTTTTGGATGCCAGGGTCCTATGCCGCGCCGCCCATACCGGTTCTAGCTTTATTTGGTGCATTATTGACAAAGGTAGGAGTTTATTCGATTACAAGAACTTATACCCTTTTCTTTTATCATGATATGGATACATTTGGACTTCTTTCGATTTTAGCGATTCTATCCATTATAGTAGGTGTAATAGGTGCAATTGCTTTCTGGGATATGAAGAACATAGTTATTTACAATATCATTGTCGCTGTAGGTGTCATTTTGTATGGAGTGTCGGTGTTGAATACCGCTTCTATCACTGGGGCTGTTAACTATTTGATTCACGATATGATTATTAAAGCAGCTTTATTCCTTCTCATAGGGATTATCATCTCAATTACCGGGACGAGTGATTTAAGAAAGGTTAATGGACTTATTACCCGTTATCCAGGTCTTGGCTGGACATTCTTTATTGCTGCGCTAGCACTGGCAGGTATTCCGCCATTAAGTGGTTTTGTCGGAAAACTCCTTATTGTTCAAGGTGGATTTGAAGGAGGAGGCCATGTTGGAGCTTTCATCGTCTTGATGTCCAGTTTACTTGTACTATTTTCAATCATGAAAATCTTTATTAACGGCTTTTGGGGAAAGAGTCGTACTTATGACGGAGAAGAACAAGCTCCTGTAAGATACTTGCTTATTGCTCCTATTCTTTTAGTAATCATTTCAGCTCTATACGGAATTGGTTCGGAGTCCATCTTACCGTATATTAATCAGGCAGCAGATACATTACTCAATCCAAATATTTATATCGATGCTGTCTTAAAGGAGTGGTAAGTTATGGCATTTCAAATATTATTGAATGTGGTGTTGGCCTTTTTATGGATGTTTATTAAGGTATCCTATGATCCCATTAGTTTTATAAAAGGATATATTTTCGGACTCCTTGTCATCTTTGTACTTAGACGCTACTTCCACAGCCGTTTTTATTTATTTAGATTATGGTCCTTTGTCAAACTGATTTTCCTTTTTATAAAGGAGCTCGTTTTATCCAATATTTCTATTGTAAAAATTGTATTAAAGCCTAATTTAGATATGAGACCGGCCATTTTTGCGATGGAAACGGAACTAACGGAAGATTGGCAAATAACCCTTCTGTCGAGTTTGATTACCTTAACTCCAGGTACATTAGTGATTGATGTATCAGAGGATAATAAAACGTTATTTATTCATGCCATGAATATTGGAGAAATTGAAGATGAGATTAACAGTATTAAAAATTCTTTTGAAAAGGCCATTTTGGAGGTGAGCAGGTAATGCTTGAAATCATTATTCGATTAGCTTTGTTATTCTGCTCGATTTCCATGATGGGATTAATTTATCGAGTGATAAAAGGTCCTAGTGTTGCTGACCGTGTCATTGCGTTAGATGCTATTGGTATAAACCTTGTAGCTATTACAGCGTTGATTTCGATTGTGTTAAACTCACATGCTTTTCTCGAAATTATTCTTTTAATTGGTATCCTTGCCTTTATCGGAACAGTGGCGTTTGCTAAGTATTTGGAAAAGGGGGTTATTATTGAACGTGAGCGAAATCATTAATATTCTCATTGGATTTTTTATTTTAGCTGGTGCTGTGCTCTGCCTTATTGCTACTTTTGGAGTCATTAGATTGCCTGATGTGTATACAAGAAACCATGCAGCTTCAAAGGCGGCTACGCTAGGGGTTATGTTCATTTTATTGGGAACTTTCATATACTTTTATGCACTTGAAGGTCATTTTAATTCTCGGCTCATCTTAGGAATTGTGTTCCTTTTCATGACTTCTCCAGTTTCCGGACATTTAATTAACAGGGCAGCCTATTATTCAGGAGTAAAACTCTGGGATAAAACGGTAAGAGACGATTTAAAAGAATATAATAAAAAAATGATGGGTAAATCATCTGCCAATTAATATCAGAATAAAAAAGTGTTCCAAAGTATTTATTGGAACACTTTTTTCATATTTGTATGTTTAGGAAAGTTCTCGCATAATCCTAACTTTTTATTAAGGCTCAATAATCCGGACATACTCCCTGGGTTTAAAGGGCTCATATGATTTCCATTGAACATTTGTAATCCCAGTGTCCACATTTGTGTTCAATGGAGGTTGATCATAATTTATTGGAATCGCATTCAAACGATTCGGATCAGATTCCACTTCGTAAGTAGTGACTTCTTGATTATTTAGTTGCTGCTTCTGCAGCAACCATGCTGATGAGAATAAAAGGAAAAATATAGACAAACAGACTGCAATTTTTGTTTTCATTTTGTACAGACACCTCCCAGTAGGATTAGTTTGCACAAATGAAGTGTAATCCTAATCATTTGTAGGTATGAATCTGCTATATGAATGGTATTTTTGTTATTTATTTAAAAAGATTGTACCAATAGCAATCAGACAAATTCCAATAATAGAGTAAATGGAAATCTTCTGCTGTAAGACGAAAATGGATAAGATTGTAACAAGAATCGCATATACCCCCGTTTGAATCCCGCCAAGCATGACTGTATTTCCAAAGGTTTTGTCTCCTTGAATAAACCCTCATGCTAGAAAAATGTTCTCTATGAAAGTAAGCGGAAGAAAATAGACATTAAATTTAATGCTGTCTTTTAACGTTGGCTGAAAAAAATAAGCGGATAAAATCGGTAATAAGGAAAAAACAATCGAACCTAATATAATGGCGCCAATGATAAGAAATTTCAATGCAACACCTCATTTTGTATCCTATTCCTTTATTTTAGGCTTTGTTAAAGTACTGTGTTGATAAGCCAGATTTTTGACACATTCGTGTGAAATGAACATTTCACACGCCTTTCAGCTATGCTGAAAGGTTGCTGTATGGTCATGAAATAGTAGGAGAAAA
>Ga0182742_1000324_pt1 | contig 81259 bp, 80 predicted proteins | sample eDN5th37CBELigMG_FD_128880 | JGI IMG/M metagenome (GOLD analysis project Ga0182742, IMG submission 128880) | Enriched Miracle-Growth compost microbial communities from Emeryville, California, USA - eDNA 5th pass 37_C BE-Lig MG (version 2)... ...
GAGCTCTTCTGCGCTCTCCTTCCACTCGATCCGCCGAACCACTCCTGCCATCGCTCACCTCCTGCGCTTTTCGTTTCCACCCCCCTCCGCAGGATTTGAGCCTTCTCTTCAGCTACTTGGTATGAGCCGCGACGCACGCCTCGTAGTCGTCGCCGCGGGCGTCCCATGCCTGCCGGAAGAGGGCGCGGGCGGCCTCGGCCCTGCCCTCCGACTCGGCCTGCATCCCCTTCACGCAGAGCCGGACGACCGGGTTCTCGGGGTCCATTCCGTTTCCTTTCTCGACGGCGCGGCTACGCCTCTTCCCTTCCCTCTTCCTGCGCCAGGGGCGGAGCCTGCAGGGTGACGACCGTCTCCCGGACGCCGTGGCCTTCCACGGCGGTGACCTCGAAGCGCACGTCGTCGTACTCCACCGCGTCTCCGACCACGGGGGGGCGCTCCAGGATGGAGAGGACGAGCCCGCTGACGGTGTCCACCTCCTCGTGCTCCAGCACCACGCCCAGCTCCTCCCCCACCTCCTCGATCCGCGCGGTCCCCGCGGCGTGCAACACGCCCGCCGCGTCCCGGTAGATCTCCGCGTGGTCCGCCGGACCCTCCTCGATCTCCCCCACCACCTCCTCGAAGAGGTCTTCAAGGGTGATGACCCCCGCGGTCCCGCCGTGCTCGTCCATCACCACCGCCATCTGGCTGCGGGCCCGGAGCATGGTGTTGAAGACGGTGTCGATGGTGGCGGTCTCGGGGACGAACGGCACCTCGCGCGCGTCGTTGGCGTGCAGGGAGCGGCGGTTGCGGAGCCGGCGGAAGAGGTCCTTGATGTGGACCATCCCGATGATGTCGTCCAGGCTCCCCCGGTACACGGGATAGCGTGTGTGCGGGTGCCTGCGGACGATCTCGCGCACCTCCTGGAACGACGCCCCCACCGGGATCCCGGAGATCCTCACCCGGGGTACCATCACTTCGCCGGCCGTGAGGTCGGCCCAGTCGAGAAGCTCCTGCACCACCTCCGCGGACTCCTTGCGCAGCATCCCCCCGGCCTGGCTCTCGCGGACGATGAACTGCAGCTCCTCGGGGGTGCGGATGTGCTCGCCCGTCGCGGTGCTCCGGTCGATCCCGGCCAGGCGGAGCAGGCCGTTCCCGATGGCGTTGAGCCCCACGATCAGCGGATACACCGCGGTCTGGATCCAGAGGACCGGGGGAGTCACCCACATCGCGGTGCGCTCGGGCTGCTGGAGCGCGAGCGACTTGGGCACCATCTCGCCGATGACGATGTGGAAGTAGGTGAGGATCCCGATGGCGAGCACGCTGGCGACGGTGTGCGCCGCCACCCAGCGGATCTCCCCGACCCCGACCGACTCCAGCCACTGCGCCAGCCAGTCGGCGAGGGCGTGCTCGCCGTACATGCCGAGCCCCAGGCTGGCGACGGTGATCCCCAGCTGCGCCGTGGCGATGTAGCGGTCCTGGCGCCGGGGGTCGCGGAGGATGTGGAGCACGGTGGTCGCGACCCGGTCGCCCGCGGCGGCCCGGCGCTCGACCGACACGCGGGGCGCGCCGACGATGGCGAACTCGGCCGCGACGAAGAGTGCGTTCAGCAGCAGGAGGACGACCACGACCAGAAAGGTGACCATGTTCTACTCGTCCTCCTCCGCGTCCTCGTCGTCCGGCCCCGTGTCCACCGGGGTCACGATCACCGAGGCGACCGCGTGGTTGGTGACCTCCTCCACCTCCAGCTCCACCCCGTCCACGCGAACCCGCTCCCCGGGCTCCGGGAGGTGGCCCAGCTCCTCCACCACCCGTCCGCCGATGGTGTCCGCCTCGCCGGCGAGGTAGGCCCCGATCCACGGCTCCGCCTCGTCCACGCGGAGGAAGCCGGGGAGGCGCACCCGGCCGTCCGGGAGGCGCTCGGGGCGGGCCTCGTCGGTCTTGAACTCGTCGGCCACGTCGCCCATGACCTCCGTGAGCACGTCTTCCAGCGTCACCAGCCCGGCCACCCCCCCGAACTCGTCGGCGACGATTGCCTGGTGGCTGCGCCGCTCGCGCATCAGGGTGATGAGGCGGTCGGCGGTGACGCTCTCGTGAACGATGAGGATGGGACGGAGCAGCTCCTCGAGCGTGGCGGGGCGCCCCTCCAGGTAGCGGGTGAAGAGGTCGCGGGTGTGTACCATCCCCACCACGTTGTCGATGGTGCCCCGGTACACGGGGAGCCGCGTGTACGGGCTCTCCGAGATCCGCCTCACCACCTCGGGCATGGGCGTGCCGATCTCGATCGCGGCGATCTGCGGGCGGGGCACCATCAGGTGCCGCGCGGGGCGGATGCCGAGCTGGAGCGCCCGGCGCAGGCGGCGCTGCTCGTCCGGGTCCAGGAGCCCGCCGTCGCGGCTCTCCGCGATCAGCAGGTCGATCTCCTCGGGCGAGTGGATGTGGTGGTGACCCGTGTGCTTCACCCCGAAGAGGCGCAGGATCAGCGCGCCGCTCCCGTTGAGGAAGCGGATGGATCCCGAGAAGAGGGCGAGCGACCACGCCATGGGGAGGGAGGTCGCCAGGGCGGTGCGCGTGGGGAACTGGAGCGCGAGCGACTTGGGAACCAGCTCGCCCAGCACCATCGCGAGCGTGGTGAGGCCCACCAGCACCGTGACCGTGGAGGCGGACTGCGCCGCCACCTCGCTCAGCCCTCCCAGCTCGCGGAACAGCGGCCGGAGCTGGACGGCGATGGTGGCCTGGGCGTACGCACCCACGATGAGGCTGGTGAGCGTGATCCCCACCTGGCAGGCGGCGATGTAGTTGTCGAGCCGGGCGGGGTCTTCCAGGACGGGAAGCAGGCGGAGGGCCTGGGCGTCCCCCTGCTCCGCGCGCTGTCGGATGCGGCTGCGGCGTACGCTCACCGCCGCGAACTCCGCGGCGACGTACAGGCCCGTGAGGGCGATGAGGACGGAGATGACGACCCACGGCAGGACGCTCATCGGCCCTCTCCCCGGAAGGGGTTCCGCGGCTGGAGGGCGTGCGGGAACTCCACGCGGGGCGGGCCGCCCGGCGTACGTTCTGGAACGTCGTCAGCTTCCGTCAATCGGGCCGTCCGGTCTCGAGTCACCCCTCCCGCGGGATGCAGGGAGCACGCCAGCGCGCCCGCGGGAGACTTCCAGGGGGGAGCCTACACCCCGTCCGGCATTCCCGCAAGCCGCGTAACGGCGCCGCCCCCCTTGCACGGCGCATCGCGGCGCCGCAACGTGTGGCGTCCGTTCGAGGAACACGGGAGGGCGCACCCGGTGCTGCGTCCTCCCGCCGAGCGCCCACCCGAGTCCCGCCCTCCCCGTGGATCATCCTACCGATCTCACCGCCCAGCTCCGCGACCGGCTCCTCAACGGTCTCCACGTCGGCCGGATCCACCCGGGCGACCGGCTCCCCAGCATCCGCGAGGTTTCCCGCGACACCGGCGCCGACCACCGCGCGGTGGCGGCGGCGTACCGTGTCCTGCAGGCCGAGGGGCTCGTGGAGGTGAAGGGGAGGTCCGGGGTATTCGCGGCGCGGCAGGAGCGCGTGGGGGGCGAGGTCCTGGAGGAGACGGCCCGCTGGCTCGCCGAAGTCGTGACCGACGCGTGGCGGCGCCAGATCCCGCTGCCGGAACTCCACGACCTGCTGCGCCGCTGCACGTCGCAGGCCCGCCTGCGGGTGGCCTGCGTGGAGTCCAACCTCGACCAGATGGTGGCGTACCGGACGGAGCTGGCGGAGATGTTCGGGATCGACGCGATCCCGGTGTACGTCCCGGACACCGGGACGGACGCGCGCCTGCGGGAGCGGCTCGCGGCGGCCGACCTGGTGGTGACCACGCGCTTCCACGCCGCACGGGTGAAAGAAGCGCTCCGCGCCTCGAGGAAGCCCCTCGTGGTCGTCACCGTACACCCCCGGATCACGGAGGCGGTGCGGAGCGAGATGGACCGGGGGGAGCTGCTGGTGGTCTCGGTGGACCGGGAGTTCGGTGAGCGCATCCGCTCCATGCACCAGGACCGCGACCCGGACGGGAAACACATCCGGGTCATCCTCGCCGATCAGCTCGAAGAGGTCGCGCGCATCCCGCGGGACCGGACGGTGCTCCTCACGCGGGCGGCGCGGGAGCGCCTGCAGGGGATCCGTGCGCCGGCCGCGATCCCCCACTCCCCCACCTTCTCGCCGCAGACGGCCCGCGAGCTGGCGGAAGCGATCATCCGGCTCAACCTGCGGAACGCCGTGCCGGAGGCGAGGGGCGCCTGACGCGCCGGGCCTACACCCCGCCGCCGATCCGCTCCCGCACCATCTCCACGAGCGTCTCCTTCCGGTTCAGCGAGGGGTCGTCGGTGACCCGCTCCAGCAGCTCCCGCAGCACCTCGCCGTAGAGTGGTCCCGGGGGCAGGCCCAGCGCCCTCAGCTCCGCGCCCCCGATCGCCAGGTCGCCGACTCCGGTGGGGGCGTGCTCCCGCATCGCCCGGCGGGCGGCCGCGAGGCGCGCGCGGTCGAAGGACACGCTCCCCGGCAAGGCGGCGGCGCGGGCGCGGCACCCGGCGATGCGCAGGCGGAGGAAGTCGCGGGCGTGCTCCGGGCCGACGCGGCGCAGCCAGCGGCGCCACTCGGGCGCGGGGGCGTCGGCGGCGGGGACGTCGGCGTGCTGGGCGACGAGGTGGGTCGCGGCGTCGACCTCCGCGTTGGAGCACCGGAGGCGACGGAGCAGGTCGCGCGCAGCGGCTGCGCCGGCCGCCGCGTGACGGGGGAAGGCTCCGTCTGCGCTCCGCGGCACCCGGGGCTTGCCCGCGTCGTGGAGAAGGGCGGCGAGCCGGACGATCGCCCGGCTCCGCGGGACCTCGTCCGCGGTGCGCAGCAGGTGGCTCCAGACGTCCTCTCCCGAGTCGTCCGGGGCGCCGACGCAGCGCTCCAGCTCCGGGTACAGGGCGGCGAGGACCCCGGCCCGCTGGTAGAGGCGGAGCGAGTCCGACGGACGCTCCACCTCGCGGAGCACCTTGAAGAGTTCGTCGCGCACCCGCTCGGCGGAGAGTTCAGGGAGGTGGGGCGCGGTGGCGCGGGCCGCCTCCCAGGTGGCCGGGTCGATGCGGAGCCCGAAGCGGCCCGCGAAACGGAGGGCGCGGAGCACGCGCAGCCGGTCCTCGCGAAAGCGCTCGGCCGGGTCGCCGACGGTGCGCAGGACGCCGCGCCTCAGGTCGTCCATCCCGCCGTGAGGGTCCCGCACCTCATGGGTGAGCGGGTGCCAGGCGACGGCGTTGAAGGTGAAGTCGCGGCGCTCCAGGTCCTCCTCCACGGTGTCGGAGAAGGAGACCTTCGCCCTCCGGCCGTCCGTCTCCACGTCGCGGCGGAAGGTGGTGACCTCGTACATCCGCCCGTCCTTCCCGATCACGCCCACGGTCCCGTGCTCGATCCCCACCGGGACGGTGCGGCGGAAGAGGCGGCGGACGTCGCCGGGGCGGGCGGAGGTGGTGAGGTCCCAGTCGCCGGGGCGGTGGCCGGCGAGCGCGTCCCGCACCGCGCCCCCGACCGCCCACGCCGAGAAACCCTCATCCTCCAGGCGGCGGGCGATCCGGACGACGTCGTGCGGCGGGCGCAGGTCGGGGCGAGAGTCGTCCCCGGACCTCACCCGGGGATCGCCATGGGCGGGAGGACGCGCTTGTGCTGGCTCGCGAGGAAGCGGCGCCGGATGGCGGCGTCCGCCTCCGGGTCCCCGGAGCTTCCCTCCTCCAGGTAGCGGTCGATCTGCGCGTACGTCATCCCCAGCTCCTCCTCGTCGGTCTGCCCCTCCCAGAGACCGGCGGAGGGCGGCCGGTCTACGATCCGCGAGGGAACGCCGAGTACGCCCGCCACCGCCCTCACCTCGGTCTTGGTGAGGTCCGCGAGGGGGAGGAGGTCCACCCCGGCGTCCCCGTACTTGGTGAAGTACCCCACGGTGAGTTCCGCCTTGTTCCCGGTTCCCACCACGAGGTGGTTCCGCAGGTTGGCGAAGTGGTAGAGGGCGATCATCCGCAGGCGGGGCTTGACGTTGGCGGAGGCGAGGACGGCCGCCTCCGGGCTCGTGGGCTCGATGCCGGCGGCGTCCCGCTCGGCCCGGAAGGCCGACTCCAGCGCCTCGAAGGCGGGGAGGAGGTCCGGGGCGATGACGCGCACGCCGAACTTCTCGCCCGCTTGGCGGCCCAGGTCCTCGTCCTCCGGGAAGTTGCCGATGGGCATCACCACGCCCAGGCACCGCTCCGGCCCGAGCGCGCGGGCCGCGAGGCCGCACACCACCGCGGAATCGATCCCGCCGGAGAGGCCGAAGACGACGCCCGCGGAGCCTGCCCGCTCCACGTACTCGCGAATCCAGGACACCAGGCTCTCGACGATCACGCCGGGATCTCTGCTCTTCTGCATCGTGGCTCTTCCGGATGAGACGGAGCGCGCCGCGGGCGCGCGTAAACACATGACGGTGCATCCATTGGCGGGGCACCGCCGCGACGTTATCTTTCACGGTCACGAACAGCCCCGGCAAACTATGGATCTCTCGACGTTTCTTCAACGCTCGCAGGCCACGCCCCCCTTCCGCGAGGCGGTAGCGCGCTTCCTCCGCGACGGCCGCGCGAGCGAGTGGTTGGCGTTCAACGCCCCCTCGCCGCGCGTGAAGGTGGAGCGCACCCTCACCAAGTTGCTGGAGGCCTACCCGGACCTCCCCATCGAGAAGGTGGAGATCCAGGCCGCGACGGGATGCGAGTTCTACCGCGGCACGCTCGTTCTCCGCGGGGCGGGCGAGGAGCGCCGCGTCCGGTTCGACTGGGACTGTCGCTGGCGGGCCGAACGGGAGGGGTGGAGCGACTACTTCGGCTTCCCCGACCAGATCCGAGCCGCCCGCGAGTTCGGCTGGGACTGCTTCCGCACGTGGGAGGAGGTGGGGGTGCTGGAGGCGACGTAGCACTCCAGGTGCTCCACGCCGCTACAAAACGACGAAGGCCGCTCCCCCGGAGGAGCGGCCTTTTTTCATCGGGAGAGAGCCCTCGCGGCTAGAAGGCCGTTGCTAAATCGAGTGACTCTGCGTTGGACCCTGCGCGGCTCACTGCGGCGTGAAACGACCACGCCTCATTGCGCGGCTCGGGTCCGCCTTGATTCACTCGATTTCTCCGCCGGCCCGATTTCTTCACCTTTCTAGAACCAGGCGAGGGGCGGCAGGCGGGTTCCCATCTGGCTCATCTTCTCCACGTACCAGTTGGTGTACACGCGGACCGCGCGCCCGCCGGCATACGACTCCACGAGGTACAGCTCCTCCGGAATCAGCGAGCGGAGCGCCTCCAGACCGCCCGGATTGCGCACGTCGTCAATGAACACGGACGGCTGCACCGTGCGTCCGCGGACCGTCGTGCAGTTGTAGTCGTTCCCCCCGCTGGGGCACACCATCGGCCGGACACCGGCCCGGTGGGCGACCACCTCGAAGGCGCTCGGACCCGCGCTGCCCAGGATGTCCTTCCGCTCCACGACTCGGACGCTGCGCGCCTCGGCCGCCCGGCGCACCTTGAACCGGTCCGCCACCACCGTGATCTCCTGGAGCATCTCCGGGCGGGGGAGGATCCGAACGGTGAAGACCGCGCCGTCCTCGGTGGCCTCCACGTCCTCTTCCCACCGGGCGTAGCCGAGGCCGGAGACGACCCACTTCTGCGTGCCCGGCCAGATGTTCTGCAGGGCGAAGCGCCCCTGGGCGTCGGTCGCGACCTTCCGACCGAGGCCGGGGAGGGTGATGACGACGTCGCGGATCGGGCTCCCCGTGACCGCGTCGAGGACCTCGCCGCTGACCGAGATCGTGCGGGGACCGGACGCGGCCGCCGGCGTCTCCTGGGCCCGGAGCGGCGCAGAGGCCAGGGCGCAGAGCAGCAGGGCAAGCGGAGCGACGAGGATTCGGAACCGGTGAGACATGGGGTGCGTCGATCGGTGAAGGGGTGCTGCGGAGCCCGGCCGCGGCAGGCGGCGCGGGCTGTCGTCCGCGGATTTACCCCGTCGGCGCGGGAGTGTTTCGCTGGAGGGCCGACTCAGGCGTCGAAGCTGCCGCCCTCCACGGCCTCGCGGATCCGGCCCACATCGCCTCCGAAGGCGCCGAGCGCCAGCATCAGCTCGATGCGGGCCTGCTGGCCGGTGAGGTGGTCGGCGAACAGCGCCCCCATCTCCCGCAGCTCGTGTCCGCCGCCCGCGTAGGCGTAGGTGTCGAGCACGCGGCCGCGCAGCGAGCGCGAGGTGACCACCACCGGACGGCCGGCGTCCACCCATCGCCTTACCCCGCCCACCACCGCCGGGGGCACGTTGCCACGTCCCAGCGCCTCCAGCACGATCCCGTGGGCGCCGCTCTCCAGGCTGGCCTCGACCAGCCGGGCGTCGGCCCCGGCGACGATCTTCACCAGGTCCACCGGCGTGGCCGGTGCCTCCGGGGCCAGAGCGGGCTTGCGGCGCGACTCGCGGTAGTACAGGACGCGCCCCTTGTCCACGATCCCCAGCGGCCCCCAGTTGGGCGACTGGAAGGTGCCGAACTCCTCGGTGTGGGTCTTCACCACCTCGGCGCCCTGCACGATCCGCTCGTCCATCACCACCATCGTCCCCCGTCCGCGGGACGCGGGAGCGGCGGCCACCTCCACGGCGCTCATCAGGTTGATGGGACCGTCCCAGGACAGCTCGGAGGAGTTGCGCATGGCCCCGGTGACGACCACCGGAGCCTCCGAGGGGAGGGAGCGGTCCAGCACGTAGGCCGTCTCCTCGATGGTGTCGGTGCCGTGCGTCACCACCACCCCCTCGACCCCCTCGCCGAGGGCGCGGAGGATCTCCCCCCGCAGCTCCCACATCCGCTCGATGGTCATGTGCGGGCCGGGATACCGCCCGAACTCCCGCACCTCCACCTCCGCCACCCGGTCGATCCCGGGCACCATCCCCAGGATCTCCCCGCCGGAGAGACGCGGCACCGCGCCTCCGCGGTCCGGGTCCACCCGCATGGAGATGGTGCCGCCCGTGGCGAGCAGCAGGACCCTGGGACGCCGCGAGTTACCCACAGAGAACGCTCCCGCCGTTGACGTTGAGGATCTCGCCCGTCACGTGGCGCGCCAGGGCGGAGCAAAGGAACACGATGGGCCCGGCGACGTCCTCGGCGCTGGCGATGCGCCCCAGAGGGACCGCCCTCTCGATCTCCGCGCGCCGCTCGGCGAGGGGGCGCTCCACCATCTCCGTGTCGATCCACCCGGGAGCCACGCAGTTGACCGTGATCCCCCGGGGCGCCAGCTCCACGGCCACGCTCTTGGTGAAGGAGATCACCGCGCCCTTGCTCGCCGCGTAGTCGGCGTGGAACGCCTCGCCCCGCTGCCCGGCGGTGGACGAGACTAGGACGATGCGCCCGCCGTCGGACACGAAGCGCGCGGCGAGCCGGACCGTGTTGAAGATGGAGGTCACGTTCGCCTCCAGGGTGCGCACCCACTGCGCGTCCGTCATCACGGCGACGCGGACCTCGTCCGGGATCCAGATCCCCGCGTTCCCCACGAACACGTCCACCCCTCCGAACTCCACCAGCCCGCGCTCGAAGAGAAGCTCCGCGCCCCAGGGCGTCGCCAGGTTCCCGGCCTGCGCGAAGGAGCGGACCCCGCGGGCCCGGAGGTCCGCGACCGTGGTCTCGGCCTCGTCCTCGCGGCTCAGGTAGCCGATCCCCACGTCCGCCCCGGCCTCCGCCAGGAGGAGCGCCGTGGCGCGCCCCACCCCGCGTGACCCGCCCGAGACCAGCGCCCGCTTCCCCTTCAGCCCCAGCATCACGCCAGCGTCCATTTCCCCCCCAGCTCCTCGGCGTGGTGCCGTTCGGTGTCCAGGATCTCCCGCAGCAGCGCCTCCGTCTCCGGGTCGGGGGCCGCCGCCAGCAGGGCCTCGTAGCGCCGGACCTCTCCGTCCTCGCGCGCGCGGGCGCCGTCCTCCCAGCCGTCGAGGTCGGCTTCACCGGAGCGCAGGCCCCCCACGTCGTCCGGGGCAGCCCCGAGTTCCAGGAGGCGCGCCGTCAGGCGGGAGAGGTGGTGCTGCTCGTCCGCGTGGAGTTCGTTGAAGCGCTCGCTGAGCGCCGCGTCGCCACGCTCCTCCGCCGCGGCCGCGAGGGCGCGGTAGAAGAGGGCCTGCTCCTTCTCCGCGCGCCGGGCCGCCTGAAGCCCGTCCAGGAGGCCGGCCGCGGCGCCGGCGTCGTCTCTCCGCATGGCCGCTACTGCCGCGCGGAGAGCCCGGAGCAGGACTCGGCCCGCGCCGCGCTGAAGGAGCCCTCCACCGTGGCCCACTCCGTGGGGAGCCGCCGGACGGTGCGGGTGAGCGTGTCGATCTGGAACGCGGTGTCGCGCGCGATCATCTGCGCGCGGAAGCGTCCCTTCACCCACGAGGAGTCGGCGGAGACGATGCGGACCTCGCCCTCGTCCACCTCGAAGCGGTAGGGTCCTGCGGCTTCCAGGTTCTGCAGCTCGGCCTTCATCCAGAAACGTCCGCCCACGAGCGTGTCCGCGCGGTCCACCACGGCGTACCGGCCGGCCGCCGGCACCTCCGGGGCCTCCCGGCCCACGACGAACCCCACGGAGTCCTGCCGGGTCGACATGACCAGGAGGAAGTCCCCCCGGTCCGGGCGGGTGCAGAAGGTGGCCTGCCCCCGGAACGTGCCCTCCAGGGGCCCGTCGAGGGTGGCGTCGAAGCTCCCGGAGGGCTGTCCGGAGCACCCGGCCAGGGCGAGGCCCGCGGCCAGGGCGCCCCTGCGGATACGGCGTGCGGATGGCTTCAAGGAAACGGTAGATGAATGGGTGGAACGAAGCGAGAGCCGGCCGGGGTCACGCACCGGGCGAACCGGCGGGGAGACGGGCGGCCAGCTCCCCCAGCCGCCCGGCGGCGCCCCAGCGGCGCGCGAGCGGGCCGATCCCCGCGGGGTCCGCCTCGGCCTGGGCCTGGAACGCGTGGGTGAGCAGGGCGTCGGCGGCGAGGAGCGGGAGGGCGTCCTCGCGTCCCCCGCTCCCCCGGGCGACGGTCTCCAGGAGATGCATCGCGCCCTCCGCGAGGGCGTCCGGCACCGGGCGCGCGTCCGGGGGGAGCGCCGCGACCATCGTCTCCAGGAGCGCGGGCGGCGCGCCGGCGAGGCGCGCCCGGATCCACTCCCCGGCCGGGGTCACGCCGAGGCGCCGGCCAGGAGCGGGCGCACCGCCGGGACCACGCGATCCAGCGCCTCCTGGACCCGGGCAGGGTCGGGCATCCCGCCCTGCGCCATGTGGGCCTTCCCGCCGCCCCTGCCGCCGACGGGCGCCACCGCGTCGCGGAGCACCTGGTCGGCCCGGACGCCCCGCTGGATCACGTCGTCCGTGGCGACCGCCAGGAGCGACACCCGCTCGCCCAGGGTGGCGGCGAGCACCGCGATCCCGCTCCCGATCTGCTCGCGCACCCGGTCGCCGAGGGCGCGGAACTCGTCGGCGTCGCTGACCCCCACGGTGGCCGCCAGCACCCGGACCCCGTCCAGCTCCTGCGCCGTCGCGAGGAGCTGCCCCACCACGTCCGCGCTTCCCAGAGAGCGGGCGCGCTCCAGGGCCCGCTGCGCCTCGCGCAGCTCGTCCTGCATCCCCTTCAGACGCGGGATCAGGTTGTCCTCGCGGGTGCGAAGCAGCCGGGCCGCTTCGCGGAGGGTCGCCTCGTCGCGCCGCACCCGCTCGAAGGCCCGGGGCCCGGTCACCGCCTCGATGCGCCGCACCCCCGCCGCGACCCCGCTCTCGGAGATCACGCGGAAGAGGCCGATCTGCCCCGTGGTGCGGACGTGGGTCCCACCGCAAAGCTCCATGGAGAAGCCCGGGATCTCCACCACGCGCACCACGTCGCCGTACTTCTCCGAAAACAGCGCCATCGCGCCGCGGTCCAGTGCGTCGCGGTAGCCCATCCGGTGGGTCTCGACCGGGTGGTTGTGCCAGATCTCGCGGTTGACGATCTCCTCCACCTGCGACACCTCCTCCGGGGTCATGGGCCCCGAGTGGGAGAAGTCGAAGCGGAGCCGGTCCGGCGACACGAGCGAACCCATCTGGTGGACGTGCTCGCCCAGGGTCGAGCGGAGCGCCGCGTGGAGGAGGTGGGTCGCGGTGTGGTTGCGCTCGGTGTCGCGCCGCTCCGGCTCCTCCACCGTCGCGCGAACCGGCCCCGGCACGAAGTCTCCCTCCACCGGCCCCACCACCGCGACGCGGCCCGCCACCTTGCGGACCTCGTCCACGTTCAGGTCCCACCCGTCGCCGTACACGTGCCCCTTGTCGGAGACCTGGCCGCCGCTCTCGGCGTAGAAGGGGCTCTCGCGGAGCTGCAGCGCCAGCCGGCCGTCCTCCACGAGGCGGTACGCCAGCACCTCCGTCTCCAGCTCCGTGGCACGGTACGCCGCGAACTCCTGCTCGGCGCCCTCCGCGCCCTCCACGGCCACCCAGCCGTCCGCCAGCGCGTCCGCCTCCATCGAGAGCCCCGCCGCGGCGCGGTCCTCGCGGGAGCGGCGGCGCTGCGCCTCCAGCTCCTCCTCGAAGCCCTCCACGTCCACCCCGTAGCCGCGCTCGCGCGCCATCAGCTCCGTCAGGTCCGGCGGGAAGCCGAAGGTGTCGTAGAGCCGGAACACGTCGCGGCCGGAGATCGTCCCCTGCCTGCCGAGCGGGGCGATCTCGTCGAAGCGGCGCATCCCCGCGTCCACCGTCGCCAGGAAGCGCTCCTCTTCCGCGCGGATGTTGCGGACAATGTACTCCCGGCGCGCCGGCAGCTCCGGGTAGGCCGTGCCCATCCGGTCGACCACGGCCTCCGCCACGTGCACCAGCGTCGGCTCGCGGCGCCCGAGGAGCCACGCGTGCCGAACCGCGCGGCGCAGGATGCGCCGCAGCACGTATCCGCGCCCCTCGTTGGAGGGGAACACGCCGTCGGCCAGGAGGAACGCGGTGGCGCGCGCGTGGTCGGCCAGCACGCGGTACGAGACGCCCTGCGGCGAGTCGTACTCGTAGGGGATCCCCACCGTCTCCACCGCGGCGGCGATGATGTCCGCGAAGAGGTCCGTCTGGTAGTTGGACTGCACGCCCTGCAGGACCGAAGCGAGCCGCTCCAGCCCCATCCCGGTGTCGATGGAGGGGGCGGGGAGCGGCGTGAGGGTGCCCTCCGCGTCCCGGTCGAACTGCATGAACACCAGGTTCCAGATCTCCAGGAACTCGCCCTTCTCCCCGCTCACCTCGAACTCCTCGACGGTCACCTCGGTCCCGCGGCGGGGCTCCGGGCGAAGGTCGAAGTGGATCTCGGAGCAGGGGCCGCAGGGGCCGGTGTCCGCCATCTGCCAGAAGTTGTCACGGTCGCCCAGACGGATGATGCGCTCCGGCCTCACCCCGGCGATCTCGCGCCAGAGCTGCTCCGCCTCGTCGTCCGTGTAGTGGACGGTCACCCACAGGCGCTCGGCCGGGATCCCGAACTCCACCGTCAGCAGCTCCCAGGCGAAGCGGATGGCGTCGCGCTTGAAGTAGTCGCCGAAGGAGAAGTTCCCCAGCATCTCGAAGAAGGTGTGGTGGCGCGCCGTCACCCCCACCTGCTCCAGGTCGTTGTGCTTCCCGCCGGCCCGGACGCTCTTCTGCGACGTGGCGGCGCGCTTGAAGCCGGGGTCCTCCATCCCCAGGAATACCTTCTTGAACGGGACCATCCCGGCGTTGGTGAACAGCAGCGTCGGGTCGTCCGCCGGCACCAGCGAGGCGGACGGCCGCACCACGTGGCCCTGCCGGGCGAAGTAGTCCAGGAAACGGGAACGGATCTCGTCAGCGCGCATCGGGCGTCTCGGATTGTACGGGGTCGGTCGCAAGCCGGGTAACATAACGCGCGGGCCGGTCCGTCCTCAAGGAGTAACGTCCGGCGGATTCCGAGCCGTTTGCGGGACGGATGGATCTCGTCGGGGGGCCGCTCCGGAGTCCGGCGATACAGCTGCCGGTCTCCTACGCGGGTCGCGGGGCCCCACGGTACTGCTGTGGGTCTCCACTCCGGCTGCGGGAGCCTCCTCGGTCGGCACGATACGACCGTGCCGCCCTGCGGGGTCTCCCTTCGCGACATCTTTTGGGAACGGCAGGAACTGCGAACGGCGCCCAGCCGGGAGATCCCATCGAGGCGCCGTTTCGCGCTTCACCCCCGCACTCCTCACACCTTCCGCCACGGACCCAGCAGCACCTCCAGCGCCTCGCGCGTCCGCTCCTCCAGCGTGCCGTTTTGCATCACCGCCCACAGCAGGCGCGTCCCGTTGACCGTCGCCTGCACCGCCTCCGCCAGGCGCGAGGTGTCCCCCTCTCCCGACAGTTCCCTGCGGACGAACGCCTTGTCCAGCAGCGCCTTCACCCCCTCTCGCTCCGCGCGGAAGTAGGCCAGCGCCAGGGCCCGGAACTCCGGGTCGGCGAGGTCGAGCTGGAGGAAGGCGAGGTGGTGAGCCATCTCCTCCGGAGTGTCGAAGCGCCGTGCCGTCGACGCGGTGAAGGCGTGAAGGGCCGCCAGCGGTGAGTCGTGGGCAGCGCGGACGGCGGCCACCTCCTCTCGCACGCCTTCCGCCGAGGCTCGCGAGACGGCCAGGAGCAGGTCGCGCTTCGAACCGAACCGCTGGACCAGCGCGCCCGCGGTGATACCCACCTCGGCGGCCACGTCGGCCAGCGTCATCCGGCCGGGGCCGACGCGGCCGATCACCCTCGTCAGGGCGGCGAAAATCTCCGCGTCCGAGGCTGAGCGGGGTCTGGGAGACATGGGTTGACGATAACTAAATCCCCATTTACAATCAAGTAATTAAACCGCCGCTTAGCTACATCCTACTACCGGGGAGAGCACATGAAGCCGCTACGGGACAGCGTCGCCGTCGTCGCGGGGGCCACGCGCGGAGCGGGGCGCGGGATCGCCTGCGCGCTGGGAGAGGCCGGTGCCACGGTGTACTGCACCGGCCGCAGCGTCCGCGGGAAGCCGGCCACCGGGAGCCGGCCGGAGACGATCGAGGAGACGGCGGAGATGGTGACCGCGCGCGGCGGGCGGGGGATCTCCGTGCGGGTGGATCACACCGAGGAGGACGAGGTCCGCGCGCTGTTCGGGCGCGTGCGGGAGGAGCAGGGCCGCCTGGACGTACTGGTGAACGACGTGTGGGGAGGGGACGAGCTGACCGGGTGGGGGACACCGTTCTGGGAGCACTCCGTCGAGGACGGGCTGCGCATGCAGGAGCGCGCCGTCTGGTCCCACGTCATCACCGCGCGCCACGGGGTGCCGCTGATGGTGGAACGCGGCAGCGGGCTCGTGGTGGAGATCACGGACGGAGACAGCTTCCGCTACCGCGGAAACCTCTACTACGACCTGGCGAAGACCTCCGCCATCCGGCTCGCCTTCGCCATGGCGTACGAGCTACGGCCGCACGGCGTCACCGCACTCGCCGTCACTCCCGGCTTCCTCCGCTCGGAGGCGATGCTCGACGGCTTCGGCGTCACGGAGGCCAACTGGCGGGACGCCGTGGAAAAGGACCCGTACTTCGCCGAATCCGAGACCCCGCTCTACGTCGGGCGGGCGGTCGCGGCGCTCGCCGCCGACCCGCAGGTGTGGAAGAAGTCCGGCGGCGTCTACGCCTCGTGGACCCTCTCCGACGAGTACGGCTTTGAGGACGCCGACGGGCGCCGCCCCCACTGGGGCCGCTTCTTCGCCCCCCGGCTGGACGCGCGCTGGGACGAGCTGGTGGAGCGCGTCCGCGTGGAGATCCGCGCGCGCGGGACGGACCCGGACGCCGACTTCCGCCCCGACCGGGAGGCGCGGACGCTGAACTTGCGCACGCCGGGCGCCGGCCCGGAGTGGATCGCGATCCCGCTCAACGACATGGACGGCGTCCACGGCGACCTGCAGCAGATCGCCATCCGAATCGCGGAGCAGGTCGCCCCGGCCACGAAGGCGTAACCCGGGAGGCGGTGGGGTGCTCCCGGAAGAACTCGAAGCTGTCTGAGCGAAGCGAGTTCTTCGAGTTCTGGAGGGAGTACCCCGCCGACGACCCACGCCCGCATCCCCGGTTTCGCAAAACTAGAGCGCCTCCCACCCGGAGCCGGGCGGGAGGCGCTCTACCGGAACCCCCTCTGTCAACCCTGTCAGAACTGCAGTTTCACGTCGTACGCCACCGCGATCGGCTTGTTGCCGGCGTCACGCGCCGGGCGGAAGCGCCACTCAAGCGCGGTGCGGCGGAGCTTCTGGTCGTACCCGCGGTCGCCCGTGGAGCGGAACTCCACCTCCCGCACCCTCCCCGTGGCGTCGATGTTCAGCCTCAACACCAGCGAATCGCCCCGCACGCCGCGCGGCGCGTTGCTGGGCGGGAGCAGCACGAACTCCGCCACCGGCGGCTGCATGCGCCCCGCGCCCGTTCCCGTCCCCACTCCCGACCCGATCCCGCCCCCCGTCCCGCCACCGGAGCCTCCGCCGGACCCCGGGCCGGTCCCGGAGCCGGTTCCTTCTCCCGTCCCCGTGCCGAGCCCCCCGCCGGTGCCGCTCCCCTGCCCCGCCGAAGCCTCACCCGTCCCGGCCTCGGTCCCGGCGGCCGGAGCCGTGGAGGGAGGGGCGGGCGAAGGCGTCGGAGGACGCGGCGTGGGCGGCGGCGGAACCGGGCGGGGCTCGGGTTCCGGTTCGGGCTCCGGGGGAGGCGGGACCACCTCCGGCACCGTGAGCACGACCTCGTCCGCCGCGGCCGGTGCCTGGGGGGCGATCTCGATGAACGTCACGCGCTCCCCGCCCATGCCACCTCCTCCGCCCCCCCCGCCGGAGGGGCCGTCCGAGATCCCGGTGGGGGTGCCGATGTCCTCCAGCAGCGCGTATCCCGCCCGCCCGCCGGCGAGCACCGCCAGCGCGAGGAGCGCGACGTGCACGATGGCCGAGACGGCCAGGCTGCGGGCGGCCCGTGCCCGGGACTCCGGGCTGCGGCGGCCGGTGAGATGCTGGAACAGCGGAGTTGCCTCCGGCGCGAAGGTGACGAACGGACTCCTCCAAGGAATCCTGATACCGCCCGGCCCCGTCCGGGATCCCCGGACCGGTCGGACCTACAGCTCGATCTGCGCTCCCAGCTCCACCACGCGGTTCGGCGGGAGGCCGAAGAACGAAGTGGCCGGACGCGCGTTCCGGGACATCACCGCGAACAGGTGTTCGCGCCAGCGGGCCATCCCCGGAGTCGATGAAGGGATCAGCGTCTCCCGGCCCAGGAAGAACGAGGTGTGCTCCGGCCGCAGGTCCAGTCCCTCCGAGTCGACCCGCGCGAGGGTCTCCGGGACGTTCGGCTCCTCCATGAAGCCGTAGCGGATCACGAGGCGGAAGAAGCCGTGCCCGAGGTCCTCCACCGAGGTCCGCTCCTCCCGTGAGACGTGGGGCACCTCCTCCGTCACGACCGACAGGAGCACGACCTGCTCGTGGAGCACCCGGTAGTGCTTCAGGCTGTGGAGGAGCGCAGGCGGCGTGCCCTCCCTGTGCCCGTACATGAACACGGCCGTGCCCGGGACGCGGGGGAGCCCGTTCGCCGCGACGTCCTCGACGAAGACCTCCCAGGGGAGGGCCGAATCGGAGAATCGCTTCGCCAGGATGATCCGCCCCGTCTTCCAGGTCGTCAGGAGCGTGAAGACGCTCAGGCCGATCACCAGCGGAACCCACCCTCCGTGCGGGACCTTCACGAGGTTGGCTCCCCAGAAGGAGAGGTCGACGGCAAGGAACAACCCGCTGAACGCCGCGACGACGCCCCCGCTCCACTTCCACCGCTCCCGCTCCACCACCATGAGCAGGAGGGTCGTGATCACCATGGTGGTGGTGACCGCGACCCCGTAGGCGGCGGCCAGGTTGCTGGACGACCGGAAACCCAGCACCAGCCCGATGCACGAAACCATCAGCAGCCAGTTGACGCCCGGGATGTAGATCTGTCCCATCTCCCGGGCGGAGGTGTGCTCGATCGCGACGCGGGGGAGATAGCCGAGCTGCACCGCCTGCATGGTGAGCGAGAACGCCCCGGAGATCAGCGCCTGCGACGCGATGATGGCCGCCAGGGTGGCGATCAGCACCACCGGGTACAGCGCCCAGCGCGGCACCATCTCGTAGAACGGGTTCGCGACCGCCTCCGGACGGAGCAGAAGGAGCGCGCCCTGCCCGAAGTAGTTGAGGAGCAGCGCGGGAAGCACCACCGCGAACCAGGCGAGGCGGATCGGACGGCGCCCGAAGTGACCCATGTCGGCGTAGAGGGCCTCGCCGCCGGTCACCACCAGGAACACGGACCCCAGCACCAGGAAGCCGTGCCAGCCGTTCTCGCCGAAGAAGCGCACGGCGTGGAGCGGGTTCGCGGACAGGAGCACCCGCGGCTCCCGGACCACCCACGAGACGCCGAGCGCCACGAGGGTGCCGAACCACAGCAGGGTGATGGGTCCGAAGATCCTGCCGATCGCCGTCGTGCCGCGGCTCTGGAGGGCGAAGATGCCGACCAGGATGACGATGGTGATGGGGACGATGTAGGGCTCGAAGTGCGGGGTCGCGACCCGGAGCCCCTCCACGGCGCTCAACACCGTGATCGCCGGGGTGATCATCCCGTCGCCGTAGAGGAGCGCCGTGCCGAAGAGGCCCAGCAGGATCAGCAGCCGCCGGCCGTTCCTGCGGGTCGCCCCCATGGGGGTGACGAGCGCCGTGAGCGCCAGGATCCCACCCTCGCCGCGGTTGTCGGCGCGCAGGACGAACACCGCGTACTTCACGGAGATGACCAGGACGAGCGCCCAGAAGACCAGCGACAGCACACCGAAGACGTTGCCCTCGGTGACCGGGAGGTGGTAGAAGGTGAAGGCCTCCCGAACGGAGTACAGGGGGCTGGTGCCGATGTCCCCGTACACCACCCCCAGCGCCGCGAGGGCGAGGAACGCGAGGTAGCGCCCCCCGGGCCGGCCGGCCAGCCCCCGCCCCCCGCCCGGAGTGACGAACCCGTCCGAGTGGATGACCCTGCCTTCAGGTGCGCCTGGACTCATCGTGTCCGGCCGCGGCCGGGGCCCACGGTTTCAACGACGAAGCGCCGCCCGGGACCGGGAGGCGCGAGACGGCTTCCATGATACCCACGCCGGGTGGCGCCGGCAATCGGCGCGACCGGCCGGCCTCTCCGGAAACGACCGGAGGGATCCCGGCCAACCTCGCCGGGATCCCTCCGCATGCCACGGGGGAGGAGGTCAGCCCTCCTAGAAGGCCGTTGAGAAATCGCGTGACTCTACGTTGGACCCTGTGCTGCTCACTGCGGCGTGAAAATGCCACGCCTCATTGCGCTGCTCGGGTCCGCCTTGATTCACACGATTTCTCTGCCGGCCAGGTTTCTTCAACACTCTTCTAGGAGTCGCCGTCCGCCGCGGCCGTGATCCCCCTCATCCCCAGGACGTCCTTGACCTTGGCCTCGATCTCCGCGGCCAGCTCCGGGTGGTCCTGCAGGAACGCCTTGGTGTTCTCGCGGCCCTGCCCCAGGCGCACGTCGCCGTAGGAGAACCACGCGCCGGCCTTGTTGATGACCTCGGCCTCGACGCCCAGGTCCACGACGATCCCGTAGTGGTCGATCCCGACGTTGAACATGATGTCGAAGTCCGCCTGCTTGAACGGCGGGGCCACCTTGTTCTTGACGATCTTCACGCGGGTCTTGTTCCCCACCAGGGCTTCCTTGTCCTTGATGGAGCCGATCCGCCGGATGTCCATGCGGAGCGAGGCGTAGAACTTGAGCGCCCGCCCGCCGGTGGTGGTCTCCGGGGAGCCGAACATCACGCCGATCTTCTCGCGGATCTGGTTGGTGAAGATCACGCAGGTCTGCGAGCGGTTGATGGCTCCCGTGAGCTTGCGGAGCGCCTGGCTCATGAGCCGCGCCTGCAGGCCGACGTGGCTGTCGCCCATCTCGCCCTCGATCTCGGCCCGGGGCACCAGCGCCGCCACCGAGTCCACCACCACCACGTCCACGGCCCCGGAGCGCACCAGCACCTCGGCGATCTCCAGGGCCTGCTCGCCCGTGTCCGGCTGCGAGACGAGGAGGTTGTCCACGTCCACGCCCAGCTTGCGGGCATACTCGATGTCGAGCGCGTGCTCCGCGTCCACGAAGGCCGCCACGCCGCCCGTCTTCTGGACGTTGGCGATCACGTGGAGACAGAGCGTCGTCTTACCCGAAGACTCCGGCCCGTAGATCTCGGTGATGCGCCCGCGGGGGATCCCGCCGATGCCGATGGCCGCGTCCAGGTTGATGGCGCCCGTCGGGATCGCGGCGACCTGCACCTTCGGTCCGTTGATGCCCATGCGCATGATCGAGCCCTTGCCGAAGGCCTTCTCGATCTGCCCGATGGCGACGCTCAGAGCCTTCTTCTTGTCGTCGCTGATCTCGACTGTAGCCATGCTTTTCCTCGTCAAATTGTCGCGTTCACTCTCGTCCAGCCGGAGTCTTCATTGGTACCCCGGCACCAATATGCCGTTCCCGAAAGAAAAGCGAAAGGGCGACGTTCGGGAGCGTCCACGAACGCCGCCTGGCGCGCACCGGAATTTAACGATTCTCAGGCATCCGATCCACCACGCAGGAGCCCCGCCACCGCCTCCTCCAGCGCCTCCCCGGCGCGCGCGATCCCCCGGTCGTCGACGTCCAGGTGCGTGACCGCGCGGAGCCGCCGCGCCCCGAACCGGGTGAGCCGCACCCCGCGCCGCTCCAGCGCTTCCAGGAGGGGCTCGGGGGAGATCCGCCCGTCCTCCAGGTGGATCATGACGATGTTGGTATCCGGCCGGTCCGCCGCGAGCCCGGGGACCCGGGACGCGAGAGCGGCGAGGTCCCACGCCCGCCGGTGGTCCTCCTCCAGGCGAGTGAAGTGGTTGTGGAGCGCGTACAGCCCCGCGGCCGCGAGGAGGCCCGCCTGCCGCATCCCTCCCCCCATGCGGCGGCGGGCGCGCCAGGCCCGCTCCATGACCTCCGCCGACCCGGCGAGCACCGACCCCACGGGCGCCCCGAGCCCCTTGGAGAGCGCCACCATCACGGTGTCGGCGGGGGAGGCGAGGTCCGCCAGCGACTCGCCGCTCGCCACGGCCGCGTTGGGGAGGCGGGCTCCGTCCAGGTGGACCCGGGCGCCCCGCTCCCGCGCCACGTCGGCGACCCGCCACGCCTGCTCCAGGGGGAGGACCCGTCCGCCCGCCGCGTTGTGGGTGTTCTCCAGGCAGACGACGGAGGTGCGCGTGGCCCAGCGGGAGGGCGGAGGCACGTGCTCCTCGACCAGCTCCGGGGTGAGGAGGCCGTCCGGGGTGGCGACGGCGCGGAGCTGGATCCCGCCGAGCGCCGCCGCGGCCGCCTCCTCCCAGTCGAGGATGTGGCCGCGGCCGTCGATCAGCGCCTCCGTCCCGGGCTCGCCCAGCGCGAGGAGCGCGGCCTGGTTCGCCATGATCCCGCTGGGGAAGAAGAGCGCGGCCTCCTTGCCGAGGAGTTCTGCGGCGTACGACTCCAGCGCGTCGACGGTGGGGTCGTCGCCGAGCACGGCGTCTCCCACCTCGGCTTCGGCGATGACCCTCCGCATCGCGGGCGACGGGCGGGTGACGGTGTCGGAACGGAGGTCGACGGGCTGCGGAGTTTCGAGCATGGCCGGGAAGCGGGGTTCGGGACGGAAGGCGCCAATATAGACGCGCCCGGCGCGGGGCGCGAGGAGGCCGGCGGCCCGCGGGCTTGTGCGACTTCGTGGCGGCGCGCAGGTTGTCGTTCGAGAACACAGGACGACGCCACCCGGACCGGAAGAGGAACCATGCTCTCGTCTCTCCCCTGCCCGCGCCGCGGCACCGCCGCCGCCGCCCTGCTCCTGGCCGCGCCCTTCGCCGCGGCCTCCCCCGCAGCTGCCCAGGAAGCCCCGGACAGCGCGGCCCTCGTCACCGTGCTGGGAAGCGACACCGTCGCGCTGGAGCGCTGGGTCCGCACGCCCGGCCGCATCGAGGCGCAGGCGGTGGTCCGCTCGCCCCGCACCTCGCTGCGGAGCTACACGCTCGAACTCACCCCCGCCGGCACGATGCGCCGCTTCGAGGAGCGCGTCCTCGACCCGGCGGCCCCCTCCGGGGCGCCCCTCCGCGTGGAGGTGATCGAAGCGGCCGGGGACGGCTGGACCCGGCGGCTCGTCGAGGGCGACTCCACCCGCACCTCCCGCGTGGACGCCGGCCCAGACGCGCTCCCCTGGGTGGACCTGGTCCACTGGCCCTTCGAGCTGGCGATCCCGGCGGTCCCCGCCAGCGGGGAGACGAAGCGGCAGTTCGTGGCAGGCGGCCGGCCGGTCGCCTACACTCTCGCCCGGACCGGGCCGGACCAGGTGACGCTCACGCACCCGCTGCGCGGCCCCTCGCAGGCGCGCGTGGACGCATCCGGGCGGCTGCTGGGGCTGGACGCGGCGGAGACGACCCGCAAGGTGGTCGTCTCCCGCGAGCGCTGGGTGGACGTGGAGGGGCCCGCCGGCCGCTGGGCGGAGGCGGACCGCGCCGGCCGCGGCATGGGCGAGCTTTCCGGCCGCGGAGGCGACGAGTTCGCCGTGGGCGCCGCCCGCATCACCCTGGACTACGGCACGCCGATGAAGCGGGGCCGCGACATCTGGGGCACGATCGTGCAGTGGGACGAGCTGTGGCGAACCGGCGCGAACCGCGCCACCCATTTCTCCACCACCCGCGACCTGGTGCTCGGCGACCCCGCCGCCGGAGGCACGCTGGTGGTCCCGGCGGGCGACTACACGCTCTTCTCCATCCCCCGGGAGGACGGCGGGGTCCTCATCGTCAACCGCCAGACGGGGCAGAACGGCACCGCCTACGACGCGTCCCGCGACCTGGGCCGGGTGGCGATGCGCCGCGTCACCCTGGCGGAGCCCGTGGAGCGGTTCACCATCGTCGCGGAGCCCGGGGCCGCGGGGGGAGTGCTGCGCCTGTCTTGGGACACCTCGGAGTTCGTGGTGCCCTTCACGGTGCGGTGAGCGGCGGGCCCTGAAACGTCCTGCGCGGAGTCTTGAATGAGAGAACGGGAGAGCGGCCTCCAGACCGTCACGGAGGTAGCCAGGGGCTCGCGTCCGGCCGGTGAGTCGGGGGCGGAGGGGGGCACCCTCCTCCGCCGGCTCCTGCTCGCGCTATTCGTGTTCGGCGGCGGCGGGCTGGGCGCCGAGCTGTTCCTGCTGGAGCATACCGGTTCGGCCCAGCAGTGGATCCCGCTGGCGGCGCTGGGAGCCGGGCTCGCCGCCAGCGCGGCGGTGGCCTTCCGGCCGTCGCCGCGTACCGTACGGACCTTCCAGGCGGTGATGGCCGTGTTCGTGCTCGCCGGCCTGGTGGGGGTGTACCTGCACTTCGGCAGCAACCTGGAGTTCGAGCGGGAAATGGATCCCTCCTCCCGCGGCTTCGACCTGTTCGTGCGGGTGATGTACGGCGCCACCCCGCTCCTCGCCCCGGGCGCCCTGGCGCAGCTCGGGCTGCTTGGGCTGGTGTACGCCTTCCGTCACCCGGCGCTCCACCACCGCCAACCACTCGAGGAGAACCGATGAGACGACCCCACGCATCCGCCTTTCTCGGCGCCACGCTGATCGCCGCCCTCCTGGGCTGCGGAGACGCCTCGCAGGAGAGCGCGGACCCCGGTACCGCCTCGGCCGCCGACGTCCCGGCGGCGGACGCGGGAGCCCCCGCCCCGGCGACCGGAACCGCGTTCCTCGACCCGAACGAAGCCTCGCGGGACGAGCTGCTTTCGGTGCCGGGCATGAACGACGCCCTCGCCGACGCGGTGATCGCGGGGCGCCCCTACGCCGACATGGTGGGGGTGGACCGGGTCCTCGCCGGCAGCCTCGACGAGGCGCAGCGGGACACCGTGTACACCCGGCTGTGGAAGCCGCTGGACCTGAACGCGGCGAGCGCGGAGGAGATCCTCCTGATCCCCGGCGTGGGGAACCGGATGCAGCACGAGTTCGAGGAATACCGGCCCTACCGCGGCATCGAGCAGTTCCGCCGCGAGATCGGCAAGTACGTGGACGAGGCGGAGGTCGCCCGCCTGGAGCGGTACGTGACGCTGCCCTGAGACGGGCCGCCGGGGGATCTCCCGCGGGAACATTCACGGCCGCCGACCCGGGAGGGTCGGCGGCCGCGTCGTTTCCGGGACGGTCGCGCGAAGGGACGACCGGGGGAGGCCCCCGGGAACTCTCTCCCGGGTCCAGCTACACCACGTAGCGCAGCGACCCCGGCGTGGTGAGCGTTTCGCCGGTCTCCAGCAGCGTCTTGAGGCCGGAGAGGATCATCGGCCAGCCGCCGTACAGCTCGTCGTTCGCCCCCTGTCTGAGCTGGTCGTGAACGACGGTAAGCCGGCAGGAGTCCCCGACCGGCTCGATCTCCCAGGTCACCCGTGTGGTTCCCTCCGCCCTCACGTCGTCGCTCCACAGCGCCCTGAAGCTCTGGACGAGCCGGCGAGGCGGGTCCACTTCCAGGTTCTCCCCTTCCAGGATCGGCGTCTCCGGCGAGACGGTCTCCGAGCCCGCGCGGGCCACGTACCCGGATCCGGGCGTCCAGTCCGACTCGACCACGAGCCCGAAGTTGTACTTCCGCCTCGTCTCGGGATCCGTGATCGCCTCCCACAACCGCTCCGGCGTCGTCCGGATGTAGATCTCGAACACCTTTTCCATGGTACCCTCCTCCAGGCTGTGCTTGAGGTCGCTCAGAGCCGCGGCCCACGGGGCGGCGTACTTGCTCACCCAGCGGTCGTGGACGAGACGGATCGGTACGGGGTTCAGGAAATGGAGCTTCTCCCTCCCGCGGCGCCGGGTGACCACGAGCCCGGCCTTCTCGAGCACCCGGAGGTGCTTCATGACGCCGAACCGAGTCATGGTCAGCCGCTTCTCGAGGGAGCCCAGCGTCTGGCCGTCCTCCCGGAACAGCTGGTCGAGGAGGCCGCGCCGCGTGGGGTCGGCCAGCGCCCGGAACACGTCGTCCATCTTCATGAGCGGAATATACGTGACCGATCAGTCACATGTAAAGAGGAGGGGATCCCGGTTCGGGTTGCGGTCCAACCCTGAAAAACGGAAACCCCGGCCGGAAGCGATTCCGACCGGGGCGAACCTCGTGAACCTGAGGCGGATCAGCCGCGCGCCCGCTCGAAGCGCCGCGCCACCTCGTCCCAGTTCACCGTGTTCCACCACGCCTCGATGTAGTCCGGGCGACGGTTCTGGTACTTGAGGTAGTAGGCGTGCTCCCACACGTCCAGCCCCATGACCGGGTACTGGCCGTCCATGAGCGGCGAGTCCTGATTGGGGGTGCTGATGACCTGCAGACCGCCGTCCTTGCCCGCGACCAGCCACGACCAGCCGCTGCCGAAGCGCGTCTTCCCGGCGTCGGCGAACTTGGTCTTGAACTCGTCGAAGCTTCCGAACGCCGAGTTGATCGCGTCGGCCAGCGCCCCCGAAGGCTGCCCGCCCCCGTTGGGCCCCATGATCTCCCAGAACATCGTGTGGTTGGCGTGTCCGCCGCCGTTGTTGCGGACCGCGGTCCGGATGTCCTCCGGCACCTCGTCGATGCGGCGGAGGAGCGCGTCGATGTCGTTCCCCGCGTCGAACTCCGGGTGCTTCTCCAGCGCGGCGTTCAGGTTGGTGACGTAGGTGCCGTGGTGCTTGTCGTGGTGGATCCGCATCGTCTGCTCGTCGACGTGCGGCTCCAGCGCGTTGTAGTCGTAGGGAAGGTCGGGAAGCGTGAACCCTGCCATCATTCACCTCCAGGGGGTGGTGGGTCGGGACTGCACGAAACCGGGGCCGGCCGCCTCCCCTCGGGGGCGGCCGTGCGGGTCACCGGCGGACGAAACGCGGCTCCGGGCCAGCAAGCATCGGGCCGCGGCCCGCCGGAGAACCCGCGGAATGTAAGGCGCGCCGGATGTTTCGCCACCCGGCGCGCCTCGACTTCCGTTTCCTCCGCAGCTCTCCGCCGGCTACCCCCGGGCGGCCAGCTCCCGCTCCACCCGCGACCAGCGCCGGCCGATGGAGACGACGTAGCCGAAGAGGAGGAGCCACGCGATGGCGAACGCCGTGAACACGAAGGCGTAGTCGCGGAGCGTGCGCGGGGGCGCCGCGCGCTGCGGGAGGCCGGTCGCCTGGCCCTGCACTCCATGAACCCCGATGGAGGGATAGCCGGACGCGGGGGCCCCCTCCGGCGCCTGCGCGCCGGGGGTGGGTGCGCCGGGCGAGGCCTCCTGGGCACGGAGGCCCACGGGCGACAGGGCGAGCAGGACCGTCAGGATCAGGACGGTGAGACGCGAGGTCCGCATCAGCGAATGACTCCTCCAGCGGAAGTAAGGGGTCGGTCCAGCTCCGCGCGCACGCGCAGCTCCTCGGCGCGGGCCCGCAGCCGCTCCAGCCCGTAGCGGAAGAGGAGGAGCGCGAAGAACAGGAGCGTGAAGGCCAGGAAACCCATCAGCAGGGTCTGGACGATCTCCGGGGCCGCCTTGGGCCCGTCCGGGCGCAGGACCACCGGCTGGGGGTGCTGCGAGCGGAACCAGTTGACGCTGACGTGGATCAGCGGGATGTCGACCGCGCCCACGATCCCCAGCACCGCCGCGAACCGCTTCCCCCGCTCCGGGCTCTCCGTCGCGCCGCGGAGCATGAAGTAGCCCACGTAGATGAACCAGAGGAGGAGCGTCAGCGTGAGCCGGGGCTCCCACACCCACCACGCTCCCCACGCGATCTTCCCCCAAAGGGGACCGGTGAGGAGGACGATGGTGGTGAAGATCGTTCCCAGCTCGGCGGCCGAGACGGCGATGGCGTCCAGGCGCTCGTCCCGGAGCCAGAGGTACCCCGCCGAGCAGAGCGCCACGATCCCGAAGGCCAGGAACGCGACCCAGGCGGAGGGGACGTGAACGTAGTAGATCCGCTGGATGACGCCCATCTCCCGCTCCGTGGGAGCGTAGAAGAAGATCATCCAGAACGTCGTCAGCACCGCGCCGGTGGCGAGCACGGAGAGGACGTAGGCCCAGCGTCGGGTGCCGCTCATCGACTCCACGCGGACCTCCTCACTCCTCCACCACCGAACCGAAGACCAGGGGACATACGAAAAGGTAGATCAGGTCGAAAGCCAGGAGCATCCTCAGCACCCCCTCCACCTCCTCCAGCGGGCGCCCCGCCATGAGGCGCTGCGTCCCGGAGACGGCGAAGACCACCACCGGGATCAGGAGTGGGAGGAGGAGCACCGGGAGCACCGTCTCCCCGAGGCGCGTGTGCGCGGCGACGGCCGCGAACAGCGTCCCCAGGAGCATGAATCCCACCGAGGCGAGGAACACGATCAGCGCGATCCCCGCCAGAGACCCGGCGAACGTCAGCCCGAAGAACAGGGCGTACACCGGGAAGATCACCGCTTCCACCGCCAGCAGGATCGCCAGGTTGGCGACGAACTTGCCCAGGAAGAGGGCGCCCCGGTCCAGGGGCGCGACGAGCATGCCGGAGAGCGCCTCCTGCTCCCGCTCCAGCCCGAAGGAGCGCCCCAGCCCCAGGACGCCGGCGAAGATCACCGTCACCCAGATCATCGCCGAGGCGAAGTTCCGCGCCGGCACCGTGGGGTCCAGCGAGAAGCTGAACACCACGGCCACCAGGACGGCGAAGGTCCCGGTGACCACCAGGCGCTCGCGCGAGCGCAGTTCGAGCACCAGGTCCTTGCGCGCCACGGCGAGGACCTGCCCCAGGAACCGGCCCACCTACGCCGCGCCCGCCACGCGCTCGGTGTACACGCGCTCCCAGCGCCCCTCGTCCACGGCGGCGCGGGGCTCGTCGGAGATCCACCGCCCCCCCACCTGGACCACCACCCGGCTCGCCAGCTCCAGCCCCTGGGTGAGGTTGTGGGTCACCAGCACCACCGTCCGCGCGCCGTCGCGAAGCCGCTCCAGCACCCCGTTGAGAAGGGCGGCGGCGTGCGGGTCGAGGCCGGTGTAGGGCTCGTCGAGGAGCACCACCCGCGGGTCGTGAAGGAGCGTGCGCGCCAGCGCCAGCCGCTGCTGCATCCCGCGGGAGAAGCCGCGCACCCGGTCGCCGCGACGCTCCCAGAGCCCCACCCCCTCCAGGGCCTCTCCCACCCTCTCGCGGAGCCGGTCCAGCCCGTACAGCCGCCCGTAGAACTCCAGGTTCTCGGAGGCGGTGAGCCCCGCGTACAGGTAGGTCTGGTGGGAGAGGACGCCGATGCCGCGCCGCCAGGCGCCGCCGCCGCCCGTCACCGGCTCGCCCGCGAGCCTCACCTCCCCGCGGGTGGGGCGGACCAGCCCCGCGAGGATCTTGAGGAGGGTGGTCTTCCCCGCCCCGTTGGGCCCGAAGAGCGCCAGGAACTCACCCTCCTGCAGCACGAAGTCGACGTGGCGGACGGCGGGGAGCGGTCCGTACCACTTCTCCACCCCCCGCGCTTCGACCGTGGGCGCCGCCCCGGCGTCCGGAGCGCTCAAGCGAGCCGCGCCCCGCACCGCGCGCAGAACCGGCTCCCGGCCGGGTTCACGAAGCCGCAATCGTGCGCCGCCGGCTCGCCGGCCGCCGCGGCGGGGGCGGAAGCCACGCCCCGCAGCCGGTCCGCGGCACGGATGGCGCGCAGCGCCTCGGCGGAGAGGCGTTCGCGGAGCGCGCGGTAGTCCGCGTCGTCCAGCTTCCCCGCGGCGTAGTCGTACTCCACTTCCTTGAGGGAGGCGAGTGCCACGCGCCGCCGGGCCTCGGCGTCCAGGACCTCGCCGGGCGCCACGTCGGCGAGGAGGGCCGTGCGGCGCGCCCACACGGGGTACACCACCGCAACGGCGGCGGCGAGCGCCAGCAGCACCGAGAGCACGAGCAGCGTCACCGTACCTCCTCGGGCTCGGCGTCCCACTCCGCGAGCGCGGCGGCGAGTTCCTCCCGGTCCTCGCCGCTCAGCGACCCCGGGACAGGGTCCGGCGCCGCGTTGGCGCGCGACCTCCGCAGCCACGCCCCCACCACGGCCAGCCCGCCGAGCAGCACCGCCGCGGGCGCGACCCAGGCCCACAGCCCGAAGCCCGAGCGCTTGGGCACGATGCGGAGTTCCTCGCCGCGGCGCGCGATCACGCCCTCCACGATCTGCTCCACCGACATCCCGCTCGCGGCCTCCGCCCGCACGGTGTCGCGCAGCGCCGCCGCCGCCGCGTCCGGGCACATGTCGAGCGTGTGGAACGGGGTGACGGGCGAGCGGAGCTGGGTCATGGCGGCGTGCGCGGTCCGCTCCGCCTCCGCGGACGCGGCTCCCTGCGCGCGGAGCGGTCCCGCCAGGGCGACGGCGAGCAGCGCGGCGGCAAGGTACGGACGCCGCATCACGCCTCCACCAGCTCGGCGGTGCGCTCCCGCACGCGCGCGGCGGGGCGTGCGGGGGCTGCCGCTCCGGGTCGGCGGGTCTCCTCGCCCCCGGCGGGCCAGAGCGCGATCAGCGTTCCCACCGCCATGACGAAGCCGCCCGCCCAGATCCACGGCACCAGCGCGTTCACCAGGACCCGGAAGGTCGCGGTGGGACGCGGGTTGGTCCCCTGGATCACGCCGTTGGCATCGTCGATCCCGGCCAGGATCAGGTACAGGTCCTCGTTCCAGGCGCGGCGGATCCCCACCTCACTGGCGACCTCCTCCCGCTGCCGGTACGTCCGCTTCTCGGCCGTGAGGATCCCCGCCCGCTGCCCGTCCTTCTCCACCGCCACCGACGAGACCAGCTTGGTCATGTTGGTGGCCGTGTACCAGGACATGTCCTGGTAGGTGAGGCGGTACGTGTGCCCGAAGGGCGAGGTGATCTCCATGCTCTCGCCCGGGCTGAGCGTGAGCGTCTCCTCCACGTAGAACGCCTTGCCGGCGATCCCCATGAACCCGATCACCAGCCCCACGTGGACGATGTAGCCGCCGTAGCGCCGCCGGTTCCGCTCCACCAGGTGCACCAGCGCCCGGAACGCCCCCTCGCCCTCGATGCGCGCCCGCGCCCGGGTGCCCTTCCAGAACTCCACCGCCACCGTGGTGAGGGTGAAGGAGCCCAGCGCGAAGGTGAGGACGGCGTACGTGTGCCGGATCCCCGCCGCGTACATCCCGAGCCCCACCAGCAGCCCCACCGCGACCGGGGCGATGAAGTTGCGCCGCATGTTGCGCGGCGACGCCTTGCGCCACGCGATCACCGGGCCCACCCCCATGAGCGCGAGCAGGAGGAGTCCCAGCGGGATGTTGACCCGGTCGAAGAAGGGCGGACCCGTGGCGATCTTCTGCCCGGTGAACCCCTCGGAGATCAGCGGGAAGAGGGTCCCCCAGAGGACGGCGAACATGGCCGCCACGAAGACCAGGTTGTTGGTGAGGAACGCCGCCTCGCGCGAGAGGAACGACTCGAGCTGGTTGTCGGAAGACAGCCGGCCGCGCCGCCACCACACCAGCCCCGCGCTCACCACCGTGAGGGTCCCCAGGAATCCCAGGAAGATCCAGGCGATCGTGAGGTTCTGGGCGAACGAGTGGACCGACTCGATCAGCCCCGACCGCGTAAGGAACGTCGCCAGGATGCTGAGCAGGAAGGTCGCCAGGATCAGGAACACGTTCCAGACCTTGAGCATCCCCCGCTTCTCCTGGATCATCACGGAGTGCAGGTACGCGGTCCCCGTGAGCCACGGCAGGAGGGAAGCGTTCTCGACCGGGTCCCAGAACCACCACCCGCCCCACCCCAGCTCCACGTACGCCCACATCATCCCGAAGATGATGCCGTTGGTCAGGAAGAACCACGCGAGGAGCGTCCACCGGCGGGTGGTGGCGATCCAGCGGGTGTCCAGCCGCCCCGTGAGAAGGGCGGAGATGGCGAAGGCGAACGGGACGGTGAAGGCGGTGAAGCCCAGGTACAGCGTCGGGGGGTGGATCGTCATCCAGTAGTTCTGGAGCTGCGGGTTCAGCCCCCGGCCGTCGGCGGGGGTGAACGACAGCATCTGGAACGGGTTCGACGCCGCCAGGATGACCATCAGGAAGAACGACAGGACCGCGAGAAGCGTCCCCGCCACGTACGGCATGAACTCGCGGTTGCGGTCGCGGTTCTGGAAGACCGCGAGCGACGCGAAGAGGGCGAGGAGGAGGGCCCAGAACACCAGGGAGCCCGTCTGCCCCGCCCACAGGCCGGTGACCTTGTAGAAGACCGAAAGCTCCCGGTTGGAGTACCCGGCCACGTAGTTGTAGCGGTACTCGTTCCCCAGGAAGGCGGCGATGATCGCCGCCGACGACACCAGGAGCAGCGCGAAAATGCCGTACACGGAGCGCTCGGCGGACAGGACGAGGTCGCCCCGCCCGACCTTCCCTCCCACGAATGCGGCCACCGTCCCCCAGAGCGAGAGGAGGAGGGCGATCCAGAGCGCGACCTCGCCGATCTGGGTCACGCTTTGAAGTCCTCCTCGACCGCCTCGTAGCGGGAGCCGCACTTGGTGAGGACGGTCGTCGCCTCGAAGGCTCCGGCACGGGTGTACCGCCCCTCGACCACCACGTCGCGTCCTTCCTCGAAGGTGTCGGGGAGCGGACCCTGGTAGTGGACGGGGAAGCGGCCCGCGCCGCTGGCGACGTCCACGACCTCGAAGCGCAGGTCCAGCGTACGCTGGTCGAAGCTGACGGTGCCGGGGAGCACACGTCCCCCCACCTTCACGCCCACGTCGTGGACGGAGGGGTCGGAGGCCGTCTTCGCGAGGAGTTCGTCCGGGGTGTAGTAGTAGATCATGGAGTCCTTCATCCCCGTGATGAACAGGTACCCCACGATCCCGAGCAGGACGAACGCGGCCGTCACGAACCTGTGCTGTTTCTTCAAGGCCATTCTTCTCCGCCGAAGGGTGTTCGCTCCGGAGGAATATAAGCCGGCCCCGCGCACGGTGAAAGACCTCGGAAAGCGTCCAACCGTAAGGATTTTCCCCACTTGCCGTGGGGAATTCCTCGCACCGCCTCGCCGCCCTACCGCGCCTGGAGCGCCACCGCGGCGCCCGCGCCCACCCCGGCGGCGTCCCAGACCAGGTCGCGGAACGAGGCGTTCCCGCCCGGTCCCCGCAGGTCGCGAAGCTCCTTCCAGACCCCGAGGCCGGCCCCGATCCCGGCGCCCGCCAGGGCGCTCGTCTCCGGGTTCGCTCCGGTCGCGCGCACCGCGGCGGCGGAAAGGGCGGTCACCGCGAACGACGCGAAGAAGTGCTTCCACTTGTCCTCGCCGACCCAGCGGTCTGCGGGCGCCTGGGGCCGCCCCTGCTGGAGCGAGAGGCAGAGGACGAGCATGCAGAGGTTCACGGGTTCTCCTCCCGGTGTGCCCAGGCCCGGGCGGCGCCGAGCGCCCGGCGCCAGCCTTCCAGCCACGCCCCGCGGCGCGCCGGGTCGGCGGACGGCACGAAGTCCGTCGTCCCGGGCCGGGCCGCGAGGAACTCCTCCGGGGTGCGCCACACCCCCAGCGCCAGCCCGGCGAGCCCCGCCGCCCCGAAGGCGGTCATCTCCACCATCTCCGGGCGGCGCACCGGGATCTCCAGCACGTCCGCCTGGAACTGCATGAGCCAGTCGTTCTCGGCCGCGCCGCCGTCCACCCGAAGCGCGCGGAGCGTCGTCCCCGAGTCCGCCTGCATGGCCTGCGCCACGTCGTGGGTGGCGTAGGCCATGGCTTCGAGGGCGGCGCGGGCCAGGTGGGCGCGCCCCGTCCCCCGGGTGAGCCCGACGATGGTGCCCCGCGCCTCCGGCACCCAGTGGGGGGCGCCGAGCCCGGTGAACGCGGGGACGAAGTAGACTCCGTCGTTGTCGTCCAGCGAGCGCGCGAGCCCGTCCGTCTCCTCCGCCCCCTCGATGGCGCCCACCGCGTCGCGGAGCCACTGCACCGCCGCCCCCGCGACGAAGATGGATCCCTCCAGCGCGAAGGCGCGCTCGCCGCGGGGCCCGCACGCGGCGGTGGTGAGCATCCCGTGCCGCGAGGGGACCGGCTCCGCGCCGGTGTGGAGCAGCAGGAAGGCGCCGGTGCCGTAGGTGTTCTTCCCCTCTCCGGGGGTGCAGCAGCCGTGTCCGAAGAGGGCCGCCTGCTGGTCTCCCGCGATCCCCGCCACCGGGACCTCGGCTCCGAACGCCTCCGGATCGGTGGCGCCGTAGACCTCGGCGGAGCCGCGGACCTCCGGGAGCACCGCCCGCGGGACGCCGAAGAGGTCGAGGAGGTACGGGTCCCACGCGCCGGAGCGGAGGTTGTAGAGGAGGGTTCGCGAGGCGTTGGTGGGGTCGGTGAGGTGGAGCCGCCCCCCGGTGAGCTTCCAGACCAGCCAGGAGTCGATGGTCCCGGCCGCGAGTTCGCCGGCCTCGGCGCGGCGACGGGCGCCGGGAACGTGGTCGAGGAGCCACGCCAGCTTGGTGCCGCTGAAGTACGGGTCGATCACCAGCCCCGTCCGCTCGCGGACCCCGGGCTCGTGCCCTTCTGCCTTCATCCGGCGGCAGGTGTCCGCGGTCCGCCCGTCCTGCCAGACGAGGGCGCGGTGCACCGGCTCGCCGGTCGCGCGGTCCCACAGCACGACGGTCTCGCGCTGGTTGGTGATCCCGATCCCCGCGAGCGCGTCCGGCGGGATCCCGGCCGCCCCCACCGCGGCGTGGGCGACCCCGCGGGTCACGCGCCAGATCTCCTCCGCGTCGTGTTCCACCCACCCCGGCCGGGGGAAGTGCTGGGTGAACTCGCTGTAGGCGCGCCCGCGGACCCGTCCCTCGGCGTCGATGACGAGACAGGTGGTGCCGGTGGTGCCCTGGTCGATGGAGAGGATCATTCGCGGTGGGGCTGGGGGGGCTGCCGGGTCCCGCGCGGACGATCGCACGGGACCCCTCCTTCAGGCCCTTCAGACGGGCTTCAGCGACCCGAAGGAATACTTCCAGCCGAACTTCTCGATGAGCGCCAGCATCCGCACCACCGGCAGCCCCATGACGGCGAAGAAGTCGCCGTCGATGCGCTCCACGATGGCGGAGCCGTAGCCCTGGATGCCGTACGCGCCCGCCTTGTCCATGGGCTCCCCGGTGGCGACGTACGCTTCGCACTCGGCACGGTCGAGGGGTCGGAAGCGGACGCGGACGCGCTCCAGCCCGGACTCGATGCGCCCTCCCTGCGCGACCGCGATCCCGGTGTGGACCTCGTGCTCGCGGCCGGAGAGGCGCAGCAGCATCTCCACGGCCTCGGCCTCGTCCCGCGGCTTGCCCAGCACGTCGCGGTCGAGGACCACGATGGTGTCGGAGCCCACCACCAGCGCATCCGGACGGCCCCGGGCGATGGAGACCGCCTTCTCGCGGGCGAGGCGCTCCGCGTGGGCGGCCGGCATCTCGTCGCCCAGGTAGCTCTCGTCGATGTCGGCGGGGAGGGTGTCGAAGACGAGCCCCAGGCGCCCGATCAGCTCGGCCCGGCGGGGCGACTGGGAGGCCAGCACCAGGGAGGGCTGGAGGAGGTCGGCGTCCGGCATGCGTCTCGGGGCTCGGGTGGATCGTTCCGGCGGCTTCCGCCGGGGAAGCTAGGGCGCCCCGCCGGGGCGCGCAACGAACCGGGACGGCGGCTCGCCCCGGGGCCGCACGGGATCCTGGCGCGCCCCTGCCCTCCTCCCTATCGTTCCCCCGAGTGCCCGTTCAGCCGCACCCCACACCCTCACCGAGGCCGAAATGACACGCTCCCCGTCCTTCCGGAAGGCGAGCATCCTCTCCCTGGCGATGCTGCTCGCCGCATCCTCGCTCCACGCTCAGCTCCCGGGCCTCCGCGACGCGGCGTCGCGGGTCGGCAACCGGCTCCCGGACGTCAGCGGGTTGCTGCAGGGGAAGGCCCCCATCACCACCAGCCTGCAGGACGCGAAGTTCGCCGTCGACTCGCTCGACAGCTTCCGTCCGCGCGAGAGCTTCCGCGCCATCTCGGAACTCCAGCGCACGCCCGGCGGCGGCTTCGTCCTGCAGCCCGGGGCCTTCGGCTACCAGGCGCAGAGCTACTGCCTCAAGGCGGGAACCCACGGCCCCGGGGGCGGCGACGGCTACCTGTACGCCCCCCCGGAGGGGCCCGCGGAGGACGCAGTCACGGCCATCCTCCGGAACTCGGTCCAGCACCCGGAGATCCCCCAGCAGGAGATCCAGACGCTGCTCTGGGCGATCATTGCCCGCGCGAAGTTCGAGGACCTCTCCGCGCAGCACAAGGCGACGGCCGCGCGGCTCCTCACCCCGCGGCAGCTCGCCAACCTCAACCGCGGCGCCCTGGACCTGGTGCCCGGCCCGGCGCTGGACCGCGCGATGGCGAGCATGCCGCCCCTGGTGAGGCAGGTGGTGGAGGCGGAGGCGCAGCTCCGCCAGATGCTGGTGAACCCGGCCACCTCGTTCGCGGAGCTGGAGCGCGTGGCCGTCCTCTCGGGGGCGGTCGGGCTCGGGGAGGGGAGCCGCGAAGTCCCGTCCGGGCGCTGGTCGCTGCACCCGGACGGCTACTACGTGCGCTACATCCCCTCGGGGTACAGCTCCACCCGCGTGGAGGTGTGGGTGCCGGAGGGAAGCCCCGCGATCGGGAAGGAGTTCGACCCGGCCACCCACATCGCGGTGCCGGGGAACACCGCCCGGCAGCGGCTGATCCAGTCCGGGAGGATCCAGGGGAGCTGAGCCCGCACACGCGGGATGCGAAGGGGGGCGGCCGCCGGGCCGCCCCCCTTCGTCGTAGTGTGCCACCGCACCCCGCGGGTGGCGGTCAGTCGCGGCTGCGCCTCCACTTGAGCTGGAACTCCAGCTCGTCCTCGCCGTCGCTGCGCTCGTGCTCCACGCTCACGCGGGCGTCCACGGGAACGACCATCCGCTCGCCCGCCACCTGGATGGTGAACGGCTTCTCCTGCTCCAGCGCGTCGGCCAGGCGGCGCAGCTTGGCGACGAAGTCCTTCTTCGAGTACACCTTGTCGATGTCGCGATCTTCCAGCTCGCTCACGGCACTCCTCCACGCAACGGGTTGATCGGGGGCGGCCTCAGCGCTCCAGCACCAGCGTAACCGGGCCGTCGTTCACCAGCTCCACCTGCATCATCGCGCCGAACTCGCCCGTCGCCACGGGACGGCCGGCGGCGCGCAGCATCTCCACGAAGCGCTCGTACAGCGGGATGGCGACTTCGGGTCTCGCCGCCTCCACGAAGCTCGGCCGGCGCCCCTTCCGGGCGTCTCCGTACAGCGTGAACTGCGACACCACGAGCACGGCGCCTTCGGTCTCTTCCACCGACAGGTTCATCTTCCCCTCGGCGTCGGTGAAGACGCGCAGCCCCACCACCTTCTCGGCCATCCAGCGGAGCGTCTCCTCGGTGTCGCCCTCGGTGAAGCCCACGAGGAGGAGGAGCCCGCGGCCGATCTCGCCGGTGACGCGGTCGCCGACGGTGACTCGGGCGCGGGTGACCCGCTGAAGGACTACTCGCATGGCGGCAGGCGGGGGACGGGGGGACGGAGTTCCGGGAAGTTACTCGGCGGCGCGACGGGGACGCAACTCGGGCCGGGCGGCCGGCGGGGCTGGTATGCTCCTTGTACCCGCGTCCCGGCGGGAGCACGGTCGGAGCGGAACCCGTGGACGTGGAGGATGCGCATGGTGGACCCGAGGTGGCCGGCGGAGATGTGGCTCGTGCGGCACGGCGAGAGCGCGGGAAACGTGGCCCGCGACGCGGCGAACGCGGCGGGACACCCGATGATCGACATCGCGATGCGCGACGTGGACGTGCCGCTGAGCGGGTTGGGCGAGCGGCAGGCGCGCTCCCTGGGGCGATGGTTCGCCGCGCTCCCGGACGACCGCAGGCCGACGGTGGTGCTGGTTTCGCCCTACCTGCGCGCCCGCCACACCGCCGAGATCATACGCGACGCCGGCGCCCTCGCCCCGGACGCGGGCGACTTCACCGTGGACGAGCGGCTGAGGGAGAAGGAGTTCGGGATCCTCGACCGGCTGACCCGCTTCGGGATCGAGCAGAGGCACCCGGACCAGGCGGAGTTCCGGCGACTGCTGGGGAAGTTCTATCACCGCCCTCCCGGCGGGGAGAGCTGGTGCGACGTGATCCTGCGGCTCCGGAGCGCCCTGGACACGGTGTCCCTGCATCACCGCGGGGAGCGGGTGCTGGTGGTGTGCCACCAGGTGATCGTGCTCTGCATGCGCTACCTGCTGGAGTGCATGAGCGAGGACGAGATCCTGGCCGTCGACCGGGCCGGCGACGTGGCGAACTGCTCCGTGACCTCGTACCGCTTCGACCCCACCCTGGGCCGCCAGGGCCGCATGCGGCTGGAGACCTACAACTTCGTGGCGCCGCTGCTGGAGGAGGGGACGCCGGTCACGTCCGAGCCGGACGCGCCCGTGGCACCCCGATGAGCGCGCGGCAAGGAGTTCCCACCGTCACCCCCGCCCTGCTGCGCGGGCTCCCACTGCCGGCCCCGGACGACGACGGGGACAAGGACCGGCGAGGCCGGGTGCTGGTGGTGGGAGGCGCGGCGGAGATGCCGGGCGCGCTGCTCCTGGCGGGGGTCGCGGCGCTGCGCGCGGGCGCCGGGAAGCTCCGGCTCGCCACCGCGGAGCGCGTGGCCCCGACGGTGGGCGTCGCGGTGCCGGAGGCGCGGGTGCGCGGCCTGCCGGAGACCCCGGCCGGGGGGATCGACCCGCGCGCGGCGGACGACCTCGACGAGTGGGTTTGCCGGACGGACGCTCTGCTCGTGGGCCCGGGGATGGTGGACCCGGAAGCGGTCGCCGCGCTCACGCTCCGCCTGCTGTCCCGGGTGGACGACGCGGTGGTGGTGCTGGACGCCGAGGCCCTGGCGTGCCTGTCCGAGGCGCGCGACGCGCTCCACCGGCTGGAGGGGCGCGCCGTGGTGACGCCGCACGCGGGCGAGATGGCGGGGCTTCTGGGAACGGAGCGGGAGGCGGTGGACGCCGACCCGCTGGCGGTCGCGAGGCGGGCGGCGGCGGAGCTGGGGTGCGTGGTGGCGCTCAAGGGGAGCGTCACGTACGTCGCCGCACCGGGCGGGGAGGCGTTTCGTTATACCTCCGGCGGGGTGGGGCTGGCGACCTCCGGCTCCGGGGACACCCTGGCCGGGATCGTCGCGGGGCTGGCGGCGCGCGGCGCGGACCCGCTGCGGGCGGCGCTCTGGGGGGTCGCCCTGCACGGCGGCGCCGGGAACGTCCTCGCGAAGCGGATGGGGCGCGTGGGGTTCCTCGCGCGCGAGCTGCTGGACGAGGTGCCGCGGGTGATGCGGGGACTCTCGCAGGAGAGCCCCTCATACCGAATCCGAGCAAACCGGAGAAGGTAGCCGGGAGGTGGGGGGAGGCTCCGCAGGAGAGCGTATGTGTGAGCCCTCGTAGCGCCTCCGGCTCGCGATGCAGGCCGGGCGAGTCCGCACCGACGGAGGAGCCTCCCCCCGCCGACCTCACGCGATTCGGCCGGATTCGGAATCAGTCGATCATCATGAGGTGGGGAGCCGACCCCACCCTCCCCATGTGCCCCGTCCGCAGGAAACCGATCACCTGCTCCCAGAGCGCGCGCTCCGCGGCCCCCTGCGCGCTCATCCCCACCACGACCAGCCGCTCGTGGGCGCGGCTATACACCTCGTACGCGCGGTTTCCGGCCCGGAGGTAGTCCGCGGCGGTCGCGCGCTGGTTCTGCCCCACCTGCTGGCGGAACTGCGTCAGGCCGTCGTCCAGCGTCTGGCCGATGGTCCTCACCGTGCCGGCCCGCGGCACCGGGATCCCGCCCACCACGTCCACCCGGCCGGAGTACACCTCCGCGTGTTTCTGGAGGTTCGCCCCGGGCGTGGTGTAGAGCGCCGTGTGGTTCACCATGTCCGGGTCGGTCTGCTCGTACACGCAGTCGGTGCCGCCGGCGCGCACGAAGAGGCCGGCGCACATGTAACAGGGCTCCAGGGTGCTGTACAGGGTGGCCCCGGCCGGGATCGCGGTCCCCGCCGCCTGCTGGTACGCCTGGATGGCGTTGGTCTCGGCGTGCCGCGTGGAGCGGCCGTCGTTGGTGTTGACGCCCCAGGCGATGATCTGGTTGGACGCGCTCACCAGCACGGCCCCGATGTTCTTCCCCGGCGCGACGGGGCTGCCGCCGAACACCTGGCGGAGGTCCAGGTTGACCGGGTCCGCCACCTGGGGCTGCCAGTGGCGGGAGACCAGGACGCGGGCCAGCGCCATGAAGAGGCGGTCGCGGAAGACGGTCCTCACGCCCCCCACCGCGGTCGTCGGCACCCGCACGGTGAATGAGCGGTCGTACGCCACACCGCTCACCGTCGCCACGCGGTCCACGTACCCGACGAGGATCTTCAGGTTGGGCTTCGCGTCCGGCGCCCGGCTCGCCGCTTCCAGGATGTCCAGCCACTCCGAGGCCAGCCTTCCGAGGTTCGGCCCCACAGCGCCCAGCCAGGCCCCCGGCCCGCCCCCCGGAACGTCCGGCACCGGGGGGTTGATCCGGTCCGCACCCGAGGACGCGCTCACGTCTATAGGCGCGGCGGCCGCCAGCGCCGGGGCCCCGCCCGCCAGGGCCAGCTTCAGGAGGCTCCCCCCGTTCACGTAGTAGATGGCCTTGATCCCCAGCATCGTCGCCATCCCGATGCAGGCGGCGGTGGGGACGTGGGTGACGTAGATCTCGCTCCCTACCTTCTGACCCGTCTCCGAGCTTCCCTGGAGGAGGTTCACGGCCGCGGTGCGGGTGTCGTTCGCCGTGACCGACGCGTCCCACGCCCAGCACAGAGGCTCCGGGAGGTTATTGTTGACCTTTGTCCCCAGGGCGACGTTCTTCCCCACGAGGTCGGCCAGCGCGTACGCCACCGCCATGCAGAATTCCTGACGCGACTTCAAATCACTCCTGCTCCCTGCGGATCGTGAGTCCGAGCGACGGGCGCACCTCGCCGTCGGCGGCGCGGGGCCGCGTCTTCAACCAGCTCGTCCACCCGAGCCGGGTGCCGCCGGCGGCGCCCAGCCGCGCCGCCGGTACCTCCTCCGCCCGGAGCACCAGGCGCACCCCGAAGTCCAGCTCGGTGCCCGCGTAGAAGCGGGTAAGCTCGCAGAGGGGGCCGAACGCCGTGCCCGGGGGGAGGAAGTCCAGGAACTGTTCCAGGGTGAGCGGCCCCACCTGCAGCTCGAACGTCCCCTGCTGGTCCCAGACGCGCCCTCCCAGCACCGCGCCGCCGCCCAGGACGTTGTTCTCTTCCAGGCGGCCGAGGCGGGTCCGCTGGTCCTCCTCCAGCTCCAGCCAGCGGCCGCGGAACTGGGATCCGGAGACGGGGACGCCGAAGTAGTCGCGGAGAAGCCGCTCCAGCGCCACCATCGAGCGCGGCTGCTGCGACAGGAGCCCCGCGTACGCCAGCAGTGCGCGGTCGTCCACGCCCAGGCGGCCCCGCAGCCCCGGCGTCCCCAGCCCCACCAGCGAGTAGAGGTGGTCGGCGAGGCCGGTCTCCTCCGGCGACACCGTCGCGAGCCCGAGCCGGTGCTTCTTCCGGACCCGGTACATCAGCGACACCAGGCGGTGGTTGAAGAGGTCCAGGAAGTCGCGGAGCGCGGTGTCGCGCTTCGCGGTGCGCTCCAGCACCCGCTCGGTGAAGGGGCGCGGGAGGGGGGAGAGCCCCCCCGCCGCGCCCAGGAACGCCACCGCCATCTCCGCCGGCCCCTCGCCGCCTTCGGCCCGGGTCACCTGCACCACGTCCGCGGCCGGGAAGTCCAGCCCCACCCGCGAGGTGAAGCGCACGGCCTCCTCGCGCGGATCGCGTCCCTCCCCCGGCGGCACCGCGTCCGGCCGGAGGATCTCCAGGAGCCGGACGGCCTGGTGGAATTCGAAGCGGTAGCCCTCGTCGAAGAGGACGTCCGCTACAGGACGATCTGCTCGCCCGCGCGCGGTTCCCATCGCTTCCAGATGCCCTCTCGCTGGCGGCTCCGGGCCACCGTCTGGGTGAAGGAGTTGACCGATGCGTACAGCCCGAAGAACCGGTCGAGCACGGACGCTAGGAGGAAGGCGCTGGTGCCGGCGAACGCTTCCTCGTCGAAGGTGAGCGCGACCTCGGTCCCGCGGCAGAAGCCCCGCCAGGCGTCCGTCCCCAGGCGCCGCACCACCCGCCGGCACTCCATCTCGCGGATCCCCATGATCTGCTCGTGGACGGAGGGCTGGCCGAAGGCGGCGTACAGCCTCAGGATCTCGCGGAGCGCCCGCAGCCCCTCGCGCCCGCCGGTGAGCGAGAGGTGGTTGAGCGAGAGGTGGGAGATCAGCCGCCACTGCGCGGCGCCGCCCAGGGCGGGGTCGAGCTGGGGCGTCGGCGGATGGAGGGCGACGATCCGGTGGAGCGGCGCCGCCTCCTCGATCTGGAGGACCGCGCCGTCCGGGAGCTGCTCCGCCAGGCGCCGGTTGGTGCAGAGCGTGTGGGCGTACACCGTCTGCACGGAGGGCACTGCGGGGTCGAAGTCCAGGTCCAGGAAGGAGAGGTACATCTCCGTCCCCGGGAGGTCCTTGCGGCCGGTGTGCCGCCGCCGCGCCGTCCAGAAGGCCCGCTGCCCCCGTCCCCGGTCGCCATGGGAGAAGGAGTAGAAGGGCTCCACCACCTGTGTCTCGTCGTGCCGGTCGGAGGACGCGGACACCCGCTGGATGGAGTGGATCTCGGTGGTGCGCTCGCGGCGCACGTCCGGGACCAGGCGGTACTCCGCCGCGCGGTGGTGGAGCCGGATGGGCTCGGTGGTGCGCCGGAACAGGTTGACGACCGGCGTGCACCCCAGGACGAAGTTGCGCCGGTCCACCGCCAGCCGTTCCGAGGGGAGCCGGTCGAGCAGGACGAGGAGGTCGAACCGCTTCTCCGAACGGTGGGCGTCCAGGTGGTCGGCGTCGAAGAAGAGGAATTTCCGCGGCGAGGTGAAGTACTCCTGCACGAGCCGGTACGCCGGGTGCGAGTGCGGCGGGTACGGGAGCACCTCCTCGTCCGCGCCGAACCCCACCGGCAGGAGCGAGGGGTTCGGCAGGAACACGGCGCGGTCCGCCCCCTCCGGCAGGATCGCCACCCGCGCCGTGTGGGCGAAGAGCAGCTCGTACAGCGCCGTCGCGGTGCGCATCTCCCCGTCCAGGTAGAAGCGGAGGCGGCGCAGGTCGAGGTCGCGGAGCGAGCCGGCCAGCGACTCGATGCGGATGCGCAGCACCGTCGCCACCTGCGGCATCCCGTCCAGGAAGTCGTACCGGTCCGTGGACTCGAACCCCGCGTACGTCACCTCCACCGGCCAGAGCGTCACCGGGTAGCAGGTGCGGAAGCGGCAGTGGAGGCCGTCCCGCGTCTGCGCGAAGAGGGGCGTGTGGCGCGGGACGAGGTGCCCGGTGGTGAGCTTCCCCTGGCCGGGGTCCACCTCCAGGCGCGCCACGGTCGTGGAGGGGACCGGGCACAGGTAGTGGGGATAGAGGACGTCCAGGAGCGAGGTGGTGACCTCCGGGAACTCCTCGTTCAGGTTGTGTTGGATGCGCGCGGTGAGGAACGCGAACGACTCGATCAGCCGCTCCACGTGCGGGTCCGGGCACTCGTCCCCGCCCAGCTCCAGCCGCCCCGCCACCTTGGGGTACATCTCCGCGAAGGCGGCGCCCGCCCGGCGGAGGTACGTCAGCTCGGCCTGGTAGAGGTCGAGCAGCTCTTCCTGCGCGCGGCGGGTCATCGGGGCCTCCTCACGGCGCACCTCCTCCGAAGGCGTCCTCGATGGCGACGGGGAAGGAGACCGCCTCCGTCACGTCTCCCACCACCAGCAGGGCGTCCACGCGCGCCAGCAGCTCGCGCTGGCTGTTGCGCAGCGGCTCCACGGCGATGCGGACCTGGCGGAGCCGCGGCTCGTACGCGGCCACGGTCTCGCGGATGCGGTCCGCGAGCGCGTGGTGCGCCCGCGGATCGCGAGTGTGGAGGTGCGAGAAGTCCGGGAGACCGTACTCCAGTGCGGTGCGCTCCCGCCCCGCCAGCTCCTCGAGGGTGAGGGCGCACCGGGTGTTGAGGAGGAGGCCGACCTCCCGGCGGACGGACTCCAGGAGTCCGTCCCGGTCCAGGACGCGCAGGGGCTCCGGCTCCGTGGCCGACCGGGGATCCAGGTCCACCAGCCGGTCGAAGAGCGGGACCCTCGCGCCCCGGGTACGCTTCGGTTCGCGCACGGGCTACGTCAGGACGCCGGGAGGCTGTTGGAGGTGACGTCCCAGCCGCCGGAGACGGTGCCGGCCTCGCCGCTCTCCTCGTTCTGCGCCGTGAAGTCCCACTTGATCGAGGCGTAGTTGAGCGAGAGGCTCTCCACGGGCTTGTCGCCGCCGCCGCCGCCCACCGACACGGAGGAGATGATGACGTCCTCCAGGGTGTAGATGATGAGGGGCATCAGGGTCCCCGCGTCGTTCCGGCCCACGGTGATGACCACTTCGCCCAGGTTGGTGGCCTCGCAGCACTTCTGGTTCAGAAGCGGCGTGGCCTTGTCCATGTACTTGGTGAGGTGGAAATCCTGGTGCATGGGGCGCCCGGAGGTGCGCTCGGTGTTGGTGAGGTCGCCCGTGACCTGCATGGACACGCCGTGCGAGTAGGAGAGCACCTCGATCTGCTCCTCGTACCCGGTGATCTGGCTCGCGCCGGGCACGTCGGTGATGTTCAGCATGATAACGTCCGCCATCGTTCCCTCGGGGTGGTGTGTTCGTCAGCAGCCGGCGCGGGGGGAGGGACGCTCGCCCCCTCCCCCGGCCGGAATGGTCGGTCGTGGGTTACGCGGCCGGCGGCGGAAGCTCCGCCACCAGGCGGATGGACGCGGTCAGCTCCTCCAGCTGGAAGTGCGGGCGCAGGAAGACGGTCGCGTTGAAGACCCCCGGCTTCCCGGCGACCTCGGTCACGTCCACGCGGGCCTCGCGCAGGGGGAACTTGGCCTTGGCGGACTGCGGCGCGTCGTCGTTGAGGAGCACGTACTGCGCGATCCACTTGTTGAGGAACTGCTCCACCGAGGCGCGGGTCTGGAAGCTCCCCACCTTGTCGCGCATGATCACCTTGAGGAAGTGCGCGAAGCGGGAGGCGGCCAGCACGTACGGGAGCTGCGCCGAGAGGCGGGCGTTGGCGTTCGCCTGGTCGGTGCCGTACGCCTTGAACTTCTGGGTGGTCGCCCCGCCGAAGAAGGCCGCGTAGTCCGTCCCCTTGCAGTGGCAGAGGGCGATGAAGCCCAGGTCGTTCAGCTCCTTCTCGCGCCGGTCGGTGATGGCGATCTCGGTGGGGCACTTGAGCGCCACGTCGCCCTCGTCCGTGCGGAAGGTGTGGGCCGGGAGCCCCTGCACCATCCCGCCGCCCTCCACGCCGCGGATCGCGGCGCACCAGGAGTGCTGCGCGAAGGCGGTGGTGATGCGCAGCCCCATGGCCCAGGCGGCGTTCCCCCACAGGTAGCGGGTGTGGTCCTTGCCGGTGACGTCCTCCTCGAAGTTGAAGCCCTCCACCGGGACCGTGTTCGGCCCGTACGGGAGGCGCATGAGGATGTGCGGCAGGCAGAGGGCCACGTAGCGGGAGTCCTCGCTCTCGCGGAACGAGCGCCACTTGGCGAGTTCCGCGCTCTCGAAGATCTTCGCCAGGTCGCGCGGGACGCCCAGGTCGGTGAAGTGGTCCATGTCGAACAGCCGCGGGCTGGCAGCGGCGACGAACGGCGCGTGCGCCGCGGCGGCCACGCTGGAGATCTTCTCCAGCAGGGCCACGTCCTGCGGGTGCCGCCCGAACTCGTAGTCGCCCAGCAGCAGGCTGTACGGGTGGCCGCCGAAGGTGCCGTACTCCTCCTCGTAGATCATCTTGAAGAGGCTGCTCTGGTCGAACTCCACCGCCTTCTCCAGGTCGGTGAGCAGCTCCTTCTGGGTGGCGTGCACCACCCGCAGCTTGAGCTGCGTGCCCGTCTCCGTGTTCATCACCAGGTAGTTGAGGCCGCGCCAGGTGGCCTCCAGCTTCTGGAACTCGGGGGCGTGCATGATCTCGTTGAGCTGCTTGCTCAGCAGCTCGTCGATGCGGGCGATGCGGGCGTTGATCATGGCGACGGTGTCGCTGCTCACCGTCATCGCCTCGTCCAGCACCTGCTGGGCGAACTCGCCGATCAGGTCGCGTGCGTAATCGCGCTGCATGTCGTCGCGGGCCATGCGGCCCTGCACGATGATGCGGTCCAGGAGCGGAAGCTCCTCCAGGGCCACGCCGCCGCTCGCGGTCGCAGTCTCGGTCTCGGGCATCTCTTTCCTCCGGTGTGGGTCGGGCGTCGCTTCCGGCGGGAGCCGGGGCGGGCCTGAGCTTCAGGTCAGGCGCCCTCTCCGGACGCGTCGGCGGGGCGGAGCTGCTTCAGGTTCTCGGTGCTGATCACCACCTCCTGGAGGAGGCGGTCCAGGTCGTCGTTGCCGTCGAGCTTGGTGAGCAGGTCGGAGAGCCGCTGGCGCGCCTCCATCAGCTTGCGGAGCGGCTCCACCTGCTTCACCAGGGCCGCCGGGTCGAAGTCGTCCATGTGGGAGAACTTCAGCTCGACGTTCAGCTTGGAGTCCTCGTCGGTGAGCCGGTTCGGCACCTGGAAGGCCAGGCGAGGCCCGACGGACTTCATGATGTCGTTGAAGTTCTCGCCGTCGATCTCGGTGAAGCGGCGCTTCTTGAAGATCGGAAGCGGCTCCGCCGGCTTCCCGGCCAGGTCGGCGAGGATGCCGACCACCAGGGGGAGCGACTTCTTCTCGATCGCGTCCCCGATCTCCACGTCGTACGTGATCTGGACGCGGGGGGGACGCACGCGGTCCAGCTTGTGCTGGGTACTTTCCGCCATGGGGCACTCCTTCCGGAAGTGGTGAAAGGCTCACCCCCTCGTGCGCGAGGCGGGTGGTGGGATACGGCGCTGCCGCGCGGCGGGTGCCGCTCAGCGGGTGTTGCCGGATTCGACCATGCCGAGGAAGACGCGGAGCGTCTTCAGGTCGTACCCGTCCCTCAGGAACTCCACCAGGAGGTCCGAGAGCGACATCCCTCCCCAGGCGACGGCGCGCTGGATGAGGAACGGGGTGGGGCTGTGCGGCTCGGTCCGCAGCAGGTACTCGGAGATCTCCGAGAGCATCCGGTACGCTTCGTCGCGGCTGGTGATGGTGCGGGTCCGGCGGACCGGCCCCTCTCCCTCGACCTCGATCTTCACGGGCACCTCCTCGTGCCCCGGCGCGGCGGCCGGGACCTCGCGTGGATCTGTCTCGACTTCGGGTACGGGCTTGTCTTCCAGCACCAGCCCCACCCAGTCCTGGATGGCGGTGAGCGTCCCGGTGAAGCGCACCAGGCCCGGAGCCCCGCGCCCCATCCGCTCGTCCAGGAACGCCTGGAGGGCGTAGGCGGTCTCCACGGTGTCGCGCAGGTCGCGCGACACCTCCTCGTAGAAGCGGCGGGGCGTCAGGGTGACGCTCGCCATCACCCGCCCGCGGGTGAGCATCGGCTCGGCGGGCTCGACGGCCTTGCGGGGGTCCGGCTTGCGGGGAGTGGCGCCGGCCTCCTTCCTCGCCTGGTTCTCCAGGCGGAGCGCCTCCTGCCAGTCGAACCACGAGTAGGCGCGGGAGTCCGGGGCCTCCGGGGCCGACACCCGGACCCCGGCCACGACGAAGGCGAGCCGCTCGTTGATCCAGTCGAAGACGGGGGCCCGCGCCTCCGGGTCGTCGGGATCGGGGCGGGGGTGGGCGACGTCCCAGAAGGTCCGCGAGAGCGCCAGGAGGACGGCCATCCCCTCCCGCGCGCCGGCGAAGCCGTGGAGGTGCATCCACGCCTCCAGGAGCCAGGCGGCCAGCTGGAGGTCCTTGGACCGCCGCTCCAGCGCCTCGACGCAGAGCGCCTCCACGCGCGCCCAGTCGGCGCGCTTCAGGTCGCGCTGCCAGATCCCCTGGGGGAGGGAGCCGTCGTCCTGTCGCCGGGCCTCGCGGATCCGGTCGTAGGTGCCCTCGTAGCGGAGAAGCTCGCCGCCGGGGTCGTCGCCCGGGACGGGGCGCAGGAAGCGCCCGACGTCCACGGTGAAGGGTCTGGCCGGTGCCATCAGTCGCTCGTCGTGGCGCGCGGCGCGCGCATGAACGGGGCGGACGAGGGGAACGCGGGTACGGCGAACTCCTCGCGGGTGACCGGGTGGAGCAGGCGGACCCGGACGAAGAGCCGCGCGGGGGGACCCGCGACGGAGTCGGCCGGCGCGCCGCGCAGCGTCGCCACCTGGAAGCGCAGGGTGTGGCGGGCGCGCTGGGCCCCGCCGAGGTCGGCCGCGGGGGCGGCGTTCTGCCGCAGGAGCCGGAGGAGCGCCCACTCGCCGCCGTACCCGTAGGTGACGGTGCGGTCCTGGACCCGGGCCGCGCGGGGGAGGCCCGCGGCGGCGGGACTCACTTCGGACTGGCTGGCCCAGCGGAGCGCGAGGCGCGCCGGGGCGCCCGGCGCCCAGGGGACCGCGCTCCCCGCGGAGTCCCAGGGGGTGAGCCGGAAGCCGCCCAGGTCGAGCGACCAGGCGGCGACCTGGTCTCCCCCCACCTCGCGGCCGCGGTTGGAGCGGAACTCCGCCACCACGGCGTAGGGGGAGCCCGTCGCGGTGTCGGTGAGCAGGGGGGCCAGGAAGGTCCGGACCGGCTCCATCTCCGCCAGCCACTCCGCCGCCGGGGACCCCGCTCCTCCGACGCCCCCCGCGCCCGCCGCCACCGCCCGGCGCGCCGGCCCCAGCTCGTCCCAGAGCCGGAAGAACTCCCGCACCGCCTCGGTGCCGGCCTCCCCCGCCTCCTCTCCGGGCGCGGAGAAGGGGAAGCGCCCCGCGAGGGTGCGCTGGAACTGGTCGCGGAGGCGGTCGTACCCGGAGGCCGCCGCGGAGCGCGCCAGCCCCTGGCAGCGCGCCAGGAGCGAGGCGCGCAGACGCTCGCGGGCCTGGGCGAAGTAGTCGCCCGCCCGGTCGCGCCCGCCGGCCACGGAGCAGTTCCCGACCTCCACGGCGTTCATCTCGGCGCGCACGAACTGTTCGAGCGCCGCGAGCGAGTTCCCCGGGACCTTGGCCTCGTACGCGTCGAGCTGCGCCCCGATGGACCTCCACTTCGCCACCCGCGCCGCCGACACGTACGCCTCGGCGTCGCCGCTCGCGACGAAGTCCCGGAGCGGCGGGGCCTCCAGGTCGGCGAGCACGGGGCCCGCGAGCACGTCGAGGAGCTGCCGGAGCCGGACCCGCTGCTCGGCCAGGTACTCGTCCACTCCCTCCGCGTCCGGCACGCCGAAGGCGGCGGGCGCCACGGGCCGGCCGCCGTTCCACCACCCGAAGTCGCCGCCCCGCGGGGCGTACAGGCCGCTGCGCTCCAGGAGGTGGTCGGCCTCGCGAAGGAGGGTGTCGTCCTGCGAGAGGAGCGTCCCCGCAAGCTCCACATAGCGCTCCTCCATCCCCAGCGACTTGAAGATCCCCAGGATGCGGACCGCCCGCTCGGTCGCCACGCGGGACGCGGTGATCCGGTCCCTCAGCTCGCGCTGGGCGCCGCGGTCGCCGAAGGAGTGCCCGATGGGAGCGGCCATGACGCCCTGGGCCACCGTGCGCGACATGCGCGCTTCGAGCTGCACCGTCGCCAGCCCCCGCACGAAGGCCTGCGCGCCCACCGGGAGGTCCTTGAGGCCGCCCTGCACGTATCGCTCGTAGTCCGCGTGGTACGTGAGGGCACGGTCCAGGTACACCGGGTCCCAGGTGACGTACGCGCCGGCGGGCGCGGTGGCGGTGAGCGACACGGCGGGGTCCCGGCCGTAGAAGCTCTGCTGCTGGAGGGCGCGGAGGGCGTCCCGGAGCTGGAGCGCCCCCCGGGGCGCGGCGGAGGTGTCGCCGCCCGCGTGGAGGGGGGCGAGCGACACCAGCCCGTCCCCGTACGTCCTCACCTCCTCCTCCAGCCCCAGGAGCTTCTGCGCGCGCGCCTCGCGGAAGTGCTGGTCGAACTGCTCCCGGAACGTCCGCCCGTCCAGCAGCGGGGTGTCGGGGATGGAGTCGAGGACCAGCCGGAGCGCGGGGCCGAGCTCGGCTTCGTCGTCCAGCCAGAACGAGTCGGCGTCGGAGAAGTAGCCCTGGATGCCGCTGATGTCGTCGTTGAGCACCCGGAACCCGTCCAGCCCCCCGCCGTTGGAGGCGAAGCGCGCCTGCGCCATCGAGCGGGACCGCTCTCCCAGGCGGTCGAGCCGCCGGATGAGGTCGTCGTAGGCCCGCCGCACCAGCGTGTCGCCGCGGGCCAGCGCCAGGTCGCCCCTCCGGGGACCGTCCAGCGGGCGCGCCGTGGCGTCCGAGAGCGCCCGCCGGTAGAACGAGTGACGCCCCCCGCCCAGCGCCGGGGGCTCGGCGTTGAAGGCGTAGGCCAGCAGCATCGCCATCTCCTCCACGTCCTCGGAGCCCCGGGCAGTGAGCGCGTTGTAGCGCCTCACGTTGACGTTGAGGTCCCGGAGGGCCGTCACGTAGCGGTAGAGTTCGTCGGGGCCCGCACGCTCCCCGACGAAGTCCCGGGGAACGCTCCCGTCGCGGGGAAGGAGCGAGTCCGCCTTCTGGATGAGGGCGTCGCGGACGGCCGGTAGGACCACCTCGCTGAACGCCGCCGTCATCGCCTCCTCCACGTCGGCGCGGATGCCGCTGAACCAGGAGGTCGGCATCATCAGCGACCACAGGTCGCGCGTGCGGACGCCCGACATGTCGACCACCATCCGCGTCACCCCCAGGCTCTCCCAGGGCACCCGCCCGGCCTGCTCCTGCTTGGCGTGGACGGCGCTCAGGCGGGTCTCGATCTCCACCAGCGTCCGCTGCATCTCGACGGAGCGGGCGTGGAGGCGCCCGTGCGAGTACCAGAGGCCGGCGCCGCCCAGGATCCCGAAGGCGAGGATGGCGGCCTGCGCCCAGCGGACGGCCCGGCCCCGCGCGCGGAGGGCCTGCGGGAGCGGGCGCGCAAGCCCGCCCTCCGCGAACACCTTGGTCCGGAACAGGTCGCGGAGGAACACCGGGCGGCGAGGCTCCCGCCGGGCCGCCTCTCCGGCCTCCTCCGGGGCGTCTCCTCCCGCCGCGGTCACGAAGGGATCCGGGGCGTCGGCGTTCTCGTCGCCGGTGAAGTAGAGGCCGCGGAAGAAGAACGACTCGTGGTAGACGCTCTTCTGGAAGACCTCCTCCAGGTACGCGCGGAGCGGGCCCTGGGCCTGGCGCAGCTCGCCGGGGAAGCGGAAGATGGAGTCCGCGTCGGCCCCGTCCCCGCCGTGCGAGAGGAGTTCCACCTGGGTCTCGTACAGCCCTGCGTGCACGTCGTCGAAGGCCTGGTCCACCCAGTCCGGGGAGAAGGCCGCGTCCACCGGGTACGGCGAGGACCAGCCGAACACCTCGTCCCGCAGCGGAGCGGGGAGCCGGGCGCACATCCCGCGGAAGCCGGGGACGCGGTCGCACTGCGTCACCAGCACCCACACGGGGAACCTCATTCCCAGGACCTTCTGCGCCTCCCACAGCCGGGCGAACACCGTCTCCGCCCGGGCGACCAGCGCCTCCCGCCCCAGCTTCGACGGGCCCACCAGCTCTCCCGCGGAGATCGCGAGCACCACCCCGTCCAGGGGGCGCTCGGTGCGGTGCTCCTGCAGGAGGCGGAGGAGGACCTTCCAGGCGGCCTCGTCGGAGCCTCCCCCGGCGCGCAGCAGGAGGTCGCCGGGGACGTCCAGCAGCGCCCCCTCGTTGAAGAACGCCCAGCGGATCCCGGCCTCCGCCCCGCCCGGCTCCGCGGGGACCGCGAAGGGGCGGTCGAGCCCGACGGCGTCCACGACGGCGCTCTTGCCGGACGTGGACGGTCCCAGCACCAGCACCCAGGGGATGCGGTAGCGGAAGTCCCGGCCGGGGACGTGCTCGGCCAGGGTCCGCACCCCCGCGGCGAAGGACTTCCGCATGTGGAGGAGCGACGACACGCCGCCGGCCTCGCCCTCGTCCCCTTCCGCGGCGGGCGCGGCGGGGACCTTCCGGGCGCGCCGCAGCGTGACGACCACCCAGGCCAGGAGGAGGGCGATGGCGACGACCGCTCCCACCAGGAGGAGCGGCCGCCAGGAGACGAGGCCGGCGAGCGACTGCGCGAAGGAGGTCATCGGGGTCGGCCTACCGGGCGGACACCTGCGTGATCTGCGTGTTGACCTCCCGGAGGGGGAGGGTCACGTCGCGCCACAGCCCGTGCGAGACCACCAGGTAGAAGAGCGCCACCACCGCGAGGGCGACCACCCACCGCCCGGTGTGGGGGAGCCGGACGGCGGAGGTCTCCTGGACCGTGTGGTCGTACGCCTGCGGGAAGAGCCTCCGCTCGCCCTTGAGGAGCGAGGGCTGGCGCCGGAAGACGAAGGCGAAGAGCTTCCGCCGGTACTCCTCCAGCTCGCCCGCCTGGCGAGTGCCGCGGTACTTCCCCTGGAATCCCAGGCAGAGCGCCATGAGGTACACGGCGGCCACGTCGCGGTACACGGCGTCGCGGTCGCGGAGGAGCGCGTCCAGCCGCCGGAAGAACAGCTCGCCCGCCATGTGCGAGCCGAAGAGGCGCGTCTCCAGGAGGTTGGACTCCCACGCCTGCTTTCCGGCCCACTCCAGGTTCAGGAACACCTCGTCCGCCAGGGCGGCCATGACGTACTGGGCCTCGCGGTGGAAGGAGGCGCCGTACTCCCCGCCCCGCCGCCCGGCCTCCCGGGCCTGGCGCTCCAGCAGCTCCAGGAGGCGCTGGCTCACCGAGCGCGCGGCGGTCCCCTCCAGGGCGTCCGCCTCGCCCGCGGACTCCCGGCGCGCGCCCACGCCCCACGGGTCGGCGAGCACGGCGCGCTTCAGCCGTACCACGTCGGCGTAGAACTCCCGGAAGCTCTCCTGGAGAAACGTGTCTTCGGGAACGGCGGGTGCGTGGCTCATCTCGCGTGGAACCGGGGTTCTTCCATAATCAGGCTGCTTCTGCCCGGCGGGTCGACGGGGCGGGGGGTGCCCGCCGTCGGCTGTCCGGGTTCCGGGCTACAGGCGGCTGCGGGTGTAGAGGAACATCTCCCGCGGGCGCGGGCGGCCGGTGTGCTCCGCGGGGTGCGCCACCTGGAGGACGTCCTCGGCCTCGACGAGTTCCGGGTCCACCCGGATGGCGAAGAGGACGGTCCCCTTCCCCCCCACGAGCCCCAGGTCGCCCACCGTGTCGATCCGCTTCCGCTCGGCGCCGCGGATGCGCCGGTCGCGCACGGACTGCATGCGGCCGCGGGTGGCGATGCGGGTCTCCTCGAACCAGGCGGCGGCGTCCGCCTCGGTCATCCCGGTCGGGGGGACCACGCCCACCACCAGCGTGCGGGCCATCCACTCGGGGCGGAGGGCCAGGTTGAAGCCGCCCTCCCCGAAGTGGAAGGGCGTCGCGGTGTACGTCTCCTGCACCGCGTCGAGCATCCGGTCGCAGAACTCCAGCACCGGGGCGAAGGTGGCCCACAGGTCGTCGTGGTCGTAGCCCCGGAACGAGGGCGGCACCACCATCCCCAGCGACCCCAGCCGTCCGGCCAGCGAGCAGAGCGCCAGGTACAGGGCCAGCGGGTGCGAGACGCCGGTGGCGAGCACGGCTTCCAGGTGCGGAAGCTCGGCCACCAGCGACTGCACGGCGGACTGCATCTCCGCGGCGGAGCCGTTCCGGGCGCCGGACGACGCCCCGGCCCGCGCCTTCTCGCACAGGTACACGGCCTTCTCGCGGACGCGCCGGGCCCGGCGGACGCACGCCTCCCCCAGCGGAGACGACGGGGAGACCCCGAGCTGGGGCGGCACGAAGTCGGTGAGGGCGAAGGCTTCGTCCGCGAAGGAGACGCGCGCCAGCGGGAAGCTCACGTACTTGTCCGGCGCCGTCTGCGTCACCAGGAGGCTCGCGCGGGGCCGCAGCCGCGGCACCGGGATGGCCCCCTCTCCCGTGTTGTCGTCGGCGACCTCGCGCCCCTCGAACGACTCGTAGCGCGCGAGCGTCCCGGCGAAGGGCTGGTCCTCGCGGCGCCGAGCGGGGACGGCGAGGTGCACCGTGAGCGGGGCGCGGCGCGCATCCTCGGCGTACAGGTTGAGGTCCGTCTCCAGCGGCGTCTCCCGGTCCGCCCCCTGCACCACCAGGAGCCCGTCGGGGAGCACCGCCTCCAGCTCCGTGACCCGCAGGATCCCCCCGACCAGGAGCACCGGGTCGAAGCGCAGCCTCCGGATCCCCCAGTGGAAGGGGGATGCGGCGAGCACGTGGTAGTGGAGCAGCGCCTCGGAGCGGGTCGCGGCGAGCTGGAAGTGCTGGGGCGCGAGGAGCATCCCCTCGTGCCACTGCACCGCGTCGGGGACCCGGTGTCCGGAGATCATCGGGGCGCTCGCGGCAGCGCCGCGTCAGGTCGGGTCAACGGAGAAACCATCCTCGCGGAGGGTGATCAGGATTCTTCGGAACGGGTCCACCCGGACGCGGTGGTCGCCGGGCGCGTAGTAGTCGGCGAAGACGAACGCCCCCTTCGCCTTCCTGCGGGCGACCGGGACCGACCGGAGCGGGACGCTCTGCCCCGGCACGAACTCCCACGACACGGACTCCAGCCCGCGCGGGTTGTCCTGCCGGAGCTGGGTGCGCTGACGGAACCAGTCGCGCGCGGTCATCCCGGAGAGCACCTTCACCATCTCGTCGTCGTACGCCACCACCATCTCCACGGGGACGGGGCTCGCGTCGTTGGCCGCGGGCGAAACGTACACCGCCACCGCCCCGGTCTTGACCGGCGCGCGGCACCCCGCGACCCCTCCCGCCAGCGCGGCCCCGCAGAGCGCGGCGGCGAGACCCCGGCGGAGCGCGGCGCCCCGCGTCACGGGACCAGCTCCTCGGCGGGGACGACGGCGACTTCGAGCCCCTCGCGGGCCGCCACCTCGTCGGCGGCCAGGCGCGCCTCGTCCTCGTCGTCCCAGGCGCCGAGGCGCACCTGCATCCGCATCCTCCAGTCGTCGTCGTACGCGGAGACGAGGTACGCGTCGTAGCCCCGCCGGCCCATCCGCTCCAGGAGTTCCAGCGCGGGCGCCTCCCGGAGGAAGTCGCCCACCTGCACGGCGTACAGCGGCTCCTCGCCGCCCGGCCCGCCGGTGCCCGCCTCCTCCGCGGGCTCGCCGGGGGCGGCCCGCGGGACCGGCGCCTCCCGCGCCGCGTCGAGGTACGGGTCGCCGCCCGGCAGGGCGGCGGCCAGGGCGCCGGCGCCCTCCGGCGCCGCGGGGCTCGCGGCCGCGGCGTGGGGGCGCGATCCCACCCCCACCAGCACGCCGGTGAAGAAGAGCAGCACGCCCACCGTGGAGAGGCCGGCGACGACCGTCGTCAGACCCCGGCGGTCGAGCGTGAAGGTGAAGTCGCTCATCGCGCGCGTTCTCCGGGCTCGCGGGGGGTGCCGGCGGCGCCGGCGGGCGGGCGAGGCGGGGTCACGGCACCTGCGTGGTGACCTGGCCGGGGAAGGTGATCTGGATCACCCCTCCCCAGTTGCACATCAGCTTGGACGTTCCATTCAGCGCGGGCTTCCCGCCGATCATCACCGTGGGCGCGCCCACGATCCACGGAGCGGCGGTGACCGGCACGCACGGCATGGGGGTGAGCACTCCGAGCGCCGCGGCGGTGGCCGCCGCCACCATGGGGTTGGAGGGCGACTGGCACATCCCGAAGGGCGGCACGTTGACGATGGGCGCGTTGTCCATGATGGTGGCGGCGGGCGGGCCGCCCACCATCACCCGGCCCGCGGGGAGCACCACCAGCGAGCTGGGCGCCACCCCGAAGCTGCACATCATCATCGCCCCCATGCACACCTGCTGGCCCACGTCACTTCCCTCCCCTGAGAGTCTTCAGCGCGGCGGCGAGCAGCCCCCCCTTCGGCTTCCCGCTCCCCGCTCCCTTCGAGGCCAGTCCGGGCCCGTCCACCGGCTTCCCGGCGCGGTAGCGCCGGACCTCCACCACCTCCCCCGCCTCGTCGTAGGCGACCACGTCGCCGTCCAGGAGCCCGGCGACGTAGGTGGAGGTCTCCCTCACCTTTCCGGTGGGGAAGTACTCCCGGGCCGGGCCCTCGGGGCGGTCGTCCACGTAGGTGGTCCGGCGGAGGAGGCGCCCCCCCGCGTCGAACCAGGACGCCTCGCCGTTCATCCGGCCGCGAGTGTAGGGGAGCCGGGCGGAGACCTCCCCGCCGGGGTGATAGGCCGTCGTCTCGCCCTCCAGCACCCCCGCCACGTAGCGCATCACCATCTGCACGCGGCCGTCGGAGCGGATCGTGGTGTCGCCGTCGCGCTCGCCGTCCAGGTACTCGGAGCGCAGGACCTCGCCCCCCGCCTCGTCGTAGCTCACCAGCGTGCCGTGGAGCTTCCCGGCCCGGTATCCGGCGCGGGAGCGGACCTCGCCGGTGGGGGCGTAGACCACGGTCTCGCCGTCCGGCACGCCGTCGCGCATGCGGACCACCTGGACGACCCGCCCCTCCTCGTCCCGGACGACCTCCTCGACGGTGCCGGCCACGTCAGTTGATCTGCACCAGGCCGCCCTTGACGGTGAGCATCCCGCCGCCGTCCACCGTGCCCATGGCGCTCCCCTTCACCTCGAAGGTGGCCCCGGCCTCGATGTTGAAGGTGGTGCTCGCCTTCTCCTTGATGCTCAGCCCCTCGACGGTGAGGTCCAGCCCGGCCTTGGTCTTGAGGGAGGTCCCCGCTTCGCTGCTCAGCTCGGTGCCGGCCTTGGTCTTGAAGGCCGTCCCCGATTCGGCGCTGAAGTCGGTCCCGGCCTTGAGTTTGATGGCGCCGGTGGCCTCGATCACCAGGTCGCCCGTGACCTTGAGGGTGTAGTTGCCGCCCGTCTCGTGCGTGAACTTGGCGTCGTTGGTGTGGGTCTCGTCGCCGCCCACCTTCACGTCGCGCTTCCCCTTCGTCACGGTGTACGCCTCGTCGCCCTCGGAGACGGTGACGGTGCGCTTCCCCTTGGTGACGGTGAGTTCCTCGTCGCCCTCGCTCACGGTGACGGACCGCTTCCCCTTCGCCACGGTCAGAGTATCGTCCGCTTCCTCGATCGTCGTGAGCCTTGCGTTCTTCACGGAGACGGTGAGGTCCTTCGCGGCGCGCAGGTACACCTCCTCGGAGTCCTTCAGGTCCTCGAAGCGAAGCTCGTTGGACTCCTCCCCCTCCTTGGACGACTTCCCCTTGAGGGTGCTCTTCGTCTGGTCGTCGGGGAGGGTGTAGGGGACGGTCATGGTGGCGTTGTAGACGCACCCGCTGACGATGGGGCGGTCCGGGTCGCCCTCCAGGAAGGTGACGATCACCTCCTGGCCGATGCGCGGGAGGAAGAAGGCGCCCCACCCCTTCCCCGCCCACCCCTGCGCGACCCGGATCCAGCACGACGAGTTCTCGTCGTTCTGCCCCTTCTGGTCCCAGTGGAACTGCACCTTCACCCGCCCGTACTCGTCGGTCCAGATCTCCTCGCCGCTCTTCCCCACCACCACCGCCGTCTGCGCGCCGGGGATGGAGGGCCGGGGCGTGGAGCGAGCGGGCCGGAAGGGGAGGTCGGCGGGGAAGGCCTCGAAGGTGTTGGTGTAAACCTCCTGGTTGGCCGTGTGCGACACGGCGCGCAGCACGTAGCCGGTGTTGGCGTCGTCCCGCTCGTGCCCCTCCAGCTCGAACGTGTAGCCCGCCGTGAAGGCGCGGCAGAAGCTGTCGCCGCGGAGCGTCTTCCCCGGCACCTCGCACGCCTCGATGCGCAGCTTGGCGATCCGCTCGCCGTCGGAGGTCTGGGTGAAGCCGCCCGGGTAGTCGTAGACCCGGAGCGTCCCCGCGCTCCCCTCCACCGAGACCATGAGGTCGGTGGCGGGGGTCTCGAAGCTGTAGTCGTCCAGGGCGTACTTCCCCGTGGTCACCCGGCGCTCCAGGGTGCAGCGAGTGACCACGTCCTCGTACTCCGCCCCCGTGGCGGTCTGCCGGTAGCGCGCCTTCGCGAGCCCGGGGCAGGCGGCGTGGGCGTCGGCGTCGTCGGCGAGCACCAGGGTGTGCTTCCCCTCTTCGTGCTCGAAGAAGTAGAAGATCCCCTCCTCTTCCATGAGCCGCGACACGAAGGCGAACGCCGTCTCCCGGTACTGCACGCAGTAGTCGCGGGCGGCGTAGGTGCCGGTGAGGGAGTTCCGGTAGTCGGAGAACCCCAGCTCCCCGAAGAGCGCCTCCATGATCTCCGGCGCGGTCTGCCCCTGGAACACCCGGCAGTCGGCCGTGAGGGTGAGGAGCCAGAGCCAGGGACGCAGCTCGGCGTGGTAGACCGAGGTGCGGGAGTACCCGCCCCCCTGCGCGAAGCGGGTGACGATGCCGTGGAAGTAGCGGCTCGTCCCGTCCGCCAGCGCCAGCGACACGGTCATCCCCTCCCCCACCACGTCGTCGAAGGAGAGCCCGGCGTCCTCGGACACCAGGCCGACGGAGTAGTGGAAGAGCCCGGAGATGCGCTCCTCCCCGTGGAACTCCCGCACGACCAGCACGTCCTCTCCGAGCGGGGAGGCGACGGTGAGGCGGTGGGCGGTCTGCGAGAGCGTCATGCGGAGAGCGCGGGCCGGGGGAAGGGCTCGGCGTCCGCGGGGTGGTGGTACGCGAAGCTCCCGTCCGCGGCCAGGGAGAGGTGGACCGCGGCCGCGGGCTCGCCGCGCGACATGTGCTCCAGCACCCGCGCGGAAAGCTCGGGGAGCACGGAGTGGGCGACGATGTGGTCCACGTTGCGGGCGCCGCTGTCCACCTCGGAGCAGCGCCGCGCCACGGTCTCCACCACTGCGTCGTCGTACGTGAGCTCCGCGCCGTGGTTCTCCCAGTAGCGGCGCTGCACCTCGGCCAGCTTCAGCTCCACGATCTCCCGGACGTCGGCGTCGGTGAGGGGGTAGTACGGCACCACGGTGAGCCGCCCCAGGAAGGCGGGCGGGAAGTGGCGCAGCAGCTCCGGGCGGAGGCGCTCCGCCAGCGTCTCCGGGTCCGGGCGCGCGCCGTCGCGGCACGCCTCGGCCACGAGGTCGGAGCCCACGTTGGAGGTGAGGAGGATGAGCGCGTTCCGGAAGTCCACGGGCACGCCCTCGCCGTCCTCCATCTTCCCCTTGTCGAACACCTGGTAGAACAGCTCCATCACGTCGGGGTGGGCCTTCTCCACCTCGTCCAGCAGGACCACCCCGTACGGCCGCCGCCGCACCGCTTCGGTGAGGATCCCCCCGCGCCCGTAGCCCACGTACCCCGGGGGGGCGCCCTTGAGGGCCGAGACGGTGTGCGCTTCCTGGTACTCGGACATGTTCACGGTCACCAGGTTGCGCTCGCCGCCGTACAGGTGGTCGGCCAGGGTGAGGGCGGTCTCGGTCTTCCCCACCCCGCTGGGGCCCACCAGGAGGAAGACTCCCACGGGACGCGAGGGGTCGTCCAGCGACGCGCGGAAGGTGCGGATGCGGCGGGCGATGGTGTCCAGGGCCTCGGGCTGTCCGATCACCCGGTCGGCCATGCGGTGCCGGAGGCCCAGGACGGTGCGGATCTCGTCCTTGAGGATCTTCCCCAGGGGGATCCCGGTCCACCCGGAGATCACGGACGCCACCACGCGCGAGCCCACGCAGGCGGGGACCAGGGGGTCCTCGCCCTGGAGCGCCTCCAGGTCCGCCTCCAGCGCGGCGACCTCCCGGGCGAGGCGCCCGGAGGGGTCCCCGCCCGCCTCGCTCTCCTCCCGCAGCCGCAGGATCTCGCGGACCCGCTCGCCCTCGGCGCGCCAGCGGTCCTCCAGCACGCCGCGCTCGGCGCGCGCCCGCTCCCGCTCGTCTTCCAGCGCGGCGATGCGGGAGGCGTGGTCGGCGCCGGCCGCGGTCTCGCGCCGGAGGATCGCCAGCTCCTGGTCGGCCTGCTCCATCCGGCGCGCCGCCGCCTCCAGCGCCACGGGGACGCCGTGCTGCGCCACGGCGACGCGGGCGCACGCGGTGTCGAGCACCCCGATGGCCTTGTCCGGGAGCTGCCGGCCGGGCATGTGGCGGTGGGAGAGCCGCACCGCGTCGCGCACGGCCTCGTCGAGCACGCGCACCCCGTGGTGGCGCTCGAGCTGGGCGACGATGCCGCGGAGCATCCCGGCGGCGGTCTCCTCGTCGGGCTCGTCCACGCGCACCACCTGGAAGCGCCGCGCGAGGGCGGGGTCCTTCTCCACGTAGCGCTTGTACTCGGCCCAGGTGGTGGCGGCGATGGTCCGCAGCTCGCCCCGCGCGAGGGCCGGCTTGAGGAGGTTGGCGGCGTCGCCCTGGCCCTCCGCGCCCCCGGCCCCGATGAGGGTGTGCGCCTCGTCGATGAAGAGGATCACGGCGCCGGGCGACGCCTTGACCTCTTCGATCACGGCGCGGATCCGGCTCTCGAACTCGCCCCGCACTCCCGCGCCGGCCTGGAGCGCGCCCAGGTCGAGGGCGAGCACGGAGGCGCCCTGGAGCGGGGGCGGCACGCTCCCCTCCGCGACGCGCAGCGCGAACCCCTCCACCACGGCGGTCTTCCCCACCCCCGCCTCGCCGGTGAGGATGGGGTTGTTCTGCCGCCGACGCATGAGGATGTCGACGATCTGCCGGATCTCCGCGTCGCGCCCGCGGATGGGGTCGATCTTCCCGGCCCGCGCCTGCGCGGTCAGGTCCACCGCGTAGCGCTGGAGCGCCGGGCCGCCCGCCGGCGGGAGGCTCCCGTTCCCGGCGGGGGCGGAGGACGGGTCCGCGGCGCGCGGCGCGGGCGCGGCCCCGGGGCGCGGGGCCGCGCCGAGGAGGTCGCGAAGGGAGTCGCGGAGGGCGTCGCGCGGGATGCGGCCCAGGGTGGGCGCGGCCTCCACCGCGGCGGCGCGGAGGAGGTCGTCGTCCAGGAGCGCCAGCAGGAGCGCGCCGGGACGGACCGCGGGCTCCTGGAGCCGGAGCGAGGCGACCAGCCAGCCGCGCTCCAGGAGGCGCAGCAGGTGGGGCGAGAGGGAGGGGGTGCGGCCGTTGCCGCGCTGGAACCGCTCGGCCGCCGCCGCTAGCTCCGCCTGTAGGGCCGCCCCGTCCACGTCGTACTGCCGGAGGATCGCGGGGACGTCGCCGCCGGGCGCGTCCAGCAGCTCGGAGAGCAGGTGCTCCACCTCCACGCCGTAGTGGGTCCGCCGGACGCTGACGGCCGCGGCCCGCTCCAGCGCGCCGCGGCACGCGGGGTCGAGCTTGTCGATCAGGGCCCTGGGGTCGGAGACCATGGTCTGACGGCGGCGGCAGGCGGACGACCGGGACGCGGAGAGGCCGCGCCGGTACTTCAGCGGGGTGTAAGGCGGAGATCCGGAAATGGTCGCGCAAGGAGCGCGATCCATTCCCACTATTCCCGACAAGATCAGCTGCGAATATGAGATAGGCGGGCAGGGAAAGTCAAGGACTTGCGCGATTTGTGTCCTTCAGGGAGCGCCCCGCCCGCGAGGGCGCTCCCGGGTCGTGCGGCTACGGTCTCACCGTGACGGGGATCGCGGGGGAGGTGTAGTCGTCGTGGCTCCCGTGGACCACCGCGAACACCACGGTGGTGGTCCCCACCTTCAGCCCCTCCAGGTCCAGGTGGTCCCCGTGGGCGTGGATCCCGGCGACCGCCTCGTCGGCCACCCGGATCCCCAGCGTGAGGTGGGCGCCGTCGGGCTGGAAGGAGTCTCCGTCCTCGTCCACGAACCACACTTCAAGGGCCCGGTCGTCCCCGACCTCCACCTCGAGCCCGCCCGTCACCTGGCGCGAGGCGTTCACCGTCGCCAGGGTGTCCCGGGTGGCGCGGTCGACGACCACCAGCCCCACCGCCTCGCCGTGCTCGTGGTCGTTCGGCCCGGTGCTGCTGCTGCACGCCGCGATCCCGGCGGACAGGAGGACGGCCAGCGCGAGGCGGCCGGGGATCTTCGTAAGGTTCACGATCTTCATCGTTCCGTCTCCTTCTCTGGATGGATCGCCCCGGCTCGCCCGGGGCGGAGGTCGGTCAGAAGTCCACTCGGTACAGCAGCCGCAGGTTGGTCCCGGGCTGCGGCGCCACCGCCCGCACGCGGGAGAGGTGGTCGCGCCAGACGGCGTCGGTCAGGTTGTCGGCCTGGAGCGTGACGGAGTGGAGCCGGCCGCCCCGCTCCCAGCGGAGCCCGGCCCCCGCGGAGAGGAGGAGGTAGCCGTCGGTGGGCTGCTCGAACTCGCCCACCCGGTCCTGGGCGGCGGCCCCCTCCAGGCCCGCCTCCGCGAACCAGCGCGGCACCTCGCGGCGGACCCGCAGCCTCCCGTGCGCGGGCGGGATGGCCGGGAGCGGCTCGCGCCCGGCGGCGCCTTCGCGGTCCGCACGCACGTAGCTCCCGGTGGCCTCCACCGCCCAGCTCCGCACGGGCTCCCACTGGAGCGACGCCTCCGCGCCGGCGAACACCGCGTCGTCGCCGCGCGCCTGGTAGACGGGGTAGCGGCCGAAGCGGGGGTCCATCTCGCCGGTGGGGGCGTAGTGGATGAAGTTGTCGATGGAGTTGCGGTACACGGTCGCCTCGCCGCGCAGCCCGGGGCGGACCACCCGCACGAAGAGGTCGGTCCCCAGCCCGATCTCGGGGTCGAGGCGCGGGTTGCCGATCTCGTAGGAGTACGCCGCGAGGTGGGGACCGCGGGAGTACAGCTCCTCGATGGAAGGGGTGCGGTACGAGCGCGCGGCCCGCGCGCCCACCTGCCACCCGGAGCCCAGGTGGTAGACCACCGCGGCGCTCCCCGAGGCGGCGCCGAAGTCGCGGGTCTCCACCGGCACACCGGCCACGGGGCGGGTGTCGGCCGGGACGACGCGGGTCCAGTCGTAGCGGGCGCCCAGCTCCACCCGGAAGGGTCCGCGCGCCAGCTCCTCGTACGCGAACCCCGCGAGCGACCACTGCCGGGCGGACCGGCTCCCGGTGGCGAGCCCTCCCACGTCCAGGTCCTTCCCGTAGCCCCACAGGCCCACGGCGCCCTCGCTCGTCACCTCCCCCTCGTGGGAGTGCCGGGCGAGGAGGTTCACCGTGCCCAGCCGCTGCAGGAACGTGGTGCCCACGAACTCCCCGCCGTCGGCGGTGCGCTCCAGCTCGTGGTGCCGGAACCTCGCCAGGTTGAAGTCGGCCTCCAGGAAGGAGAACGGCCCCCACCCGCGGTACAGCGCGGCCTCTCCGCGCACGGCGGTGCGCCGGGCGTCGATCTCCACCCCGCCCGCGTGCGCGCCCGGGATGGGCTCCCCCCCGAACACGCCGGGGACCCCGTAGCGGGTGGCGTAGTCGCGCACCGCCACCCCGGCGAAGCCGTCGGAGCCGACCCGGCTCGCCCCCGCTCCGGCGCCGTACGCGTCGAGCCCCGTGGAGGGGAGGTCGCCCAGGGGGGTGCGGGTGTCGCCCGCGCGCCGGCCGGACAGCTCGGCCCGCACCGCCCACGGCCCCACCGCGCCGAGCGCCGAGGCCCCGGCCGCGATCCCCCGGCTGGCGGACTCCCCCTGCAGGCTGGCCGCCCCGGTGAGGCGGTCCGGGCGGGAGCGGGGCACCTCCTCGCGGATCACGTTCACGACGCCGCCCAGGGCGTTGCTCCCGTACAGGAGCGAGGCGGGGCCCCGCACCACCTCCATCCGCTCGGCGGTCAGCGGCTCCACGGTCACGCCGTGGTCCGCCGCGCTCCCGGCGATGTCGCCGGTGCGCGCCCCGTCCTCCAGCACTAGCACCCGGTCGCCCGAGAGGCCGCGGATCACGGGCTGGCTCGCGCCGGGCCCGTTGTAGCGCTGGGAGACGCCGGGCTCCCCGGCGAGCGTGGCCGTGACGGTGGCGCCGAGGCGGCGGCGCAGCTCCGCCCCGCCCACCACGACGGTGGGACGGTAGGTCTCGCCCGCGCCCCGGGCGCCCCCGGTGCCGGTCACCACGATCCCGCCGATCTGGAGCGCCGAGGGCTCCAGCGTGAACTCGACGGTGGCGGTGCCGCCCTCCTCCACCCGGACGGCCCGCTCCGCCGTCGCGTAGCCGATCCGCTCCGCGACCAGCGTGTAGCTCCCGGGGGGCACTCGGTCGAAGTGGAAGGCGCCGTCCGCGTGCGAGGTCTCCCCCCGCCCCAGCTCCCGGATGCGCACGGTGGCGCCGGCCACGGGAGCGCCCCCCGCCCCGTCCACCACGACGCCGTGGACGGCGCCCGCGCGGCGGGCGACGCCGGAGGGAGGTGCGGCGCCCCGGTCCTGGGCCGCGCCGGACGACGCGGCCACGAGCAGGACGGCGAGCGCCGCCCCGACCGCTGCGTTTCGTTTCATCTGCCGGATGGATCTCGTCACGGCGCGGGAGGGGCACGGGGCCCGTCCGCTCGCCGGATGCGTGAGTCACGGAACCCGGTGCGGCCCCCCTCGTGGGGGTGCGTTCGAACGCCCTCCCCGCGCGTGGCGCGGGGAGCACGCGGCCCATCCCCACGCGCGGACCCCTTTACGGGGCGCGCACGGGCGGAGCCGGGAGCCGGGTTATCGGATGTGCGGGGGGTGCTTCAGGCGGGCGGAGGGCCCCGGGAGCGGGGCGCCGCGACCGTTGCGGAGGAGCGGGGCGCGGTGGAGAGGGGGCGGTGGACGCCGACGGGCCGGTCGGGCCACTCGAAGCGCACCAGGGTGGACGGCGCGCCCACGAGCCGGGAGCCCGTGACCTTGCAGGCCGGGCAGTGCACGTGGTCGTGGACCGGCGGGCAGCGGTCCTTCTCCGGCGCCACCACGTGGGCGACGTCGGCCGGTCCGGACACTTCCGCGGCCGCGTGCGCCAGCGACACTCCCCCCACCATCACCAGGTAGAGGAGGGTGAGCGCGATGGCGAGCTGCCGGCGGAGAGTGGTTGAGGTGCCCAAGCCCCTGTGCGAGAGAGTTCGTGTTGAGACCCGATTCGCAATATCCCCGGAACCTGCGCCGCGCGCAAGGGGGGGGCCGGCCCGCTTCACGTCCCGGCCGCCCGTGCGGGGACACGGCCTGGAATTCTCCGCCCTTTCGCGTACCTTTGTCACATGAGCGCTTCTCCTTCCGACCGGGGCTCGCTTCCGCGGGCCCGCGTGGGCGAGCGGCAGACCCGCCAGCGGCGGGTCATCTCGCAGGTGATCCGGTCCGCCGCCGGGCCGCTGACCGTCCACGACATCCACCGGCGCGGGCAGGTAGAGCTTCCCGCGCTGGGCATCGCCACCGTCTACCGCACGGTGAAGCTCCTGCTGGACGAGGGGCTGATCCAGCCCGTGATCCTCCCCAGCGGAGACACGCGGTACGAATCGACCGGCCTGGGGCACCACCACCACTTCCACTGCCGGGTGTGCGACGAGGTCTTCGACCTGGAGAGCTGCCCGGTACAGATTCCCCGGGGGCCGTTCGACGCCGGCTTCACCGTGGAGGACCACGAGCTTACGCTGTACGGCACCTGCCCCGCCTGCGCCTGACCCGACGCCGGGGCCCTCCCCGGCCGCGGCATCCGGTTCCGCCCCACCCCGACTCCCGGCCTCCCCGACAGACTTTCCCCGCCCCGCGCCCCAGCGTTCCAGGGGACGTCGCGGCCTTCCGCTCGTTCCCCCGCCGCGACCCCGCCTCACCGGAGCCCGGAGGACGACCATGAAGGAGAAGGAAGACGAACGCGGCTACGAGGCCCGCCCCGCGCCCGGCGCCGCGGGCTACGCGAGGCCGTCCCGCGCGCCGGCCCCGTCCGAGCGCGGGACGGAGCGGGGCGCCCCCCGGAGCCTCGACGCCGTCGCGGAGGAGGCGTACGCCTTCGGCTACCCGCTGGTGCTGATGGACGCGACGCGGCGGGCGACCACCGCCCCCACGCTGGAGCCGATGGCCGCCCCGCCCAACCAGTTCGTCCACCTCCGCGAGTTCCCGGACGCCTCTTTCACCGCCGTCGTCAGCCCCAACAACGACACGCTCTACTCGGCCGCGTGGCTCGACCTCTCGAGCGAGCCGGTGGTGCTCTCCGTCCCGGACACCGGCGGCCGGTACTACGTGATGGAGATGCTGGACGGCTGGACGAACGTGTTCGCGTCGCCGGGGTCGCGCACCACCGGGAACGGCCCGGGGCACTTCGCCGTCACCGGCCCGCGCTGGAACGGCTCCCTCCCGGCGGACGTGCGCGAGATCCGCTCGCCCACGGAGACGGTGTGGATCCTGGGGCGCACGCAGACCAACGGGAAGCGCGACTACCCCGCGGTCCGCGCCATCCAGGACGGCTACCGCCTCACCCCCCTCTCCGGGTGGGGGCGGCCGTACACCCCGCCCGCGCACGTGCCCATGCCGGAGGCCGACCGCTCCACGGCCCCGGTGGAACAGGTGGCGAGGATGGACGCGGGCACCTTCTTCGGGCGGCTGAACGAGCTGATGGTGGGGAACCCGCCGTCGCGGGCGGACGAGGAGGCGATGACGCGCTTCGCCACGATCGGAGTGCAGCCGGGCGCGGCGTTCGCCCCGGCCCGGCTGGACCCGGCCACGCGGGCGGCAGTGGAGCGGGCGCCCGCGGCCGTCCGGGAGAAGCTGGAGCGCGCGGCCTCGCGGAAGCCGTCGGAGGGGGGGTGGGACCTGGAGCGGGACCTGGGCCGGTACGGGACCGACTACGGGAAGCGGGCGCTGGTGGCCTTCATGGGGCTGGGCGCGAACCTCCCCCAGGACGCCCTGTACCCGCGGGCCACCACGGACGCGGACGGGGAGCCGCTCACCGGGAAGCGCCGCTACGTGCTTCACTTCGGGCCGGGGGAGACGCCGCCCGTGCGGGCGTTCTGGTCCGTCACGATGTACGGCCCGAGCCAGTTCTTCGTGGACAACCCACTGGGGCGCTACGCGATCGGCGACCGCGACGCGCTGAAGTTCGGGCCGGACGGCTCGCTCGACCTCTTCATCCAGCACGACTCGCCGGGGAAGGAGCGGGAATCGAACTGGCTCCCCGCCCCGGAGGGCTCCTTCAACCTCCTGATGCGCCTGTACTGGCCGGAGGACCGGGCCGTCGACGGCACCTGGCGGCCGCCCGCGGTGGAGCGGGTCTCCTAGATTATGCCGTGGAGAGGGCCTCCCCTCTCCCCCAGCCGGTCCACGCGCCGCTCCACGGCCGGGTCGCGCTCCAGGGGGGGCGCGTGGTGCGGCTTGATGCGCGCGTCGACGATCAGCGGCCCCCGGCACCCCCAGTGCTTGTGCTCCACGAAGCTCCCCACGCCGTGCACGTCGTGCGAGGGGTTGCTGCGCGTGAAGGTCACCCACACGAAGTTGTCGAGGTTCGCGGCGGTGAAGCCGGCGTCGTCGCAGAGCACCAGGAGCGGGACCCCGGAGAGGTCCTGCCCGCGCAGCGCCTCGTCCAGCGCGGCCACCTCCCGCGCGGCCTGCTCGTAGCTCGTGAAGCGCGGGCCCTCCACCGCGAGCACGCCGGGCATCACCCGCGCGTGGCGGTCGAAGGGGCGCGGCAGCGAGACGCCCGCGGGGAGTTCGCTCCACAGCTCGCGCCGCCGCTCGCCCGCCACGGCCAGCGCCAGCTTGGACCCGGAGTTGAGGCCGGTTCCGCTGTAGTCCAGCGTGTCGATGGTGGTGTGGGTGTGGAAGTGCAGGTCGCGCGTGAAGTCCGCCCGCTCCAGCACGTGCCGGAAGAAGCCGGCCACGTCGTGGATGTCCAGCCCCGGGTCGTCCTCCTTCGCGCAGATCAGGAGGTACTTGGCGAGGCTTAGCTGGTTCTTCCCCAGGACGTGGTTGGCGAGGGTGAGGATCTCCTGCGGGCGCCGCTCCTTCAGGTACGGCGTGTACCGCTCGCTCCCGATGGCGAGGAGGAGCGGGTGGACCCCCGCGGCGTCCACCGCGTGGACGGCGTGCAGGCCCGGGATCTCCTGGGGGATGGCGCTCCCCGTGATCTCGTGGATGAGCGCGCCGAAGCTGGTGTCCTCCTGCGGCGGCCGGCCGACCACGGTGAACGGCCAGATGGCGTTCCGGCGGTGGTACACGCGGTCCACCTTCATCACCGGGAAGGGGTGCACCAGGCTGTAGTAGCCCAGGTGGTCGCCGAAGGGGCCTTCCGGCCGGGTCTCGTGCGGGTGGACGACGCCGGTGATGACGAAGTCGGCGTCCGCGGAGACGCAGTGCCCCTGGTCGTCGTGGAAGTAGCGGAAGGCGCGCCCGCCGAGCGTTCCCGCGAACACCACCTCGGGGAGCCCTTCCGGGAGCGGCATCACCGCGGCCAGGGTGTGCGCCGGGGGGCCGCCCACGAAGACGCTCACCTTCAGCGGCTTCCCCGCGGCGTCGGACTTCGCCTGGTGGACGCCGATGCCGCGGTGGATCTGGTAGTGGAGCCCGACCTCCCGGTCCTGCACGTACTCGTTCCCGCCGAGCTGGACGCGGTACATCCCCAGGTTGGCGCCCATCACGCCGGGTTTGTCCACGTCTTCGGAGTACACCTGCGGCAGCGTCACGAAGGGCCCGCCGTCCCGGGGCCAGTGGACGATCTGCGGGAGCGCGCCGACGGTGGTGGTGCCGTGCCGCACGGGGGCGCCGCGCCCGCTCCGCAGCGGGAGCGCCGCGGTGGCGGTGCGCAGCGCCGGGAGGTAGCGGAGCGGGCCGCGCAGGGCGCGCATGGGGTCGTACTTCAGGTCCACCAGCGCCTTCACCCGCTCCAGGGTGTCGCGGAAGATGAACCGGGAGCGCTCCAGGGTGCCGAAGAGGTTGGACACGGCCGGGAAGGGCGATCCCTTCACCCGTTCGTAGAAGACCGCGGGGCCGCCGCGCTCGTACACGCGCAGGTGGATGGCGGCCATCTCGAGGTAGGGGTCCACCTCTTCGCGGATGCGGACGAGGTGTCCGTGGCGCTCCAGGTCCTGGACGCAGGCTTCCAGACTCTTGTATCCCATCGAACCGGCGTGCGGGTGGATCGGCGTTGGGGCTCGCCGGGAAGGATGGCCCCCGGAGGGCGGCGGGTCAACCGCCCGGGGCCGGTGGCCCCTCGCCGCGCTCGCACGCGGCGGCGCGCGCCCGGAGCAGCGCGCGCTCCCGCTCGTTGCGGGTGAGCGTGGCCGCCCGCTCGAACTCGGCGCGGGCCTCGTCCAGGCGGCCCAGCTTCACGAGGAGGTCGCCGCGGACGCTCGGCAGGAGGTGGTACCCCCTGAGCGCCGGCTCGTCGGCGAGTTCGTCCACCAGCGTGAGCCCGGCCTCCGGCCCGAACGCCATCGCCAGCGCGACGGCGCGATTCAGCTCCACCACGGGGGACGGCGCGGTCCGGGCGAGGGCCTCGTAGAGCGCCGCGATGCGCGTCCAGTCCGTCTCCTCCGCGGTGCGCGCCCGCGCGTGGCAGGCGGCGATGGCTGCCTGGAGCGCGTACGGGCCCCGCGCGCCGCCCAGCGCCTCGGCGCGCGCGAGCGCCGCGAGCCCCCGGCCGATGAGGAGGTGGTCCCAGCGCCCGCGGTCCTGGTCGAGCAGGAGCACGGGCTCTCCGGCGGGGCCCACGCGGGCGCGGAGGCGCGACGCCTGGATCTCCATGAGCGCCACCAGCCCGTGGACCTCCGGCTCCCGCGGGGTAAGCTCCGCCAGGATGCGGCCGAGCCGGAGCGCGTCCTCGCAGAGCGCGGGGCGCACCCAGTCGTCGCCGCCCGTGGCGGAGTAGCCTTCGTTGAAGATGAGGTAGACGACCCCGAGCACCGACGAGAGGCGGGCGGCCAGCTCGGGCCCGCGGGGGACCTCGAAGGGGACGCGCGCTTCCGCGAGGGTCTTCTTGGCGCGGACGATCCGCTGGGCGAGGGTGGGGACGGGAACCAGGAAGGCCCGCGCGATCTCCTCGGTGGTGAGGCCCCCGAGCAGTCGCAGGGTGAGCGCCACCCGCGCCTCCAGGGAGAGGACGGGGTGGCAGCAGGTGAAGACGAGGCGGAGGAGGTCGTCGCCGATGGGATCGTCGATGGCCTCGTCCAGGTCCGGGGCGGACATCTCCCGGCTCACCTCCAGCTCGAGACCCAGCTCCTCGTGCTTGCGGTCGAGGAGCTTGTTCCGGCGGAAGTGGTCGATGGCGCGGCGCTTGGCCGCGGCCATGAGCCAGGCGCCCGGGTTGTCCGGGACGCCCGTCTCCGGCCACCGCTCCAGGGCGGCGACGAGCGCGTCCTGCGCGAGGTCTTCGGCCAGGCCGATGTCGCCCACGATCCGGGCGAGCCCGGCGATGAGCTTCGCCGACTCGATCCTCCAGACCGCGTCGACTGCGCGATGGGTCTCCGATGTATTCACGGGCACGGACTATAACGTCCGCGCCCGTGCGCGCAAGCCGGGGCCGGCGGCTACTGCCGCGCGGCGACCTCCGCGCGCATCCGCTCGTCCCGCTCCCGCAGCTCGGGGGTGTACGCCTCGCCGAAGTCATCCGCGTCGAAGACCTGGCGGATCTCCACCTCGGACTCGGTCCCGGGCATGGGGTTGGGGATGCGCTTGACCCACTCGACGGCCTCTTCGAGCGAGGCCACCTGCCAGATCCAGAAGCCGGCGATCAGCTCCTTGGTCTCGGAGAACGGTCCGTCCACGACGGTCCGGCGGTCGCCGGAGAAGCGGACGCGGGCGCCCTTCGAGCTGGGGTGGAGCCCCTCGCCGGCCAGCATCACGCCGGCCTTCACCAGCTCCTCGTTGAACTTCCCCATCTCCGTGAAGAGCGACTCGTCGGGGAGGATGCCGGCCTCGGAATCGGCGGTGGCCTTGATCAGGATCATGAACTTCATGGTCGTGTCTCCTTGCTGGGTCTCGGTTCGTGAGCCGGGGCCGCGCGCGTCCGGAGCGGCTCCCGATGCGTGGCTCTATCCCTGCGTCGAACGGGCGGCCTCGTTTTCGACACGCTCGGCGGCGGCCTTGAGGTCGGCCAGCCCGGCCTCGAAGTCCCGGCCGATCATGCGGTCCATATCGAAGAAGACGCCCATCACCTTCGACACGTAGGGGCTCGGCCCGTACATGGCCCAGGTCACGCGGGTGGTGTCGCCCCGGGGCTCCAGCGTGAACTCGGCGGTGTTGCTCGCCCTGAAGGGCCGGGTGAAGTCCAGCCGGATGAGGACGCGCGACGCGGACGACGCCTCCGTGATCTCCATGCGCCCCGCGCCGGACTTGCGGCCTTCCCACGCGTACACGGCGCCCCGGCCGGAGGCGGCCCCGCTGAAGGTCTTCTCCATCGCGGGGTCCAGGCGCTCGTAGGGCGACCACGCCTCCCAGCGGTGGAAGTCGTCGATGAGCGCATAGACGGCTTCCGGCGGCGCCTGGACGCTCGCGCTGCGCTCCACGCGGAAGCTGTCGGGGCGGGTCGCGGCGTACGCGAGCACCACGAGGACGAGCGCGGCGACGGCGAGGGCGATCTTGCGGATCATGGGTCGGCTCCTGGACGGGTTCGGCGGGCGGGGCGCCCGGTTCTCGGCTCTACCCCTACGTCGAACGGGCCTCCGCGGAATCGACACGCCCGCGGACCGGCGGCCACACCCCGGCCGGGTCGACTTTGTCGTGCGATCCGAACACCTCGCGGACCTCGGCCGCGCCCTCGCCCGCCACCTCCAGGAACCGTACGGCCAGCTCGACCGCCGCATCCCGGGAGGGCACCTCCACCAGCACGAAGCCGGCGACCAGCTCCTTGGCCTCGGCGAAGGGGCCGTCCACGATCGAGACCTTCCCCCCGGCGCGGCCGACGCGCGCGGCGTTCGCGCTGGTCGGCTTGAGCCCCTCGGTCGCCACGAGCACGCCGTCCTCCCTCAGCTCCTCGATGAACCTCCCCATCTCGGGGAGGGCCATGCACGCGGGGGCGGCGGCTTCGGTCTCGGCGTCCGCCTTGAAAAGGATCATGTACCGCATCGGGGATCTCCTCCGGGTTCCGGGTTCCTGGGGTGCGCTAAACCGAAGGTGGCCCGCCCGGGGGCGCAAGCCCCACGCGCGACGGGGGACCGCGCCGGCGGCCCCCCGTCCCGTTCCCTCTTCCCGTCCGCCGGTGGCGGGTGCCCGCGCCCCTCTACCGGATGGCCGCGCCGATGGCCCAGACGTGTCCGAAGGGGTCGCGGACCATCCCGTAACGGTCTCCCCAGAACGTGTCTTCCAGGGGCATCACCACGGTCGCGCCCGCCCCGGTCGCCCGCGCGAACCACGCGTCGGCGTCGTCCACGGCGAGGTGGAGCGTGACGCCGCTGGGGCCGGCACCCAGGCCGGCGCCGTACTCGGGGAACTCGTCCGCCATCATCACGTCGGAGCCGTTCACCTTCAGGTGGCAGTGCATCAATCTCACGCCGTCCTCGGCCGGTCTGCGGTCCAGCTCCTCCGCCCCGAAGGCGCGCTTGTAGAACTCGATGGCGTCGCTGGCGCCGCGGACGGTCAGGTACGGCGTGACTCCGCCGAGCATCGGATGGCTGTTTCCGGTCATGGGTCCTCCCTCGCGGTGGTGGTGACGTGACGTCCGGGCGGTTCCGGCCGGACCCCGGCCCGTTCCCGCCGGATCCTGCGCGCGTCCGCACCGTTCTTGCAGCAGCCGGCGCGATACGCGTAGACTGATCCCCTCAACCTTCCTCCCTCACGGACTTCGTGGACGGAATCATGCGTAGAACGAGAGACCTGCTGGCCGTGCCCCTCCTGTCGTCCGCGTTCCTGCTGGGCTGCGCGCCGGACACCGACGCGACCGCGGAGACGCCGGCGGTCGCGACGCCGGAGGCGCCCTGCTCGCCCCTGGAGACGCGCGACGCGAACGCGCCCGACCAGCGCCCGGCCTTCGAGGGTCAGACCCGGGCCTGCGGGGTGAACTCGAACGTCGCCTACGACGTCACCGTGGTGGCGTCGGGGATCGAGAAGCCGTGGGCCGTGGAGCCGCTCCCGGACGGCTCCTTCCTGGTCACCGAGAAGGGCGGCCGCCTCCGCATCGTGTCGCCCACCGGGACGGTCGGCGCTCCCATCGCCGGGGTGCCGGAGGTGGATGCGCGCGGGCAGGGCGGGCTGCTGGACGTGGCGCTGAGCCCGAGCTTCGCTTCGGACCGGACGATCTTCTGGTCGTTCACGGAGCCGCGCAACGGCGGGAACGGCACCAGCGTCGCGCGCGGGGTCCTCTCGCAGGACGGGTCGCGCCTCGACCAGGTGCAGGTGATCCTGCGGACGCAGCCCACCTTCGCCAACAACATGCACTTCGGCTCGCGCCTGGCGTTCGGGCCGGACGGGATGCTGTTCGTCACCATGGGCGAGCGGTCGGACCGGCAGATGCGCCCGCAGGCGCAGCAGCTCGACAGCCACCTGGGCAAGACGCTGCGCATCCGCCCGGACGGCACGGTCCCGGACGACAACCCGTTCGTGGGCCAGGCCGGGGCGCTCCCGGAGATCTGGTCGGTGGGCCACCGGAACATCCAGTCGGCGGACTTCGACTCGCAGGGTACGTTCTGGACGGTGGAGCACGGCGCGCGCGGCGGCGACGAGCTGAACCGGATCGAGCGCGGCAAGAACTACGGCTGGCCCGTCGCCGCCTACGGCATCGAGTACTCGGGCTCGCCCATCCCCGGCTCGGAGCCGATGCGCGAGGGGATGGAGCCGCCGGTCTACTACTGGGACCCGGTGATCGCGCCCTCGGGCGCGCAGTTCTACTCGGGGAGCGCCTTCCCGGCGTGGCGCGGCAGCCTGTTCGTGGGCGCGCTGCGGGAGATGCGGCTCGTGCGCGTGGTGATCGAGGATGGCCGCGTGACGGGCGAGGAGCACCTGCTCACGGACCGGAACCAGCGCATCCGCGACGTGCGCCAGGGTCCGGACGGCGCGCTCTACGTGGTCACGGACGCCGAGAACGGCGAACTCTGGAGGATCGCGCCGCGCGGCTGACGCCGCGTCCGGCCGGCCGCCGCCGCGCTCTCCGGGGCGCGGCGGCGGTACTTCGCCGGGGTTCCGGCGCGTCGGGCTTTCCCGCATCCGCGGCTACGCGCGGGCGGCCAATTCGGCGCGCATCCGCTCGTCCCGCTCCCGCAGCTCGTGGGTGTACGCCTCTCCGAAGTCCACCGCCTCGAACACCGGGCGGATCTCCACCTCCTCGCCTTCCCCGGGCATGGGGGCGCGCTTCACCCACTCGACGGCTTCTTCCCGCGACTTGGCCTGGATCAGCCAGAAGCCGGCCACCAGCTCCCCGTTCGCGGGGAACGGCCCCGTCTCCACCCTCCGCTCGCTCCCCCGGAACCTCACGCGCACGCCCTTCGCGCTGGGGTGGAGTCCCTCGCCCGCCAGCAGCACGCCTGCCTTCACCAGCGATTCGTTGTACTTCCCCATCTCGGTGAGAAGCGCCTCGCCGGGGAGGACGCCGGCCTCGGATTCCGCATCGGCCTTGACCAGGATCAAGAATCGCATCGTCGTGTCTCCTCGATGAGGGGGCCCGGTTCCGGGCGGTCGCCGGCTCGTGGGTTCCGCGGCTCTTATGAGGACGTCGAACAATGTGGGGGGATTTCGACACGGCGCGTGAAGAGAGGAGTCGTGCGGGGGGTGGAGGGGGAGGATAGGGGGAATACCCCCGCGTGTGCGGGGATCCCCGGGCCGATGGCGCTGAATGCGAGATCAACTCCGGTCTACCCCCGCGTGTGCGGGGATCCCCATCCAGCGCCGCGCCTCCGCGATCCCCTGATAGGTCTACCCCCGCGTGTGCGGGGATCCCAGCGGACCGTCCGGACCTCCGCGTCACCGACCCGGTCTACCCCCGCGTGTGCGGGGATCCCGGGCAAGCCCGGTCGAGCAGCACGTCGGTCCCGGGTCTACCCCCGCGTGTGCGGGGATCCCGCGCCGTGCTCTGCTTCGGGGATTACCCAGCGAGGTCTACCCCCGCGTGTGCGGGGATCCCAACCTCGTACGTCCGTCGCTTCCGGCCTACCGCGGTCTACCCCCGCGTGTGCGGGGATCCCGTCTTTCTTTTCCAACCCGCGCCGCCACTCACGGGTCTACCCCCGCGTGTGCGGGGATCCCCGGTGGCGAGCTGGGCGGAGTCCCGGATCAACAGGTCTACCCCCGCGTGTGCGGGGATCCCCCTGTCAGCGGAAGGGTCCGGGTCTTGTTCCCCGGTCTACCCCCGCGTGTGCGGGGATCCCGACGGAACGAAGCGGCTGCACTGGTCGGCCCTCGGTCTACCCCCGCGTGTGCGGGGATCCCGACTCGCGTCCGGCTGGAGGGGGTCATGCCAAAGGTCTACCCCCGCGTGTGCGGGGATCCCATCCACTACCCGGGGTTGTTCCGGAAGCAGCCCGGTCTACCCCCGCGTGTGCGGGGATCCCGAGCGCCGGATCCGCGAAATCGTCCACGGCCGTGGTCTACCCCCGCGTGTGCGGGGATCCCTGCCTTGAGGTAGCTGGCGCCGTAGGTGACCGCGGTCTACCCCCGCGTGTGCGGGGATCCCACGTCCTGGGCGTGGTGAAAGTCCTGCAACCAGGGTCTACCCCCGCGTGTGCGGGGATCCCCGCACCGACGTACGGCGTTCGCGTCACTGTCCAGGTCTACCCCCGCGTGTGCGGGGATCCCCTGGCGCTGGTGTGGTGATAGTGGACAGGGCGCGGTCTACCCCCGCGTGTGCGGGGATCCCCGGGAAATCTTCGGTATTGGTTAGAGTCGACATGGTCTACCCCCGCGTGTGCGGGGATCCCCGCCTGGCGCCACGCGAGCCACGGCCGGCACCGGGTCTACCCCCGCGTGTGCGGGGATCCCGGACCCCTCTTCCTCACAACTGCAACCCTGCCATCGGTTTACGAAATCCGGAAAATTGCTACGGGATTTATTCGGGCGCATTTCCATCCTCCGTCACCCGTGGAATCCACGTCGAAACGAGCAACCCCTCGCGCTCCGTGATCGTCCGGCGGGGCGATCCGAGCACCCGATGCTCCAGGCCCTGCTCGGAGCCACGAGAATCCCACACCATCATCGCGCGGGTATCCGCCGTGGCCCATTCCAGCACCTGCTCCCAGATCTGCTCGCGAGTCTTCGCGGGGAGGTTCGCCACGTAGACCCCCGTCGCCACCTGGAGCGCCCACGACGAGCAGAAGCCGTACAGCTTCGGCGGCGCGCACTCAAGAACCAGTACCAGCATCGACCAGGCTCGTCATGTCGTTGACGATGGTGTCCAGCAGCCCCGAAGTGCGGAAGCGGTCGCGGCAGGCGAGCCGCACGTCGCGCTCCAGCGTTCCCCAGGGCTTCCCATCCGGCCCCTTCTTCGCCACCAGGCCGAACGCCAGCGGGATCATGTGCTCCATCTTGTACAGGTCCGCAACGTCCAGCACGAACGACAGGCGGCTTCCCCGGTGTACGAACCCGAGGGCCGTGCTCATCCCGGCCGCGTGGACCGCCGTCTCCACCAGGCCGTACAGGCAGGTGTTGGCGACGTTCAGCGCGAGGTTCGGCCCGTCCGTTTCACCGAGCGGGTTCCCGGGGACGTAGCGCCGCCCGATCCAGCGGATCCCGAACTCCTTCGCCTTCAGCTTGTACAGCTCGCGGACCCGCGCGCCCTCGATCCCGCGGAGCTGCTCCATGCTGCGACGCTCCATCCGCACCCCGAACCGGCGGTAGAACATCTCCCGCGCCACCTTCAGCGTGAGCGCCGGGTCGGCGTAGCACCGTACCTGTTTCTCCAGCCACTCCATGTTGTCGCTCCAGGGGCGCCCCGCGGAGTAGCACCGCACGCCGTGCTCCCCCACCCAGGTGACGAGCACCCCGTACGCCGCCGCCAGCCGGATGGCCTCCGTGCTGACGGTGGTCCCCGGGCCCACCATGATGCACACCGTGGCGCGCGCGGGGACCTCGTACCGCGTACGGTCCTCGTTGTCCGTCAACACGAGGCACCCGTCGATCACCGTGAGCCCGCCCCGCTCCACGTAGAAGAACGACAGGCGCTCCTTGACCGGGAGCAGGCTCACTTGCGGGAGGATGCTCACGACTCCAGGCCGCCGCCCACGCCGCGCCTCCGCAGCACCGTACCCGGTCGCGAAAGGCAGAGCAGCCCGCAGCCGAACGCCTTCGCCCGGCCGATCCCGGAGGCGACGACCTCCACCAGCCGCTCGGGGTCCTCCACGCGCAAGGTGCCGACCACGTTGACGGCGACGAAGAGGATCGGCCGCGGGCGGTCGCCGCGACGTGCGCGTACTTCGCCGCGCTCGGTGACACGCGCTTCGAGCACGTTCGCCACGTCCGACAGCTTGCGTCGCAGGTAGGCGCCGTAGACGTCGTGAGGCGTGCAGCGCGTGTCCGGGTCCGCCCTCCACATCGCCTCCCAGGCGTCCGTTCGTGCCTTCCTCCCCGAATCCGGATCGGTGACCACCTGAGTGGCGTTCAGCCGGATTTCGAAGTCCAGCGTGTCTCCCGGAGCGAGCACGGGCGCGAAGTCCCGGCTCTCCACGTCGACTGCCCGCCGATGTGAAGGACTCCTCACCTCCGCTGCGGGGACAGGGGCCGTCGCCGAGAGGACGAGCACGTTCGCTCCCCCCGACCACTCGCCCGTCACGCGGTACAGGTATCCACGGTCGTCGCGGTCGCCGAACAGGTCCGCGACGGACTGGTGGATCAGGTACGGAGCGGTGCTGCGCCGTTCGTGGTCCCCTTCACCCGGCCGCACCTGCAGCGTGGCGCGGCTGAGGACGAGCGGGGCGGTCACGCGACCTCCCGCGGCAGGGAGGAAATCGGGAGCCGACCCTCCGCCACGCGCCGGGCTCCGGCGAACCGGTTGGTGGCGAAGTCGCGCCGGTCCCAGACCTCCACCACGCACCCCGGAACCTCGGCCGGGCCTGCGTCGTACCAGCACCGTAGCTCCCCGTCCGGGTCCGCGCCTTTCGGCGCGGAGAGCAGGGCCAGCGCCTCGCGCGGCGAATCCGCCTCCACGCGTTTCTTCTCCAGGAGCGGCGTGGCCGGGGGACACCCCTTCCGCCCCAGGAACAGGGGCCGCGCGGGGCGGCGGAGCGCCGCCGCCACGTCGTCCACGGAGACAGAAGCGCCGTCACCGAGCGAGAGGGCGACGCGGAAACAGGCGTCCGCCAGATAATACTTCTCCAGGATCTGCGTCCCCTCCTTGGAGCCGCCTCCTCGCCGCTCCAGCCCCCACCGCGTCCACCCGGTGTCCCCGATGGCACCCAGGTCCGCCGTCTGGTAGTCGCGCACGACCCGCGGCCGGCGGTCCTCACGAACGGCGTACCGGATCGAGTCCTGCAGCGCCGTGGTGCGCCCACCGTCGCGATACGTCCACCCCAGCGCGTTCGCCAGCAGCCCCGCGAGTCCGGACCGCGATGGGAACGCGCGAGTGGGGCGGCGAGGGTCCATCGCCACGTCTCCCCACGCCTGGAGCGGACCCTCCAGGCGCAGGATCAGGTGCGTCGGCACGGGGCCTACCCCTCCCGGAAGATGGCGGCGAGCGCCGAACGGAGCGGGGCGCGCTCCACGCTGCCCGCGGGAACGTCGTGCAGCGTCGCGAGCCGCACATCCCCGCCGGGCTCGTCGTACATCTCCGCCAGCTTCGCGCGGTGATGCATCAGCCGCTCGGCGGAGGCGGCGAGCACGTTCGCCCCGTTGGCCTGGACCGGCTCCAGGAAGGCGTTGGCGAGGGTGCGCGGCTGCTCCGGGCCCCGCTCCAGGAGCACGAACTCGGCGTAGGCGTACGGGGCGGTGCTCCCGCGCTTGGCGCCGGGGCTGGTGGTCGCCATCGCGTGCACAAGGTTCCGGCCCAGGCGCTCCGCGATCTCGGCGCGATCCGACAGGTTACTGCGGAGCTGGTTCATGTCGATCACCGCGTAGGTGTAGAACACCCCGCTGGTCAGCTCCGTCTCCTGGATCAGCCCCGCGCCGGAGTCGTCCTGGTTCAGGGTATCCACCGCCGTGAAGTAGTCCGTCTCCGCCTCCTCCTCGTGCGTGGTGAATGCGTGCGCGACGCTCACGGCCGAGTCCACGCGGGCGAACAGGTCCGAGGTGATCATGCGCCCGAAGAGCGCGGTGTCCACCGAGGCCCGGAGGCCCTGGAGGGTCTTCTTCAGCTCCTTGTCCTCGACGGGAGCCGCCTTCTTCACGTCGTCCGGCTTGGCGGCCGTGACTCCCTTGTCGCGCAGCCGCCGGAGGACATCCACCCCGAGTTCGGCCAGGAAGTCCGTCTCCGCGCGGGTCAGCACCAGGAGCTGGCTGCTGCGCGCCGTCTCCTCCCCGTCCTTCCCCTTCACCGCCTTGGTTTCCACCGTCTGAGACATGATGTACTGCGCGATGGCGGTGGCCTCTTCGGGGGTCGCGCCGTGAGGCGGCTCCATGAGCGGCTGAGCCACGAGCTGTTCGAACACGCGGGTGCTGCGGTGCGCCAGGTCGCCCAGCTCCGTGACACCCGCGGACTCGCGCCAGTGCTTCTTCAGGCACTGCGAGGAGATGCGGACGCGGGTCTTCCCCCCGAACGGAACCCGCTTCGCCAGACCGGCGTCGTCCCGGTTCAGGAGGGCGGCGGGGTACGCGGTGAGGAGGTGCACCTGGATCATGTCGCCCTGCGTTGCGGCCTGGTTCATCGGTCAGTCTCCGTGGGTGGTCGTGGCCCGCTCGCGGTACTCGCGAGACAGGAAGAATTGACGTGCGAGGTCCCGGTGGGACGCGTCGGTCCAGTACCGCAGGATGGGGCCGAGGGAAGTCCAGTCCACGCCGCTCTCAACGCGCGCGAAGAGGCGCCCGGCCTCCGCCAGCGCCGTGTCGTGGCTGAGCCGGAGCCAGCGCTCAAGGCGCGCGCCGCTCACGCCGGAGCGGGCGAGTGCGACGCCGGGCCGAACGCCCGGCGCGTGTTCGTGGCGCACCATCAGCGGCAGCACGGCACGCCAGAAGTGCTCATCGCGCACGGCGATCTCGTAGCGGGCCACGATGTCCCAGAACACCTCGGGCGGCACCGCTTCGGGGTCGGCGCTCATCCGCCGGAGCACGGCACGTGGGCCGCGACGCAGGCTCGACACGTAGCCGGCCGCGCCCAGGAGCTGCTGTCGGAAGGGGATGGACTCCCCAGCCACCTCGGCGCCGGGAACGTCCACGGAAGCGGTGCTCATTCCTCCTCCTCACTTTCGGGTTCGTCTTCCAGGTCGGCCTCGTCGGGCTCGCCCGCGTCGCCGCCTTCCGCCCGCAGCAGCGACAGCTTGTGCCCCAGGTACGCCTCGGCGCGGATCTCGCGCTCGCGGCGCCGGCCGGTGCTGGTGGGGAGCGCCCCCGCCGATGTGTGGAACGCATCGCGGGCACGGGTCTCCAGCCACTCGATCCACGGCGTGAGCCACCCTTGCTCGCCATTTCCCACCCGCACCGCCGCCGCGAAGAGGAAATCGAGGTACGCGGCGTCCACCCACTGCTCCAGCAGTGCCGCGGGAGCCTCGATCTTCGCCGCATCGCCCTCCTTGGGCCGCGGCTCTCCCGTGAGCAGGATGCGGAACGCGCCCCGGAGCGCCTTCTTCGCACTGCCCACCGCGGCGAACATGGCGGTGTGCGCAGTCCGGACCGGGTGGGGGTTCTCGAACCAGCCCGTGACCTCGCGACCGCCCGTGGTGGGAAGGAGCACGACCCTGCGGTGGTACCCACCTGTCTTTCCCTGCTCGTAGGCGGTCCCCTCGAACACCACGGCCAGGTCGCCGCGCTCCAGCTCGCCACGGTCCGCGAGCGCCTTCACGCTGGCAGACGCCTGTCCTCCCTGCTGGTCCGTCCCGAAGAGGAGCCGGACAACTTCGGCGTAGTCGTAGCCCTTCCGGAGCGTGCCGCGCACCTTGGGCGATCCCGTCTTCGGATCGGGCACCAGCGGCGTGAACGGGTCGCCGAGCACTCCCCCGCCCTTCTGGTCACGCACCCGCGCCACGTCGGACGGACGGAACCACACGGTCGTGAACACGCCGTCCACGGGCGCGCCCAGCCGGACCGCGCGGGCGAAGGGGATGAAGGCCGGGTCGAGGCGCTCGGAGCCAAGTTGGGAGATCCCGTCCCAGCGCTCCGCCCACAGCGCCCACACGGGCCCACCCAGCTCCCGCGCGACGGCATTCCAGCCGGATAGGAGCACGTCCACGTCGTGCCGGAAGGTCTCGCGGTGGGAGGCGGCGATCCACGCGCCCTGGAACGGCGAACCACTTCCGGCGCCGGCTGCCGATCCCATGAGCTGGCTGGCGTAGTTGCCACGGCCCCCGAAGATCGCCCCGAACTGGTACTCGACCAGCGCGTACACGGTGGCCTCGGCGGGCAGCGCCCTTCCCACGTCGTACTTCCTTTCGTGGTTCTTGATTCCGATGGTGCTGGTCAGCAGCCCGAGGGAATTCGCCTTGTAGTTGTTCCCGGCTCCGGGGGCGCGCCCATCGAGCGTGGGCGGCTGGAGGAATCCCGCGCGTGCGGGATCCGGCTGGTACAGGAGCCACGCGCCCTCGGGAGTCCGGGCGCGCAGCGCACCTTCAATGCGGACCGCGAGGTCCGCGGGAGGCAGCCGGCCCGCAGACTCCACCCCGAGTTCCAGGTCGCGGAGCGCACGCGCGGCGCAGCGTACGAGCAGGCGCCAGAACGGAGCCCGCTGCTCGCTGGTGAGGTGGGGGAAATCGCCCACCTCCTCCCCGGCGAGGAGGCGCGCCAGTAGCGACGAAAGGGACAGGGGGGACGCGGATCCGTCCGGCGACACGACGAACAGCGGGTCCGAAAGTACGTCCGGACCGGGTGGGGGAGGGTCGGGATCAGGAGGTTGCATTGACAGGAGAGGGAATAGGGGCAAATTGCGCGCACCGGGTCATTCCGGCGCCCGTACCGCTCCCCCGCCGTGGCGGGGATCTCCCTGTAGCTCCACAACTGGCTAGCGCACCATCAGGACTACTCCCGCGGGGAGCGGGCTTGGCTAGCGCTCCATCATTCCTAATTGCCCGATCTCATATAGTCAAGAATTTTGTTCGTACCCGCTGCTCGCCTACCGATTCAACCATTTACTTCCATCAAACCTCTCAACAACCCAGCACCTCTCCATAGGCCTCTTTTGGGACAATAAATTTCTCTTGGTATCTATTCCAAATGTCATTACAATGAAATCGGTTCAGCGTCCACCATCCACGGAGATGACTTTGATCGTCTCGTTTGCGGACCAAAACGCTGAGGAAGAGTTCCCCGAGCTTCGGAGGAGGACCCGATGAGCCGGTCTCGCATACGGAAGCCGCATTTCACGGCGGAGCAGAAGGTCCGAATCGTCCGCCAGCATCTGCTGGAGAAGGTGGACATCTCCGAGTTGTGTGAGCGACACGGTATCCAGCCCAGCCAATTCTACTCCTGGCAACAGCAGCTCTTCGAGCATGGGAGCAAGGCGTTCGGGAACGGCCGAAACGCTCCCGAGCGCGAGTTGGAGCCCAGAGTCGAGAAGCTTCAGGCCACTAGCAGGACGCTGAGAAATCGCGATCGGCGGACGGATTGTGGATAAGTTCAGCCGCTTGTGGGTCCTGAACGGCTGATCCAGGGTGGTTTCCTTCGCTTTTGTGCCCGGAGCAGGCCGTTCTCGGC